>Ga0207712_10000792_pt1 | contig 23455 bp, 19 predicted proteins | sample KBSS44metaG_FD_184402 | JGI IMG/M metagenome (GOLD analysis project Ga0207712, IMG submission 184402) | Switchgrass rhizosphere microbial communities from Kellogg Biological Station, Michigan, USA - KBS S4-4 metaG (SPAdes) (version 2) | ecosystem: Host-associated > Plants > Roots > Rhizosphere... | reverse complement strand
CATCGGCGGTGATTCGATCAAAGGCGCGATCCTGATCAATCAACTGCAGCAGTTGCTGGGTGAGTATGTCTATGTGGTGGCCATCTTCAACGCTCCCACCGTGGCCGCTCTGGCCGACTACCTGCGCGAGCATTACTCCCATGCGGTCAACCGCATCTTGAAATCGCAAGATCTAATGGCCGATGATACCTGGACCATTGAGGGGCAGCAGACAACTCCAGCATGGTCACCGCTGGTTGAGCTTCAGCGTGGCGCTGGCGGGCACGAGCAGGAGGCGCCCGCACTGGCGAGTATTCATCCAAGGGCCAATGGCTTGCCTTTCTTCTGTATTCATCCTGGAGGAGGCAACATATTTTGTTATCAGGCATTGTCAACTCATTTGGGGGTTGAGCAGCCATTCTATGGGCTACAGGCGCGCGGTCTGGATGAGAACCAAGTTCCGCACACGCAAATTGAAGACATGGCTGCTTATTACATTGAGGCTATTCGCAGCGTCCAACCTGATGGCCCATACCTGTTGGGCGGATGGTCAATGGGAGGTGTCATCGCGTATGAGATGGCACAACAATTGGAAGCGCAGGGGCAGCGGGTGTCGTTATTAGCGTTGATGGATGCGACACCGACGAACCCTGATGACGCCGCACCTTTGGACGAGATCAAGTTGCTTGCCAGCTTCGCGCACGACCTCGGTCTGTCGGTGGATCGTTTGAAGCTCTCGACAGATGAACTCGCCAAACTCGATTCGGAAGAATTGTTGAGCTATACGTTGCAACGGGCGATCGAAGCGCGAATAGTTCCTCAGAACTTTCAACTCGCACAGGTGCAAAGACTATTTGAAGTATTCAAGATCAACGTGCAAGCAATGCGGAGTTACCGACCCAAAACGTCGTCGCAGAGGGTGACCCTGCTCAAGGCCGGCGAGCGGTCGACGGTGGAGACAACGGATGAGACGATGGGCTGGGGCGCGTTGATCTCAGGTGAAATCGAGATTCACACCGTTTCCGGCGGCCACTTTACAATCGTTCGTGAGCCTTACGTGAGAAACCTCGCCGAACAATTAGCAGACTGTATCAACAAAGCCACTTTACAATCATTCGCGAGCCACACCTGACAGAAGGTTTTCTCTGCGTTCTCTGTGGATCTCGGCGTTCTCGGCGTTAAAACGACTTTGACGCAGAGATCGCAGAGATCGCAGAGAAAAGAAAGAGTAACTAATGAAGAATAACTTATTCGCCCTCGTCCGCTTTCTTTTGCAAAATGTACGTGCCGTCAAGCATGCCCCTCTCATGATGGTACTGATTGTCCTCGCGGGTTTTATTAGCGGCGGCAGTAATGCCGTGCTGCTGGCCATGATCAGTCATTTGTTGGTCAGTGTTGCGCCCGCATCGAGTCAATTCATCATCATTTTCTTCGCGATATGCATCATCTTGCCCCTCACGCGGTTCGCTTCCGAAGCGCTGCTGATCAACCTGTCTTCAATAGCCACATTGGAGTTGCGCATGCGGTTAAGCCGGCAAATTCTCTCCGCTCCTTTGCGCCGTTTGGAAGAATTGGGTCCTCATCGCCTGTTCGCGACGCTCACCCAGGACATCACGATCATCGGTAGCACATTAGTGAATATTCCGATCCTCTGCCTGCACCTCTCGATTGTGCTCGGGTGTTTGATTTATCTGGTGTGGATGTCGGGGCCGGTTTTTTTAGGTGTAGTCGGCTTCATAGTCGTCGGCGTGTTGAGCTATCAGATACCTATGAGGCGAGGGATGCGAGCATTTGTCGCCGTTCGTGAGGAATGGGACAAATTGTTCAAACACTTTCAGGCTGTCACGTCCGGCGTTAAGGAGCTGAAACTACACCATGACCGGCGCGAGGCGTTTTTTACCAAGGCTCTCTATCCGACCGGAGTTTTACTGCGCCGGTACTCAATCATCGGCCGGCTGAATTTTGTCGGGGCTGATAGCTGGGGGCAATCTCTCTGTTTCATTCTGATCGGCCTGATTCTCTTCCTCGCACACAGCCTGTCCGGCATCAATGTGCATACTTTGATTGGATACACGCTGGTCATTCTTTACATGATGAATCCAATACAGGTGATCCTGAACATAATCCCGAATTTTGCGACAGTGTCTGCGTCGATGCAGAAACTAGAGCAGCTAGGATTGACGTTGCATGAGGGCGATGCAAGCGAGGAGATCACGAGGCAGTTGAAGGCCGGTGCTTCCTGGCAGAGTTTGGAACTGGTTGGCGTCACGCACACTTATCATCGCGAGGGAGAATCCGGTGGCTTTATCCTCGGCCCTATCGACCTCACGCTCGAGCCCGGCGAACTGTTGTTCATCACCGGAGGCAATGGCAGCGGAAAAACCACGCTAGCTAAGCTCCTGCTCAGCCTCTACATTCCCGAAGAGGGTGAGATTTATCTGGACGGGAAAGTCCTTACAGATGAAACGCGCGAACAATACCGGCAGTTATTCTCGGTTGTCTTCTCTGACTTCTACCTGTTCGAAAGTTTATTCGGCCTCGACTCGATATATATCGATGCGAACGCCCGAAAGTATCTGGCGCAACTTCAACTGGACCACAAGGTGAAAGTGGAAGACGGCGTGCTCTCCACCATCGATCTCTCACAGGGGCAGCGCAAGCGGCTTGCCCTGTTGACTGCTTATCTCGAAGACCGTCCGATCTACCTCTTCGACGAGTGGGCAGCCGACCAAGATCCGCTCTTTAAAGAAATTTTCTATTACCAATTGTTGCCTGAACTGAAAGCTAGAGGAAAGGCGCTGATCGTGATCAGCCATGACGACCGTTACTATCAGGTGGCCGACCGTGTCATCAAGTTGGAGTCCGGTAAACTTCAACGGGCCGAGATAATTGCCGCCCCTGCCAAACGCGCTCTCGTTTAAGTCCTACAGCCGTTCCGTCTCTACACGCAACAATGTAACCCGGAGGAGGTTTCAGGGCATGAGTGTCAACACAATATTTTCAGTCTCAAATGCGGTTTCGATATTAGAGCGCGCTCTGCATTTCCTGAATGCCGGCACGCAGCACAGCAAACCCCATTCATCCGATCACTACGAGCACGATGAGATTCATCAAAGTTTCAATCTCACGCAGGGGAACCGCATAGAAGTTTCAAGCACTAACGGTTCGGTTGAGGTCGAGAGCATCGACGGCGACGTGGCGGAGGTACATATCATCCGCTCGGCCAAAATCAAAACTGATCTTGCCTGGCGCAAACTTACAATTGAACAGACGCCTAAGGGTCTTATCATAGAGCCTGTGTATGATGAAGATCTTCGTCCACGTAGTGTCAGGGTTGATCATTACGTATTGCTCAAACTGCCGCGCTATAGCAGTTTTACTTCGAGGGGCGTGAGCGGCTCGATCAACATTGCGGCCATCGACGGCACAGTGCAAGTCTCCGGGTGTAGCGGTTCGGTGATGATGAATGAGACGAATGGTCCCACCGACATTTCCGGCGTCAGTGGTTCCGTCATTCTCAATGTCACGCGTCTCAGCGAGCCCGGTCTGCGCGTTAGCGGCATCAGCGGTACGGTTGAACTCCGTGTGCCAGACACACTCGACGCAGAGCTCTCCATCACAGACCTCAACGGCCGGGCTTTCATCGACATCCCGCAACAGGAGCCGCGACCATTCGGCTATTACTATCGTCTCGGACGAGGTGGCCCGCGCATTTCCGTGAGTGGCGTGTCCGGCAACATTATCGTGCGTCGAAGCTGAGGGCCTGGTGTACCTTGAAAGGAGGAAGAGCTATGAAGAACTTTGATAGCAACGCAGTTAAGCAGAACTGGAGCGCGAGACTGAAGACTGTGGAACCGAGGGGAATCAATCTGTCTCAGGGAGAGTTGGTCAAGCTGAGTTATTTGCGACCGGATGAGAGGCTTCCACGTCTCGTGCAGCCTGCGCTCGATGGTGTCGAATTGCCGGTCTGGGTTAGAGGCCATTGTGAATTAATTGAGGAAATGTTGCACCAGGAAGGAGCTCTGCTTTTCCGAGGCTTTAATTTAAAAGGACTGGATGATTTTCAGGAATTCATCGCCGCTACCGGTGTCGAGCTGATGCAATACATGGAGAGCGCTACGCCCCGCACGGAGTTGAAGGACAAAATTTACACGTCCACTGAGTTTCCCGCCGATCAAACCATCGCTTTGCACAATGAGTTGTCAACTTTGAACACTTTCCCGCTGAAGGTTTGGTTCTTCTGCGTGCAACCCGCCGCGCGTGGAGGTGCGACTCCCATCGCCAACGTGCACAAGGTCTTTCAACGCATCCAGCCTGAAATCAGGGAGAAGTTTATGGAGAAAGGTTGGATGCTCACACGCAATTTCGGCAGCGGGTTCGGCCCCACCTGGCAAAACTCCTTTCACCTCACCGAACGTGAAGAGGCGGAGGATTATTTTCGTCGCGCCGGAATCGAATATGAGTGGTTGGGCGGCGAACAGCTCCGAACATTTCAGGTACGCTCGGCGGTCGAAACACATCCACAACTGGGAGTTCAACTCTGGTTCAATCACGTCGCTTTCTGGCATATCTCCAGCCTCGAGTCGGAATTGCGTGCACTATTCTTAAAAGAGTTTGAGGAGCATGAACTCCCCTATAACACTTTCTATGGTGATGGGTCGCGGATTGAAGACTCTGTAGTTAAGGAACTGCGAGAGGCATACCGCCAGGAGACGGTCGCGTTCCCCTGGGAGACCGGCGACGTGTTAATGCTGGACAACATGCTGGTAGCTCATGGACGAGAGTCGTATAGCGGACCGCGGAAGATTCTGGCGGCGATGGGCGAAGCCTACACTCGTCCGCGCAGGGAAGAAGTCAGAGTGGATCCGATGTCCGCAGGATTCTGAGGCATCACCGAAAGCGTTGTGGTATCATCACAACGCCGCCGCATAGCTCAATCAGTTCGAAAATAAGTTGACCTCCCGTGCTCCTTAGTAACAAACGTTGAATCAGGCAAGGAGTGTAGAAATGAAGGATCGTTGGATCGTCTCATCACTGATGAGCGGCGCTGTTGCTCTGTTAATTCTCGGCAGCTATACAAAGCAGCAAACGGTAGAAGCCGTGACCCAGCAAGAGGAACATCAAACTTATAAACTCGCTGCCGGCGCACATGTTGATGTGTCTAATATCAGTGGCCCAGTTTCCATCGAACCAACTAATGGTCCGTCTGCCGAAGTGCACATTTATCGCACGGCGCCGAACCCCGACGATTTGGTTTACCGAAAAGTTTTTGTCGAACAGACGTCGTCGGGACTGACAATTCGGCAAAAAGACGAGAGCAGTGAGCCTTCCCAGATCGATCTATTAAATCGCGTCGTACTTAAACTCCCACGCCAGGTCAGCGTGAGTGGAAACAATATCGGCGGTGCTTTCAAAATCAGCGGTAGCGGTATTGACGGTGCGATTGATCTGGACCGTATCAGTGGCAGCGTTGAGGTCATGAACTTGAATGGAGCCTTAACCGTGTCAGGCGTCAGCGGGAATGTCCGCGTCGCAGTCGCGCGCATCAACGACGCGGGAGTGCGTGTGAGTAATGTTAGTGGCAGCATTTACTTACGACTAGCTAGCGACCTGAACGCAGAATTGAGTGTCGGTAACACAAGCGGCGGTGTCCGCAATCAGATCCAGGGTCTCGCTCTCGCTCTCGTTAGTACTGGGCCTTCAACCTATTCCGGACGCCTTGGCGCGGGCGGGCCGCGAATCGTGGTTTCGAATGTGACAGGTGCTATCGTCCTGCAAGGTATATAGAGGCCAAGGAGTTTAGAATGAAAAACTTGTCAATCAATCAGGCTTTTGCTCTATTGTCGCTTGTCCTTGTTGCATCATCCGCGTGGGCGACCGTTCATCAAGAGGGTGACGAACTCAATAGAAACTTCACTCTCCCGGCTAAAGCACGTGTTGACGTATCTGCAATTAGCGGCAGCGTTGACATCAAGGCTATTGATGGCAATACGGCAATCGTCCAGGTCGTGCGAACAGCGCGCTCCCGCGCCGAACTGGATTGCAACAAAGTCGTTTTGGAGCAGACATCGGGTAATTTGCGCATCCAGAGTGAAAATCTGGGTTGCAATAATATAGAAGTCAAATATCGAGTGCTGTTGAGTGTACCGCGCACTGTCGATTTAGACGTTCATGGCGTCAGCGGCCCGGTTAACATCGGAGAGATCGACGGCAGGCTCCGCATCAGCGGTAATAGTGGCAACATCAATCTCGCGCGTTCCGGCAGGGATTCAATCATCTCGGGGAATATGGGGACGACAACCATTAAACTGCAGCAACTCGATGCAAGAGGACTCGACTTGAGCGGTAATATGGGAGCCATCAAGCTGTACATCGCCGACGAATTAAACGTCGTTGTGAAAGTGAGCGGGCTTAGCGGCTCCGTTTCGAGTGAACTGCCGAATGTGAAATTCAACAAAACGGGCGCCGCCGATTATGCTGCGCGAATCGGCTTTGGCGGGCCGACGATTCACGTCGACAATTCTTCGGGTAGTATTTCGCTTATCCCTTATCGGGAATAATCCTTCCGGGAAGGATTAGTCCCGCCTCATTTCGACCTCACAAAACAGACGCACCGCAATAAGACATTCCGAAGTAATCGCAAGTTTTCGCTCAGCAAGTTTTCTCGAAGCGGGCCCTCGATTTCAATCTGAAATCTCATTCGCCTCCGGTGTGAGCAGCAAGAATAGTTAAAGGCTAAGAGGGACCTGAGCAGGTGTAGTACCGATGATGTGGAAGCAGAGTTTCTGTTTTGAAACCTATGCGGCATGTAGCAGAAAGTGAGGGGAGATGATGAAAAAGTTAGTCAATAACCGAGAGATGAGCAGCCTGATGCTGCTTCTCATGCTGGCAGTGTTGCTCTCAGCTTGTGGGCGCACGAAGTCTCAGGTCGCTAACAAAATCGACACCAAAGCCACGGTGCAGGTTTCCGAGACCGAAGCCTCAAACCTCAGCGGTAAATGGACCGGGCCAATGCAGACCACCAGGTTTAAAGCGCAAATGGAGTTGGCGCTGCTCCACGAAGGCACTCAACTAAGCGCCCAGGCCACATTCGTCAGGGAGGGTGGATTGAAGTCCGAGAAGCCGATTCGCGACCTCAAAGTGAGCGGTAATGACATCTCCTTCAAAATCGATCTCGGCGGAGCCGATGTGCAGTTTAATGGCCGTTTGGACGGCGATAAGCTGAGCGGCACGCTGACGGCCTTTCGGGGCGAGTCAGTTGCCGGGACCGGCACTTGGAACTTGTCGAAGTCCTGAGAGCCGAACTCTGGAACGGCAACGTTCCTAAACTGTTTCCTGTTTATGATCGTTCTGACGTTCGGCATTTTCCTGGATTTATATAGCATGCCGAGTCTGAACTAGTCGGAGCGCAGGATAAAATGAAAGCCGTCTGGGGCATCATGGGTGGTATGGGCGGGCTTGCCTCCGCCGAGTTTGTCCGCACCATCTACGAATACAACGCGCGGGAGATCGAACAGGATTCGCCCGTCCTGATACTCTATTCAGACCCGACCTTTCCGGATCGCACGCAAGCCTTCTTCGACAATGTCCAGGAGTCTATCAGCGCGCTGTTAGCTGAGAGACTGGAGAAGCTTTATCAATTAGGCTCGACCAGAGTCGTCCTTTGCTGCGTGACGCTGCATTACACCTTGCCGAAGTTACCTGCGCCATTACGAAACGGCATCGTCTCCTTAATTGATGTGGCCCTCGGCGGAGTGCTGAAAGCGCAGCATCGGCAATTATTGCTCTGCTCCAGCGGGACGCGCGCGGCTCGAATCTTTCAAGAACATGAGCATTGGCCACGCGCCGCGGATTACATCGTCTGGCCTGATGAAGCGGATCAGCGCCTCATTCATCGCGTGCTCTATCAGTACAAGCTCGCTGACGAGTCGCAGCCGCTCATCCCGCACCTCGGCTATCTGCAGGACAAATATCGCGTTGATTCATTCGTCGCCGGCTGTTCAGAACTGCACATGGTTACGAAGTATCTGCTCCGGCAGCACCAGCAGAAATATGAGTTCATAGACCCGCTCATGGAGATAGCGCGCAACCTGGATGCTTACGCCGCGACGCACCCTGCGGTCATGTAACCCGCGCCGCCCACGCACATCGCTGTTATCCCATTACCTTCCAAATACTATACGGCGTAAGCCGAAACACGTCTGCAATGTAGGAATTCATATATGGCGAGGAAACACCGTTTACTTATCGGAGGCCTCGGTGACGATGCTCATTCAGTCGGCATCTGGCTCCTTGCTTTGGGTTTCAAGGAGGAAGGCTTTCTGGTGAGAAATCTGGGCATCAGGAACGATGTGGCTGATTTCATGCGCGCAGCGCAAGATTTCGACCTCATTATGATCTCCAATAACAACGGTCATGCCGAGTTGTATTTGCAGGATTTCGGCCGGCTCTTGGCAGCCAACAGATTAGCTTGGAATTCTGAGAAAGTCTGGTACCTGGGTGGCAATCTTTCGGTCAGCGAGTCTGACGAAACGATCAAAAAGAAATTTATCGGCTTGGGCTTTACCAATGTCTTTCCCAAGCCAATCGAGTTCCGACAAATCCTCAAAGAGGTACGCAGGGACCTATACAAATGCAATATCAGAGAAAGGGAAGTGGGCAGTCGCGCTGAATCGGACGGAACGCCGCGCCCGGTCTGCGATTTGAGTGGAGTGTCAGATGCAAGATGGAGCGCGGCGCGCCTTGAACGGGAACGGCGAACCATTTTGGCAGAGTGGCAGACGGGCAGAGAAGTTAACCTTAACGCACCTTCTTATCCTCCATTAAGCTCGGAAAAGAATCTGGATTTTGTCCTCTGGCGAGCAAAGACAGAAAAGCGCCTGCCGCTCCTGCAACCGAGAACTGGAGTGGCAAATCTCAATCAGCAGATTGACATACTCACCTACCTGGAAACGTTCGGTATGGACATCGCTTCCGTGCAGTTGGATGCGGCGTCGCGTTCAAAGCTCTATCAGAAGGCGCAACTCGGTATCGAGCTTAGCGAAGAGCGACGCCGGTCTTTACTAAATGGCTTTCCCGTGCCGATCCACGGAGTGCCGGGAGTGCGGAAAATAGTCGAAGCGATCCACGTCCCGTTCCAAATTCGCGGTGGCGGCCCCGATCATCGCTTCATCTATGAACTCGGTTTGCAGGGCGGCGCCTCGGGCGTCGAAGGCGGCTTCATTTGCTACCTCTTCCCCTACGACAAGCTCACTACGCCGGTTGAGTGTTTGCACTTCTGGCAATACGTGGATCGGCTCAGCGCTCTTTACCTGGAAAGGGATGGGCTGGTCGTCAACCGGGAATTCTTCGGCACATTAACGGCGAACCTGATCGAGCCCGCGCTCGCATTAGTGGTCAATATTGTGCAGGCGATCCTGAGCGCGCGCCAGGGAATCAAGAGTCTGTCCCTCGGCTACACGGAGCAGGGCAATCGCACGCAGGATCTTGCGGCCGTGCAGGTCCTGGAGAAGCTAGCCCGCAAGTATCTGCGCAAGTACGGTCATCCTGACTGCCGTGTGACGACGGTGTTCCATCAGTTCATGGCGGCCTTTCCCAAAGACGAAGCGCGCGCCGAAGAATTGATCTACAACTCGGCTATCACCGCAGCACTGGCTGGAGCAACCAGGATGATGACTAAAACGCTGGTAGAGGCGTCCAGGATTCCTGTCGCGACTGAGAACGCCAGAGGCCTGGCCATCGCGCAAAGCGGACTTCGGGCCGCACCGGCGCGATTTGACAACCTGCCGGCCGTCAATTTTGAAAAGGAGCTGCTGGAACTCGAAGTGACACAGATCATGGATCGAATTGAGGAACTCGGCAATAACTCGATAGCGCGCGGAGCTATCAGAGCCTTGCAGGAAGGCTATCTGGATATCCCGTTCTCGCCCAACCTGCACAATCGTAACGAGGTGGTCACGTTCAGAGATCGGTCGGGGGCTATCCGTTACGGCGATTGCGGACAGTTGCCCTTCAATTCGTTTCTCAAAGATTTTCATCAAGCGCGAAAAGAGGAGCGGATGACGCTCGAACGCGACACGAAGCTCTTCTCCCTCGTGGAGAAAGATTTAAGCCGGATCTGGAAAAACGACTATCACGCCTGGCCGCTGGACAATCACTACGTCGAGTAAAAGGTGGCTGGAATCGTATGACACGGGAAAATATTCAGGCACTTTTCAGCCGAGCTGCGGACGAGTTCGGTGAACTGATCGCAGACTCAGAGCCATGATCGCAGAGGTGCGTCCCACTTGGTTCGTGGTTGAGTCTCACTTTATTGAGAAGTTGACTCACAGTAACCTAACCAGCTTCTTTGAGGAGACGAGGAGACGCTGTTGATTCCCGAGAGGAGGCAGCATGAAAAGCAATAACAAGACAGCCGCACAGCACTACGATTATCTAATCATCGGTGCGGGTCCGGCAGGACTGCAAATGGGCTACTTTCTTGAAAAGGCTCAGCGCAGCTATCTGATCCTGGAGGCGGGCGCCACGCCCGGTACTTTCTTCACCAAATTTCCGCGTCATCGTAAGCTGATATCAATCAATAAAGTCTATACCGGCTTTGATGACGTGGAGGTTCGTCTTCGCTGGGACTGGAACTCGCTGCTCAGCGACGACGAGGAGATGTTGCTCAAGCACTATAGCAAACGCTATTTCCCCGATGCGGATGTGTTAGTGCGCTACCTGACCGACTTTGCGAACCGTTTTCAACTCAAGATCAAGTACGGAACCAGAGTTATCAAAATCTCAAAAAACGATACGTTCACCGTTGAGGACGAGCAGCACAATCGCTATTCATGTCTGCGGCTGATCATCGCCACCGGCGTAACCAAGCCTTATGTTCCGCCGATCCCCGGCATCGAGTTGGCGGAAAAATATACTGAAGTTTCCGTCAACCCGAGTGACTTCACAGGCCAGCACGTCTTAATCATCGGCAAGGGCAATTCAGGGTTTGAAACGGCAGACAATCTGACCCCCACGGCTGCAGTAATTCACATCGCCAGCCCGCATCCGGTTTCTATGGCCTGGAAGACTCACTTCGTCGGTCATCTGCGCGCGATCAACAATAACATTCTCGACACTTATCAACTGAAATCCCAGAACGCCGTCATCGATGCCACTATTGAAAAGATCGAGCGACGCAACGGCCACTTAGTCGTTTCCTACGACTACACGCATGCCAACGGAGAGAAGGAAGACCTTACATACGACCGGGTCATACTCGCGACAGGCTTTCGAATGGACAATTCGATTTTCGATGAGAGCTGCCGCCCGGAACTTACGCTCAACGATCGCTTTCCCGCTCAGACCAGCGAATGGGAGTCAACCAATATTAAAGGCTTATATTTCGCCGGCACGCTGATGCAGGTGCGGGACTTCAAAAAAACCACCTCCGGATTCATTCACGGCTTCCGCTATAACGTGCGCTCGCTCTTCAACATGCTCGAGCAAAACTATTACCAACTGCCGTGGCCGTCCCGGACGATCGAACCGACCGCCGAAGCACTGGTTGCCGAAGTGATTAAGAGAGTGAATACTAGTTCGGCCCTATGGCAGCAGTTTGGATTTCTCTGCGATTTACTGGTCATCTCAAATGACGGAGGCGCAGCCTCGTATTACGAAGAACTGCCCATCAGCTACGTCCATGATTCCGCGTTGGGCCAGCATGAGCAGTACTACACAATTACTTTAGAGTACGGACCTCAACATGCTTTCGAAGATCCTTTCAGTCTCACGCGCGTCGAGCGGAACGATTTCGCGAACGCCGACCAAAGTAACTTCCTTCATCCAATCGTGCGTCACTTTGCTGGCCCGAAATTGCTCTCCGAACATCACATCATCGAGGACTTCGCTGCCCGTTGGTTGGAAGATGTGCATATAAAACCGTTGCAGAAATATCTGAGCGAAGAGTTGGCTGCCTAGGTGGTTTGCGTTAAGACCGGGCGTTCAGCTGCATGCCTTATACGGAAGCCCTTCGGCTTAATCGTGAGCACCGCACGCTCATAGATCAGATTATGGCGCTGGAAGACATCGGGCAAAAATTGCATAGCGCCTTTTCTCAATTACAAACACTGCACATTCATGACGCGAAGAAAGGCTGGCTATAGCTCCGGTCGCGGATTGGTCCGAATTAAAGACAAGAGGAGGCGTGATGGAAAGTAATAACAACGGCACAGTTCAGCATTGTGAGTATCTGATTATCGGCGCGGGACCGGCCGGTCTCCAACTGGGGTATTACCTTGAGAAGGCTGGGCGCGACTACCTGATTCTGGAGGAGGGCGAGACTGCCGGCACCTTCTTCAAGAAATTTCCCCGGCATCGAACCTTGATCTCACAAAATAAGATTCACACTGGGTACGATGATCATGAGATTAACCTGCGCTGGGATTGGAATTCATTGCTAAGCGACGATGAGGGGATGCTGTTCAAGCACTTTACCTCAGACTTCTTCCCTCGAGCGGATGTCCTCGTCCGTTATCTGAATGATTATGCCAACCGCTTTAAGCTCAAGATCAAATATCTGACCAGAGCGACGCGGATTACGAGGAACGGGGACTTTGAAATTCTCGATCAACAAGGTCGGAAGTATACCTGCAAGCGTTTGCTCATCGCCTGCGGCTCGACTGCCCCTTATATCCCGCCGATTGACGGCATCGAGTTGGCGGAACAGTACACGGAAGTCTCTGTCAATCCGGATGATTTTATCAATCAGAAGGTCTTGATTATTGGCAAGGGCAATTCCGGTTTTGAGACGGCCGAAAATCTGGTTGAGACTGCGGAATTGATCCACTTGGCCAGCCCGCATTCGATCAAAATGGCCTGGCAAACACATTTCGTGGGCCACCTGCGCGCCGTCAACAACAATCTGCTTGATACTTATCAACTGAAGTCACAGAACGCGGTGGTTGATGCTACGATCCAAAAGATAGCGCAGCGGGAGAATGGCCAGTACGCCGTCACGTTCAACTACACGCACGCTCACGGTGAGGTCGAAGAGATTCTTTATGATCGCGTCATCGCATGTACCGGCTTTCGTTTCGATGACTCGCTCTTCGATGAAACTTGCCGGCCGGAGGCTACCCTCAATGGTCGGTTTCCTGCGCAAACGAGTGAATGGGAATCAGCCAACGTTAAGGACCTGTATTTTGCAGGCACGCTGACGCAAGTACGCGACTATCAAAAAGCCACCTCCGGCTTTATTCACGGCTTCCGCTACAACGTACGCGCGCTCCACCAGATGCTGGAGCAGAAATATCATGGATCGCCTTGGCCTTATCAAACGATTGAGGCGACGCCGGCGGCGTTAGTTGCTGCGGTCATTAACCGAGTGAACAAAACCTCTGCCCTCTGGCAGCAGTTCGGTTTTCTTTGTGACGTCATTGTCGTCTCTCCGGAGAAAGGTGAAGCGCGCTATTACGAAGAGTTGCCGGTAGCCTATGTCCACGATAGTAAGTTAGGCCAGAATGAACACTATTACCTGGTGACTTTAGAATTCGGCCATATTGCCGGCGACCCGTTCAATATCGTGCGTCATCCTAATCCGAGCCAGGCTGAACGCAGTACTTTCCTGCATCCTGTGATCCGTTACTTCGCCCGGTCGCAGTTGCTGTCCGAGCAACATCTGCTGGAAGACCTCTATGGCGAATGGAAGAAGCCGGACGTGCATGTTGACGCATTGCGCCAGTATTTCGAAAGCGAACTGAGCGAAATCGCCGCCGCCGCGCTGTAACCTGGTTGTGACCCACGTCCCGACTCACGCAATCAAAACAGAACACCTAATCCTGAATACAAGGACTGCAGCTATGTCTAAGAATTACCGGATCGTTGGGCTCGCGTTGGTGACCTATCTGGGAATCGCCTCGTTACACCTCTGGCTCAATATCGGGTTTGAAAACCTTGGTCTCATTCGTTCGGATAAAACAGAAGCCTCCTTCAAGGTCGGGTTTTTGCCCGTTACTTGACACCTCACATGCCCTGTCACCGACTGGATCAATAAAAATATGAGCGGTACAGGGTTCTATGAACCCGTGAGGTTCAGTGGCTTTCCGGAGATCAAAGAGTCAATTGTGTCAGGCCATCTACCAGCGACATTCATGCTAGCTCCGCTGGCGATGAAACTGCGCCAGGAAGGCATACCGGTCAAGATCGTGTATCTGGGGCATCGCGACGGAACGGCATTGATGGTGCATAAACAATCGAACATCTATAGCATCAGAGACCTAAAGGGTAAGACCATCGCTGTGCCCAATCGATTCTCAAACCAATATCTCATCCTCTTCAAAGCCCTGAGCAACCTCGGCATGACGATCAAGGATTTGAACATCGTCGAGATGCCGCCGCCGGACATGCCCGCTGCGCTTTATTCAAGAGCTGTCGATGCGATTACTTCCGGCGAGCCTTTCATGGGACAGACCGAACTCGAGGGCTACGGGCGTGTGCTCTACCAGGCCAAAGAGATCTGGCCGAATTTCATTTCCTGTGTGCTGGTGGTGCGCGAAGACATGATTAATAGCCATCCTGAAGAGGTGCAACGCCTCGTGGACGGCATCGCCAGGAGCGGCAAGTGGCTGGAGGGTGGTATGGACCACCGAATGATGGCCGCCGAAAATGTCTCCCGGCAGTATTACAACCAGAGGCCGGAACTGCTGCGGTTTGTCCTGAGTAAACCTCCCGACAGGGTCACTTATTCGAACTTGCTCCTCGTACGGAAGGATTTCGAAGAGATCGAACGGCTAGCTATACAGGCCGGCATTCTGAAGGACTCGATCAAGTTTGAAGATTATGCCGACCCGCGCTTTTCCGCGAAGACTGAAGGCGCAAAAGCCTACGACTGGGAAGGGCCAAAATGAAGACACGCATTGAGGCGGTGCTCTTGCCGCTCATGGTTGCAGCTCTCGTAATCTTTTTCTGGCACATGGCGGTCGCGCTCTCTGGTACACAAGTCTTTCCTAAACCATTTCAAGTGTTGCTCGGGATGGTTGAATTGGCGCGCCGGGGCGTGCTCTTGAAATATATTGTCGCCTCCTTATTTCGGGTCTCGTCCGGGTTCCTGCTGGCGTTGGTTGTCGGAATTCCGCTGGGCTTGTTGTTAGGCTGGTTTGGCCTCGCCTTTAAAGCATTCAATCCGGCGATTCAGGTATTGCGCCCGATCTCGCCGATTGCCTGGATTCCGGTTGCTATCCTGTGGTTCGGCGTAACCGATTTTGCGCCCATATTTTTGATCTTCCTGGCCAGCCTGTTTCCCATCATGACGGCGACAATGTCTGCCGTGCAAAACATTCAACTCGTACACCTGCGCGCGGCGCGTAATTTTGACGTCAAGCGGCTGGCCCTCTTTACCAAGATCATTTTTCCGGCGGCGCTGCCTCAGATCATCACTGGCGTGCGGATCGCACTCGGTGTTGCCTGGCTGGTCGTCGTGGCCGCCGAAATGATAGCCGTCAACTCCGGCCTCGGCTACCTCATCATCGATGCGCGCAATGCCGGTATGCGTTATGACCTGGTCGTCGCAGGTATGGCCCTCATCGGATTGATCGGCTTGATCCTGGATTTCCTGTTCAGACGGCTGGAACTCATTGATGAGGTACGGTGGGGATTCAATCGTTAATTCCCGGGCGCCGACATACATGCGCTGGCTGCTGACCTTCACCTATACGCTTTTTGCGCGTAATCGCTCACACAGTCAACGGATCAAAACATGAGCAGTGATAAAGCTACAAAAATCAGCATCCGCGATCTATGGATGGAGTTTCCGAACGCACACCGCTCTACGCGGCAATCGAAAGAGAAACCGAATCTCTCTGTTCCGGTTCTTCAGAGTATCGATTTAACGGTGCGGGAGGGCGAGTTCGTCTGCATTGTCGGCCCCTCGGGCTGTGGCAAATCGACCTTACTAAATATCATCGTCGGATTCACGAAAGCCACCAGAGGAGCAGTATTGATTGATGGCGCGCCGGTCTCGAAGCCGGACAAGAGACGCATTTTTATCTTCCAGGAGAACGGTGTCTTTCCCTGGATGACAGTTGAAGACAACATCGGTTTCGGCCTGCTTGATAAGCACCCCGAAGAGCGGCAGCGCATCGTGGCGCACTATATTGAGATGGTCGGCCTGAGCGGTTTTGAGAAGTCTTATCCGCGCGAGATTTCCGGCGGGATGAAACAGCGCGTTGAGATTGCGCGGGCGCTTTCGGCAAATCCGGACATCCTCTACATGGACGAGCCGTTTGGCGCACTCGACTTCATCACGCGCTTACGGATGCGTGCCGAGTTGTCTGAAATCTGGCAGCGTGAGAAAAAAACTGTGTTGTTCGTGACGCACGATGTTGAGGAGTCTGTGCAACTCGCTGACCGCGTTGTGATCATGAGCCGGCGGCCCGCTAGCATTTCCAGCATCATCGATGTCAACCTCCCGCGGCCACGCGACCTGGATTCATCCGAATACCTCAGTATTCGAGACGAAATTTTCAATATCATGGGACTGGGCCAAGCTGATCCCGGCTCGGCGCCAGGCGGCGATAACGGGCAACCGGCGACGACCTCAAGGAGCCTTAAGAGTCCCTTGAGTTCCAGGAAACTGGACGCTGACGTGATCATTATCGGCGGCGGCCCTGCCGGCTCAGCCCTCGGCACATTTCTGGGGCGGGCCGGTATAGACCACCTCATCATCGACAAGGCACATCATCCACGCGCACATGTAGGAGAATCGCTATCTTTTTCCACGACACGCATTCTCAAAGAGTTGGATTTTCTATCGACGATGGAGCGTGAGCACTTTGTCGAAAAACGCGGCGTCGCCTGGACAACTTGGTTCGACCGAGAGCCAATCACCATGGAGTTCGACGAGTTGGAGAAGAATGGCTGCGCCTATCAAGTTGATCGAGCGCGCTTCGATGAACTGTTATTGCACTTCGCGCGTGAGCACGGCTCGCGCGTTTTCTCCGGCGCCCAGGTTGACCGCGTTAATTTCAACCGGGCTAATGAGACTAGTGGCGTCACGGTCAAGGTGGGCGAGGGTCGCTTTGTGCTGAAGGCGCGCATGATTGTTGATGCCTCGGGGCGGCAGGCTGTGCTCGGCCATCAGCTAAGGCTACTGAAGCCCGCCCACCTGTTGCCGCAGTTTGCTGTCCACAGTTGGTTCACCAACGTGGATAGAGGACCCGCCTCGACAGCTAACTACACGCATATTCATCTTTTGCCGGTGCGGCGCGGATGGGCTTGGCAAATTCCTATTAATGAGGAAATCACCTCGGTCGGCATCGTCTCCTCCCGCGAGCATCATGTGAAATCCGGGGAAAATGTTGAGCAGTTTTTCAACTGGACGTTGGGTATGAATCCGACCCTCGCCGAGCACATGAGCGGCGCGAAGCGGCTCCGCGAATTTCGCATGGACGGTAACTACAGCTATCACATGGAACGGTTGATCGGCGACGGTTGGATAACCGTCGGGGATGCCGCTTTCTTCATCGATCCGATTTTCTCCTCGGGCGTCAGCGATGCACTGCATTCCGCCAAGTTTGCCGCCGAGGCAATCATCGCGGCACTGGCGGCGGACGAAGTGAACGAGAGCAGCTTTTACGATTACGAACAAAAAATGCGTCAGGGAAATGAGGTCTGGGAAGACTTCGTCGGCTTGTATTATGAGATGTCGCCAATTTTTAGTCGGGTTCTCACCGAAAGCGAACATCGTCTGCAAATGCTGCGAGTGTGTGAAGGTGACGTCTACAGCGAGGCGGCGCCTGAAGCTGTGGGGGTATTAAAAAACATCTTCAAGAGCATTCAAGCTGACGAACAACATCCGCTGCATAAAGTTCATAAACAAGCCGCAGCTTCATGGGCGGAAAAATAGCAGATGCTGATGATCTGCAAACAACTCTTGCTAGACGAGATCACCTTACAACTAGAAGCTGAAAGCGCGCTGATGGCCGACACCGGTGAGGCCTAATTTGGTGGCGGCCGGAATAAAAGTTGGAGACTTGGAGCCAGCTTTAGCGGTCCATCTATGATCCTGTACAAGGACAAGGGGATTGGACCAGACTTAGATAACGCGCGACTGCTTCAATGCAGTCGAACTCTCAAGGGAATGAATAGCGTGCCCAAAAATACACTGCTAGCGGGAGCTTTGTCTCGCGATCGGGATTGTTCACCAAAACTGAATTGTTGAAGGGAGGTTGTATGAGCACAGACGACAGAGAAGACACCACAATCTATAAGGTGGTTGTCAACGACGAAGAACAATATTCAATCTGGCCTGCTGACCGGGAGAATCCGCTCGGTTGGAAGGATGTCGACAAGACCGGGCTAAAGGCGGAATGTCTCGCCTATATCAAGGAAGTCTGGACGGACATGAGACCGCTAAGCCTCAGAAAGAAGATGGAAGAGGCGGCGCGGCGCCAAGCCGAAGAGCCGATTCCCCCCAGTAGCGCTGAGCCAGCTAAGCCGGAAGGCGAGAGTCTGGTGAAGCGTCTATTTGAAGGCAGTCATCCGATCGAAGCCAGTCTGAGCCCGGAGAGAAACGCCAAAGCACTGAAGGAACGAATCGACCTGGGATACGTCTCTATCAAGTTTACGGATACGCGCGGAGAAACCGAATTGGGACTGAGGCTGGATCCCAGTGCGGTGGATACGAGTGGTGCTGACTTCGAAAACTCTTCAGGCATGGTCCACCTCGAAGGTGGCCTAACACTCAACTACGTTAAAGTTCGATGTATTGCCGACGTTAATCTCGAAACGCTCCAGGGCAACGGCCATTTAGTGCCGGTCGGGGCCTAGATAATTCCGCGAAGACACACCTCGTTGCAACCTCCGTGTTGTTTGTGCCTTTGTGGTTCCACACCAAAAGGCTCTTCATCCTTTCCTATGTCTTAGCTACTAGCTGGGACTCACCAAATTCAGTTTATTCATTTTAAAGGAGAAGCTCATGCTAAACACAGTTCCCCAACAGCAAAACGGCTACATGAATAACCTTATTGAAAAGATCATCATTGTCGGCGGTGGTACCGCTGGTTGGATGACCGCCTCGTATCTCAAAAAAGCATTGCCCAGGGTGGACATCACGGTTATCGAAGCCCCGAGCATTCCCAGGATTGGCGTGGGGGAGGCAACTGTGCCGAATCTACAACCTGTATTCTTCGACTTCCTCGGAATCCCGGAAGAGGAATGGATGCGCGGCTGCAACGCCGGTTTCAAAGGCGCGGTGAAGTTCATCAATTGGAAGACAGACCCAGCCACGGCAGGAAAAGATCATTTCTATCATCCGTTCGGAATTATACCCAATTGTGATCAGATTCCGCTTACCCATTACTGGACTCTCAAGAGGTTGAACGGACACCAGTTACCAGTAGATTACTCTTGTTTTGTTGAACCTGAGCTTCTCGATCTCAAACACGCTCCGAGAACGTTGGCGGGAAAACGAGTCACACGGTATGCGTGGCACTTTGACGCCCAATTGGTAGCGGAGTACCTGAAGAAGTTATCGATTACGTGGGGCGTTCACCATATCGAGGACCACATTGAAGGCATAATTCATAAGCCCGACGGACAGATCGATTCAGTCAAGACAAAAAGCGGTTCCGTTCACAGCGCGGATTTGTTCGTTGATTGTTCCGGGTTCAGAGGACTGCTCATCAACAAAGCGATGGACGAGCCATTCGTGGACATGAGTGATCACCTTTTCTGCGACAGCGCAGTCGCAACTCAGATCCCGAATGATGATGAGCGCAACGGAATAGAGCCTTTCACGTCCGCCATCGCCATGAAGTACGGCTGGACCTGGAAAATTCCAATGTTGACCAGGTTCGGCACCGGTTACGTCTATTCGAGCAAATTCACGACTCAGGACCAGGCTATCGACGAATTCTGTAAACTGTGGAACCTCGACGGCAACACAAACTTTAATCTAATCCGTTTTCGCGTCGGTCGAAATCGCCGGGCTTGGGTCAAGAACTGTGTCAGTATCGGATTGGCGTCGTGTTTTCTCGAGCCACTCGAATCGACTGGCATCTATTTCATCTATGCAGCGATTTATCAGTTAGTGCGGCATTTTCCAAGTAAGTCTCTCGAACCAGGATTGATCGATGGGTTCAATCGCGAGATCGCCGGGATGTTTGACGACTCGAGAGATTTTATTCAGGCGCACTACTTGTCGAGCCCGCGCGAGGACACACCTTTCTGGAAGGCAAACAAGTACGATCTGGTTCTCTCGGATAACATTAAAGAGAAACTGGAAAGCTTCGATGCAGGATTACCGATCAATCCACCCTACGTCGACGAAGATTCTTATTACAATCACTTTGAGGTTGAGTTCAGGAATTATTGGACCAACGGGAGCTACTACTGCATCCTGACGGGACTCGGACGACAGCCGAAGAACATCCTGCCGCTAATCGCATACCGGTCCGAGAATATTGCCAGGGCGGAACAGCTCTTCGCAAACGTAAGAACCAGGGTGAACGAGCTCAAACAGATTACGCCCACCAATTACGAATTCCTGCGCCGTCTCCACAGTGGCGAGCTAACGTTTAGCCACGATCATTCTCAAAAGGCTTCAATGGTTGCTTCGAAGTGAGGTTTGGGATTTGAGTCCGTAACGCCTGGGCCGTAAGGTCTGGGGTGCGATTACAAATAGAACGGATTGGGCCCGCGAAGAGGGCGGAACATTAATAGAAACAGCGTTTCTTGTTCCGGGTTCTATGCAGGAATTCCTGCGTCAGTTTGGCGTCCAGGTCGTTGACATCGATAATCAGATGTACACGCGCAATGGACTTCGCACGGAAATGCGTGCTTACAAAAGTTCGGCTCGGATGTTGTCGTCGATGATGCAAATCCGGGCACTGGCCTCGCCTCGGCTCTGGCTCGATGAGACAATTCTTCGAAACTCATAAACATCGCCGGATTGTCTATGACACGTATGAGCGAGCGCGTGTTTTGCGTTTTTTATGAATAAGAGTGTTCGGGAGTGTCAAATCTTCCCTCTGATGCGTCATCGTTAACGTACCCAAAATCTCTTCTCAAAGCTTGTCAGAACGCGAATCTTCGAGACAGTCTCGTCCAAGGACGGAATCCTTCCGACATTTCTAAAACGAAAGCATAAATCATGGCTCAAAACCTGAAGTCAAAGTTAGACGTGCCTGAACTCATCCCCCCATACGGCGGTGAGTTGGTCAACTTGTTGGTTAAAGACCAGGAGAGAGATGATCTGATCGAGTACGCCGGCCGGCTTCCTTCATTGCAGCTCTCCCACCGCTCTCTTTGCGATCTTGAGCTTTTGGCCTGCGGGGCCTTCTCTCCACTCGACCGCTTCATGGGACGCGCCGATTATTATTCGGCGCTGGAGAACATGCGTCTGAGCACCGACGCGCTGTTTCCCATTCCCATTACGTTGCCAGTCGACGCGAGTCATTCTGTCAGTATCGGACAGGAAATCGCCTTACGCGATCTCAAGAATAACTTGATAGCAGTGATGGCTATCGAGGAAATCTTTGAGTGGAATCTCTTGCATGAAGCGGAACGCGTCTGCGGGACAACAGATGTGCGGCATCCTCTCGTCGCAGAAATGCACAGTTGGGGGAAGCGATACATTTCAGGCGCGCTCAAAGTATTAAGTCTTCCGAAATACTTCAGTTTTGTCGCACTGAGGCATACGCCGACCGAGGTGAGAGAGCTGCTCTCGAAAAAAGGCCACGCCAACGTGGTCGCGTTCCAAACGCGCAATCCAATGCATCGGGCGCATGAGGAGTTGACGAAACAGGCTGCCGAAAAAATTGGAGGCTGCCTTCTTTTACATCCAGTGGTCGGGCAAACTAAGACGGGAGATGTAGATCACTATACTCGTGTGCGTGGTTATAAAGTCCTGATAGAGAAATACTATGATCCTCGACGCACAGTCCTCAGCTTGTTGCCGCTTGCCATGCGCATGGCCGGCCCACGCGAAGCACTGTGGCACGCCCTCATTAGACGAAACTACGGCGCCAACTATTTCATCGTGGGGCGAGATCATGCGAGCCCCGGATTTGATTCCGAGGGCAAACCGTTTTACGGTGCATATGACGCGCAACACCTTCTGGAGCGGTTTGGAGAAGAGATCGGCGTGACAATGGTTCCATTCAATGAACTTGTCTACCTGCAACACGAGGATCGCTATATCGAGGCCAATAAAGTTCCGGAAGACACACCGATTCTTGCACTTTCCGGCACCCGCGTGCGTCGTGAATATCTCGACCTCGGCAAGAGTCTTCCGGAATGGTTTACGCGATCTGAAGTCGCCGCTATCCTCGCCAAAGCGTATCCGCCGCGACATGAGAAAGGATTCTGTATCTGGTTCACAGGCCTTTCCGGGGCAGGTAAAACCAGTATCGCCGACGTGCTGACTGAACAACTGGCAGAAATGGGCCGCCAGGTCACGGTCCTGGATGGCGATGTTGTGCGGACACACCTGTCAAAAGGACTGGGCTTCAGTAAAGAGGATAGAGATACAAATATCCTGCGGATTGGCTATGTTGCCTCGGAAATCGTTCGGCACAACGGTGCAGTGATCTGCGCTGCCGTCAGTCCGTATCGCGCGGCGCGCAACGAAGTTCGTAACATGGTGGGCCAGGATCACTTCATCATGGTCTTCGTGGATACACCCTTGGAGATTTGCGAGCAACGCGATATCAAAGGAATGTATGGCAAAGCCCGGCGCGGTGAAATCCAGGGCTTCACCGGGATAGACGATCCTTATGAACCTCCTTTAGATCCTGACCTCACCGTGGAAACCACCAACTCCTCGCCTGAAGATAACGCCCGGCAGATTCTTAATTTTCTTTTCAGCAAAGGTTTCCTACAGCTTGCAACAACCTCAAGTTTGATCAACTAGCTCAGGCCGCTGGCTAATGTACCAGAAATGCCATCCGCAGGCTCGACTGCGATTATTCTGCTTTGCTTATTGCACGAAGCCACAATAGCGCATCGAAATGTCGCAAGTGACTTTTACGATGTTTGTGATCAAACAGTGGTGTGAGTGACACATCCCCGAAAACTGGACCAGCGATCAACCAGTTCTGCACCATAGACCGCTTCGGCCGGCTTTTCCTTCAGGAGGACACAGGCAGTAACTCCTGGGTTGCCAAGATCTGGGCGTATGGGATCGACACCGGCGCTCTCGTTGAGGTGGCCCATCACGATCCGGAGTTGTTTGAGACAGGCGTGAATCCAGCGAAGTTCATAACACAGGATGAAGAGTCATCCGGCATCATCGACGCGCAGCACATCCTTGGTGCGGGTTGGTTCCTGTTCGTTGTGCAATCGCATGCAGTTAAGTCTGATCCTGAATTGGTCCAGGACGGACAGTTGTTAAGGATGTATGTCCCTCCACAAATTGCCAGGTAAACCGTTTTGAATTTGATGTAACTGAAGCGCGTACAAAAAAGTTGCAAGAGGATCCTGCCGAAGTGCTGATGACACT
>Ga0207712_10000791_pt1 | contig 23479 bp, 18 predicted proteins | sample KBSS44metaG_FD_184402 | JGI IMG/M metagenome (GOLD analysis project Ga0207712, IMG submission 184402) | Switchgrass rhizosphere microbial communities from Kellogg Biological Station, Michigan, USA - KBS S4-4 metaG (SPAdes) (version 2) | ecosystem: Host-associated > Plants > Roots > Rhizosphere... | reverse complement strand
AGTCGTTCAAACTGCCAAACTGGGGATAATCCGATCAAAGATAACGATACAGTAGAGCTAATGGATTTCAAGATCCGCGACGTGCAGGCGGGAAAAGAAACACTTTGGATGCAGCCGGGTGACGTTGTCTCCGTAATGGATGCGGACGTAGTTTACATCTACGGAAATGTAAACCGACAGGGTGCGGTGAAGATCAAGGAACCGCTGACACTGACTCAGGCCCTGGTACTTGCTGAGGGACTTAAATCTGCAACCAAGAAAGATCATATTCGCGTTTTGCGCGGCAAGCCGGGATCAACTGACCGAGAAGAAATCGTTTTTGATCTTACGCAGATCGATAAAGGAAAAGCCAAAGACCCCTACCTAGAACCAAACGACATCATTGCGGTCTCCGAAGACAAGACGAAGAGCATCATCAACAATGTGGGCAGGTCTTTGACTCAAGGAATCCCTTCACTATTTTATCGAATTCCATAGTTCTAATTGATAATGAAAGATAAGCGAGAGATCATTCAAAATCAGGTAAGCGATAGCTTTGACCTTGAAAGGACCTTCGACCCCCAAGTAGTTCCGATCACGGGAAGATATCCGCGCTATCGTGAGAGTTATGGATCGGAAGGATCTCAATTCCTTGATTATTGGCGGGCAATTCGCAAGCGCCTTTGGCTAGTCGCCGGGATTGCGGTTTTGGTAACGACATGGGCTGCAATCTACATGGCGCGTAGGCCTAATGTTTATCAGGCGCACGCTGTTATTCAGGTAGATCTGGAACAGACCAATCCCGACTTGGTAACGAGCGAAAGTAAGAGACCGATCTTTAATTCGGATCCCTCCTATTTCAATACGCAATTGCAATTGCTTGGAAGCGAGAGCCTTCTGCGACGAGTCATCAAGGAACACAGTCTTGACACGAACAAAGAATTTCAGACGGCAGGATCGGACTCTTCCACGTCGGCGTTTCGATCGATGCTTAAGGCGATTGGCCTTGCCAGCGATGATAGGAAGGCCGATCCGTCAGAAACCGTGTCGCCCGGTAGCTCTACACTCGCTACAAGTGAAGAGATCGCTGAGGCGGTCCGCCTTGCTCCCTTCGTCGAATTAATTCGAAAAGACCTCACTGTTGAGCCGGTTCGTGAATCGCGTGCTACCGTGAAGGACACACGACTGATCGATCTTTACTTTCGCCACACTGATCCAGACATCGCCGCGTATGTCGTAAACAGCATCGGCGAAACCTTCACTAATGTTAATCAGGAAAAACGCTCAGGAACCAATCGGAAAACCAACGATTTCCTCCAGTATCGGATCGCGGATCTTCAATCCGAGATAAAGACGGACGAACAGCAGCTTGTTGATTTGAAACAGAAAGAAGGGATTCTAAAAACCGAAGGTGATCAAACTATCGTTTTGGACCGGCTTTCAGGTTTGAACAAACAACTTCTTGAAGCGGAGAACCAGCGCAAGAATGCGGAAGCAAACTATTTCCAGCTCAATAAGTCGCCAGATAGTGTGAAGGCCCAGGCTGAGGAGCAAATGGCCCGATATATTACTGAACAAGAAAACAATATTCGTTCCCTGCAAACCGATACAATGAAAAAGATCGCGGACCTGCAGCAGCGAAGAACGCTCCTTCTTCAGGAATATAAAGAATCCGCTCCGGAGGTCAAAGAAATCGACGTCCAGATAAAGAGCTACAACGACTCGATAGACCGCGCAGTTACAAAATTCCAGGTAGATCTAAACGATTACCGAGCTCGGACAACGCGTGGCCTCGTCGAAAATCTAAAGACAAAGTGGCTCCAGGCAAAAGATCAGGAAGACAAAATAAGAACAGATTTTAATAAGCAGTACAATGAAGCCCAGGCTCAAAACCAAGGGGCAGTAGTTCTCAAGCTTTTGGAACAAAAAATCGACACAAATCGAGGTTTTCTCGAAAATCTTACTAAGCAGCAGAGCTCTAACGATGTCGCCGCAAAGGGCACCGATAATAACATTAGTGTTACTGAGATCGCGATCCCGCCGGCGACACCTGTGTCCCCCCGTAGACTTACGACCGTTTTGGCGACGTTATTCTTATCTACTCTATTTGGGATGGGGCTTGCTTTAGTCCTTGAGTATCTTGACGATACAATTCGCACGACCGAAGAGGTTGAAAGTTATTTGCAACTTCCGGCCCTTGCGGCAATACCGTCTATTGATTCGATCCCGAAACGCCGACTTTTGCTTGTTGGCTCGGGAGACGAGGAACAGCAAAAACCCAATGCAGAACTACTCATCAACTCCGATTCTAGATCAGCTCTCGGCGAGGCGTATCGACAATTGCGGACATTGATCCTGCTTTCCACTGCGGGACATGCCCCGAAGTCACTTTTAATCACTTCGAGTCTACCGTCCGAAGGAAAAACGACAACTGCCGCCAACACGGCCATAAGCCTCGCGCAGACTGGGGCGAAAGTTTTGATAATCGACGCCGACATGCGTCGACCGCGTATCCATTCGGTTTTCAATATGCAGAATGGTGACGGACTAAGTACACTGCTCTCAAAAGAATTGGACGAGCGACAGATCCTCGATGTGATTCTTGTAGATGAAAGCTCAAAACTTAATATATTGACATCCGGCCCGATTCCGCCGAATCCGGCCGAGTTGATCGGCTCGGAACAGATGGCTAATCTACTAAAACTTCTGCAAAAACACTATACGCATGTCGTCGTGGATTCGCCCCCGATCGCGTCATTTACGGATGGCGTCCTTATCGCTTCGATGGTTGATGGCGTTATTCTTGTTGTTCATTCGGGCAAAAGTTCACGTCAGGTTGTCCGTCGGTCGAGGCAGCTATTGCAGGATATTGGGGCCAAGGTCTTTGGCGTGGTTTTGAATAAGGTAAATCTCCACTCGCGAGATAATTACTATTATTATCAAAGTTATTACGATCGTAACGAATACAACTCTGACCAGGATCATCAGTAAATTGAAATAGTATTAGCAGTCGTATGTCCAATGAAAAGAAAGTGTTGGTTACCGGTGCGGGCGGATTTATTGGCAGCCACTTGGTCTCTTTTTTGAAAGAAAAAGGGTATTACGTACGCGGCGTTGATTTAAAACCGCCGGAATTTGGGGAAACCGCTGCTGATGAATTCGAGATCCTCGATCTAAGGTATCGGGAAGATTGCTTGACGGCGACGAGGAACATCGAAGAAGTTTACGCTCTTGCGGCGGATATGGGCGGAATGGGGTTCATATCAGCCCATCACGCTCAAATATTACATAACAATTCACTGATTAGTCTTCACACGTTGGACGCCGCCCGCGCCAATCAAGTCAAACGATATCTTTATACAAGCTCTGCGTGTGTTTATCCGGAACATTTACAGGACGATGTAAATGTCACTCCATTAAAAGAAGCCGATGCCTATCCGGCTATGCCGCAAGATGCGTACGGCTGGGAAAAACTCGTCTCGGAACGCCTTTGCATGCACTATCGCGATGATTACGGCATTTCGACCCGAACCGTTCGATTTCATAATATTTTTGGCGAGAAGGGAACGTGGGACGGCGGACGCGAAAAGGCACCGGCGGCGATGTGCCGAAAAATCGCATACGCGAAGCTGACGGAGAATCCCAACATCGAGATCTGGGGAGACGGCGAGCAAACTCGGTCGTTCTGCTATATCGATGATTGTGTTGATGGAATTTATCGTTTGATGCGCTCGGATTACAGTGAGCCTCTCAATTTAGGGCAGGACCGGGTGATCTCTATTAACCAGCTTGCCGATATTGTCGCCGGAATAGCCGGGATTTCCATAACTAAGAAACACGTCGACGGACCGCAAGGCGTCCGCGGCAGAAACTCGGACAACACAAAACTACGCGAGGTACTTTGTTGGGAGCCACGAGTTTCATTGGAAGTGGGCCTCGAAAAGACTTACCGTTGGATAGAGAACCAGGTCAGAGAAAACTTAAGCATAAGCCAGGAAAACGCCCGAACGTCAATAGCCCCGTGACAGAGCCACCTAAACACAAAGATCTCAGGAATCCTAACTACAATGCCTGGATGAGATTTCTGAAGGATTCAGAAGCATGGAGTGCTGACAGAATTCAAGAATATCAGATCTCCGAGCTTCGACGGATCACTGATTTTGCCTATCAAAGGGCGCCCGGTTATCGAAAGCATTTTGAGAGTGTGGGGTTATTGCCGAGTGAAATTCGTTCGACTACGGAAATAAGGAAGATACCATTTCTAACGAAAGAGATGATCCGCGACCTACTCCCGGATTTTTCGGTCGATATTGATGGGCGGTCTTATGTAACGACAGGTGGTAGTACTGGGATTCCGACGGGAATGTACCGGGATCCCGTGTCCTATGCAAAGGAGTTAGCCTCCAAGGCCCATCAATATCACCGTATCGGCTGGCATGAGGGTGACCGCCAGATTGTTTTTAAGGGCCTTCAGATACTTAGTGCTGATCAAACGGAATTCGTCGAAGAATTCAACGAATTAAGATGCTCGACGTATCAGTTCGGTACTGAGCAAATGGAAGTCTACAGACAACGAGCGATGAAGTACCGCCCGGCTTGGATCAGGTGCTACCCGTCATCAGGCTACGTGATGGCAAGGTTCTTAAAAGAAACGGGTCGTTCGTTCCCGCCGCTAAAGGGAATCCTTTGCTCGTCGGAGCAACTCTACGACTTCCAGAAAGATCTCTTCGCCGAGGTATTCGGAAAGGAAACCCGGATATTCTCCCACTACGGTCATTACGAAATGGCAGCACTCGCGGGGTTTTGTGAATTTACTGATACTTACCACGTATTGCCGCAATATGGCTACGTGGAGTTGGTGAACCAGGACGGACAGCCAGTCACGACCCCTGGATCTGTTGGTGAAATAGTCGCTACATCGTTTATCATGCATGCCACCCCGTTTATCCGATATCGAACTGAAGACCTGGCAATTTATAAAAGTAATCGCTGTGATAAATGCGGCCGACCATATCAGATATGGGAGCGAGTGGAAGGTCGGCTCCAGGAACTTATGGTAACCCTGAATGGGAGATTGATCTCGACTTCAATGCTCAATATGCACGATGACTCGTACGATCAGGTGCGACAGTTTCAGTTTCATCAATCCGAGCCAGGTATCGTCACCTTTCGATACATACCGAAAGCAGGATTTGATGAAGGTGTGAAAAGTGTCGTAAAGAATCGTATCCAATCGAAGTTGGGAAACGAGGTTGATCTAATCATGAAGCCAGTGGCAGATATACCGCTGACCGTACGGGGAAAACATCGACTCTTGATTCAGGAACTCGATTTAGGGATAGACCACCCATCGCTGGCGAAGGCAATGATGCTATGAAAGTGAAAGTCGCAGCAGTGAGAACCGGGGCATCCGCATACCCGTCGGTAGCGCCCTATCACCCCTCCGAAATATATCCTGAATATCCATTTCAGGGAACTGTCGCGGTCGGATCGAACTACGTATACAGCGCTATTAGGAAAATCTTTTTTGAGTTGGAATACGATCTAGAGAATTTCGGAAGCGAAGCCTGGAATCCGTTTGGACATATTATTAAACCAGGGATGACGGTGGTCTTGAAGCCGAATTTTGTCCGAAGTCGTCATTTCGAGAATAAGGACCCGTACGCAATGATCACACACCCTTCAGTATTGAGGGCAGTAGGGGATTTCGTATGGATCGCGTTGAAAGGTGAGGGCAGGATAATTATTGCTGATGCTCCCCAATACGACGCGAACTGGGCAGAATTGATGAAACTAACGCAACTTCACTTGATGAGTGAGTTTTACAATTCACGGCGGCCAGCAAGCATGGAAATCTTGGACCTTCGCAACTATTGGTCCCGCCGAAAACATTTTCCATCGATGCTGTTGCCGCTTCCGGGTGATCCGAACGGGATCGTTCGCGTGGACCTCGGTAACGAGAGCGCAGTCAAGGATGTACGCAATCCAAAACAGCTATACGGAGCCGTCTACCACCGAAAAGAGCTGGTAGAGCATCACACGGGCGGTCGACAGATATATGAGCTGTCCGGCACTGTGATGAAGGCCGATGTCGTAATTTCAGTTCCCAAATTGAAGACCCATAAGAAGGTCGGGGTTACAATGAATGTAAAGGGCCTGGTCGGTGCCTGCACGAATAAGAACCTGATCGTCCATTACAGCCTTGGCCGGCAGAACGAAGGCGGGGACCAATATCCGCCTGAGCATTTCACGTCGATGGAAGAGCGGCTGATCCGAACCGAACGATGGATGTACGACGTATTTCTTGCGAAACAAAGCGCTCCGCTCGAGTATCTTCATCGGTCAATCTACTGGATGCACGGAAAATTCATCAAACCGCTTGGCATCGGAATTCCCAAACATAAACGCCTTCTGGATGTAGGCAACTGGCATGGAAATGATTCGGCGTGGCGAATGTGCGCCGACCTGTTAAAGATAATTATGTTTGCCGATAAGGACGGTTTGCTTCACGGATCCCCGCAAAGGAGCTTATTTTCAATAATCGACGGCGTGATCGGCGGGGAGAACAAGGGCCCTCTCGAACCTGATCCGGTAAAGGCTGGGGTGATCCTAGGCGGTACGAATTTCCTTGCGACTGACATAGTCGGGGCGCGGCTTATGGGTTTCGATCCGATGAAGATCAAAACACTATCTTATCCGCTCACAGAAAATGGATGGGATTATGGAGCTCAGACTATTTCGGATATTTCCGTCGCTTCCTCGGACCCCGCAATTCGGACCTGCTTGGATAATAGGTCGGATAGGTTCTGTGATTTCCGTCCATATCCTGGTTGGGTTGGGCATATCGAGATTTAAGTTTTTATGAATGAAAAGGTTTCAGTAGTCGGATTGGGTAAGCTGGGTCTTGGACTGGCACTCTGTTTTGCGGAAAGCGGAATCGAGACACTTGGGGTTGACGTTGATAAAGCGGTGGTGGATACGATCAACAGGGGCAACACCCCCGTCGTCGAGCCACATTACAACGAGCTTATTCGGGGCTTAACCGGGAAATTTCGAGCAACGACCAGTCACGCTGAAGCGATAGAAGACACGGACGCTTCATTCGTCCTTGTTGCAACTCCCAGTATAGGCGACGGACGATTTTCTAACCGTTATGTTAAGTCCGCACTAAAATCTCTTGCTGAGGCATTTCGGAAGAGCAAGAAGCCTAGACATTTGTTCGTGATTAGCTCCACGGTTTTTCCGGGATCGACTGACAAGACCTTCATTCCAATAATTGAACAATATTCCGGAAGGAAACATGGACAGGATTTTGACGTTTGTTTTGATCCCGATTTTGTGGCGCTTGGGACGGTCATTCATGATTTTCAAAACCCCGATCTTGTGATAATTGGCGAAAGCTCCGCTTCAGCCGGCGAACACGTGGCGAATCTTCACCGGTCGATTTGCAAAAATGATCCCCCAGTGCATCGGATGTCGATAATTTCGGCCGAAGTCGCCAAGATGAGTTTGAATGCCTTTATAACGATGAAGATAAGTTTTGCGAACACAATAGCGAATTTGTGTGAGCATATTCCGGGAGCCGACGTTGACGCGGTGACGACCGCCATTGGAGACGATAAGCGCATTTCACCATATTATCTTCGCGGTGGACTTGCATTTGGCGGAACTTGCTTTCCAAGGGACACTAAAGCATTCATGACGATTTCCCGACAATATGGAATTGACCCAGCGCTGATGGCAGCCGTAGAAGATGTTAACAACCGCCAGAATATCCATCTCGCACGGCTTGTAATGGCGAATCTATCGGACGAAAAAAAGGTTTCGCTGCTAGGGTTGGCCTTTAAGGACAAAACCGCGGTTGTCGAGGCCTCACCTGCGATCAGTTTGATTCACGAACTTGTGATCAACGACATCGATGTTACCGTCTTCGATCCGCTGGCTCAGGATGTCGTCAATACAATATTCGGCGATGAAATAGCTTATGCAAGCTCTATCGAGGAAGCCTTGAAATCGGCTCCCGTGTGTGTTGTTACGTTGATGTCGTGGGAGTATAAAACCGCGATCGAGAGATTTAGGCCCGAAACACCGTTGCTTGTGATCGATTGTTGGCGGCAAATCAATACCTCAAAGATAGATCGAAATATTTCTGTGATCGCCGCGGGCCGAACCAAGGAATCTGCTGTTGCGGTTTCAAATGTACCTGCAGGATAAACGTGGAAAAGGAGATTCGGGTTGCAATAGTAGCACCTGTTCACAATCGCAAGGAAACCACGCTTCAATGCCTGCGGAGCATTTCACGACTGGAGAATGATAGTTTTTCAGTTCAAACCATCATCGTTGACGATGGTTCAACCGATGGCACGGGAGAGGCAATACGGACGCAATTCCCGTATGTTGAAGTAATTCATGGTAACGGAGATCTGTGGTTTACGGAAGGGACCAATGTCGGTGTTCGTGCAGCTCTTAAATATGACCCGAACTATGTCCTGATGATAAACGACGATCAGGTTTTCGATAGTGCCGCGGTTAAGAATATGGTAGAGTGCGCGGAAAGCCATCCGCGGTCTATCGTGGGTCCGCTACTCCTGCTCTGGGATCAGCCCCATAAAGTATTTCTAACGTCGCCGGTATGGAGTATTTGGATGGGTGGCTGGAGGCACTGGAACCATCAGACCGTTTGGACCGTGCCCGATGGCCCATGGGAAGTTGATCTAATAGTTGGAAATTGCGTTCTTGTTCCTGTGACCGCAATTCGAGAAGTGGGCCTAATGAATTCGACTTTGTTTCCAAATTTTGGTGATGTCGAGTACACACCCCGGATGCGACGCAAGGGCTGGAGTCTCCTCATTGAACCGCGAGCCCGAACGTTCTGTCAGCAGAATACAGTTCCGCCGCGGATCAGGCATCTGTCCATGCGTGAAAAGGTGGAAGCCCTCCTGATAGACAAGAAACACCCACACAATTTGCGCCGACGCTTTTGGGGGAGTTGGGCTGGTGCACCGAACCGACTCAGCGGGTTCTTGGCGTTTCTGGCGTTTGTTTTCCGAGTACTAGTTGGAAAAACGAGGGATATTGATCGACCCGACTATCAGGAAATCGAAAAGCCTCTAAAAGAGAAGTTCGCGAGGGCGACGTGGCCACCCGTTTGAGATTGTTAGGATTACCCTCTCTCAAAATCCCGACCGGTCGAGAGCAGATCGCGGGCAAAGCTCATAGTTGGTGAAGGCCTTCTGGTATCTGTCCAGGTTTTTCGTGCTCGCGAATCGGGACAAAAGTTCGAGAGAATGCCCAGGACGAAGCCCAGGTTCCAACAATATTACTTTCGCTCGTCGACCTTGGAGCGGAAACGCATGCCGATAAATCGAGACCGCAATAGTAGGAAAAGAATTCTCGTTTCCAGTTCGTTGAAACTATACGTTCACGAATTGCTCTATGCGCTACAGAAGTACCAGTGGGATTATCTATTTGTAACTTCCTTTTGGTATAAGCCCGAACAATTTCCCTTTTTCTTGGTCAATTTTTTTCCCGGAAAGATTCGGGGATTCATGGAACGGGAATTTAGAAAGAAATACGATAAGAAACTAAAGGGCGAAAATATCAAGCAGTTTCCGTGGTTTGAATTGATAAGGGAGCTTAGTGACAAACTATTCTTGCAACGGTTTGCGGAAAGAATGCTGTTTTATCGAGACAGAATTCACGATCGATTCGTTGCATCCAGGCTAAATACTTATGAACCCGATATTGTAGTCGGTTATGAAGAAAGTTGCCTGCTAACGTTCCGAAAGGCGAAAGAGAAAGGACGGAAAACCATTCTTGATCTAGCTCAAGTACATTACAGGGAGATAATAGAAATCAGCGATAGGTATCCGGCTTTTGGCGATCTATACAAGAATAAGAAACTTCGCAGCAAGATCGACCTTATCAAGGAAGAAGAACTGTCACTTGCAGATTATGTCATTTGTCTCTCAGATTTCGCGAAAGATACTTTGGTAAAGAACGGCATTTCGCCTAAGAAGATATTTGTCGCGAATCTAGGCATTGACCCTTTAACATTCAATCCAAAGCAATCCTACGAATCATCTGGAAAATTGAAAGTTGTATTCGCAGGAACTCTGACCAAAAGGAAGGGAATAGACCTGCTTTTGAAAATCAAGCGGGAGATTCCGGATACGATTGACCTAACTTTCATTGGTCCAATGGGAGATGCCAGGGATCTATTTGAAGGATACCCCGTCGACTACACGCACCATCCGTACGTTGAACAAAAACGACTCAACGCATTGTTAAATCAGTCGGATGTATTTGTATTTCCCTCTTATCTCGATAGTTGGGGTATGGTCGTAGTTGAGGCAATGGCCTCCGGCCTCCCCGTTATCGTTTCGGACAACACCGGTGCCAAAGAGGCAGTAAGTGACGAGTGTGGTTTTTGTGTTCCAACAGGCAACTATTGCGCCTTGAAAGAAAAGATCATGCATCTTAATAAATTCAGAAATGAATTAAAGTCAAAGGGAGAAAATGCGCGGAAAAACGCCTTGGCATACGCGTGGGAAAATTATTATCGGAAAATCGATCATATCATGAGTGAAATAAGTGGTTCGAATTGAATGGGTACGTTTGGCATTTCATCGATTTCATTCGATAAAATGAGATACAGTAGTCGAAGGGTACACGGGCTACAAATGGTGTCGATGAGCTCCCGCCTGGGAGGTTTCTAAGGGAAAAAGCCCTTTTCTCCACATGTTTTATTTAGGAGATAAGCTATTTACTTATGCGGCGAGTAATTTACGCCTGGAACTATGTCGAATGGGGTGGGGCTCAGATCTATACGCTGGCCTTGATTCAAGAAGCAAGAAAACTGTATGACGTAACGGTTGTTCTGCCACATGGTTCGAGCGATGAGCTACTGCGATTTCTGGACCAGGCTGCTATAAAATATGAATTCTTCGGACCACCGGGGGATTTCGATTCGGCGCGAACGCTCTTTAGAAGATTGCAAAGACGTTGGCGAAAGCTCAGAAGCGAAGGAGCCCTCGTCCGGCACTTGATTGCCAAAGACCTGCGCCACACGATCCTTCATGTCGACTTGTCACCGACGCAGTCTTTTTTCTCTCTACTTAGCCTTTGCAGTCGGACGCACGTTTTTTTTACAGCGCACAACGCCGGTCAGCCTTTCCCTAGATGGCGGGAGATGAGCTGGGCCGCCAAGATCCGACTTCTTTGTCGAACGGGCCGATTTCATATATTTTGCGCGAACGAGAACACAAAGGAGTATTTGTTGCGTTTTGCTTCCGAAGAGACAGCAAAGAGTTTCACCGTCACCAGAGCCGGAGTTGACACGGTCGCAACAGCACAAATCCTAAAAAGCGATTTTGATCGAGACGCAGTTCTTAGCCAGTTCGGTCTTGCTGCTGATAAAACGATCGTTCTGACCGTCGGTCAATTTATAGACCGGAAGGGCCGTTGGCCTTACCTTGAAACAATTCGCAAGATCACTCGAAAGCGAAAAGATATTCAGTTCCTGTGGCTTATGCCGAAATTTCCCGGCGACTTAGACAGTGCGACCATTGGAGAATACGAGGTTGGCGAATATTTCAAGATGATCCTCTCTTCCGATGCCGGCGCGTCCCGAACGGAGATTCTTAAGTTCTTTCGAGTTGCGGACATCTACGTTCTTCCTAGTTTTGTCGAAGGCGTGCCAATATCGTTACTTGAAGCAATGGCGCTAGGATTACCGAGTATTTCCACAAGAATCAACGGCATTCCCGAGGCAATAGAATCCGGCAAGACGGGGCTTCTTGTTGAACCCGGCGACGTTGATGGTCTTGAAAAAGCAATATTGCAACTTGTTGAGGATCCCACTCTCCGTGACGAATTTGCATTGCACGGTCAGTCTTTCGTCACTTCAAGATTCGATGAACGCGCAGGAGCAGAAGACGCCGTTAACGAATATGACAAGATATCGCGAAGAAACATGAGTTCAAGGCACCGGTAGAAACCAGATAGTCGAAAAACTTACCGCGAACATTTTTGTTAAGGTCGGGCCGTTAGGAACCTAGGCGTATGCCAACGAATGGCAGTGAACTACAGCTCGCGAATCTTGAGCTAGGAACGCGAGAGAGATTATATCTTGGGGCGGAAACGATATTTGGTGAAAAACAAGGTGAGTATTCTATGGAAAAAAAGAGAATTACCTAGAAAGCTTGCGCCAAGCAACTAAAAAGATTAGACAAAAAGACTAGCAAATGTCATTTTTTATATAGAAATGCAAGAATTTAAGCGAAGAGACAATAACATTCGGAAGTACTAATTTCTATACGAAAGACCAAAAAGAGCTTGCCATTCGTTACCATAAACTTCACGAGCCCAGCGGATTCAGTTAACAGTCTGCAAGCTGACTCACTACAAAGCAGATCAGCGGGTAGGAATAAGTTCGACCGTAAGCATTTGGTCGGCGTCGTTCTCATTGCGGCGTCCTGCTCTGCAGCCTTGCTTCTGTTAGGGATAAATTCTGAAATTTCAAGGTCGTTCCCCTATTTCTTCCTCTTTCCATGGATATTGCTTCTGTTTGCGGTCTTGGTAGTGCCATCTGCGATATTGTTTAGACAAGGAAAGTTCTCCTTTGCAAATCCGCTCGTCTACGCAACATGGTCATATTTCTTTCCTGCGTTTGTAATGGGCGGAATAACCTTGTCTATTGGGTGGTCACAGCCTTATTTCCTTAACTACATACAAGATGCGCCGTCAAACCTTCCTTGGACCATCGTCCTTATCATTCTTGGCTATTCTGGGCTGACTACTGGGTATTTTCTACCCGTGGGATCTGCCGCAGGTCGAGTTATTGGCAATTACTTTACGATCTCGTCTTCTACGCCTGTATCGTATTTTAACCTCCCGGGAATCCTTTTAGTCTTATTGGGAATGGTAAACTCGGCGATTGCACTGGCGCTGGGCGTGATCGGTTATCAAGCAAGTAGGGAGATCACACCATACGACGGTCTGATATTCCTTTCAACTCTATTTTGGCTCGAAGGTGGATTTATTCTCTGGTATGTCGTTTTCAAAAGCAGCAAAGTTACGGTCAAATTGTCTCTCGTGATCGGATTTCTTGTGACGACATCGCTTTTGAAGGCTTTGTTTTCCGGAAATCGTGGGAACCTATTACAAAGTCTCATAGTCATCATGCTCGCGTTCGTTCTTTCTGGCCGGGCCTTGCGCGTGAAGCAGGCCATGATCGGAGGATTCCTATTTGCCTTTCTCCTTATGGCCGGTATGGTCTACGGCACTACTTTTAGGAATGTTCGCGGAAACGAAACTGGCGGTGGGATTGCCACCTACACTGATAACATATTTGAGACTTTAACCCGCGTAATGGACTTGAGCAGCGAGGACGCGGTGGAATTCGGTCTAACTAGTCTCGCTGAACGAATCGATACCGTAAGTTCATTAGCGGTTGTCGTTTCAAATTATGAAGAGCTTGCACCGTACGAGGAGAGTTATGGATTGAACGACAACATTCGAAAAGATTTTATTACATCTTTTGTCCCTCGAATTCTTTGGAACGATAAGCCGGTGGCCTCGGACTCTCGCAGTTACGGCGAACTATACTTTGATTTAGGGGGAAATGCATTCGCTATGACGCCGATAGGCGATTTGCTGCGAAATTTTGGTATCCCTGGAGTTTTTTGGGGAATGCTGCTGCTAGGCATTCTTCTTCGCTCGATGTTTAGGGCCCTAATCGAAGATCGGGAGGTAAATACTGCAAGGGCAACCCTCTATTTCATGCTTCTTGTTTCGATCTCATACGAGGGTTTTTACGGACTTATCCTACCGTACTTTTTCAAAATTGGAATCGCGGCGCTGCTCGGGGTTCTGATCGTAACCTTTTTGGCGGCCCGTCTCCATCGATCCGCCTCGACCGCCCTAGCGGAGGCGCGAGGATGACATTGGAAGGGCGCACTCCACCACAATCACGTTCAGGCTTCTTAATTTGATAAGCTACTCCGATGATTGTTTTCACAAATGGCTGCTTTGACCTGCTCCATCCCGGACACGTTGACCTGTTCAAAAGGGCGAGGAAACTAGGAACTAGGCTAATCGTTGGCCTGAATAGCGATCGTTCGGTTCGAGCAATAAAAGGCGCGGATCGGCCGTTCGTTAATCAGGATGACCGCAGGTCAATCCTGGTAGCCCTGTCCGCTGTAGATGAAGTGGTCATTTTTGACGAAACGACGCCGTTGGATCTGATTAAACGGGTGAACCCTGATGTACTGGTTAAGGGTGGGGATTGGAAGATTGACGAAATAGTCGGAGCCGACTTTGTCTTGTCAAATGGTGGGCAAGTATACTCCCTTCCACTGAAGGACGGCTTCTCGTCAAGCGCGATTGCGGAACGGATCAGAGGCAAAAAGAAAGTTGGTCCGGTATCCCGTGGCGGATCGATCGAAAACTCTTTAGCTCAACATCTCGATGTATTTGGCAAGATCGCTGCAACCCAAACCAAATTGATAGCGGCGTGCGCCGAAAAGTTGCTTGACGCATTTCGGTCGGGCAATAAAATTTTGCTTTGTGGAAACGGTGGAAGCGCGGCTGACGCTCAACACATCGCAGCCGAATTTGTTGGTCGCTACGAAACGGAACGTACTGCCTTGCCCGCCATCGCATTAACGACTGATACGTCGGCACTTACAGCTATTGCTAACGATTATGGTGCCGAAAGAATTTTCTCGAGGCAGGTCGAAGCTCTCGCCCGGACAGGCGATTGCCTGGTCGCGATCAGCACGAGCGGCAGTTCCTCGAATGTAATTGCCGCGGTGATAACCGCCCGAAAGCGGGGCTGCACGGTTGTCGGCCTAACCGGACAGGACGGTACGAAACTAGCGGGATTGTGTGACGTTTGTATAATGGTTCCATCCCAACGGACAGCTCGTATTCAAGAGGCTCATATCGCGATCGCTCATGTTTGGTGTGAGATAGTCGACTCACGTCTGGCAGAAAACTCGGGGGTTCTTTCTCAACTTTAAGATGAAACTTGTCGAAGACTTTTCACGCGTGAAGATTCTTGTCGTCGGGGACGTGATGCTTGACCGTTACTGGTGGGGTAATGTCACTCGCATCTCTCCTGAAGCACCAGTTCCCGTCGTTCGTATACAGAGGGATTCATACGTCCCCGGAGGAGCCGCAAACGTCGCCGTAAATGTTGCGGGCCTTGGTGCCCGTGTCACGTTACTGGGTTTGATTGGAGACGACCCTGATGGGGCTTGCCTAAGAGATGGCTTAAAGAAAGCGGGCGTTTTATCAGAAACCCTTGTTGCGGTGAAGACGCGGCCGACTAACACGAAAACGCGTATTATTGCTCATAATCAACAAGTTGCTCGGGTTGATCGTGAATCCACGTCGGCTTTATCCATGATGGAGGCCGATCTCTTATGCAATGCGATTTCAGAACAAATTGATAGTGCGGATGTGGTCGTATTATCCGATTATGCTAAGAGCACGTTGAGTGATCGCGTGCTAGGGCATATCTTCAGTTTGGCCGGCAACTCGCAAAAGCCTGTTGTCGTCGACCCCAAAGGAAAAGATTTCACCAAATACGTTGGATCGACCGTTTTAACGCCAAATCGCAGGGAAGCGGCCGAGGCATGTAACTTGGAACCCGAAGCTGATCACCTGGTATCCCAAGCAGGTCGACGGCTTTTGGACAAACTTCAGCTTCGCGCGGTACTTATTACGGAAAGCGAGGAAGGAATGACGTTGTTTGAGAAGGGGCAGCCCCCCTCTCATTTCGAGGCCGCGGCAAAAGAAGTTTACGACGTCACAGGGGCGGGGGACACTGTAATCGCAACTATGGCCGTAGCTCTCGCGGCTGGGGCAGACTTTCGCGATGCGGCGAAGCTTGCGAATCTTGCCGCAGGCATAGTAGTTCAGCAGCTGGGGACCGCCTCTATTTCATATGAGAAACTGGTTTCGTCGCTGGCAGACACGCGTCAGCGGCTCAGAATTAGTCGTTGAAGCCCTTCCTAATGTGGATTTTACGGTCAGTTTCGTCGAACGGAGGGATCCCGAAACCTCAAGTATTGAACGATTGATTCGCACGGTTGGTACGGCTCTTTCAAAACGCCGCGTAAACGTTCGCTATGACAAATTGCCTTATGGCAACTCGACCTCTGGAATTCTGGCAAACCTATTTGTCGCGAGGCCTAAAAATGCAGATATTTATCACATTACTGGACATATCCACTACTATGCACTCTTACTGCCGCGTGAAAAAACGGTACTTACAATCCACGATCTTCGAATTCTCAAAATGAGGTCGGGTTTCAGGCGTTATCTGATCAAGAAATTGTTTTTTGACCTACCAGCGAGAAATGTAAAGTACATTGTCACGGGATCCGAATATGCGAAACGCGATCTGATCCGAGCGACGAATTGCCCCGAAAACAGAATTCATGTGATCGAACACCCTCTTACCATCGATGTCTCCGAGCACAAACGGAAATTTGATGAGGAAAGGCCTAGAATTTTGCAGGTTGGCACCGCGTCCAATAAAAATCTTAAGGGCCTAATTTCTGCGCTCAGAGGGATCGAGTGCACGCTGGTAGTTATTGGCCGCCTGGACCACCTGACGCTGGAGGCTCTTCAAGAAAATAATATCGACTTTGAAAATCGGTTCGATTTGACCGACACCGAGATAAGGAGTGAATACGGTAATTCCGATATCGTTTCCTTTTGTTCGACGTCTGAGGGATTTGGCCTTCCGATTATCGAAGCCCAGGCGATGATGGTCCCGGTTGTTACGAGCGCCATTAGTCCAATGAGGGATGTTGCCGGTACCGGAGCCCTGCTTGTGGACCCCTACGATCCGTTCAGTATCAGATCGGGGATACAGCAACTCACAGGGGACGAAAAATTGCGACAATTTTTGGTTGAAAAAGGACTCGAGAATGTTGTCCGGTTTTCTCCGGACACGATTGCGGGACAATATAAAGAACTCTACCAGAAAATCTTGAAGCGGTAATCCCTGACTTAGTCATGAATAGTGTAACCTTAGTTGCGTAATGACAAAGAATTTAGAGTTGACTTGATGTGAATAGAGTGCAGAAGGGTGGGAAAAGTAAGCATCAACGAGAAGGTACTGATAATCGGTGGTAATGGAATGCTTGGGCATAAGCTCCTCAGCGTGCTACGTCCCGAATTTGATGTCTTTGTAACGGTTCGCGATTTTTTTAAACAATACGAGGAATTTGATCTATTTTCTCGCGATAGAACATTCGACAATCTCGAACTGATGAGAGCCGAACCACTTTGCTCCGTCGTTCGAGAGCTTGATCCGGCAGTGGTCATCAATGCGGCGGGAATTATCAAAAACGTTCCCTCCTCGTCCAACGCGGTAGAGACAATAACGATCAATTCGATTCTTCCGCACCGACTGGCGATGTTGTCGAACGATCTTGGGTTTCGGCTCATCTCGATTGGCACGGATTGCGTCTTTAACGGAGCCAAAGGCCACTATAGGGAAGACGAAACGCCGGATGCGCGCGATATGTACGGAAAAAGTAAAGCTCTCGGAGAGGTCACGGATATAAATTGTCTGACCCTTCGGACATCAATAATCGGTCGTGAGCTTGGAACAAGGCGTGGCTTGCTTGAATGGTTTCTTGGAAATCGCAATGGGTCGGTCGATGGATACGCAAATGCGATATTTTCTGGCTTTCCTACTGTCGTTTTTTCACGAATAATAAAGGATATTCTGTTGAATCACGCAGATCTTGTGGGCTTATATCATGTTTCGAGCGATCCAATCAGTAAACTCGAACTGCTTGAACTTATCAATGTCCGGTTTGCGACAAATGTGAACATTAAGAACTGCGAGGACCATCAAATCAATCGGAGTCTTAATTCTGACAGATTTCGCCAGAAGACGGGCTTTCAGCCGTTACCTTGGCCGGAAATGATAGAAATCCTTGCTGTCGATTCGGCCGGCTATGAGACAACATGAATCAGCTTGAAGGCAAAAGAATTCTCGTTACCGGTGGGACCGGATCGCTAGGCCAAACCCTTATCAAGAGACTCTTGGCTGGTGAGATCGGTCGACCGGCAAAGATAACGGTGTTCTCGCGTGACGAAGCCAAACAGCATTATATGCGTCTTGAGTACTTACATCGGGAAGTCGCCACAGACGATATCATTTACGAAAATTCGCGACAGCTTTTGAATTTCCGGATCGGAGATGTTCGGGATTATTCGAGTGTGCTTGCGGCAATGAGAGATGCAGATACGGTTTTTCACGCTGCGGCATTAAAACAGGTACCTTCCTGCGAATATTTTCCGTTGGAGGCAGTGCAAACTAACGTTATTGGCGCCGCAAATATTGCCAGGGCGGTCCGCGAAAATAACTTGTCGGTAACGGATGTCATTGGCATTTCGACCGATAAGGCGTGCAAGCCGATTAATGTTATGGGCATGACGAAGGCGTTACAGGAACGCGTTCTTATCGAGGCGAATCGTGATTGTGATAAAACGAATTTTCTTTGCGTGAGGTATGGAAATGTCATTGCGTCACGCGGATCGATCATTCCACTTTTTGTGGAACAGATCAAGAATAACGGGCGGATAACCATTACCCTTCCGGAAATGACCAGATTCCTCCTTAGCCTTGATAAGGCGGTGGACACTGTTTTTACGGCTTTGACGATGGGAAAACGAGGCGAGACGTTCGTACCCAAGGCAACCTCCGCCAAGATCGTGGATGTCGCCCTAGCCCTAATGGGACCAAAGCAGCTTCCGATCGAATTTACTGGAATCCGTCCGGGGGAAAAAGTACATGAGATCATGGTGTCAGAAGAGGAGTGTTTCCGTACGTCAGAAATCGAAGGGTATTATAAGATACTGCCGGTATTGCCTGAATTAAGGGAGGACGGAGAACTTGAAACTGCGCTGACCAAAGAATATTCCTCAAAGGATGATAACGCCTCGGTTGATCAGCTTCGCCGAATCCTGGGAGATGCAAATTTAGAGATCGGCCGTTTCCTGGCGGCGCACTAAAAATAGTTTCGAAAAAAAATTATGAAGGTCATGACCATCTTTGGTACGCGGCCAGAGATCATAAGGTTGAGCCTTGTGATGCGGACACTGGACAAGCACTCGGAGCATACGATGGTCCATACGGGGCAGAATTTTCACGAAAGCCTCAGCGATATTTTTTTTCGGGAGCTCGGTGTTCGTGATCCTGACATTCATCTTGACGTCCGGTCAGAATCTTTTGGTGACCAAATTGGACAAATCCTCGGAAAGATCGACGCCGTTCTCTCCGAGGTCAAACCTCACCGGATTCTGATTCTTGGAGACACGAATAGTGCGTTGTCCGCGATTGTTGGAGCGCGAAAAGGGATTCCGGTTTATCACATGGAGGCAGGAAACCGCTGTTACGATGACCGGGTTCCCGAGGAAGTAAATCGCAGGATAATTGATCATTCGAGCACCATTCTTCTCCCCTATACGGAACGCAGCAAAGAGAATCTCGTCCGCGAAGGCATCGAGCGTGAGCGGATCTATGTGACTGGAAATCCGATAAAGGAGATCCTGGATTCATTTCAAGAACAGATCGAGAGCAGCCACTCGCTAAGGAAATCAAATGTCTCTCCCGGAGGCTTTTTTTTGGCGACAGTTCACAGGGCAGAAAATGTCGATATCGAAACTCGACTTAAAGGCATTATTGAATCGTTCGACTTAATAGCAGAAAAATTTGAAAAGGACATACTCGTAAGCCTCCACCCGCGGACTGCGTCAAAGCTGAAAAGTTTCGGGTTCAGCCCCGGATCCAAGCGCGTCAAGCTGTTGGAACCCATGGGGATCTTCGATTTTGGGAAGCTGGAAAAAAATGCGTTGGCCGTGCTAACGGATAGCGGCACCGTACAGGAAGAATGCTGTATTTTTGGCATTCCGAATGTGACTCTTCGCGATGTCACAGAACGCCCCGAGACGATCGAAGTAGGCAGCAATATTATCAGTGGCGCCGATCCGCAATCGATTGTAGCTTCGCTTGACCTTGCTCTTTCGCAACCTCCGGCGTGGACACCGCCGCCTGAGTATTTAGCTCCAAATGTATCTAAAACGGTGAGCAATATCGTTTTGGGCAAGCTTAGTCTTAGGAGGCATCGTTAACGAGCAAGGCCGGCATAATAGAGCTAGATGAAGCCACGGATAATGATCTTTTGCGATGCGTATCTACCGAGCTACACCAGCGGCGGCGGGATGTGGACCGTCGTAAACCTCGTCGAAAGATTTTCAGGGCGATATGAATTCTTTGTTGTGACACGAAATTACGATATCAAAGGCGATAGGAAGGTATATGCTGATGTCACGACCAACGAATGGAACAAGGTCGGAAAAGCGAGCGTCTTCTACTTTTCCCGTTGGAATCTAACCGAGCGAAAGTTGGTCGGGCTGGTCGGCGACATTCAACCGACGGCGATCTTTCTCAATAGCTCGTTGAGCACTCCTACGATCAAATTACTTTCGGCCCGCCGAAAAGGGTCTATCGGCGACTTGCCTGTGGTTCTTGCTCCATGCGGGGAAATGTCGATCGGTGCCCTTTCGCTAAAGCCGTATAAAAAAAAGCTTTTTTTAAGTTATGCAAAGGTCGTCGAATTATACCGTGGTGTTATTTGGAAAGCATCGTTTGATCTGGAGAAAACTGAGATAAGGAGGGTAATGGGCTCCGATGCCGAGGTATGGATCGCTCCCGACCTGACGCCAAAGATGATTCTGCCGGACTACACACCGAAATGGAAGACACCTAAGAAGGAAGGTTCGGTTCGATTCGTTTTTCTTTCCAGATTATCGCGAAAAAAGAACATACATTATTTTCTTGAGCGCCTACGAGAGATCACGGAGGGAGATGTAAAATTCGATATTGTAGGGCCGCTTGAGGACCAATCGTACTGGAATTCCTGTCTTTCTATTATCGAAAAACTGCCGTCGAATGTCACGGTAGAGGCAACCGGGGCGTTTCGAGATCAGAACGATGCTCTTCGCCGTGTAGCCGAGAGCCATTTCTTCGTACTTCCTACACTGAACGAAAATTTCGGCTATGTCTTCATCGAGGGACTGGCTGCCGGATGTCCGGTGCTTACGAGCGATCGTACGGTTTGGACGGATATTGAAAAAAAACATTCCGGGTGGAGAGTTCCACTTGAAAATGAGAAGGGCTGGGTCGATCGAATAAATCTCTGCATTCGGATGAATGAACGTGAGTACCGTAACATGTCCGAGCGTGCCCGAGAATATGCTTTGAATTGGCTGGCCCAAACTGAGGTCGAATTTGCAAACGAACGTGTCTTGCAACGGGCAGTTGAAAGCAGGACTCGCGGAATGAGTAATGAATGAAACCCCGGCACAAAAGCCGAAGGTAACTAACCCGCAGTGTCTCTGGGTGGTAACGGAGGTATATTACCCTGAAGAGATTTCAACAGGTTATTACCTGACCTCGATCGCCGAAGGGCTCGCAACAGAATTTCAAGTAAGGGTGCTTTGCGGGCAGCCAAATTATAGCTCGCGGGGGGTTGTGGCCCCGAAACACGAGTTTCGAAACGGCGTCGAGATATTCAGGGCGGCCAGCACCAGGCTGGATAAGAACGTTATACTCTATCGAATAATAAATATGTTGACGTTAGGGGCATCGATGTTTTATCGATCGCTGCGCCTTTTTAAGAACGGTGACCGTGTTCTGGTCGTAACAGCCCCCCCTAGCTTGCCTTTTACAACAGCGCTTGCGGCTTTGATCAAGCGGTCCGGGTACACGCTCTTGCTCCACGATAGTTATCCGGAGATTCTCGTCGCGGTCGGGAAACTGCACAAAGAGTCCTTTTTTGTGGGATTTGTGCATTTATTCAATCGGTGGCTTTATAAAAATGCATCGAAAATAATCGTTATTGGCCGCGACATGAATGAATTGATGGAAAGTAAGACTCGGGGATTGGATATCCCCATCGCTACCATCCCTAACTGGGCCGACCTTGAAACTATCGAGCCGCGCCCGCGGCGTGAAAGTCAGTTTCTAAGGGACCTTGGCATAGAAGACAAATTTGTGTTCATGTACGCGGGAAACATTGGCCATCCAACAGATGTCGAAACTATCATTGATGCGGCAAGACGACTGGACGGTGACGATCGATTTCAATTCGTATTTATCGGTTCTGGCACGAAAAAACGTTGGCTTGTTGACGCAGTTGGCAAGGAGAAGCTCAACAATGTCACCATCTTGGAACAACGGCCGCGCTCAGAGCAGATCGTTTTCCTAAATGGCTGTGACATCGGGATCGTATCGCTGGTACCAGGCATGTGGGGGACAGCCATGCCAAGTAGGACCTACAATATCCTTGCGGCGGGTAAACCGTTGCTGGCACTGACCGACGAGGGGTCTGAACTTGCGCGGGTTATCGATGAAGAAAAGGTCGGTTGGCATATTAGGCCAGGGAACCCCGAAACGCTGGCCAAGACGATATGTGACATTTTTGAGCGACGATCAGAACTGGGTGATATGGGTGCTCGTGCCTATGAGGCCGCCCGAAATAAATATTCTTTGGCTGACGCCGTAACCAGATATCGCGAAGAATTACGAACTTAACACTTGCCTTTTTGATATGAGGGTATTGCTTACGGGTGCCACCGGTTTCATCGGCAAGGCTATAGCCGCCGAGCTAGAAGATGGGGAGTTCGATGTAATACCCGTTGGGGGGCCCCTCTCGCCAAGGTTGAGTGTCGGCAGTCCGTCGGTAACGTGCGATGTCAGCAGTCGCGAGAGCGTAATGAACCTTACCTCGATCGGCAAAGTCGATGCCGTGGTACACGCGGCCGGCTTGGCCCACAGATTCAATGCGGGAAATAGCTTTGACTTTGCCAGGGTAAACATTGAAGGCGTCCGCAACGTTGCTGAGCTTACGGCGAAGATGGGTGCCGCGCATCTAGTTCTGTTGAGCTCTGTCCTGGTGTATGGCGATGCTGGAATTAACCCGTCGGTGGAAATAACGGAAGACTTCCCATGCGTTCCGAAAGGCGTATACGGTAAGAGCAAGCTTGGCGGTGAAAATGTCGCGCGCGAGGTCTGCGAGCAAAATTCGCTTTCGCTAACGATACTTCGACTAGTTCCGACAATAGGCGAAGGCAGCAAGGGCAATTTTGCGAAACTAGTCAGAGCAATTGATCGAAGGATGTTCGTTTGGGTCGGACGCGGGGGAAATCGTAAAAGCATGATATATGTTCGGGACGTGGCTCGCGCGGTTAAAACGGTCTTGATAAACAAAGGGTCCGCAGTCGAGATATTCAACTTGGCCGCCCCGGCGTCCTCAATGAAAAATATCGTCGAGGAAGTGGCCCGTACGACCGGTCGTCGTATTCCGCGATTTGTAATTCCTCAGGCTCCACTGCTTAAGCTGTTGCGGTCAATGGTAAGGCTGGCCTTGTCGAAACGTTTGGCTGTGATTTCAGACACACTCGAAAA
>Ga0207712_10000783_pt1 | contig 23699 bp, 22 predicted proteins | sample KBSS44metaG_FD_184402 | JGI IMG/M metagenome (GOLD analysis project Ga0207712, IMG submission 184402) | Switchgrass rhizosphere microbial communities from Kellogg Biological Station, Michigan, USA - KBS S4-4 metaG (SPAdes) (version 2) | ecosystem: Host-associated > Plants > Roots > Rhizosphere... | reverse complement strand
GAATGCCATCACCGAGCTTCGGACGCCCCGCTTCGGAAGCTCCGAGATCCTGCTCCGCACCGGCAAGCGGCTCCCGGTCGGACGCGTCTATCTTAAGCATTTGAAGGCCACGATCCGGGGTGGGGCAGCGCCGCAGTAGCAGCGCTGCCGCCCTCGATCCGCATGGTAGGAAAGCTGGAGCGGGCGAAGGGATTCGAACCCTCGACCCCAACCTTGGCAAGGTTGTGCTCTACCCCTGAGCTACGCCCGCTCTTGAGCTGACACCGGCGTCGAATCTCGTCTCGCCGGCGGAGGTGAGGCGGGCGCCTAGCATGGCGCGGGGCCGCGCCGCAAGGCTTCGCCACAGCGCTTGTGGCAACGGTCGTACCCGCCCATATGGGCGCGGATCCGGGCAGTTGAAGGGACGTGCGTAGCCCATGGCGACTCTGGGCCTGACTGAAGCCGAGCGCGAGGCGATCCAGCGCTTCGAAGAGCAGGTCATCCAACCCTCGATGACCGCGCTCGTCGTGCTCGATTTCTGGGCGGAATGGTGCGACCCGTGCAAGCAGCTGGGCCCGATTCTGGAGAAAGTCGCGTCCGATTATGCGGTGAAAGGCGTCAAGCTCGCCAAGATAGACGTCGACCAGGACAAACTGATCGCTACGCAATTTCGCATCCAGTCGATTCCGACGGTTTACGCCATTCATCGCGGCCAGCCGGTCGCCGACCTTACCAACTATCGCACCGAAGGGCAGCTCAAGAAGGCGCTCGACCAGCTGTTGAAGCAGCTTCGGATCGACGGTGAGGGTGCGGCCGCCGAGGCCGAGATCGAACCTCTGTTGGCGATGGGCGAAGCTGTGCTGAGCGACGGCGACGCGCCGCGAGCAGCCAATATCTTCCGCCAGATCCGCGACATGGCTGAGGATAATGCACCGGCAATCGGCGGACTCGCGCGCGCCCTCGTTGCGTCTGGCGATCTTGATGAGGCGCGGGAGATTCTCGCTGCCTTATCGCCGGAACTCGGATCAAAGCCCGAGATCGGCCGGGCCCGTGCGGCGCTCGAGCTCGCCTCGACGCCCAAGGCCGACACGGCGGCACTCGATGCGCGGCTGGCGGCCGACCCCGACGACCATGAGGCTCGGTTCGAGCTGGCCGGCGCCCGAATGGCCACCGGCGATCGCGACGGCGCGGCAGAGGCTCTGTTGGAGATTATCGGTCGCGACCGTGACTGGAACGAGGGCGCGGCGCGCCAGCGTTTCCTCCAGCTTTTGGAGGCGCAGGGGCTTGGGGACCCATGGTCGAGCGCCCAGCGCCGCCGGCTTTCGGCGCTGCTGTTCACGTGAGCCGAACGCTGACCATCCCGATTTTCCCGCTCTCCGGAGCAATCCTCTTCCCGCGCTCGCAGCTGCCGCTGCACATCTTCGAGCCGCGCTACCGCGAGATGGTGCGAGATGTGATCGATGGCGTCGGGCGCATCGGTATGATCCAGCCGCTGCGAATCGACGACGACAACAAGGCGCCGCTTTACGGCGTGGGTTGCGTTGGTGAGATCGTCGGGATCGAGGAGCTCGAGGACGGCCGATTCAATATCGTCCTGTTGGGGTCCAACCGCTTTCGCTTGATCAGCGAAGTCGCCCACGAAGGCTCGTACCGGTGCGCGAGTGTCGACATAGCGGCGTTCGACGACAATGAGCCGGAGCCATTGTCGATCGCCGAGCGGGCCGAAGTCGAACGCGAGGCCCGGCGCCTCGGCGACGCAATGGGCCTGGCCGTCGATTGGGACGCGGTTGCCCGGCTCGATGACGAAATGCTGGTCAATGCGATCGCCCAGGTTGCGCCGTTCGATCCCGGAGCGAAGCAGGCTTTGCTTGAGCAGCCGGCTCTTTCTGGACGCGCCGATCTGCTCGTCCAGCTGATGCAGTTCCACCGCGCCGCGGTCTCGGGCGGGATCGAGATCGAGCCGACCATTCAATAAACGCTAGATCGGCAGTCCTCTCAGCAGCAGCGGGAGCTGCCCGCTTGTGCCTCGCGCCTCGTTCATCAGCCGATTCCGGATCGGTGAAACGCGATCGATCAGGGCCATTCCGAAACGGCGGACTTTCGAAGCCGTCTTTCCAGGAACGCCATAGATCCGGGTGAGGCTATCCGTAGCGAAAGCGACCGACAAGGCGTCGAGTGAGCGCCAGCGCTGATAGCGGTCGAGCAATTGCTTGTCGCCGAGATCGAGCCCGAGCCGGGCTCCCTCGACCAGCACTTCGGTGAGAGCCGCCGCGTCGCGAAAACCGAGATTGAGGCCTTGGCCCGCGATCGGATGGATGGCGTGTGCGGAGTCACCGACAAGCGCGAGCCTTTTGGCCGTGATCTCCGCTGCATGGTGGAAGCCGAGCGGGTAGGACGAGCGCGGCGCGAGCATCTCGACCTTGCCGAGGAACCCGCCCATCGCGGCCGCGGCCTCGGCGGCGAAATCCTCGTCATTGAGCGACAGCCAGCCGCCCGCATCATGCTCCGGCACGGACCAGACGATCGCCGAACGGTGTCCCCCCGAATCATCGGTCATGGGAAGCAGCGCGAATGGGCCGGTCGGATAGAAAATCTCATAAGCAATATTGTCGTGCGGTTGCTCGTGCCGGATCACCGACACGATCGCCTGGTGGTCGTATTTCCAGCGGGCGATGTTGATTCCGGCGGCTTCGCGCGTGCGCGAGTTGCGGCCGTCAGCGGCGATGAGCAGCGGCGCGCAAAGCTTGCGGCCGTCTTCAAGCCCAACGACGACTTGGTGATCGCCCCTTTCGACGCTCGACACTCGTGACTTCCACAGCATCCAAAGGTTGGGGCCGGCTTCCGCCCTCGACCGAAGCGCAGCCCGAAGGTGTCGGTTCTCGTGCATCCAGCCCAGCGCCTCATCGTCGTCCGGCTCGAAATGCAGCCCGCCCGGTTCGAGCCCATCGGCAACGGCGATCGTCCGGATCGGGCAGCCCTGTTCGGGAAAATGAGCGGCGACCCCGATCGTCTCAAGCATCCGCATCGAGCTCGATGAGACAGCGCTCGTCCGGCCGTCGAAGGCGGCATCTTTACGTAGATCCGGATCCGCGGGATCGACGACGATCGCCGAAACCGAGTTACTGTCGAGCGCCGCGGCGAGCGCAAGCCCGACCAGCCCACCGCCGAAGATGATCGCGTCCGCGCGGTCCATTGCCGGGGCCCTACCCGCTTCGTCGCAATGACGCCACGACTTCGCTTGACCGCGGACTCGGCGTGAGGGATTCTAGCGCGAAGCAAACACCTGGGGGTGGGTAGATGGCAACTGTCGTAGCGCGCGCACCCAAGCGGGACCTGGCGCCCGACTGGCGCGACGCGCTGCGTGCATCATTGAAGCGCTTTGCCGTCCGCACCTGGGGCGCGCTTCTGATCGCGATCAGCATTGGTGGAGCGGTTGCGCTCGCGACCCACAGCCCGAACGACCCGTCGCTCAGCACGGCGGCCGGCGGCCCACCGGTCAACTGGCTCGGAAGTCCCGGCGCCTATGCCAGCGACGCGCTGCTCCTGCTGTTCGGGTTGGGCTGCGTCTTCTTCCTGCCGATCATCGCGCTCGCGGGCTTGCGAATGCTGCGCCTCGAGCCCGCGGGACGAATTCGGCGCAGCCTGCTCATCGCCGCAATCGGCGCCATGCTCGTAGGAATTGCGCTCGGCTTGACCAGCGGCTCGGCGGTTTCCGGGCTGCCCGCGGGCTGGGGTGGCGCAATCGGGCTTGGCGCGGCCTACGGCCTGGATAGCGCCATCGGCCTTATCCATAATCCGTCGATCGCGGGCCCCGCGCACCTGACGGTTCTGCTGCTCTTCGCTCTGGCTGGCCTGCTCCTCGGCTATTTCGCGCTCGGGCTCACGGCCGGCGAGAAAGCGGCCGCGACCGGATGGTTCCGGCGCGAGCCGCCCGAGCGCCGCGCAGCGCCGCGCGCAACTCAAATCCACGATGACGGGCCGGCGGCAGCCGCTCCGCCGAAATCCCGTCCCACGGTGGCGGTCGCCGCTCCGCCGAGAGCCGTCGCTCCCGCAGCGCGGGGTGTCACCCGCAAGTCCCCCGCCCAGCCGAGCCTCGCGCTTGGCGACAATTACCAGCTCCCGACCTTGGATCTGCTCGCGCCTGCGCCAGAGCGCGGCCGCCAGCAAATCGATCGGGTCGGCCTCGAACGCAATGCGAGGTTGCTCGAATCGGTGCTCGAGGACTTCCACGTCCGAGGCGATATCGTCGAGGTCCGGCCGGGACCGGTCGTCACCATGTACGAGCTCGAACCGGCGAGCGGAATCAAGGCGAGCCGCGTGATCCAGCTCGCGGACGATATCGCGCGCAACATGTCCGCCCTGTCGGCGCGCGTCGCGACGATCCCCGGGCGAAGCGTGATCGGCATCGAGCTTCCCAACTCCAAACGCGAAGCGGTGAGCCTCAGCGAGCTGATCGGAAGCCAGGCGTTCGAGGACCAGAATCACGCGCTTCCGCTGATCCTAGGCAAGAACATCGCGGGGGATCCGGTCATCGCCGATCTGGCGCCGATGCCGCACATTCTCGTCGCCGGCACGACCGGATCGGGCAAGTCCGTCGGCCTCAACTGCATGATCCTCTCCCTGCTCTACCGGTACGGGCCGGATCAGTGCAAACTCATCCTTATTGACCCGAAGATGCTCGAGCTCAGCAGCTACGATGACATCCCGCATCTCCTGTCGCCGGTCGTCACGGAACCGGGGAAGGCGATTCGCGCGCTCAAATGGACCGTCGAGCAGATGGAGGAGCGCTACCGGATGATGGCCAATCTCGGCGTGCGCGCGCTGCCGAGCTTCAACGCCAAGGTCCGCGAAGCCAAGGCCAAGGGATCCAAGCTCGGCCGCCGGGTACAGACCGGCTACGACGCAGACTCCGGGCAGCCGCTCTATGAGACCGAAGAGCTGGAATACGAAGTTCTGCCGCAGATCGTAGTCGTGGTGGATGAGCTCGCCGACCTGATGATGACCGCGGGCAAGGAGGTTGAGTTCCTGATCCAGCGGCTGGCGCAGAAGGCGCGCGCGGCCGGAATTCACCTCATCATGGCGACCCAGCGGCCGTCGGTCGACGTCATCACCGGTGTCATCAAGGCGAACCTGCCGACTCGAATCAGCTTCCAGGTGACGAGCAAGATCGACAGCCGGACCATCCTCGGCGAGCAGGGCGCCGAACAGCTCCTCGGGAAGGGCGACATGCTCTACATGCCGGGCGGCAAGCAGATCATCCGAGTCCACGGGCCGTTCGTTAGCGACGAGGAGGTGCGGGCCGTCGCGGAGCATTGGCGCCGTCAGGGCACCCCCGAATATGTCCAGGCCGTGACCGAGGAGCCCGAGGACGGCGGCTATTTGTTTGACGGACAGCCGACCGGCGAGGACGATGCGGAAACCCAGCTCTATCGGAAAGCGGTGCAGATCGTGGCGGAGAGCCAGAAGGCTTCGACGTCCTACCTCCAGCGCCAGCTTCGCGTGGGATACAACAGCGCCGCAAGGCTGATCGAGCGGATGGAGAAAGATGGCCTGGTCGGTCAGCCCGACCATGTCGGCCGCCGCGAGGTGCTGATCGACCCCGACGGGCATCCGATCTGAGGCCGGCGATCTGAGGCTGAACCGAACGGAACCGCCGAGTTCAGAGCGCATTCAAGCGCGAAACGCCACCTGCCGGCACAAGAATCCCCCAGGAGTTTCCTAAAATGAGCTTTCCGACCCAATTTGTGCGCGCTGTGGTGCCGGCGGCGATGGTCGCAATAGCGGCACCTAGTGCTGCTGCGGAAAACCCCGATTTGGCCAAGGTCCAGGCCCACGTCACCGCGGTCGACACGATGACCGCGAATTTCGTCCAGACCGACGCCAAGGGCCGGTCGGCGGCCGGGACATTGCAGCTGAAGCGCCCCGGGCGGATTCGCTTCCAGTACGGCAGCGGCGACCTCCTGCTTGTCGGCACCGGGGGTAAGCTCGTCTTCCTCGATTATCAGGTCGGCCAGAAGAACAGCTGGGACCTCGACAAGACGCCGCTCGGCATCCTGCTGTCGGCAAATCCCGATCTTAAAAGGATCGCGAGGGTCCAATCCAACCCGGACCAGCGAATCCTGGTGGTTCGGGCCAAAGATCCCAACCATGCCGAGTTCGGCACCCTGATCCTGGCTTTCCTTCGTTCACCGGCCGCTCCGGGCGGACTCCAACTCTACGGCTGGACGGCAATCGATGCGCAGAACAAGCGCACGACGGTCAAGCTTTCCGACGTGCGCTACAACGTCGCCGTCCCGGAGAGCGCATTTGCCTACGCCGAGCCGAAAAAGCGGAAGCGCTAAGATTAAAAAAGTTTCATATTGCGACCCGTTCATCGCAATTTCAGGAGCCGTTTCCTACATGAGATGGCGATTCCGCTGCTTGCCCGGGGTTTCCCCCTGTTACCCGGGGTTTTTGCGGGATCCCTTGCGTGACGAACGCTAGGCGGCCCTCGCTCCATGCCCCCGGAGCGGGGGCCTTTCCTTTGCGGGCGGTCCGGGACGAGGCTAAGCGGCAATTGTGACACGGCTGAAGATCGCGTCCTGGAACATCAACTCGGTGCGCGCGCGCGCCGGGCTGGTCGAGCGGTTGATCAAGGAGCAGCAGCCCGACATATTGTGCCTTCAGGAAACCAAGGTGCTCGACAGCATCTTTCCGGCCGACCTGTTTCGCAAGCACCGCTACACGCACCATCAATTGAACGGCCAGCGCATGCACCACGGGGTCGCGATCCTCAGCCGCGTGCCTCTTAGGGACCCGGGAAAACACGACTGGCAGGACAATGGCGAGGCGCGGCACGTCGGCGTACGCCTCGAATGCGGAATCCGGCTCGAAAACGTCTATGTGCCGGCCGGAGGCGACATTCCGGACCGCAATCAGAACCCCAAGTTCGGCCAGAAGCTCGATTTTATCGAGCGAATGACGCGGTGGTCCGAAGGCCTTGCCGAACCGACGATCATCGTCGGCGACTTCAATGTCGCGCCGCTCGAATGCGACGTCTGGAGCCACAAGGCGCTGCTGACCGTCGTCAGCCACACGCCGGTCGAAGTCGGAACGCTGACGAAGCTTCAGCAGGCGCACGACTGGATCGACATCGGCCGCCGTTTCGTCCCGGCCCCGGAACGCTGCTTCACCTGGTGGAGCTATCGCTCGCCCGACTGGACCAGGAACGACCGCGGCCGGAGGCTCGACCATATGTGGGCGTCACCCGAGCTCGGCGGCCATCTCACAGCACACCGGGTGCTCGAGCCGTGCCGGTCCTGGGAGCGGCCGTCCGATCACGTGCCCCTTATCCTCGAGGTCGAGGTTTGAGAGATCCCGCTTCGATCCGCCGGGCGATTGCCGCTCTGCGCGCCGGGCGGCCGGTGCGGATCGAGGGCGCCGAGCTGGCCGCGATCGTTGCCGTCGAAACCGCCACTCCGGAGCTGCTCGAGCTGGTCGATCCTAACCGGAGCGGACGGCTGCTGATCAGCGGAGAGCGCGCGTCGGCGCTCTCGCTTGCCAATGAGCGTGATGCCGCAGACCCGGCGGATCCGGTGCTGATCGAGCGCGCGCCATGGCTCGACTCCGAAGCGGCGCTCGCCATTGCGGATCCCGGCCGCGACCTCGATCGCGGGCCGATCGGGCCGATGCATCCGCTTCCGCTCGACTGCGCCAAGGCGGCGCGAGCCGCGCTCGGCCTCGCGCGGTCGGCGGGATTGTTGCCGGCGCTGTGGCTGGTCGATGATCAACCCGCTGCGACCTCGGTTTCCGCCGATGAGATAGAGCGGCAGCGCAAAGCCCCGGCGGTCGAACTGGTCGCTCGCGCCAAGCTGCCTCTCGAAGGAATGCCCGACGCGCAGATTGTCGCGTTTCGCGGTTCCGATGACGGGCAGGAGCATGTGGCGTTGGTCGTCGGAGCGTTCGGCGGCCTGCCACCGCTGGTTCGACTCCACAGCGAATGCCTGACGGGTGACGTGTTCGGCTCGCTGAAATGCGACTGCGGCCCGCAGCTGAAGGAAGCTCTCCGGATCATCGGAGAGGCCGGCGGCGGAGTGCTTCTCTACCTTCGCCAGGAGGGGCGCGGGATCGGCCTCGCCAACAAGCTTCGCGCCTATGCGCTTCAGGATCGAGGACTCGACACGGTCGACGCCAACCGCCGGCTCGGGTTCGGCGACGATGAGCGCGATTATGCCCATGCCGCCGCGATGCTCCGAGCGCTCGGCATCGACCGGGCCCGCCTGCTGACCAACAATCCGAACAAGGTCCAGGGGCTTGCGTCCGCCGGGATCGAAGTCGTCGAGCGGGTCGCGCACCACATGCCCGCCAACCCGCACAACGCCGATTATCTTGCGACCAAGCGCAAGAAGAGCGGGCATTTGATCTAGACGAGGCCGAGCAGCCGCCGCACCTGGTCGAAGCTTTCGGCGATATGCTCGACGCCGAGGTTGCGCAGGCTCGCGGCATGGTCGTCGAGGATATGCTTTCCCGCAGCCAGGCCGATAACTGTCGCGCCCGACGCAAGCGCTCCTCTCACGCCGACGTCGGAATCCTCCAGGATAACGCTTCGGCCAATGTCGACGCCGAGCTGGCGCGCAGCGAACAAATAGAGGTCGGGGTCGGGCTTGCCGCGCTCGACATGCTCGCGGCCGCTATAGACATGCTGGCCGAACCGCTCGGCGAGGCCAAGGTGGCGCAAATGCCCGCTCAACCAGCGCGTCGAGCTCGACGAAGCGACAGCGATCGGCAGGGTCGCGGGCAGAGACTGTACGAAATCGACCGCGCCGACGACCGCGCGAACCCCCTCTTGGAGCGCGCGGACGCTCTGCTTTCTGCGTCGCTCGTGGAACTCGGGTGGCAGCGGGCCGCCGATCCACTGCTCGATCGCCGCGAGGAACTCTGGACCGCTGTAACCGACAAAATTGCGGATCGCATCCTCTGTCGAGGTGCGGTGCCCGAGATCGGTCAGCAGCTCGGCGAGCTGTTTGTTGCCCTCGAACTCGCTTTCAAGGAGCACGCCGTCGAAGTCGAAGATGATCGCGTCGAAGTCGATCATGAGTCCTCGAATAATGAAGTTCCGACCCGCACCGCACTTGTCCCAAGCATTACGGCGCTCTGGAAATCTGCCGACATTCCAATGCTTAAACCTGTGACGTCATGGCGTCGCGCAAGCTTCGCCAGAAGCGCGAAATAAGGCGCCGGCTGGGCTCCGAGCGGCGGAATGGCCATCAATCCGGACAGCTGCAACGGCGAGGCGCGGACCGCGGCGATGAGCTCGCCGATCTCGGCGATCGCGCACCCGCCTTTCTGCTCCTCCTCTCCGATGTTCACCTGGACGTAGACGGATGGGAAGCGGTCCGCCTTCGCGCCTTCCTTCGCCAGAGCGTGGAGAAGCGAAATCCGGTCGAGCGAATGGATCGTGGTGAACAGCTTGATCGCCTCGGCGGCCTTGTTCGACTGGAGCCGGCCGATGCCATGCAGGCGGATCTCCGGGTAGCGCTCCATCAGCGCCGGCCATTTGGCGAGCGCTTCCTGGACCCGATTCTCGCCGAAGTCGCGTTGGCCGGCCTCGACGAGCTCTTCGATGGCCTCGGCGGAACGCCCTTTGCTGACCGCGATCAACTGCACGTCGGCCGGGTCGCGCCTGGCGATCTCGGCGGCCCTTGCGATTGCGGTGAGGATGCGTTGTCGTCGGTCCGAGGCGCGGCTCATTGCTTGGCGCTATAGGAACCTCCGTGCCCAGCCGCCACAATTCGACGCCGGAGCCATCCGGATTGGGTTCCGATTCCTCGCATGCGCTCGGCGCTCGGCGGAATGGATGACCGACGATTCGCCCGAATCAGTCGGCTGGGATTTCAGGCTTGGGCTGGGATTTCGGCGTTTAGAACTTGAACGCGGTGCCGATGTAGACAGCCTGGCTGTCGCGCCGATCGTCCTTCAAGGCCGACTGCTGCTTGTCGATCTCGTACCTGACACCGCCCGTCAAGGCGATGCGCCGGGACAGCGAATAAGACCCGCCGACGTCGAGCGAATAATTGTCGCCGCGGCGAAGCGCCGCGAGCGGACGGCCTTCCGCCCGGTCGGCCCCAACCGCGACACGGCCGGTAAATCGCTTCAGCGAATAGCTTACGCCGACCACAGCGGTCTCGCGTCCGCCGAGCGCCGGATCCGGCGAAGTCACCCTCGACACATCCCCGGAAACTGCGAACTGCTTCCAGCCCACCGCCACGCCGAGCTTATAGCTGGCCGGCGTGAGCGCCGCGAGCGCCGGAGTCGCATCTGCCGGGGCTTGAGTGCCGACGCGCGCGCGAATCGCGACGCGCAGCTGTGACGGGCGGCCCTTGGCGGCAGCAGGTGTGAATTTGAAATCGGTCAGCGACAGGGGCTTATTCGCGAACGCCGCAGCCAGGCGAGGGTCGCCATTGGCGGGCGTAAACGATGAAATCGGATCGAAGCTGACGGCGATCGCCGACGGACGCTTCTTGGCGGGAGCCGGGCTGCTGGTCGCGAACGCCGGAGACAGGACGAGACCGGCTGCGGCGATGGCCGCAACCAGCTTGGCTGTCTTCGATGCGCGAGCCGTTAACAAAACGAACAACTCCCTGTTCACGAGTCGATATAGCCACTCGCACCTGAAGGTTCCATGAGCGGAATCGATTCAGTCGGCCCCTGTTGCCGACTCAACACAGAATCGGCCTTGAACGGGACATGCTTGCGGGTGGGGCTTGACCATCTATAACGCGGCTGGACCGATTTTCCCCCTGCCAAGGATCGCCGATGCCCCGTCTGCACACCGCCGCTGCCTCCCTCATCGTCCTGATGCTCGCGACACCAGGCTGCGCGCGCAACCGCAATCTTCCAACCCAGCTTGCACCGTCGAAGATCACCACGATCGGGGTCAACAGCTATTTGTGGCGCGCGGCGGTCGATACCGTATCCTTCGCGCCCCTGCTTCAGGCTGACTCGAGCAGCGGCGTGATCATTACCGATTGGTACGCCAACCCGAAGGCGCCGGGCGAGCGGGTCAAGCTCACCGTGGCAGTCCTCGACCAGGACCTGCGCGCCGATGCACTCCGGGTCGCTGCTTCCCGCCAAGTCTACCAGAATGGCGCCTGGGTCGACGCGCCGGTGACCGCCGCGACGGTTCAGAAGCTCGAAGACATCATCCTCACCAGGGCCCGCGACCTTCGCCGAGCCGCTGTCCGGGGGTAAGCGCCGGGACGATGACCGGGCGTTTCGACCCGAGCGAGGCGGACCGCCGCTGGCAGGCGCGCTGGGAAGAGCAGCGCTGCTTCGAGGCGGATAGCTCCAGCGCCAAGCCCAAGACGTACGTCCTCGAGATGTTTCCCTATCCGTCGGGGCGCATCCACATGGGCCACGTCCGCAACTACACGATGGGCGACGTGATCGCGCGCTACCGGCGCATGCAGGGTCACGAAGTGCTTCATCCCATGGGCTGGGACGCGTTCGGAATGCCGGCCGAAAATGCGGCCATGGAGCGCAACGTCCACCCCGGCGAGTGGACCTGGGCAAATATCCGGGCGATGCGCGAACAGCTCAAACAAATCGGCTTTGCGCTCGACTGGAGCCGCGAGTTCGCGACCTGCGACCCGGCCTATTACGGCCAGGAGCAGGCGCTCTTCCTCGACCTGTTCGAAGCTGGGATGGTCTATCGCAAGGAAAGCGAGGTCAATTGGGATCCGGTCGACATGACCGTGCTCGCCAACGAGCAGGTGATCGACGGCATGGGCTGGCGCTCTGGCGCGCCGGTTGAGCGGCGCAAGCTCGCCCAATGGTTCCTGAAGATCACCGATTTCGCCGAAGATCTGCTCGATGGCCTCGCGACGCTCGACCAGTGGCCCGACAAGGTCCGGCTGATGCAGGAGAATTGGATCGGCAAGAGCCGGGGCCTGCAGTTCCGCTTCCGGCTGGTCGAACCCATCGACTCGATCGATTCGGCTGAAGTCTTCACGACCCGGCCGGACACGATCTTCGGCGCGAGCTTTGTCGCCATTGCGCCCGGCCATCCGATCGCCCAGGCCGTTGCCGCAACGGATCCGGATGCAGCCGAGTTCATCGCGGAATGCCAGCGCGGCGGAACCAGCCTCGCCGAGATCGAAGCCCAGGAAAAGAAGGGCTATCGCACCTCCGTCGAAGCGGTCCATCCACTCGATCCTGAATGGCGCGTGCCGGTCTACATCGCGAACTTCGTCCTCATGGACTACGGCACCGGCGCGATCTTCGGCTCGCCGGGTCACGACCAGCGCGACTTCGAGTTCGCAACCAAATACGCGCTGCCGATCCGGCGCGTCGTCGCCAATTCGATCGACGAAGCTTCGCAGCCGGTTGCCGGCGAAGCCGACGTTATCACCGGAATCACGGTCAATTCCCGGTTCCTCGACGGCCTCACGACCGAACAGACGATCGCCGAAGTGATCCGCCGGTCGGAGGAGGCCGGCTGGGGCCAGGGTACGGTCCAATATCGCCTGCGCGACTGGGGCGTGTCGCGCCAGCGCTACTGGGGCACGCCGATCCCGATCATCCACTGCTCGGCATGCGGCGCCGTTCCGGTGCCGCGCGATCAGCTGCCTGTCGTACTTCCGGACGACATCGAATTCGACAAGCCCGGCAACCCGCTGGACCGGCATCCGACATGGAAGCATGTCGCCTGTCCGGTTTGCGGCGGCGAAGGCAGGCGTGAAACGGACACGCTCGACACCTTTGTTGATTCGAGCTGGTATTTCATCCGCTTTGCAAGCCAACCGGCCGATCGCCCGTTCGATCGCTCGGAGGCCGAGAAGTGGCTGCCCGTCGCCCAATATATCGGCGGGGTCGAGCATGCGATTCTTCACTTGCTCTACGCTCGCTTCTGGACTCGCGCGTTGCAGCGTCTCGGCGAGATCGGCATGGCCGAGCCGTTCAAGGGCCTGTTTACACAGGGAATGGTGACCCACGAGACCTACCAGGCGGGCGACGGCAGCTGGCTCAGTCCCGACGAGGTGCGAAAGGACGGCGAGGACTGGATCCACATCGAAAGCGGCCAGCCGGTGACTCCCGGCCGGGTCGAGAAGATGTCCAAGTCGAAGCGCAACACGGTCGATCCCGAACCGATCCTCGCGAAATATGGCGCCGACGCTGTGCGCTGGTTCATGCTGTCGGACAGCCCGCCCGAGCGCGACCTCGAATGGTCGGAAGCGGGGATCGAGGGGGCGTCGCGCTTCGTGCAGCGCGTCTGGCGGCTGACGGCGGCAGCGTCGGGGGACGGCGGGGAGGACGATTCGCTTCGCCGGAAGCTGCACAAGACGATTGCGGGAGTCGGATCGGATATCGACGCCCTCCAATTCAACAAAGCGGTCGCTTTGCTCTACGAGCTCGTGAGCGCGATCGAGAAAGCCAAACCGTCAGCCGACAAGGCCGAAGCGGTTCAAACACTTGTGAAGCTGATTTCGCCGATGGCGCCCCACCTGGCCGAGGAAGCTTGGATCTCACTTGGAAATGACGGCATGGTGGCGGACGCGGCCTGGCCCGAATACGACCCGGCCTTGCTGGTCGACGATCAGGTGACTCTCGCCGTCCAGGTGAATGGCAAGCTCAGGGATACGCTGACCGCCCCGCGCGGTCTCCCCAAGGAGGAGGCGGAAGCGCTCGCTTTGGCGTCGGACAAGGTGCAGCGCCAACTGGCCGGCGCAACACCGCGCAAGGTGATTGTGGTTCCCGACAGGCTGGTGAATATCGTGGCATGATGCGCCGCTTCCTTCCGCTGCTTGGACTTACGCTCGTTCCGCTGCTGGCGTCCTGCGGGCTCCATCCGCTCTACGGAGGCGGATCGTCGGGAACGGTCGCCATGACCCTCCGCACGGTCGAAGTAGGGCCGATCGAGGGCCAGGTCGGCTGGTTGGTGCGGAACAATCTCGTCGACCGGCTCGGTGAGAGCGGCTCGGCGAGCCCGCTCTATCGCCTGGACGTCAAGCTTGACGATAACATCACGGGTTTCGGCATCCGCGGCGACCGCGCCGTGACCAGGGAGCGCCGGACGCTTCGCGCCCGCTATCAACTCATTAGCCTCGCGACCGGAAACGTCGTGCTCGACGCGACCGCGGGATCGGACGCGGGGGTCGACGTTGTGGGCTCAGAATATGCAACTGTCGCCGCCGAACAGACCGCCGCCGAGCATCTGGCCGACGTTGTCGCTGACCAGATCGTCGCGCGGCTCGGCGTTTATGCCGCTCGCACAGCGCCGAAGCCGTGAAAGCGTCCAAGGCCAATATTGGCCGGTTGGTCGATCAGCCCGGCTCCGACATTCGCTTCTACTTGTTCCATGGACCCGATGAGGCGCAGTCGCGTGCCTTCGGGACACGACTCCTTGAAACCCTTGGAGCGACCAAGTCTGGGGTCGCTGGCGGTGCGGTGAAATCTGATCCTGCGATTCTCGCCGACGAAGCGGGAGCGATGAGCCTGTTCGGCGTAAAACGCCTGATCTGGATCGAGCCCGCCGGCGAGGAAATCGCTGGAGGTGTTGAGGCTTTGCTCGAGGCGAATTCCACCGAGAGCGCTGTCGTCGCGATTTCGGGCGCTCTTCGCAGGACTTCGAACCTGCTTAAGCTTGCCGAGTCGTCCCCGCTCGCGGTCGCCTTTGCCGCTTATGCGCCCGAAGGCGCGGACGCCGAGCGGATGGTTGCCGAAGTCGGCCGCCGATTCGGACTCAAGATCAGCCCGCCTGTCGCCGCTAGGCTCGCCGATGCTTGCGGCAACGACCAGGCGATCGTCACCCAGGAGTTGCAAAAGCTAGCGCTCTACATCGACGCATCGCCACAATCGCCCAGGGAGCTGGATCACGACGCAATCGATGCTGTGGGCGCTGATCTGCCCGAAGGGGAGGTTTTGCACCTGGCCGATTTGGCGCTCGCCGGACGGGTCGGGGACCTGTCGATTGAGCTCAGCAACCTTCCGGCCGGGGCGGAGAGCATTCCGGTGGTTCGCGCGGTCCAGCGCCGCTTGCTTCAGCTCGCGCCCGCCCGCGCCAGGATCGAGCGAGGCGAATCGTCTGACAGCGTCATGACGTCACTCGGCAAATCCTTGTTCTGGAAGGACAAGCCGATGGTCGCGAAGATGCTGTCAATGTGGGATTCGACCCGGCTCGCGAAGGTTGCCGACCGCGTTGGCAAGCTAGAATCGGACCTGATGTTCAGCCCCACCCCCGACCAGGCCGCTTTGGGCGAAGAGTTGATCGCAATCGCCCGCGCCGCCGCCTCGCGCCGCTAAATCGGCTCGCCCGACAACCGCTGGCAAATCAGGTCGAGCTGATCGAGGGTCGAATAATGGAGGGACATCGTCCCGCCTTGCCCCTTATGCGCCACTTGCACCTTCAGGCCGAGCATGTCGCCCAGCTGGCGCTCGAGCGCGGCAAGGTCGGGGTCCGGCCTGGGCTCCGTTAGCACGAGCTCTTTCGGCCCGGATTTTGCCCGCTTGGCGCGCTGCTCGGCCTGACGAACCGACAGGCCCTTAGCGATGATTTCCTGCGTAAGTCCGACCGGGTCCGGGGCCGCGGCAACGGCCCGCGCATGGCCCATACTGATATCGCCTTGCAATAGCGATTGCTTCACTGGCTCGGGAAGATCGAGTAATCTCAAAAGGTTAGCGACGTGGCTGCGGGATTTGTGGACGAGCTTGCCGATATCATCCTGGCCGTGGCCATAGCGATTGATCAGCTGTCGATAGGCCTCCGCTTCCTCGATCGCGTTCAGGTCTTCGCGCTGGACGTTTTCGATCAGCGCGAGCTCGGCCGTCGTCTCTTCGTCCACGCCCTCGCGCACGATCGCGGGGATGGTATGCAGCTGGGCCCGCTGAGCGGCTCTCCAGCGCCGCTCGCCGGCGATGATCTGGAACGCTTCCCGGCCTTCCGGCCGCAGCAATATGGGCTGGAGGACTCCGCGCTCGGCGATCGATTCGGCGAGTTCATTGAGCGCCTCGTCGTCGAACCGCATCCGCGGCTGGTTCGGATTGGGCCGGATCCGCGCGATCTCGATCTCCCGGACCCCGCCCGCCGACGGCGCCGCTTCTCCGGTGCCGGCCGGACGCGCTGCTTCGCCTAGCAGCGCCTGAAGGCCCATCCCCAAGCCCTTGCCCGGGCGATCGGCGCTCATGCCGCCTCAGCCAGCTGCGGAAGCCGCGCGATGAGCTCGCGCGCCAGCCGTATGTAGGCCTCGGACCCCGGGCATTTGAGATCATAGATCAGGGCAGGAAGGCCGTGGCTCGGGGCCTCGGACAAGCGGACATTGCGGGGAACGATCGTTTCGAAAACCGCTGCACCTAGGCACGCGCGAACGTCCTCGGCGACCGCCTGTGAAAGATTGTTGCGCCGATCGAACATCGTCAAAGCAACCCCGAGGATCGCCAGGTCCGGATTAAACGCGGAGCGAATTCTCTCAACGGTTTGAAGGAGTTGGCTAAGACCCTCGAGTGCAAAAAACTCACACTGCAGAGGGACCAGGAGATGGCGCGCCGCGACGAGAGCGTTGACGGTCAGCAGGCCAAGGGAGGGAGGGCAGTCGATCAAGCAGATGTCCCATCGTCCCGGCGGCACGGCAGCAAGCGCCTTTTCGAGCCGATGCGCACGGTCCTCGAGGGCGACCAACTCCACCTCGGCGCCCGACAAGTCGACCGTGGCGGGCAGCAGATCAAGCCGCGGCACGCGCGTCGCCATCGCGCTCTCTGCGACACTCCTGGTCCCGATGAGCACATCGTAGCTCGTGCGTTCACGCTTCGAAGCGGCGACACCGAGGCCGGTCGAGGCGTTCCCCTGCGGATCAAGATCGACCAGCAAAACGCGCGAACCAATTGCCGCCAGGGCCGTGGCGAGGTTGATCACGGTCGTCGTCTTGCCGACCCCACCCTTCTGGTTGGCAACCGCAATGCGGATCATTTGCCTAATGCCCTCACCCCCGCTGCAACCACGATCCAGGATTCGCGATCAACGACGCTCTGTTCCAAGTGAAACCTACCTTGCCATGAGAGCTGGGCTTCGGCCAGTTCCTTGTGAGCGCTTCGACCCTTGGGAAGCGCCCAAACGGTTTTTCCTGTGGACAGATGCTGGGATATCCGCAGCAATTTCTCGAGCGAGGCGACCGCGCGCGCCGTAATCACGTCGAACGAACCTCCAGCGCGCTCTGCCTTTCCGCATATGACCGAGGCGTTGAGCGCGAGCGATTCGACGACCTTGTGGAGAAAATCCGCGCGGAGACGCCGTGGCTCAATCAAGGTTACGGGTCCATCGACCAAACAGCCGACCACGATTCCGGGAAGACCGGCCCCCGATCCGATGTCCACCCAGGACGATACAGGACGCGGCTCAAGCTTTGCCAGCTGGGCGGAATCGAGGATGTGGCGGTCCCATATCCGGTCGAGTGTCGACGCCGAAACGAGATTTTGCCTCCCGCTCTCTGCGCGAAGCAACGCCACATACGCCTCGAGCTTCTCGAATGTTTCACGTGAAACAGGTCGCGCGGCGACCTGAGACAGGCGTTCAATCACGCGGCCGCGCGGCGGCTTGCCGCGACGTAAAGCGCCGAAAGCGCAGCGGGCGTGACCCCCGGCACGCGGGATGCCTGATCGAGGGTCTCCGGGCGCGCCGCGCTCAGCCGTTCAACCATCTCGCTGGAAAGGCCCGGGATTTCCGCATAGACGAGTTCAGGCGGAATCCACGCCCGAGAGTCACGCCGCACGACTTCCCATTCGCGCCGTTGCCGCTCGATATAAGGCGCATAGAGCGCGTCGGCCCGGCCTTCCCCGGTTTCGGCCCAGCGCGGCGTTGATCGAAGCGCCAAATGGTCTTGGATCTGCCGGCCGCGGCGCTTCGAAACGCAGCCCGCGGCCAAAGCATCCTCGCCCAGCCGTGACGTGGCATTATCGGCCCGTAGCGCGAGGCGGTATTCGGCGCGTGCGGTCATCATCCGGTACGGCTCGCTCACTCCCTGAAGGCTCAAGTCGTCGATCATCACGCCGATGTAGGACGCGCGGCGATCGAACCGCACCTCGTCGAAGTCGAGCGCAGCCGCGGCCGAATTAAGGCCGGCAGCGAGGCCCTGGGCGGCGGCCTCCTCATAACCCGTCGTGCCGTTGATCTGGCCGGCCAGGAAAAGGCCCGGAATGTCCCGAACTTCCAGAGTGGCATTGAGCCGTCGCGGGTCGACGAACTCATATTCGACCGCATAACCCGGGCGAACGATCTCGGCCCTCTCTAACCCGGCGATTGTGCGAATGAACGCGGCCTGCACGTCCGCGGGCAAAGAGGTCGAGATCCCGTTCGGATAAACCAGGGTATCATCCAGCCCCTCAGGCTCAAGAAAGATCTGGTGCGCGTCGCGCTCGGCGAAACGCTTCACTTTGTCCTCGATCGACGGGCAATAGCGTGGGCCCCGGCCTTCGATGGCGCCCGCGAACAGCGGCGAACGGCCGAAGTTGGCCTCGATGATCTCGTGGGTGCGCGCATTGGTCCGGGTGATCGCACAACGCAGCTGCGGCTGACGGAAGCCGTCGTCGAGAGCCGACAATATCCATTGGTCCGAATCGCTCGGCTGTTCCTCGAGGCGCGCCCAGTCAATCGTTCGCCCGTCCAGCCGCGGCGGAGTGCCGGTCTTCAAACGCCCCTGCCCCAGCCCAATCTCGCGAATCTGTCCGGCAAGCGGAACCGATGACCGTTCCCCTCGGCGGCCGCCGGTGATCACTTCCTCCCCCACGAACATGCGCGCATCGAGGAAGGTCCCGGTCGCCACAACGATCGCGCGGCATGGCAACACGCCGGCGCGCGTCTCAAGGCCCGCCACCCGGCCCGCCGAAATGACCAGCCGCAGAGCCTCCGCAACGATAATCTCTACCTTATTCTCCCGGAGAAGCTCCGTGACGGCCGAGCGATAGAGCTTGCGGTCGGCCTGCACGCGCGGGCCCCAGACGGCCGGTCCCTTGCTTCGGTTGAGCATTCGGCGATGGATCGCGGCCCGGTCCGCTGCGCGCGCGATCAGCCCATCGAAGACATCGACCTCGCGCACAAGATGGCCCTTGCCGACTCCGCCAATCGACGGATTGCACGACATCTGCCCCGCGTCCTCGGCTCGAAACGTGAGCAGACCGACGCGCGCGCCCCGACGGGCCGCAGCAGCCGCAGCCTCGCATCCGGCATGGCCGGCGCCGATCACCAGAACATCGTACATAACCCGCCGCTTACATGATCGACGTTTCACGTGAAACATCCACGCGCCGCTTGTCCGGGGGACAAGCGAGCATGGATGTCGTCATTTGCCGAGACAGAAGCGGCTGAACAATGCGTCGAGAACCTCCTCAACCCCGGCCCGGCCCGTAAGCCGGTCAAACGCCGAGCGTGCTTGCCGCAAATTCTCCGCGGTGATCACAATCTCGCCGGCCGACGCGGCAGCGCCAATCGCATCGGCGGCCTCGGCAATGTGCCCGGCCTGGCGACGATTGAGTGCGATCGCATCCTCTGCCGGCAGCAACGACCTGGCCTGCTGGACGACCAACTCGAGTAACCGTTTCAACCCATCGCCCGTCACCGCGGAAACTCTCACAGACTCCTTCGGCACGGGTCGCCGATCCGGCAGATCCGATTTGGAGTGAACACGGATGAGCTGCGGATGATTGGGCGCTTTTGTTGAATCGCCAAGCCAAACGAGTATGTCGGCCGACTCGATCAGCTGAGCCGTACGGGCGACGCCGATCGCTTCCACCGTATCGAGCGTCTCGCGAAGCCCCGCAGTGTCGGTGAGCAGGATCGGCACACCTGCCATCGACAAGGGCACCTCGATATGGTCGCGGGTGGTGCCAGGAATGGCGGTTACGATCGCCCTATCCTGCCCAGCTATCACGTTGATAAGGCTAGATTTACCGGAGTTGGGCGGACCGGCGACCACCACTCGGACACCATCTTTGAGCGGCTCGGCCCGCGGCCGTCCGAGCCAGGAGCGCAGGTCATCGGCCAATGCACTGCAACCGGTGAGCAGCGACGGGTCGATGGCTTCGTCGTCCTCGTCATAGTCAATCGCGCGCTCGGCCCTGGCCGATAGCGACAGGAGTTGCCGCTGCCAGAGCTCGATCTGTTTGCGCAGGCCCCCTTCGGCCAACGTCAGCGCAGCCTTGCGTTGCGATTCCGTCTCCGCTTCGATGAGGTCCGCAAGGCCTTCGGCCTCCGTCAGGTCGATGCGCCCGTTCTCGAAGGCCCGCCGCGTGAATTCGCCCGGTTCGGCCTGCCGAAGGCCGTCGATTGTGCCCAGCGCGGATAGCACGGCATCGATCACCGCTCGCCCACCATGGCATTGAAATTCCACAATATCTTCGCCGGTCGAACTCGATGGCGAGTCGAATCTCAAAACAAGCGCCTCGTCCAGCAGTTCGTGCGATCGCGGATCGCGCAATTCTCGAACTGCGGCGGTGCGCGGCTCGGGGAGCGAGCCCCCCATGAGAGCCCCCGCGTCATGTGCTCGCGGACCGCTGATCCTGATGATGGAAATTGCCGCGGGCGGGCGGCCGCTCGACAGAGCGTAGATCGTCGCTCGTTCAGACAAGGTGGGGCGCGACGTCGTGCCAGCCGTCCCAGATCATCTTCCCTGCCACCCAGACGATTACCGCAAGTCCGACGTAGGCAATCCACCGGTAGCGCTCGATGTAGCGGGCGATGAAATTGGCGGCGACTCCCATCAAAACGACTGACAGGATCAGGCCGAACACCAGGATCCACGGATGGTCGCGCGCCGCCCCGGCAACCGCGAGTACGTTGTCGAGGCTCATGCTGACGTCGGCGATTGCGACCCCCCAAGCCGCGCTGGCGAAGCTTTTCGCGGGTCGCAGCCCCGAATGCTCGTCGCCAACGATTTCCGCTGAGCCGGCGCTCTCAGAAGCGTGCCGGAGTTCGCGCCACATCTTCCAGGCAACCCACAGCAAGAGGAAGCCGCCGGCAAGGATGAGGCCGACCACCTGCAGGAGCTGGGTCACGATGAGCGCGAATGCAATCCGAAGCACGAGCGCCGCGGCGACGCCGAGCATGATCACCTTGCGGCGCTGCTCAGCCGGTAATCCCGCAGCGAGAGCCCCGACGACGATCGCATTGTCGCCGGCAAGGACGATGTCGATGAGAAGGATCTCTACGAGCGCGGCGAGCGAGGCGGCGTCAATCAGGTTGGAAATATCCATGAGAGCGGCCCTAGCCCAGGCCGAACGCACCTCTCAAGCCATGCTCTCCGTCAAGCCACCCCTCATAAATCATGTTCCCCGCGACCCACAGGATGACCGCCAGTCCGATGTAGTTGATCCAATGGTAACGTTGAATCAGGCGGGCGACATAATTGGCTGCAAATCCCATGAAGAGGACCGAAAAGCTGAGCCCAATGAAGAGGAGCGCCGGATTCTCGCGCGCGATCGACGCGACCAGCAGCACATTGTCGAGGCTCATGCTGAGGTCCGCGATCGTGATCTGAATCGCAGCCTGAAGAAAGGTCTTGCTCCGCGGCGGCCCCTCAACGGCAGCCGTTGCAGGATCGTCGGCGATTACGGTCGTGGGCGGGTGCAGCTCTCGCCACATGTTGTAGGCGACCCACAGGAGCAGCAGGCCGCCGGCGAACACGAGCCCCGTGACCTTGAGCAATTGGGTCGCGATCACGGCGAACGTAATCAGGAACACCAGCGCCATTCCGACGCCGAGCATCAAGACGTTGCGGCGGTCCTTCGCCGGAAGGCCAGAGGCGAGCGAGCCCATGATGACGACATTGTCGCCGGCCATGGTGAGGTCGCCGATGATGATCTGCCCGAGCTTCGCCATGCCGCTCGCCGTGAACACGGCGGAAAAGTTCATGGCGGGGAACCCGGGCATCGCGGGCTAAAGCCCTATTGATTCATCGAGGCGAAGAAATCCGCGTTCGACTTGGCGTCCTTCATTTTGTCGAGAAGGAACTGCATCGCATCGACCGTGCCCATCTGCATCAGGATCCTGCGCAGCACCCACATCTTGGTGAGCGTGCCCTGCTCGACCAGTAGCTCTTCCTTGCGGGTACCCGACTTGCCGACGTCGAGAGCGGGGAAGATGCGCTTGTCGGCGACCTTGCGGTCGAGCACGATTTCGCTGTTGCCGGTGCCCTTGAACTCCTCGAAGATGACCTCGTCCATCTTCGAGCCCGTATCGATGAGCGCGGTGGCGATGATCGACAGCGAGCCGCCTTCCTCGATGTTTCGTGCGGCGCCGAAGAAGCGCTTCGGCCGCTGCAGGGCGTTGGCGTCGACGCCGCCGGTCAGGACCTTGCCGGACGATGGAACGACCGTGTTGTAGGCACGGCCGAGGCGGGTGATCGAATCGAGCAGGATCACGACATCCTTCTTGTGCTCGACCAGGCGCTTGGCCTTCTCGATCACCATTTCGGCGACCTGGACGTGGCGCGAGGCCGGTTCGTCGAAGGTCGAGGAAATGACCTCTCCCTTCACGCTGCGCTGCATATCGGTAACTTCTTCCGGCCGTTCGTCGACCAGCAGCACCAGCAGGAACACCTCGGGGTGATTGTCGGTGATCGCTTTCGCGATGTTCTGCAGCAGCACGGTCTTACCGACGCGCGGTGGCGAGACGATCAAGGCGCGCTGGCCTTTGCCCTGGGGGGCGACGATGTCGATCACGCGCGCTGACTTGTCCTTGATCGTCGGGTCGGCGCTGTCGAGCGTCAGCTTCTCGTCGGGATAGAGCGGCGTCAGATTGTCGAAGTTGACGCGGTGGCGGACCGCTTCGGGGTCGTCAAAATTGATCTGGCTGAGGCGGGTCAAAGCGAAATAACGTTCGCCCTCCTTTGGCCCGCGGATCTCGCCCTCGAGCGTGTCGCCGGTGCGAAGGCCGAAGCGGCGGACGATCGACGGAGCGACGTAAATGTCGTCCGGCCCGGCCAGATAATTGGCTTCGGGGGACCTCAGGAATCCAAAGCCGTCGTTCAGGACCTCGATGGTTCCCGATCCCATGATTTCCACGCCGTTTTCGGCCTGAATCTTGAGAACCGAGAACATCAGGTCCTGCTTGCGCATCGTCGATGCGCCTTCGACACCCATCTCCTCGGCCATTGCGACCAGCTCAGCAGGTGTGTTTTTCTTGAGTTCTTTCAAATGCATATAATTGTCTTTTCTTGGGGAGTTGGGCTCGAGCTTCTTAAATGTCGATCAAAGCCGGAGGCGGCAGGAAGCCGCTCTTTCAGAGGAAGACGGCTCTCGGCGGGAAAGGAAGACTGGCCGAATAGCCGTTGTTAACTCAGGTATGTCTCGCCTAGCCCGCTGTCAATTGGCCATGACAAATCGGCTCGGCGAACGGTTCAAAACGGGCGGACAATCACCAGCACCACGATAATGGCCGCGGCGACCCCCGGAATCTCGTTGATCATTCGTACCATCTTGCCGGTAAGAGGCCTCTGCCCGGCGGCGAGCTTCTTGCCATAGGCGCCGAGCCAGCCCTGATAGGCGCTGAGGCCGATGACCAACGCGAATTTGGCCATGAACCAGCCCTGGCTCCACGCATCGATGTTGAAGGCGAGCATCAGGCCGAGAATCCACACCACCGCGATCGCCGGATTGAGGATGATCGACCGGACCCGGGCTTCGCGCTCGATCCAGGCGCGATCCTCGGGCGAGCCGACGGCGGCTTCTTGGTGATAAACGTAGAAACGCGGCAGAAGGAA
>Ga0207712_10000778_pt1 | contig 23764 bp, 24 predicted proteins | sample KBSS44metaG_FD_184402 | JGI IMG/M metagenome (GOLD analysis project Ga0207712, IMG submission 184402) | Switchgrass rhizosphere microbial communities from Kellogg Biological Station, Michigan, USA - KBS S4-4 metaG (SPAdes) (version 2) | ecosystem: Host-associated > Plants > Roots > Rhizosphere... | reverse complement strand
GCACGATCAGATTCTAAGCCTGGCTGAACCAACCGCGACTACAGTCACGGTGGATGCTGCGTCCGGGGTCTACAGTGATCCGACTACGTTGAGGGCCACCGTCAGCCCCGCCACTTATCTGGATCAGACCATCTCCGGTAACGTGCAGTTCTCGGTTGATGGTAATCCGGTGGGCGGTCCGGTTGCGGTGAATTCAAGTGGTGTGGCTACTACGTCGTACACGGTAACCGTACCGGCTGGAGCACACACCATCACGGCCGCATTCACGAGCACCAACACTGCGTTCCTGAATAGCAGCAACACCGGCACACTCACGGTGTCGAGAGAGGATGCTGACGTTACTCCGTCCGCCGCGAATTTGTTTGCGGTTAAGGTGAATTCGCCTGGCGGCACGGGTGGACCAGTCACTCTCTGCTTCGACATGAACGAGGTGAGTGACGGCAGTCCTGGAGACACGACCAACATCACGAGCGTAACGGTCAACGCCGTTCCCATTGGCACTGGTTCAGCTTTTTCACCAACTGCGGTATTGAGTGGTGGCGGCGTGGGAGCAACACGCACTGCGTGTGTGACTCTCAACAATGTTCCGGTGAACGTCTACGATGTAACTCTGACAATCAACGGGAACTTCTATCAGGGTACAGGCGATACGGTGTTCACTGTTTACGATCCGTCGCTCGGATTTGTGGCGGGTGGAGGCAGCATTATTCACAACGGCTATAAAGCCAATATCGGTGTGAATATCAAATACCTGAAGAGCGGTAACGCTCAAGGGGCGCTGCTTTACATCGAGCACAGACCAACGGGTAACGTCGTGATTAAGAGCAACTCGTTGGGCACGATGGCGATCGTCGGGAATGAAGCGATAGCGACCGGTAAGGCCGGTAGCGGCGCCAACTTCATTGCCCGCATCATCGACAATGGAGATCCGGGATCCTCAGATCGGTTTGGAATGAGGGTAACGAATTCGTCCGGCGCGATAGTGGTCGATCTAACGTTTGATCCGATTCAGCTCACGGGCGGTAACTTCTCCGTACCGAAGCTGACTGGCAAGTAATTAAGCAGCTCTCCCCGTAAAATGGCGGCCTTCGGGCCGCCATTTTTGCTTCAACAAAGTAGGGGCATCGGGCTTGGCCCCCTCACCAAGGCCCACCGGCGACGCCCCCGGCCCCACACTCTGGGCAAGGTGCGAGGCGATTGAGATTGGCGTCGTTATATCTGCCGCTTAAGGACCATCACAAGATGCTGTTGCGAGGGGGCGATACAGAATTAATGCCAATTTTTGGTAACGTAATTAGACACACTTCAACCGTCCTGCCCTTGAGAGGCAGTTCTTAATTCAATTAACTAGGCAAAACCCTTAACGAACGCTGCTGATAAGCGTCAGGATAATCGCTAATACCGCCGTCGAGTCTCCGCCGGTCGAAGGAATATCCCCAGCCACCGCGGCGGCGGTAGTATGGATTTCCCCACTGGTTACGACGGAATTCGACGGCTGCGGCGATGTTGCACCCGTGGTAGGAATTTCACCGGCCGAGGCCGTACCCGAAAGCACGCACGCGAGGACGAGTGCTAATACGAAGTGTCTCATTCTATCTCTTCTCTCCTTTGAGTTGAGGAATGCCAGTCGACTGGCAAGAAAACAGCATAGTGTAAATACATATAGCGCTATTGACACGGTGTCCCGGGCTGGTGACTAATATCCAGCGCTGGTAAACAAGACTTCTTACACTCACTAACAAAGGGTTTATCTTCGTGAAGATGGCCTCACCTAAGTTGGAGACCGCGCACCTGAATGCGAACGGCGAAGCTCTGCGCAGGTGCAAGACCGCCTTAGAACAAAAGGACAGAGGTGATTACGCAGGTGCGCAAGAAACAATGCGGCCTTTATGGAAGCGCGTAGGAGAACGTCCAAAAACCACCGGACTAGATTCTTCTGTCGCCGCTGAGATCTTGTTCTGCGTTGGTATTCTGACGAGTTGGATCGGAAGTAAGAATCAGATTCGCGAGGCGCAGGAGATCGCCAAAAATCTCCTCACTGAAAGTATTACTCACTTCGAGTCAATCCGAGACGTGACGAAGGTCGCGGTGGCTCAATCCGAGATTGCTTACTGTTATTGGCGCGAAGGCGCGCTGAACGAAGCGCGATCATGGTTGGATGAAGCACTGGAGAAGTTGACGTTTGAGGGAGCCGCCAGAGCCAGAGCACTTCTAAAGTTAACAACCGTTGAATGGACAGCCGGGCGGTTTCGCGAAGCGTTAGAACTACTTGATGCGAATGAATCCCTATTCCGAAAGATTACGAACCATACGATTAAAGGTGGTTATCACACCGAACTTGCGATCATCCATCGAAATCTCGCCACCATGGAGAATCGGCTCGAATACTTTCGAAGGGCCATTGATGAATATAGAGAGGCGGAAAGGCAATTCAGATTAGCTCACAATCAGATTTTTCGGGCCGATGTAATCAACAATGTCGGATTCTTACTTTTCAAGTTAGGCCACCACAAAGAAGCACATAAGTATCTTAACGAAGCCCGCCGTCTAACCGTTAAGTTCAAAGACAAGTCTCACACTGCACAGATTGATGAAAGCCGAGCACAGGTGTTGATTGCCCAAGGAAAACTAACTGACGCGGAACGTATTGCGCGTCGATCGGTGTCGGTATTACGAAAGAGTGGTCGCTTCTGTTTAATTGCTGAAGTCTTAATAACACAAGGAACGGCCCTGGCCAGGTTGGGCCGTGCTGGCCGCGCTCATTTTATTTTTCGACAAGCCATTGAAGCTGCCCACCAGGTGAATGCATTGAACATTGCCGGACTCGCCGCACTCACCTTGCTCGAAGAGATTCCCGATTTGTCCCCCGAGATTTTGCAAGCCGCTTATCGACAAGCCCGCGAGTGGTTAGCAAACTCTCAAAGTCCGGATATAAAACTCAGACTCGCTGACGTCGCAGCCCGTGTTGTCGCCAGCATACAAACAGAGTTGAGTACCGATGAAGCAACAGAGATTCTCTTGAGCGAACCCGGTGGACTCAGGGCCCAGTTAGAAAAACATGAGCGTGTGGTAATCAAGCGGGCTCTAGACGAAGTTGACGGACGCGTAACCCACGCCGCCTCTCTCCTGGACATGAGATACCAATCGTTAGCCTACATCATCGAACGCCGCCATCCCGACTTACTCAAAAAGCGAACGCCAATCCGGCGCCGGCAAGCACGCAAAAAGAAATGACCACTACCCAAATCGATCTGCTATTTGCCAGGAATCAAAGGTAGTGGGAGCCGCGCTGCTTAAAGATGCTCTACTTCGAACGATACAGGCGGCAGAGATCGCGGGTCTAAGGGCAATGCTCGTTCACGCAAAGGATGATTCCGCTAAACGTTTTTACGAGAAGTACGGCTTTGAACCGTCACCAATTGATGCGTACCATTTATTTTTAAGACTATCGGATATTCTTTCAAGTCTTCGATAGTATGGCAGCGTCGAGATCGGCCCAGAGATCGTCTGCATCCTCGATACCAACGCTGAGTCGTAGGAGCGAAGGTGGCAGGTGTTGCTGTCCTGGGATCGCAGCTCTTCGTTCAATCGTTGATTCTACTGCTCCGAGGCTGGTGGCATGTCGGATGAGCTTAACGTTTCGGCAGACAGCATCAGCAATCTCAGCCCTTCCAAATAGATCAAACGAAATGATCGTTCCGAAACCCTTGAGCACGCGCCTGGCAGTTTCATGCGTCGGATGCGAAGGCAGGCCTGGATACCTGACACGAGTGACTAGCCGGTGAGTCTCTAGTCGCTCTGAAAGCGTCATGGCTGTTTGCTGGGCTCGTTGTAAGCGAAGCGCGAGAGTTCTCGCGCCGCGCACAGCAAGGAACGCTTCGAGTGTTCCTGGTGTCGCTCCTGTTAACTCGCGAGATTTCCTCAATGCGTGCCAGAGTGCATTGTCTTTTGTCGTGGCGACTCCTGCTAGTAAGTCGGAGTGGCCGCCTATGAACTTGGTTGCTGATTGCAGAGACACCGTGGCTCCGAATTCGAGTGGTTGTTGACTCAAGGGCGTGGCGAACGTGTTGTCGACCGCTACGATCGAACCGGGCTTGCGTGGCGCTGCGCAGATAATCTCCAGATCCGCTACGTGTAGCAGTGGGTTCGATGGTGATTCGAGCCAAATTAAGTCAGCGACACCGCAGGCGTGGATCCAACCTGCCGTATCGTCTACCGCAACGCGCTGCACGGACCAACGCTGTCTTTCAGCGCCCGCCGCTGCCAGGCTTGCAACACCGTGATAGCAATCATCTGGTAGGACCACGACGGCGCCAGCCGCAAGCTGATCAAACACTGAGGCAATCGCCGCCATGCCCGAAGCGAACGCGACAGCCTTTCCAGACTCGAGACCGCCGACGATTTCTTCGAGCGCTTCCCAAGTCGGAGTTCCGTCATCGCGCGAATACTCGCGACCCGATCCGATGATGAAGTTCGATGCAGGGATCAGCGGAACGTTCAATGGAGCGCCAGGCTCAGAAGCGCGGCCTGCCGAGACGAGCCACGATTCCAATTTGATTCCAGACGAGCGCTTCTCCATACTTTCTAACCTCCAGGACAAAAGTATTACTAGTGCAGCCTAACATTTGAGTACGGAGGATTTGAAGATGGCTCTCAGTTTCGCAAGCGACATTCGACCCTTGTTTCGTGATACGCCCGATGTAGACACGATGAAGCGTATGGGACTTGACCTCTCGTCTTACGCAGACGTCAAAGATCAGGCCTCGGCAATTCATGCGCGTCTGGAAGATGGCAGCATGCCGTGCGACGACCCCTGGCCGGCAGAGCAGGTCGCGTTGTTCAAACGTTGGATGGATGAAGGCATGGCGCCTTGAGACAAAATATTTTCATCAACTCAAACTTTTGGACGATGACACTCTCCACCAACTATCGTTAGACTCACCCTCCTCGCAGCAGTCTCAGTTTCTGTAACGCGGATCAAAATCAAATCGTGGAGGGTGTTGAATGATGCGTACGACCGTTCAACTATCGCTATTTGCAATCCTCTTGTTAACAGCTGCTACGGCCAACTCACAGGGCAATTACGCAAGTTTGAATGGCGCCGTTTTCGATCCGCAACAAAAAGTCGTGGCTGGTTGCACGCTCCAGCTCAGCTCGGTGAGTACTAACTCCTCCCGTCAGGCAACGACAAACGAGCTCGGCATCTTTCAGATTAGCGGCTTACTTCCTGGCAATTACGTGTTGTCTGTGAAAGCGCCAGGATTTGCTCCGCTCACGCAAGAGGTAACACTCGAAGTGGGCCAGGCTCGCACAATTGACCTCACGCTCAAGGTCGCCGCAGTCAACACCAGTGTCGTAGATATAAGATCGGACTCGGCGAACCTTCTGAAAACGACTGATGCCTCCGTTGGTGAAGTGGTCGAACCGACAGCGGTCCAGAATCTTCCCTTGAATGGCCGCATGCTCATCGATCTCGTGCTCACTGTGCCCGGCGCCCATGAATCTCACGGAGCTCAAGCCGGTGACATGAGTCCACTCTACTGGCGTCCCGGCCAACGCTCTGCCGTGAGCATCGGTGGCAATCGTCCTAACGCAAACTATTTCCTGCTTGACGGCGCAACCAACACCGATCCCACGTTCAATACACTCAATCTCAGTCCATCACCCGATAGCGTTCAGGAGTTCAAAGTCCAAACGGGAAGCTATACGGCTGAAGTCGGCGGCGCAGGCGGTGGGCAGATCAACATTGTGACGCGTACCGGCGGGAATGAGTTTCACGGAACAGCGTATGAGTTCCTGCGCAACGACGCGTTCGACGCTCGCACCTTCAACGAGATGGATGAGTCGAACCATCTCGTGCGCAATAACTTTGGCGGTTCATTTAGTGGTCCAATCGTTCGCAATAAGAGTTTTTTCTTTTTCAACTACGAAGGGCTGCGGCAAACGAGGTCGGAAACAATGGTCGCCACCGTGCCTACTGAGGATGAGATAAACGGCAACTTCGAGATGAGCGGCGCTACCATCTATAACCCTTTCAGCTCTCATTCAAATCCGAATTTCGATCCGGCGAAGCCGGTTGGACCAGCCAATCCGCAGATCATTCGCGATGCCTTTGCTGGAGGCGTCATACCTCAGAACCTGATCGATCCGAAAGCGCAGTTGTTCCTGCGTAAATATGTTCCGCGACCGAACCTCGAGATGGGAATGATGGGATGTGGAATGACGATGATGGGCGCGCCGACAGTCGTGGGCGCCGGTATGGACTGCAATAATTATCTCGACGTGCGCAACGCACATCACGTCACGGATCAAGCGACGATTCGCTTCGATCAAACTCTAAGCGATGGCGACAGTCTGTTTGCGCGTTATTCATTCAGCAGCGAGAGCGGTTTTACTCCGCAGAACCTGCCCGGATTTGGCGCGCTTCACGACAACCTCGCGCAACACGCCGTGATCGGTTGGACCAAGATCATAAGTCCAAACCTCGTTAACATCGCCACCGTTACGGGATCGCGGCTCGCGATGCATCGAACGTCCGAAAACAGTTTTACAAACGATATCGTTTCGGAGCTAGGAATCACCGGCGTCGGCTTCGGAGGTGAGGGAGCATTCGGCGCGCCATGGTTCAACGTCCAGGGTTATTCAGGCATGGGTGATACGTACATCGCGACACCGATGCATGCCTGGGACACGATTATCGAAGGCCGTGACTTGCTGACCTGGCAAAAGGGAAGACACAGCTTGAAGTTTGGAGCCAGCTATCGCCGTTACATCTGGCCCATGTGGGGCTTTTTCCAGAATCGAGGTTACTACCAATTCACAAACGGATTCACTACCCAAACGGCTACTAATGATGGTACCGGTTCGGCGCTGGCGAGTTTCCTGTTGGGACTGCCTGCGGTGAAGCAACGACAGGCCGGCATTCCACAGATGCAGTTGCGACAATGGTATGCGGATGCTTTTGTGCACGACAGCCTCCAGGTTACGCGCAACACGACACTTCAGATCGGGCTTCGCTATGAATACATGAGCCCCCTCGTGGACATTCGCTACGCAAACACGAATCTCGTTTTTCAAAACGGCCGTCCGTCTGTATTTATCGGTGGACAACAGGGATTTCCAGAAGGGTTGAATGAGTCGAATAAGCTGCGATTTGCGCCGCGAATCGGGATTTCACATGACCTTCATAAGCACGGGCTCGTGTTGCACGCGGCCTTTGGCATCTTCTTCACGCCTGTCGATATGAACACGTGGTGTAATCAACGTCACAACGTGCCATTCGTCTTTCCGGAAACGCAACAGAGTGACAACTTCACTCCGGCGGCCGGCATTGTTGCCAATCATTTCAACTTTGGACCAGCCGTGCTTGGCCTCACTACCGTTAGCTTTGCTGCTTTCGAGCTCAACGCGCCGCCACAGTACATCGAGCAGTGGAGCGGCTCGGTTGAAAAGAGTCTCGGCGCGGAAACAACATTAGAGCTTGGTTACCTTGGATCTCACGGTCTGCACTTGCAGCGTTCGCGTCTCATCAATAATGCGCCGGCTGGTCCAGGCGCGATTGGACCACGTCGCCCGTTCACAACGTTGAGCTTCCTTCCGGGTATGGTCTTGCCGGCTAACATCACGATTGCAAACACGACTTTCCCGGTGAGTGGTATCAATCTGCTCGAGAACTCGGCGCAGAGTTGGTATCACGCCGGCTATGTGAATGTGCGCCGCCGGTTCAGCAAAGGTTTGACCTTCCTTACGAACTACACGTTTTCGAAGAACCTCAGCGATGCTCCTGACTTTCGTTCACCGATGTTTGAATCGGCCGTGCCGCAGAATAGTTTCGATCTCAGTCGCGAGAAAGGACTCGCCTGCGACGTGCGACACCGCTTCGCATTCAGTGCGGTCTACAGTCTGCCATCGTTAGGCAGGAACGGTTTCGCTCATACGATCACTCGAGATTGGCGGTTGTCGGCGATCTACCAGGCGCAGTCTGGATTCCCGTTGACCATTTCGGTCTTTGGCGATACTGCGAACGCAGGCACGTTGCTCGGTGAAAACCCGATCCGTGCAAACTACACGGGCCAGCCGGTATTTGACGCGAACAGTCGCACGGCAGACAGGTGGTTCAACACAGCGGCGTTCAGTACACCGGCGGCATTCACGTTTGGCAACGTCGGCCGCAACACAGTGTATGGTCCCGGACGGCAGACACTTGATTTGGCATTACAAAGGGAATTCGCGATGACCGAAACAGTGAAGCTTCAAATCCGCGCCGAAGCCTTCAACGCCCTGAACCACACCAACCTCGGAACCCCCAACCGCTTCGTGAACACTCCGCAGTTCGGCACCATCACCGAAGCCGCTACACCTGGACGCGAGATACAACTCGGCGTTCGGTTGTCGTTTTGAAGTCACTTAAAACTGAATACATCTTGTTAGCAAAACGACGGCGAGTGCGGGCTTTCCTCCTCCGATTGTTGAATTGAAAGGTTGCTGTTTTGTTAGCGTTGCTTCTACGTAATACGCATTGTGAGAAAAATCGAACGCAACTCGATCCGTGGAGACGCTATTCGCTTGAAAGTTTGCTTGTGGAGAAAACGAATTGCTGTCGAAGGTTAAAAGGTTTGTAAGGTTCCCGCTTTCCAGGTTGAGCTGCATAAGGCGCAGGAGTACGCGCGCGCGGTCACCGTCATCCCTGAACCGAGTGACCATGCAAAGTCTGCCCGAGGGAAAGAAGAGTCCGTCGACGGCAGTAACGTTGTAACGGACAACGGCCTGTACAGTTTGCAAGGGGAGCGCCAGACGGCGCTTCGAAGTCAATTGTGTTCCCGTTGTTTCAGGAAACGACACAACTCCATTTGAGTAGACGATCTTGTTTAGATCGACTTGGTTCGCGGTGCCGGTCGTGCCGGCTGTAGACCATGACTTGTTATCCGCTGTCTGGGCAGAAGAGGTGCTGGCTGAGGTGACAAGGACCATCAGAACCAGCAAAGAGCCGAGGATATTTGATTTCATCATTCATCTCCGATTGAGGTTCGTTTCATACTCAACTTATATGGCAGTGAGTGAGGTTTTTGTTTTGGTTGGAAGATCTACAAGGTCGCTTTTTCAGACCTTCGCGTCTTGAGCAGACGCCTTGAGATCCCGCCAAACACTCTTCTTCCATGAGCCAGTCTTTGCCGTACTGCAACTTACCAGATTGATACATGAGATTGTTTAGTTGACTGATTTTCCCGGCTGACGTGCGGGTGACGCGACCTTTTAAAAATCTTTGATACGACCTCAACCTCAACCCCGACCACGAACCCGACCACGACCTCGACCCCGACCCCGACCCATAACAGTAGTCTTGAAGTTTGATTACTGACATAAGAGTCCTTTCGTTATTTGGTCTTTCGGTAAAGAGTGTTTCCAGATAAAGAAGTCTACGACCGTATCCAGGTTGACGAACATTTCTCCAACAGGTTCAATTTCCGAACCAGTTTGGACACCGTCTTTAATGAAATTCATAAAACGGCCGTATCAGCTACCCAGGACGCCGTTTTCAGATGAACGAACCGACCAACAATTTTTTTGACTTCACCAATAGCGTGATAAGTAACAGTGCGGAAGAAAACTTTTTGACCCACTAAATTTTCGTAGGTAGTGAGTTCTTTACCACCGTCTTCAATGACTTGATCCTTGATCTTGTCCCAAGTTTCGTCACTTCGATTGTTTTTGACATATTTTGTGAGGTTAGTTGTTAAGTTCGACCTTACTTAATCATAGCAAGCTGGTCCAATCCGTCTAGTAGCTCTTCGTGATAAAATGTCGCTTGTTTAAGCGAACTACTTATCACAGTAGCTTTAGTTTTCCACAGGAGAAAACGGATGCAGTACGATTACGCTGTCGAAAAGATGCCAGGTTTTAGGGGCGGGCCAGGTTCAATCATCGACAGGAACGAAAAGCATAAAAGAATCTGGCAGGTAACAATGATAGAACGTGATGAGATGGGACAGTATGTAAAGACGCTTCATGTACGGCAAGCACATCTGACCTACGATGAAGCGGGAAGTGTGTGGAATCAGCTTCGTCAAGAGTTAAATAAAGCAACGTTTGAGAAAGACAAGAAAGGAGCGTGATACAACGTGGGAAGTTTTAGAGAAGAATTTATGCGAACAGAACGCACTCTAGCCAGGCATCCAGCAGCCATCAAAGAGCGTTTAATTGATGCTGCCATTGCTGGAATTGCTCATCTTCACTCCAACGAGTATGAGATAGCAAAGATGCCAGAAGAACTTCGTGAAGGTTTTCGGGAACTTATGGCTGACCTTACAAAAGCTGGAGGAAGCACCGTGCCGGGCGAGGGATCAATACATGGGACAGTCCGGGAAATGTCAGAAGGCGAAGCCCAAACAATGGTGGATAGGATTCTAGCCTTAAGCTATGAGGTAGAACAGCTACCGCATCAGTGAATTACAGTTATTAACAAGAGCATTATGGCTAAAGAAGGTATTGAAGAGCGGCGAAAGTACGAGATACGAAAGCATAACTTCCGCACAGGTGAACAGATTGAAGTGTATCCCAAAAGAGTGAAGGGTTTATCGAATGCTATTCGCCTTATTGAGCAGCTAGATGCGGCACTCACACCCGAAGAAAAAGAAGAAGGGATCAGTTGGTATCACCACTGGAGGGGCGTACCACAACGATGACCGTTACAGATGTCCTTGCAATCATCGGTGCCGTAACGGGTATCACTGGCACGTTGTTAGCAGTGGGAGCGCTGATTTGGGATTTGTATAAGTGGAGGTATTCAGAGCGAGTTCGACTGAGAGTATGGGCTTCACCAGGATTCACGACTACGCTCAATCCGCAAGAAAAACTACTTCATTTTAGTGTCACCAATATCGGGAAAGTGGCAACAACTATAAAACTGTTATCGCTTCACGGTTTTGACTCTGAGAAGGAAATGAAGAAACAGAAGCGGATAGGAAAAGAACCGAGTGTTATAATAAGTCCCGTCTACGCTAGTGCTCCACTTCCACACCGACTTGAGCCTGGTAACGAGTGGTCAGGTGCGATTGACCAGACCCAACCAGGCATTCAAGGCTATCTCAAGTTTAAGTATTTCATCGTGCAGGTCGAAGACACGTTATCTGAAAATCCGTTTCGTGCGGAGATTGACAAGTCTCGCTTGCTTGAAAAATAAAACGAGCGGATAATTCGCTTATAGAATGGTGGCTTGCCATTTTAGGTTTCGTTATGAGCCTTGGCCCACAAATACGGATCTCCGCTGACCTCCTCCGGAAAAACCCGGCCAAAATAAAATAGAGAAAAGCGGGCCCGCTTGTTTTGACTTTGACCACGTTGGCGAGAAGCGCAGTGCCGTGTCCCTCTTGATTTGGACTAACCGGAGTCTGGGTTATATTCCCGAGGAAATCAGTCGTTGCGTGGTAAGGTGTGCCAACTGTCACCGCAGAAAAACGGCGAAGCAAATGGGTTGGTACAAATGGAAAAAGACTCAGCATAAATTAGCTAGTCCAAAACAATCCTTGGAAACTAGTTGAATCTTGCTAAGTCTATGAAGGTTCTGGAGCCGGCTGCCGGAGTTGAACCGGCGACCTTCTAATTACGAATCAGACCATCGAGAAAAGAGCAAGTAAATTAAATTCAACAGGTTGCAGCCACGGCGGTTTTTCAGGGGTTTTTGATAATTCTATATAGAGCTTTATCCGGCACTCACCGACTTATCTAAATTCGCGTCACAACTGCGTCACAAGCTTCCTCCTCGTACGGCGCATCTAAAACCAAGGCGGAATCGTTTTCGAGGATTTTAATGGAACCTTTATTTCTTAGTGGATGCGCCCCCTCTGAATTCGCATCACAAATACGCCACAAATCCTCGGACTAGGCGATCTTGAAAGGATGCGCCTGAACACCCCTGGCAGCACCTCTTCTGCTAACTCACTTTTCAATAGAGAGACTCTTTAATCAAATTCTTAGCATAGGAAGTGTTGGCATGGAAGTTACGATGGGCTCTATAGCGATGGAAGAATTCCTCAAAGAGTTCGGGGCGACTTTGCGAGTCTACATAAAGCCAAACCAAATCTCCATTTCGCTGTCACACTTAGCAGGGCTGGTTCTACTCACACCAGACGAGACTCTCAGTTTCGCAGGATCTCTTCAATTGGGGAATGGGCTTCTCAGTGGGTCATAAATAAATATTCCGCTTGCGGAATATTTAGATCCTAGTTATAAAGTGGATCCGTGAGACTGTTGAGCACTAAGCAGGCTGCCGAAGCTTTAGGTGTAAGCGCCCGACGCGTTCGTGCCTTAATCGTTACCGGCAAGATCTCAGCACAAAAGGTGGGGCGCGATTACGCAATCGCGGCTCATTCTTTGCGAGCCGTCAGAGTGTACGGAAAGGCTGGTCGACCACCAATAAAATCCCAGCTGCCCAAGAAACTGAGGTGAGCCCAAACATGGCTAACGAGTACTCCCACGATCTCAATGCAGTTTGCCCGTACTTTACGATGTTTCCTCTAGAATTTCCTTTGCGGATCTTAGCAAGCGAACATGATAAAAGTCGTTGGGTCTTAGATCCATTTTGTGGCCGGGGAACGACGAACTTTGCAGCACGTTTGACTGGGCTTTCTTCGATAGGGATTGACAGCAGTCCCGTGGCTGCTGCGATCGCTGAGGCAAAGGTGGTTGTTTCGTCTGTTCGAGATTTGGATCGATGTGCACAAAGCATACTTAAAAACGCACCCGCACCGGTCGACATTCCTAATGGCGCATTTTGGAACTGGGCTTACCACGAGACGACCCTTTTGCAAGTTTGCAAACTACGGGAAGAGCTATTGCGTGATTGTCGAAGTTCAGTCCGTAAGGTTCTTAGGGCGCTGGTTTTGGGCGCTATGCACGGTCCAGTGCGCAAGGGTTCTCCGTCGTACTTCTCTAATCAGAGTCCAAGAACCTTCGCACCGAAACCTGCCTATGCTCTGAAGTTCTGGAAGCAAAAAAAATTAGCACCTCCATTTGTTGATGTTTTGGGGGTCATTCAGAGGCGGGCCGTAAGATTCTTGTCGAACAAGCTACCAGGGGCGCGCGGAATAATCCTTCATCAAGACAGCCGTGAGCCGCTCAGGGTACGTCCGGAGCGTCAGTTTTCTTGGATAATTACTTCACCCCCCTACTATGGGATGAAAACATACATACCCGATCAGTGGTTGAGGAATTGGTTTGTTGGAGGGCCCAGCGCAGTGGAATATCAGACTCGTTCTTTGGACATCCAGCATTCCTCGCCAGGGGAGTTTATTCATCAACTACGACAAGTCTGGGGAAATGCCGCGGCTGTAAGTGCTGACAATGCACGTCTCGTTTGTCGTTTTGGCGGGATACATGACAGAAGGTACGACTGCCTTGAAATTCTCAAAGCATCGTTTCGAGGGAGCGGCTGGCGGCTCGTTACAATAACTAACGCGGGTACAGCGCTTGACGGTCGTCGCCAAGCGGCACAATTCGGCGAGCGTCAAAGAAAATACCCTAGGAAGGAGTATGACGCATATGCCCGGAAGGAAGACTAAAGCTTCAAGATGAATAAGGTTGATTTCGGTCCGCGTCTTTCGGTAGTCCAAGCTTTATCTTTAGGGCCGAGAATCTCGTCCATCGCCGTTGGGACAAGATTGTATGCGATTGAATCTCGATCTTTAAGGGAGTCTGGCAACGCTTCTTTTAACAGTCCAATCACTACACCCCAAGGAATGCCATTCGCATTCACACTCTGAAGAAAGGATTCATTGCTTGCTAACTTCCTAATCGCTTGATTCTGGTACTGTCGAAATGGATCGCCTTCCCCATTCAAAACTACTCGTCCCTCATTTCTATCAGTTTCTGTTACCAGAGTCTCAGTCGAAGAGATATCTAATTGAAACCTCTCTCGCAATGCAGATGCATAGATCGCTTCCGCAGGTTTGTTATAGGTAGGATCCAGACTGCTATAAAGACCATTGAAAGACAGTACTCGAAGCGATATTGGATATGGCATGCCGCTGACACCGCTCCAGAAAACACCTTGGCCCTGGATTGGCTCATTTAGAAGTGAGCTCAAAATGTCGTCGCTAAAATGGGCATTAGCTCGTCGAACATTTCTCAAATCCGACTCTGAGAGTAGATGAAATATGAACCAGTTGTCGCCTTGGCTCAATATTTCATTAGGTATGCTGCCGGGTTGTTGAGTAATCAACACTGCTCCCAGATCATATTTTCGTCCTTCCTTTACCCATTCGAGGTACGGGCCCGAAGCGGTCGCTCTATCGTCCAGCACCGACTGCGCTTCTTCAACGACTGCAATGGTTGGAATAGTCCGCGCGGCAGCTTTTGTAAACTCTTCCTGATTGTGGTCAAAGATCTTACGCAGAATTAGACCGGATAGTATCAACGAAGGCCCACCACGAAGTTGCGATACATCGACAATGCAAAGCTTCCCTGCGGACAGAGCTTCGAGCAGCATGTCCATCAATTGACTACTGGGATCATGAAGCATTTTCACAATAGCTGTCATGTTACCCCTGGCTGCAAAAGCCTCCATGTCTCCTTGCTTTTCATCTAGTTTCACGAGTCTACGAACTTCCTCAATATCTGCCAGGTTGCCATCCCGAGCGATTAAATCAACCAAGCATGCCCAATCAGTTGGATTGAGTCCTCGCAGTTTTCTGACGTTCTGCTGATCTTGACGATCGGGCGAAAGAGCAATGCTGAGAACATCAGAGGGGCGTAGCCTACGAATGTCGAGCTTGATTCCGCCCGATATAAAAGATCCATAAAATGGACTGGGTGCTTCTCTCGATGTAAACACTACAATTTGGTCTTTGAGTCGAGGCACGTCACAGAGACCCGGGTTTCCCTTATCATCCGGCCAGAAGTACTCGCCGTCTGGATCAAAGATAACCGTTCCCACAGGCACCTCGCGATTACGCTTGGTGATCGTGCATTCTGACGAATAGAGCGTGCTAAACAAAAGCTTGTTAAGGTTGGATTTCCCGTATCCAGCGCGTGCGAATATAAACGACCGTCGGGAAACCAGATGTTTAATAGGAAATCGAACTGTAGCCGTTAGTGGCTTTACCCGGACCCAGTCTTCCGCCACAAGGCGGCTGTCGGCGCCGGAATAGATGTACTCACCAAGCGCAAAAAAACCTAGGTCTGCACCATCGCCATGGTTGCCGACTAGGCCGCGCAATACTTCGTCTGAGGGAAAAGCGACCTTGCTGCCTACGTGAGGAAGCCTCCTATGAGAAGGCGCAAACTGCATCTTACCGTCCTCCACGCGAACCAAACCAAGAACACGTATATTGACCCTATATCGTAAGTATTCCTCTCGTAAATGGTCCGGGATTTCTCGACCTTCTGTTACAGCGCGAATACTGTACTGCTCGCCGGCACCAGTTGTTAGCCTACCATCGGCAGAAAGTGACCTGATTCTTCCAAGCACGGCCTCGTCCGGATTCTCAAGCTCTACCAACAAGAATTGACCGTGCATGGGAACATTGTGAAGTCTTGGTCGGTAAGGAAGCGTAAGGTCGGCATGGAATTCTAAACCACCTTCGTGAAAACCTCTGAATACTCCAACGATCTCATCTTTAGGGAATAATTCCAGCATACTTCTCCTAGCTAACGCGAGCGCATTTGGAGATCACTTTCCTGAAGGACGAGTTCATCAACAATCCCTCTTTTGCCATCAAGAGTTTCTCGCAATGCTTCACACATTTGATCTTGAAGTATTTCAATATCAAAGTCCTCAAGCGCAGCATTGTCTTGCGCCCTCTGGAGGCAATTCGGATATAGGGGTATCGGAAATCCTTCTCTTGCGTCCTCAAGCAAGTAACCGAATATGGTTTGAGCCTGTCCCTGTTGCGATAGAAGCAGATCAACTGCCCAAATTGGATCATGAATTCCACTTCCAAACTTAACAAAAAACATTTTGCCAGCGACGAACATATCAGTTCGCTTGATATATTCGTGCCAGGTAATCACACGTTCCTCCATCACACTTGGCACCTCCACGAAGCACGCATATGTATTTCGCATCACGCCCTCAAGAGCCATCGCTACACGATAGGCCTGAAATACACTACTTCGCTTAGCGATGCCGCAGATGTACACGCGGCTCTTATTCTTTTCAAATTGACGACGAATGCCTTCTTCTAATCCTTGACGAAACTTGCCGAAGAGTCCTTCTGGACCTGTTGGGCCTACCTTTTTCGCAAACATCTTGGAGCGCAAGAGTCCGCTAAAAAGAATCACGGTGTCATTCGCATAGTCCTTTTCCCGCACGAGATAGAATAAAACAGCCCATTGGGCCATTTCCCGGTAGACACTCACCCAACTATCGGCGAGTCTACCGTCGGCATTAGGCTTGAATACCGGAGAGAGTTCGGAAAGATCAGATAACCCCAGATAGGCAATCATATGACCTAAGGGAGTATTCTCTCCAAGATGCCGCCGGGTAAGTTCTGCAATTGAACTACGTGGTGTTAGCACTTCTAGGCCGTAATTCTTTCGATTTGAATCGACAACGCGAATTAGTTGAATTTGAAAAGGATCAAAAGAGAATCGGTTGTTACCTTCGTCTGTTGCAACGAGCGAGATCATCCGGGCTGACCGAGGTTGTATTCTGCGGGTTTCGGACTTAAGACCCCTTACCTCCGAGCGCATGTTGTCGAGCAACTGGCCGTCCTGTCGGATCCGCTCTTTGAGTTCCTCCTGCAGCTCTTCGAGTGCTTCAAGCTCAATCATGTCGCCTCCGCGGGCCGGCCGCGATTCTGAGTGATGAATTGTGGCTCACTCAGTTCGCCTTCAATTAGCCGACGCGTCTCCTGTAGGTCTTCTAAGAACCGATCGGGTGCTAGTCGCATATAGGACCAGCAGCTAAATGTTGGCCGTGGCCTACTTGCAATTTGCTGCCAGGCTTCACCGATTCGAGCCAACGCACCTTCCGCGTCGTTTGTAGCCCACAGCGCTATTGCCAGACACTGATGGCCATTGGCATTGTCGACACGCTCTAACGCATCGAGTTCAACAACGCGCTGAAACAGTTCGGGAGAGGGCGCAGAGCTAAGTCCCCACTGCGCCATCGCATAGTTGAAAACATCAACAATCTGAAACTCCTCTGTGGACCGCTTTCCACCATCACTAAGAATATCGATCGCGGCTCCAAACCTTCCTAAAGCAATCAGGTTACGGACAAGATCATTCGACGCTACGTTCTTTACTTCTGGGCGGTCAATGATACTGCGAAGGATCTCCATCGCTACTGGGAGTCCATCACTGGAACCGGATAATTCGTTAGCAATGTAGTACTGTCCCTCCACCTCTAGCCGTTTGAAGGCGGGAGCCTGTGCTATGTTTTGAAGTGATTCTGGCTGTCGCTGAAGTAAAAGGCGGGAGGCTGCCCTAATCTCCACATATGTGGCATCGTTCGCTGTCATCAAACGATCGACTTCTCTTAGGGCACCCGGCAAATCACCATTGAGCGAAAGTAGCTCCGCGTTAACCAAATGAAATTCGGCGCTATTTGCTCCGGCCGCTCCCGCCTTTTCCAAGAGAGCCAACGCATCTTCGAATCGCCTTTGACGACGCAGCAAGACGGCCAAGCGGGTCAAAATCTCAGGGTCATCATCATACTTTGTTCTAATTCTTTCGATATGCTCCTCTAATTCTTTTGCTGGAATCCCATGCAGTTTTGGATGAGGTGCTGTTTGATCGAGAAACTCTAAAGCCACTTCACGGTCATCTAGATTATCCTGGCGAATGACTTTTGCCAGCGCTTGATATTCTCGGGCCAACTTTGTTCGAGGTCGATCCAAAGTAAATACAGACTGGTTAAGTAGAGTAAGACTCTGATATTGGTGAATCATGCCTGAAAGTTCCTCATACTTAAGGCGGTCACTTGTTTGGATCTTAGCGCGAGCCAAGATTCCTTCTTCATCATCTAAATCCGGCACTCTGGACATTACGAAGTGCAACTTAATGGCCTTCTTGCTAGCAGTGATTGATGAGGCTCGAATTTGACTTACTACAGTTTGCAGTCCGCGGAGGTTTTGTTCGTCAGGTACGAAAAACAACACGGCCGCATCAGGAAGTTGTCGTGTGCATATGCCACCAACATCCGTATGACCAGTCCTGGAATCAATCAGAACATAGTCAGGCTTGAATAGCTCTTTCCACTGGGCTTTTAGATCCTCAAACAGAAGATATCCATGTCGATTCTCGTAAAGATCCTGCCAATCTATAGATTTGATTTGTTTGTCATATTCACTGTCAGATTTTCCCGCGGGCATCACCCAAAGTTTGCCAGAGAAATTGGGAGTAAACGATGATGCATAAACAAATTCCGACACGTCCGGTGATTCGCCCGTTGCCAGATACTGGTGAACAAAATCAACTATACCCTTGATGGGTTCTTCGGGATGGGCGCGAGGTAAGTTGAATGTATCAAGACCAGGAGCTTCCAGATCAAAGTCCACGATCAGAACGCGCAAACCTGATTTGGCTAGCTCAACAGCAACATTGACTAGCGCCATAGATCGACCAGTACCACCCTTATACGAATAAAACGTAACGACGTGCATTTAGAGTCCTCGTACTTATGCGGCGGGCCTCAATTCGAACTCGCTTTCTTCCTGAAGCTTCGTCTTCAGTGAGCGTTCGTCCAGCATCTTGAATCTCTCAGTTAGCGGTTTTGCCACCTCTTCCGTCTTAACGCTTCTCTGGGGATTCCGACGCTCTTCTAACAGCTTAAGGTTTTCAGGAAAGCTCAGTAGGTAAAGGTAATCGTCATTGGCGGCGTTCTGAATAACCTCGCCAGTCTCCCACCTCGCCAATGAGGCCTCTCCTATTCTGGTCAATTCCGCAAATTGTGCCCGAGTGAGATCATAGCCTTTGCGGAGCGATTTGATGTCCGACGGAGTCATAACTTCTAAATGACGGCACACGGCGTCGTGCCTAAGGTCGTCCGCTTCGGAGTCGGTGTATTGCAAATTACAACTGGAACACTCACGGTAAGGAATTGGGGCCTCAAGCGTGATGGCCTTCGGTCCACTTCCGTACTCGAATTTATCCTGCACAATCCGTGTCCTAACTTCGTTAGAGCCACACTCCGGGCATTGGTGCTTAATCAGTCTCATCACAGAATTCGTTTGCTTCATCGGTGGCCTCACTGGGAACTGTAATGAAAGCTTCTGCCGTGAATGTTGCCGCCCTTTATCTGAAACTTGATGTACAGCGGTGGCACATTAGTAGCCAATTCAACTTTCATTTCGTACGCGACCTCGCCTGGTGGTTTTCTCAGCACGACCTCGTCCATTGGGTGTCCCATCTCTGCTAGTTCCGCTATGTATTTCCATGCTCTCTCAGCTGTAAAGGGAAGATCAGTCTCAGGATTAATCACCGTTAAAGGTTGCCAAACACAAGGGGAGCTAGGAGAGTGGCGTACAAATCGCTTCTTTTTATCCCGCGCCAAGCGCGCGATTTCATGCCGAACTTCTGCAATATCCTTTGCCAAAAGGCTCTCCAGGCGATTTGTTGCAAGTCCTTCATTGGATAAAGCCGAAGCCTCGCCCCTCATATGAGAGACGGTAGTCTAGCACGGCCCCAGATCGCGGTCAAGGCGTTATATCATATGATGGATTAATGGGAACCTCATAATCTGAGTCCTAAATGATCGCAAGGAGCATCCGTCAGGTCCTGTTCAACACCCAAATAGCGTTCTATAGTCTGGATTGAACCGTGGCCCAAAGATAGTTGAAATTTGATCGAGGGTACTTCCGTCTTGATGCGCTAGCTTGGCAAACGTGCGGCGAAGATCATGCGGTGCTAGTTTGCCAAAGCCTAGAGCCTGCGCATACTCGATAACTATGTTGTAGATCGCTTGCTCGGTCATCCGAGTATCCAACATGTTGCCGCCTTTGTTGATCGGACGTGGGAATTCTTTCAGAGAGGCGGTTTTTTGCCAGAGTATCTGGCGCATAGTCTCGCCAGTTCTAGCATACCGATGTATAACCAACTCCTATCTGACGTTAAACCAAACGCGCCCTCTTTGGCTGCACACTATCGAGAACTGTCACGGCTCAACTTGGCTCGCAGCGCGAGCGCGTTGTCGGTGAGTTCGGAGGCCCGTTCGGTGGCAATGGCTCGGAGTTTTTTCCATTGCTCTCCGGTTAAATTGTCCTCGGCTAATAATTGAAAACCTTGTGTGACTAGGTACTGCGCTCGGACAAAATGCTCCAACAAGAGGCGCTCGGCTTTGGACAAAGCGTAGTTGTTATTGAGTCTCTCAAGCGCAGCCTTGCGACACCACTCATGCGCCGTCAGCTCGCTGCCGGCGATCTGTTTTTGGATGCCAAGCCAGGCCTCATCGGTCAGTCGAAAACTGATCGTGTGCGGGTAATCGGTAACACGCTTTCCCATATTGTTTACTCCTCGATGGTCCTCGAATTCGCGTTTGCAAATGCACACGCGATGTTTGCATCTGCAAACGCCAAACCGCGATCTCCAGCCTCCACGCAAGTAGACGCAGCAAACTCTAAGTTTGCTGCGTGTGCCCGACGAGGGGTGACGTGTCAAGTAAAATCAGGTGCAAAGCACCTCCGTTCGCTTTCATGGGCTCCTGATGTAATTGAGTTGATCGTTTCCTTCGGCTGATTCGCGCGGCTTTACTTATGGCTTTCATGTCCGTCAGTTAGGTTTCCTCGGCGGGATGATCTCGATCCAGTCCGGCATTTCCACGTTGTCCAGGCGTGGCTTTCGATCGAGAATAATCTCTCGCGATTCGCTAGGATCGTAATCACGATCAAGGTCAGGCATCGGGATTTTAATTGTGCGGATCAGACCTGTTTCCCCGTTTTCCCATTCCCATGTAAACGTCTTCGATTTGTCTTCCATTGGTGTCGGTCCCTACTTCAATTTCGGAGTGCTTAGCGCGTCCGTTTGTTAGATAAAAGGCGAATCTGCAAAGGTGACGCCAGCGGTCTTAAAGGAGTGTTGGAATATCGCGAGGGAGTTGTGCGAGTGGGTCCGATCCAGGTCTTTAGAACCGTAGAACTAACAACCTAAATGCGCGAAGCGCGCTGCATCGTTGGCCTTGGACCGCCGCGAGACCGAGGGACCAACGAGTGTCACAACCTGTCACACTTCGTCACAAAGTGTCACACTCTGTCACAATTGTGACACCTGCCGTTTGCCATCAGCCGATTCAGATCTCTAGCTGTGTACATGGGCCAACTAGGAATCGGCAGCGTGGTATGACAAGTGCCGTGGCTGCTGTTGCGCCTGACATTTCGACGAATGCTACAAGAACAGAAACAAGCTTCGAGAAGGCCGCTTCATCCGTCAGCGTCATTGATGACGCCGGAACAGTGCGCCGAATTTCTGGGGATCAAAATAAATACGCTCTACGTGATGAAGTCTCAAGCCGTATCCCCTACCGCAAGGTTGGACACCTGTTGCGCTTCGACTTTGAGGAGATTGTCGAGTGGACAAAGGACAAAGAGAAATGAGCGTTGGTAAGGACCGCAAGGCTCGGGTACTATTCGGTCAAACCTTCGCTGTGGCTGCAACCGCCGAACGGAGGTGATGTCCTTTGACAGTTAAGAAACGCGGTGGACACTGGTATTTTGATTTTCAGATTAGAGGCACCAGATATCGCGAAGCGATACCGGAAGCGCGTACTAAGTTTCAGGCAGAACAAGCTGAAACTAAAGCGCGTGATCAGGTGTTTCAGGGTACCTACGGTACGTCACAGCTAGGCAACCAAGACTTAGGCCAGTTTGTGAGCGAGACGTATTTGCCGTGGGCCAAGGCGAACAAGCGCACTTGGCGCAATGACGAAATCATTGCCAACCAGTGGGCAGAAATATTCAGGGGCAAGGCGTTGCGTGAAGTCTCACCCCTGGCGATTGAAAAGTGGAAACGTGATCGTGCGCAGTCTATTACGAGGCGCGGCACAACTCGAAGTCCAGCATCCGTGAACATGGAGCTTGCTGTGCTATCTCGAATCTTCACGCTGGCGGTGGAGCTAGAGCAGGCAGCATCAAACCCATGTCGCAAGGTACGGAAGCTGCGAGTGGACAATCAACGGAACCGCTACTTATCGACTGATGAGGAAACGCGATTGATGGCACAACTCAAAGGCAGACGCAGGCACCTGTACCCGCTAGTTGCGTTGGCGCTTGGTACGGGTATGCGTCGCGGTGAGTTGTTATATCTCTCGTGGCGGCACGTTGATTTTTTGCGCGGCGTCATTCATGTGGTCAATACAAAGACTGCGCGCGATCGGATCATCCCGATGAGTCAAAGAGTTAGGGAAGTTTTGATAGAGCAACGCGAGACTCAAGAGGGCGATCTCGTGTTCGCCTCGAGGCGAATTGCTAAGAGGCGAGCGGGTGAAGGTCTAGTGGATGTGAAGAAGGCTTTCACCGTGGCGTGTAGTGAGGCCGGCATAGAAGACTTTCACTTTCACGATCTACGCCACACGTTTGCGACGCGATTAGGTGATGCGGGATGCAACGTAACAACGATCGCAAGGCTGTTGGGCCATTCAAACATTCAGATGTCCATGCGCTACACACATGCGTCTGATGACACTCTGAGAAATGCAGTTGAATACGCTCAAAAGTGCCGCGTCACAAATATGTCGCAAACACTAAAACAGCCACTCACGCGAATGGCTGTAAATACTTGATTCAATTGGAGCCGGCTGCCGGAGTTGAACCGGCGACCTTCTAATTACGAATCAGACGCTCTACCAACTGAGCTAAGCCGGCTAAGGCGAGAATTTCTGATGCCAGAAGGCAATTGCACTATACGAATGCCGTGTTTGCAGTGTCAAGCGGGACAGATCGAACAAATAGGAGGGAACTTATGCCGAAGGATGCGACTAAGAATGTAGACAGATACAAGGTTCGTGGCGGGCAGTTGAATGAGTTTGAATACACTGAGAACCAGAAAGCACTGGCTGGGAAAAAAGAGAAAGCGGAGGGTAAGTTAATCCCCGGGACGCCGCCTGAGGATGCCGCCCATGATTTCCGGCCTATGGTTAAAGCAACCAGCAAAACCAGGAAATCAACAAAGGCCACGAAGAAGGCAAGCCCGCCGAAAGGTGTAAGTGCGAAGAAGTTAGCGGCGCGCAAAGCGGCGGCGAAGAAGTAAGTCCACTTTTGATTCTATGTTCCCCCAACTTCGATTGCTCTTAGTGGCGCTGTTGCTTTTAGTAGCAGCGCCGCAAGCATTAGCTCAGAAAAAACTTCCCTCAGCCGAGAAGATCGTCGACAACTACCTGAAAGCGATCGGTGGGAAGAAGCCTGCCGGCGCGCTGAAAGACGCGACTTACGAATGGATCATTCATTTCAACGATCAACCATTCGGAGCCGCGCGTCTGCAACGAAAAGCGCCCGCTTCTGAACGTTGGGAACTAACCTTCGGCAACGGTCAAATCATCTCCGCGACCAACGCGCGCTCAGCGTGGGAGCTCGGCCTCGATCGTCAACTGCGCACGCTGAGTGGTCCAGAAAGCGCCGCGACTAAGCTGCGCGCCTCACTCGACTCGTCGCGTCTCGTCAACTTCAAAAAGTCCAACGTGCTCGCGCGTGTCGTGTCGCTAGGCGATCTCGGCTCAGAGCCCGCGTACATCGTCGAGTTCTCAACGCGCGGCGGCGCTCGATTTCAGTATTACTTCAACGTGAAGACGTCGCTGCTCACGAAGATCACAGGCGACGTAAAAAAGACGCGCGTTCTG
>Ga0207712_10000776_pt1 | contig 23799 bp, 14 predicted proteins | sample KBSS44metaG_FD_184402 | JGI IMG/M metagenome (GOLD analysis project Ga0207712, IMG submission 184402) | Switchgrass rhizosphere microbial communities from Kellogg Biological Station, Michigan, USA - KBS S4-4 metaG (SPAdes) (version 2) | ecosystem: Host-associated > Plants > Roots > Rhizosphere... | reverse complement strand
ACCGATAGCGGTAGAAGCGAAATCATTTTTGTCTTAATTAATTTTTTAATCGTAATCGTAAGGTGGAAGGTTGCGCAACCTGAGCTCTTTTTTGTATTTGCGTAATATTTTACGATTGCTTTTAGCGCCCACACTACTTGCGATTCCACTCATTGGGATCTTTATAATATAATTCAACATCGATTTTTCCCTGTTTCTTATAAAGAATACTCTCCCCGTTCGCCTGAAATTTTTATTTCTTAATATAAAACTATTGGCAACAAAAGTTTTTAACCCGGATAGAAACCCTTTTTTTATTTCGCTGCCTTTATTCAAAAATTTTATTTTCAGATCATGATAGTGCATTTTCATTTCACCATAAGCAAAATTGTCTTTTCCAATTGCCCGCATAGTAAGCGTATCCAGGTAGCCAGATTGTATTTTAATTGATGATAAGGGCATAAAAACAGGATTAAGTATCTGCAGATCATGTGGTCTCATTCTCACTGTCATTAAAAAACCGGAGAGTGAGTCAGTGTATGATTCACGAATACGCAGTCGTATCCACATCGAATCCATCAGGTAGCCGTTGGCTTGTATCTTAAGCGTATCAGCATCAGTCAGATCATAATTTTTAACAGGAAAAAATCTTACTGTCATTTTTGTAACAGGAACCGAACCAACTGCAAGTGTTTTATCATTGAACTCTGAATAAATAGAAGTTGCATTATTTAGTCGTATCGTATCAATAGATAATTTAAATGGAATTTTTTGTATAAGTTTTGTAGGTAATGGTTTTATGATACCACTGTGAAAAGGAGGCCGGCGATCACGATAATCATCCAGCACTACATCATCAATAATAAGGGCATCTACTTTAATGATGCTATCTTTCAAATAATAATTGGGATCATAACCATTCAAAATAATTTTGCCGGTTTTTACTTTTAAATAATCTGTTTGATAAGGATGATTGGCTACAAAAACTTCCCTCTCCTGCGTTGGATAATAATGAAAAGAATCTGCAGAAAAAGTTTTGCTGCTTTCATCAAAACCTGCATTGAACCAGGCAAAATGATTATTCGTGTTATTATACTGTCCTATAAATTTTTTTAGTTGTACCGATGGGTTTTGATCAGCAATCTTTTTCAGGCTATTAATAGAAGTTGAACTCATGGAAAGATTTTCCACGTTGGCATTATAAAGTTCTAATCTCCCTGAGTTTTTACCCAGGCTATCCATTACAAAGTTTTTTGCTGAAACATTTTTTATCAATGATGCCCAGTTCCATTTATCCAGTGCGACATCTTTCTCAAAATTGATCTTTTTCAGTTCGGCAGAAATTTCACCATCGCCGGCATTAAAGGTTTTACCGGATTTATTTATATATAAAAAATGATTTAGTGTAAACCTGGCGTTATCGATGCTGGCTTTCGAAGATGGTTCATTAACAGAAGTGACACCGGTAAATTCAATAAAATTATTTTTCTCAGCCTTGCCATCCCACTGCAGCATTATATTGCCTTTTTCTGTTGCTTTATTAAAATTGATATTTGGTTGTTGAATGCTCACCTTATTTATATTAAGATGAGGAAGGCTCGCAGATACTTTCGCAGTTGAATCAAATTTTGACAATTTTATATTGGCAAAAGGGTTCAATATTTCTATATCATCCAGCTTTGTTGACCTGTGCATGATGGAATATATATCCGGTATTAATGATACATGCGGAATTTGTATGCTAACCGAATCAGGAGCATTATATCTCGAGTAGCCGATGTTTTCAAACGATGAATTTTTTTTATCAGCAATACGATAATCATCTATCGTAAGCAATGAATTTCCTTCAATCATCTTCAGTTTTTTTCCCTCAACAAAAGGGTTCTCAAATTCTATTTCTTTGCCGGGCCGTTTAAGAAATCTGTCGAAAGAGATAGTTTTTATAAAAGCGTCAACCGATCTTTTAGCTGTTACGATGTGCAGGTTAGTATTGTTGCCAGTTATATTTTTTAAAACCGCATAAGAAGAAAATGGTTTCTTTGTTGGGGATTCAGGAAGTGTTATATTGATATCTGCTTTTTTCCATTGCAAACCGGTAGCTTGTATATTTCCTGTGCTATCATCGATCAGGATCTCTGTGAAAGACACATTGTCGGCTGAAGCTCCAATCGTTTTTTGCTTATTATGCACCTGCATTTTATCAGCTAGTAGTGCCTTGTTCTTACCTGTATAATGAACGTTGTCAAGTTGAATGGTAAGATCTTTTGTTTGAATGATCCCCTTACTAAACAGCAATTCATTAACGGAGTTATCGATTGTGGACATTCCTTTTGAATCAAGCAATGAACTGCTCTTTAATGAAAGGGTAGCATTTTGTAAATGCAATTGCGTATTATCTTTTAATTTAAGATTGATCTTTCCCTGCACTACATTCAGTTCATCGATCTCTAGCATTTTACCAATATCAGTTAGCTTGTTAAAGATGCCTTTTTTCTTTTTCCGCTGTTTATTTTCAAAAAATGTATAATCAATGATAGGATGATACAGCGTAGCTTCATCAGCTTTTAGCTGCCGGTTAAATACGAGTTCATCCCACGATAATCCTTTTAACTGGAACTGCGGCATGCTAAAAGTGTTAATTCGCTTTCCATGATCCAGTTGATTTAATTTAAAATTGCTGAGAAATATCCTGTCATCGTTAAAGAGGATACTGTCAAATTCCATGGTATATGAACTGTCCCTGAAGAAATTCTCATAATTGCGAATAGCCATTGCAAAACTTTTTACTTTCAATGGATGTTCGGCATTTTCATCAACAGTCAGTCCTTGTATCTCGAAGTTGTTATGATCAGAGCTGAATGCATTAGGTCTGTCCTCCCTTACAGTTCCAATATTGATGCTGGCATTATTTACTATTACAAAACCTAATTGCAGATCACCAGTTAGTTGCTCAATTATTTTATCAAGGCGGGGAGCAGGAGCTCTTTTGTTACTTTTTTTACCAAGGGTTACATTAAGGTCAAACTTTGGATTTACACAATAGACTGAATCAGCCTTAATAACATCATATCGATACAGCGTATCAAAATCAATGTTAGTAAGAAACAGGGAGTCGAAATAAACTCTGAACGAGGAAGCGGAGCTATCAGTCTTTGTGGCAGCAATGGTGCAGCTATCAAACTCAACCAATCTTTTTTTCAAATTGATGCGAAAGCGACTATAGCTTAAGCGATGGCGGCCATCGGGAAAAATAATATCCTGGTTCCTGTTTCGTAACACAGCATTCTCCCCAAATAATATTTTTTCTTTTCCATCTTCACCTGTTGAATCAATGCGAATGTTATTAATATGAAAGAAAATATTGGTAATGGTTAGGGGCTGTTGCTCGGGATGAATTTTATTGATAAGAGTAAACTTTGCGTTATCGATCTGGAATCTTTTTACTTTCAATATTTCCAATGCCTGGCGAATAGAGTTATAAACCTTTCCCATTTCCTGTGGTATAGAAAAATCTTTTTTGGGCTGATCGGACGGTTTGAGGCGGGTAACAATTATATCAGGATCTTCTAACGAAAGGGAATCAATTATTAATTGTTTTTTAAAAATGATCGGTAAAAAAGAATTTACATTGAGCTTTATTTTTTCTACGTTAAAACGATAAGAAGTATTTGCTGTAAGTGTATCAGTATTATAAAAAACAGCTTTATCAACTTCCATCTTTGAGCTAAAATACCCGAATTTAAATTTTTGGATTTTTAATCGCAACAGCCCATGCGATTTGGATTTTACCATATCTTCTACGATATCCTTAGCATGAGCGACAAACCACCAATGAAAGATTGCCACCAATACCACCAATACCCCAAAGAAGATAAGGATGAACCTGAGAAGCTTTTTACCAATTTTTCTTGCTGTCAAGGTGCGGAATGACTTTTTATTGATGACTGAATTTAATAAAAATCTGCAGGCTATAAAATTAAGTTCCCCCGCTGTAGCGGGGGAACGATTATTATTTATCGGTTAACTAACATTTGAACCGGGTTTTACCAGCTCTTCCGGTTTCAATAGTCTCAATTTACCATCACTGTCTTCGGCCGTCAGGATCATTCCCTGGCTCTCGATCCCTTTCATTTTTCGGGGCGCAAGATTAGTTACAACAATCACTTGCCTGCCCACCATTTCATCCGCTTTATAATGTTGCGCAATTCCTGAAACAATTATTCTTTTTTCCGAACCAAGATCTACTTCTAATTTCAGAAGCTTATCTGCCTTTTCTACTTTATCACAGGCAATAACTGTTCCGGCTTTCAATTCAAGCTTTGCAAAGTCGTCATATTGAATTTGAGGTTTGCCCCCATCCCCTAAAGGGGTGTTATCAGTTTCATCCATTTTATTTTCTTCTTTTTTTATAAGACCTACTTTTAACTTTTCAATTTGAGCAGTTATTTCCGAGTCTTCTATTTTTCTAAATAACAATTGTGGTTCTCTTAATGAATAACCAACACTTAATAATTTTAATTTGCCGGCATTTTCCCAATCTAATATTTTATCTACCACCTTCATCATGTGTAGCATTTTCTTTGCTGTGTTTGGTAAAAATGGGTTGATGAGTACAGCGAGATTAGCACAAAGCTGTAAGCAAAGGTGTATGCTATTTTCTACATCTGTCTTATCAGCAAAGTCAACATCCGTAATCCCTTTTGCACTTAATGCGGGAACTTTTTTCCATGGTTCTTTTTCCTGCAAATATTTATTTCCTTTTCTTGCAAGGTCCATTACTTCAAACAATGCATCTCTGAATTTAAATTCTTCAATTGAACGCCGAACATTATCTGCGGATTGCTGAATGCTTTTTATTAATTCATTATCCAATGCAGTAAGCTTGCCTGTATGAAGCGCAGGAACTTTACCAACAAACCATTTATGCATTAATACAAAAGTCCTGTTCACAAAATTTCCAAATATGTTTACCAGTTCACTGTTATTTCTTTCCTGGAAATCTTTCCATGTAAAATCATTGTCCTTTGTTTCAGGTGCATTAGAGCAAAGAACATATCTCAAGACATCTTCGCATCCGGGAAAATCTTTTACATATTCATGCACCCATACTGCCCAGTTGCGGCTGGTTGAGACTTTATCGCCTTCAATATTTAAAAACTCATTGGCAGGTACATTATCAGGTAATACAAAATCACCGTGAGCTTTCAACATCGCAGGAAAAATGATACAATGAAAAACAATATTGTCTTTGCCAATAAAATGAATAAGCCTTGTGTCTTTTTTGCACCAATAGTCGGCCCAGTTATCAGTTAATTCTTTTGTTGCTGAAATATACCCGATCGGAGCATCAAACCACACATACAATACTTTTCCTTCTGCATCAGGCAACGGAACTTTTACTCCCCAATTGCTGTCTCTTGTCATGGCACGACTTTGCAAACCATTATCCAACCAGCTTTTGCATTGACCATAAACATTGTTCTTCCATTCCTTGTGTCCTTCCAACAACCATTCCTTTAACCACGGCTCATAGTTTTGTAATGGAAAATACCAATGCTTTGTTTTTCTTTTTACAGGCACAGCGTCACTTAATGTACTTCGTGGATTAATCAGTTGTTCCGGTGATAGTGAACTGCCACATCTTTCGCATTGATCACCATAAGCATTTGGATTACTACAAATAGGGCAAGTGCCGGTAATATATCTGTCGGCTAAAAATGTTTTTGCTTTCTCATCATAATATTGCTCTGTTTCTTTTTCTTCAAACAACCCATCATTATACATTTTTAAAAAGAAAGCGGCCGAGGTTTCATGATGCACTTTATTCGATGTTCTTGAATAAATATCAAAGGAGATATTCATTTGCTCAAAGCTTTCTTTGATCAGTGCATGGTACTTGTCAACTATCTGTTGAGGAGTTACGTTTTCTTTTATTGCACGGATAGTGATCGGTACGCCGTGTTCATCACTACCGCATACAAATTTTATATCCCGTTTTTGTGCACGCTGATAGCGAACATAAATATCGGCTGGTATGTATACACCAGCCATGTGTCCTATATGTAAGCCACCATTTGCATAAGGTAAGGCTGCTGTAATGAGGTATCTTTTGAAATCTGTCATAATAAGTTTGCAAAAATACCTTAATAGGCTTCATTACCCAAAATGCCTGATTTGAAATAACTTTAGCACTTATATTTTAGAAATGATCAAAACACCTCCTTACTTACAAAAAGGCGATACGGTAGGATTAGTTTGCCCCGCTGGATATATGCCAATTGAAAAAGCAATGACCTGCATTAATACCTTAAAAGATTGGGGCTATTTGGTCAAAATAGGGAACACACTTGGAAGCAATTCAACCAATTATTTTTCGGGAACAGATGAAGAAAGATTGGATGACTTTCAGCAAATGCTGGATAACGACGAGGTAAAGGCCATTCTTTGTGCGAGAGGAGGTTATGGTATGACCCGTATTATTGATGAGATCAATTTTAAAAAATTCAAAGAAAGGCCTAAGTGGATCATTGGCTATAGTGATATTACCGTATTGCATTCACATCTGTATTCCAATTATTACATTTCCTCCATTCATGCGCCCATGGCATCAGCATTTAATGAAGAGCCGGATCCGGATCACATTTCTTCGGATAAATCATCTGAGCAACCAGTGAAGAAAAGATTTACAAATGAATATGTATTGTCTTTGAAAAATGTATTGGAAGGAAAAAAGATCAAATACCAGGTTCCTATTCATGATTTCAATAAAAAAGGGGAAGCGATTGGAGAATTGATCGGTGGCAATCTTACCCTACTTGCTCATCTTACCGGAACAGATTCGGATAGTAAAACTAAGGGCCGCATTTTATTTATTGAAGACGTAGGAGAATACCTTTATAATATCGATCGAATGTTTCTTCAATTAAAGCGAAGTGGCAAATTATCAAAGCTTGCAGGTCTTATCATTGGTGGTTTTACTGATATAAAAGATACCGAGAGGCCATTTGGCAAAACAGCTTATGAAATTATTAACGACACTGTAAAAGAATATGACTACCCGGTTTGCTTTGGTTTTCCTGTAAGCCATGAAAAAGAAAACTATGCCTTGAAGATTGGGATAGGTTATAAGTTGAAGGTAGCAAAGAGTAAAGTAATGTTAGAAGAATAATGAAATAAAAAAAGCATGATTTCTCATGCTTTGTGTCAAATTATAATTTTTATTTACATGGTGCTGTAATGATTTTTTAACTTGTACAAAAGATTATTATTAATTTCTTCCATCATACATTGAATAACATCTTCCTTTCGCGGTGGCTGCTGAACAGGGCGGTTTATAAGTTGAATATCGTCATCTCCCAATGCCCTGATATCACCTGTATAGGAAGCAAATTCAGTATTCCAGTAATCATTAGCGCTAAAGTTATCATTCCATAACCAATCGCCATTTGAATTGCGAACACTTACTTGTAGTAACGCCTCAGAATGCATTTTTCTTGATGTAGTGGTGATCTGGGCATATACTTTTCCATACTGTTTTACAGTTGAATCAGGCTTATAAACGATTTCCTTTATCACTACTTCTTTTGACACTTGTCTTTTATTGAGTTTATCATAATAATGACCTGCATCTATATTGCTGAAACGCATATCAATGATTTCATCGGGGCGGACATTATTACTTTTTGCATCCCATTCAGAATAAAATTTTACAAATTGATTGTTGATGCTATACTTCAAACTGCTGACAACTCTTTCTTCGAAATTTCCGGCGCCGGGATTGTAAGAGCTATATTGATATCCGCCTTGCTGGACAGGCAGAATAATTACATTCACTACTGCATTTTTATAAGCTTCGTTCATCATTTGCTGCGTTTCCACATCAGCAGGCCTATAATTTAATGCTATGCGGAATTCATTATAAGCATTTCTGTAACCTTGCTTATCATCCGTCTTCATAAAATTTATTCCTCTTTGATAACGTACTTCACCTGCTTTATCAGCATAGGTATTTAATTCAGAAGAATAGTCTGTTGGGTGAATGATCCTGAAGACAGAGGGTACTGTCCTGATGGCCTGATACATATTTTGCAGTGATAAATAATCATTGTACATCCATTCCCATTTCAATTCGTTAGTACTGGCAGAATGATTACTGATATTGTTTTGATGATCTTCCACTGCATAGCGATAAGAGCTTTGAATTAAACTCTGCAGCTTTGCATCATTGGGATCTTTCTGAAGTTTCTTAGCAGCAAGACTTACAGCTTCATCATAATTGCCTTTTTTGTACATCTTGCTGGCGGTTTTGCAACCGAAGAAAACAATTACAGCAATAAGGCCGGTAAGTAAGTAAAGTTTTTTCATAAGTTTTCCATTTAGACGATTGGATTCAGATTTTAGTGCTTAGTAAAACTCCTAAGTAATAATTACCGAATAGTTAACAACTATTAATCTTAAACGTTTTTCTGCGTTTAATATTTCAGGATATCCCTGATGAAATTATGGTACTCATCAAAAGAAGGAAGATTATTATGCCTGCCGCCATGTATCCGTATCAGGGTTATTTTTTGTGGGTTGAGTTTTTGCAAGGCTTCACTATGACGAATAGGGATAAGCCTGTCTTTAGTGCCATGAATAATATATGTATGGCATCGTACTTTGAGTATCCATTTATCTGTTCGCAAATGATAACGTAATACAAACCGGATTGGAAGAATAGGTAAAAAACGTTCTATAACTCTGGTAAAATTAAAATAGGGAGAATCCAGGATAAGATAGCGTGGATTATTATCGGATGCCAGCTTGGTGGCAAAACCACTTCCCCAACTGCGACCATAAACAATAAGATAATTTTCCGAGTATTTTTCTTTAAGCTGGTTATAAACAAACTGCATGTCATTCAGCATTTCTTTCTCACTTCTTTTACCCGTACTCTTTCCAAAACCCCTGTAGTCTAATAATACAACATCATAATCATAGCGGTAAAAATCACGGGCATACTTAGCCCATCCTTTTATACTTCTTGTATTCCCATGAAAATAAACCATTAATCCTTTTGGATCTTCTCTTGAAAAATGAAGACCATTGATCCGCACACTGGGTGCTACATCAAAAAATAATTCTTTGAATGGAATATCATATTTGAATTCAAAATCCTGTTTAAGTTTTTCGGGTTTGAAAATGAATTTTTCCTGGAAGAAATAAATAAATGCAAATAAAAGAATGATGGCGCCGATAATATACCAGATGAAATGAGGCATTTGAAGATAATAATGAATAGATAATAGATGAAATTAAACAATTAGAAAAACTATTATCTTTTATCTATAAATTATTACCAGTTTAGTCATCAACCCTTTTCAATTTTACATTGGTAACAGGTGCTACGATGAGAGGGAATTTTTCTACTGTTACGTTAGCTGCATCAAGACCAAAGCCACGTTCTTCTGAAAGACTGTGTTCTTTTAACCAGAAATGGAATTTCATAATTACTCTTTCCATAAAAGGAAGCTCATTGTCCTGGCTCAGGTATTTTTCCATTACCATAAATTGAAAATCACCAACCGTATTGCTACTGGCAAGGCTTTCGTACCGGCTGGAAATATTTACTTCTTTATTGGCAACAAGATCTTCAACCACTTTGCGAAACATAATATTAATGCGGGGTTCCATTCTGAACCCTAACCTGAAATCGATGCGGATAATATCATTGGGAATAATATGTTCAACTTTATAATCACAGGTATAGGGATCATCTAATGTATCCACATGCACAAACCAATAAATATCTGCACGCTTTGGTTTCTTATTCAAAATGGAATAAATAATCTTGTGTTCAATTTCCTTAGGATTATTAGCGCTGGTAAGATATACAAGATGAGTAGCATATTTTGCCACTGATTTATCATTACTTAATTGTTGCATCTTTAAAATATAATGTTCCAGCCGTACAAATTCAACATATCGGTTTTTGATCTTTCGGGCACGGTACCATATATACATTACAAAGAACATAAGGCTACCGATCATTAATGTTATATAGCCACCTTTTGTAAATTTATCCATCAGGGCTATAAGAAAGCCCAGTTCAATAAATAAATAAGCTGAAAGAAAGATCCATATCCATAATGATTTTACCCGATGCAATACGAGAAAGTTAGAGAATAGAATAGTGGTCATTAACATGGTAACGATAATTGCCAAACCATAAGCGGCATTCATTTTTGATGACTCACGGAAATAAAGCACCACACCAATACAACCCAGGAACATCATAAAGTTGATGGCTGGTATAAACAATTGGCCTTTTTCCTCGGATGGATATCTAATCCTAACCTTTGGCCATAGGTTCAAACGCATAGCCTCGCTTATTAATGTAAATGCGCCGGAGATCATTGCCTGGCTTGCAATGATGGCGGCTGATGTCGCTATTAACACCCCTGCAATAATGAACCAATGAGGCATCAGGTCAAAAAATGCATTAATGCCAAGAGATTCTTTTACTGCATCAGTTATTTTAAGACCCCGGTGATGTGCGAGCAGGTAAGCGCCTTGTCCAAAATAATTGATAAGCAAACAGATCTTTACGTAGATCCAGGAAAAACGAATGTTTTGCCTACCGCAATGCCCCAGATCACTGTACAAAGCTTCGGCACCCGTAGTACAAAGAAATACTGCTCCTAAAAGCCAAAAACCATGAGGATAATTTCGTAAAAAATTTATAGCATAATGGGGGCTTAACGCTTTGAATATAGCCAGGTCATCCACTAAATGTATAGAACCCAGTACAGCCAGCATAGTAAACCAGGTAAACATTACAGGCCCGAAAATTTTGCCTATCGATGCTGTACCAAACTGTTGCATGAAAAAGAATAAGAAAAGAATACTGATTACGATAATGACTATTGTATCAACGGCCATTCCATGAAGTACTGGCAATTCCTGCAAACCCTCAATGGCTGATGTAATAGAAATTGGAGGAGTAATAATTCCATCTGCGAGCAGTGAAGCGCCTCCGATCATAGCCGGAATTACCAGCCATTTTTTTCTTCTTCTTACAAGTGCATATAATGCAAATGTGCCGCCCTCGCCACGGTTATCAGCTCTCAATACAAGGATAACGTATTTAATGGTCGTTTGTAAAGTAAGCGTCCAGATAATACAAGAAAGGCTTCCAAGGATCAGGCTTTCATCTACAACCCTGTTGCCAATAATTGCATTAAAAACGTAAAGAGGGGATGTACCGATATCTCCGTAAATAATTCCAAGTGCAATAATTAATCCTGCGGCTGTAACTCTTTTGGTCGAAATTTTCACTTTGTTGGAAGTTGTTTTTTTGAAGGACTCCCATTATTCCTTCTATGTATTCCGGTACAGATCATTTCTGTATGGATTGCCTGCAAAGGTATACGCAAAAATCAATTTCAACGAACTGTTAAAAAAACATTCTTTTTTTTACCGCTGCTTAGAAAATAAACTTGTGGAAATAAAAATTTTAATGATCAGAAGCCGTTCATGTAATAAGAGCTATTGCTGCATCATGGTTAAAATAAAATAACTTTTTTTGGCAGGCATCTTGTAACTTTAATAGTCAAAAAATCAAATCTTTATGTCTTGCAGAAGCTGGCTTTTTCTTTCCTTCTTTTTTTTGATTGGTATTTCTGCAACAGCGCAAAAAATCGTGTATTCGATGCCGGATAAGGATGATAACCGACGTATGGATTTTGAAATAGCCGGAAAAGTAGATGGTAACTTTCTTATTTATAAAAATACAAGGAATAAAAACTGGATAGCTGTATTAAATAATGACATGGAACAAATAGCCAAAGTAGAACAGGAATATGTCCCCGATAATGACCGGATGATCAACACTGATTTTTTTTCTTACGGCGATTTTTGTTACATGATATACCAATACCAAAAGAGAAATGTGGTTTATTGTATGGCATCCAAAATTGATGGAAGCGGGAAAAAAGTAGGAGATGTAGTAGAACTTGACACAACACATATCGGCTTTGCAGCAAATAACCGGGTATATTCAGTAATGACATCCGAGGATAAAAGCAAGATCATTGTTTTTAAAATAAACAGCCGCAACAAAAGAATGTTTATCATGACTACTTTGTTGTGGAATGATAAATTATCCTTGCTTAAGAAAAGTCGCATACAAATTCCAATGGAAGAAAATAATGAGTACTTGAGTGACTTTCAAATTGATAATGACGGCAACTTAATATTTTCAAAATTCTCCCGTCATAATAATGATAATATCAGCCGTGGCGCTTTTGTAATCAAATATGCAGATGCAGATACGTTAATGATGTCTGATCTTAATATCGAAAAAACCAACCTTGATGAGATACATATCAAGGTTGACAATTTCAATAAACGATATTTTCTGACTTCATTTTATTACAAAGAGAAAAGAGGCAATATTGCAGGATTTTACTTTTATGTATGGGATCAAACAACAGCAAGACCTATAACGGAAAATACCCTTGTGTTGGGTGACGAGTTACGCAAAGATGCTAAAGGTGACGCTAATATAAAAATGGCCTTCAATGATTATTTTATACGCAATATCATTATCCGAAGAGATGGAGGTTTCATTATAAGCAGTGAATCTTATTATACTTCTTCCCGTTATAACAACTGGAACCGTTGGGATTATTTATATGGCTCTCCCTATTATTCTTCTTTTGACAATTATTATTACTCCCCCTATTATAGTAACTATTGGTGGGGTAACCGTTACAATAATCAATCAGTACGATATCATGCCGACAATATTGTAATTCTTTCTTTTGATAAGAATGGAAAGCTTGAATGGAACAATGTATTGGCAAAAGAACAATTTGATGATCAAACCGATGATCTTATTTCTTTTCAATTGATGAATACCGGTGGGCAAATACACTTCCTGTTTAATCAATTAGAAAGAAGAAGCAATTTGCTTAACGATTATAGTGTTTCGCCAAGCGGGCAGATGGTGCACAACCCTACATTAAAAAACCTTGATAAAGGATATGAATTTATGCCCAAGTATGGAAAACAGGTAAGTGCCCGGCAAATGATAATCCCTTGTCAATACCACAATGAGCTTTGTTTTGCAAAAATTGAATATAACTAAAGCGGTTAATACCGTTCTGTATCTGTGATCGGAATATTTAAACAGAAAAACCCGGCCAATATTTTACTGCTGCTGATATTCGGAGTTTTGATCAAGCTCCCGATGTTTGGAAATCCCCATGTGATAAGCAGTCAAAAGGAAGACAGCATTCTTTACAAAGCAATCTTAGATTTTCTTCAACCATACAGCAAAAGTTTTCCTGCAATATTTCCTCTTATAACCTATGCCTTATTGTTCTTACAGGCAATGATCCTAACACGCTTTATTAATAATCAGCGAATGGTTAGCTGGCCTGGGTATTTGCCTGGCATGGCATACCTCCTCGTTACTTCTCTTTTTTCTGAATGGAATATTTTATCGGCTCCGCTTATTGATAATACGATTCTGTTATTTGTTCTTTCAGGGTTATTTAAAATATATAATCAGCAAAATGCTAAAGGGACAATTTTTAATATCGGGCTTGCTCTTGGTATAGCGTCATTCATTTTTTTTCCTTCATTGACTTTCATTATCTGGGTGATACTTGGATTGTTAGTGATGCGCCCTTTTCGACTTAATGAATGGATACTTTGTATGGTAGGGATTACTACACCATTTTATTTTTATGCTATCTACCTTTTTATTACAGCTCAGTGGAGCTGGCAAAACTTTCTTCCATATTTTTCTCTAAGTGTACCTGTAGTTAAGCAATCTGCCTGGCTTGCAGGAAGTGTTTTTTTATTGATTGTACCATTTCTTGCCGGGGGATATTATGTACAGGACAATCTTCGACGTATGTTGATACAGGTAAGAAAAGGCTGGAGCCTTTTATTGTTATATATGCTGGGCGCCATCTTTGTTCCCTTTGTTAATAGCAGCGGCACTTTTGAAAATTGGGTTATGTGTGCTATTCCTTTTGCTTCTTTCCATGCTTGCACTTATTTGTACTCTAAATTTAGAATATTTCCTTTGCTGTTATTTTGGGTCACAGTATTATTTGTGCTGGCATACCAGTATTTTGGCCCGGGCTGGTGATATTATTTTAAATTTCAGATTGCAAATTTTGATTTATTAAGACACTGTAAGCTTGAGATTTGGATTTGAGAAGCTAAAATGCAAAATCCAAAATCAAAAAATTATCTTTGAGCTACTTAAATATGATATATGAAATTTGGCGTTGTTGTCTTTCCGGGATCAAATTGCGACAGGGACATGTATGATGCTCTTACTTATGATTTGGGGAAGGAAGTGATCATGCTCTGGCATAAGGACAGAGATTTGAGTAAATTCAATACGGAAGATTGCATTATATTACCAGGAGGGTTTTCTTATGGCGATTATTTACGCTGCGGCGCTATTGCCCGTTTCAGCCCAATGATGCAAAGCGTTATTGAATTTGCCAATGCAGGAGGCAAAGTTTTTGGAGTATGTAACGGATTTCAGATTTTATGCGAGTCACATTTGTTACCCGGAGCATTATTGCGCAATGCCAACCAGCAGTTTGTTTGTAAAAATGTTTTTGTAACAAATGATTCGGAAAAGATTTATAAACTTCCGGTGGCACATGGGGAAGGCAGATATTATGCTGATGAAAAAACATTGAATGAGCTTGAAGCCAACGGGCAGGTTATCTATTATTATTGCGATGAAAAGGGAAGCATTACTTCTGAAGCAAATCCTAACGGAGCCATTCGAAACATTGCTGGTATTTGTAACGCTGAACGCAATGTTTTTGGTATGATGCCTCATCCTGAACGGGCCTGCTCGCCTGTGTTGGGTAACACCGATGGCCAGGAGGTTCTTAAAACTCTCATAATAGCAGAGCAACTTGTTTGTTAAATTTCCCATCTTATAACAAATCCATCAGAATTAGTCTTTTTCTTTACAGTTCAATCGTCTTTTGGATTTAATTTTGACGTAAACAATTTATAAAACAAGATCAATGAAGAAGTTTGTTTTTTCCATGCTATTTGTACTTGCAGCTTTTCTTATCAATGCTCAACTTAATCCGGTTAGCTGGACATTTACTTCAAAGAAGATAGCTGATAAGACATACGAGATACACATGAAAGCTACTATGCAATCTGGCTGGCATTTATATTCACAAACACAGCCCGAAGATGCAATCGCAATACCTACAACTTTTACCGTTAACAATAATCCTTTGCTTACATTAAATGGTAAAATAAAAGAGGTAGGGAAAATGGAAAAATTTCATGACGCTAAATTGGATATATCGGCAAACCAGTACGCAAATGCGGTCGATTTTGTTCAGGTAATAAAACTGAAATCGAATGCTAAGACAAATCTTAGCGGTAGCGTGGAATACCAGACTTGTGATAATAGTAAATGCCTGCCGCCAAAAACCGTTAATTTCAGTGTTGCCATCAAATGATCATGAATAAATTTGATTGAATATAAAACGGGTTCTTTTATCAGGAACTCGTTTATTTTTTAAATAACCCTGCTTAATGTTCAAGATCCCTGCATCCATCAGTACAGCGCTTTTGGTTTTGTTTTTTATGCAATCATCCTTTGCACAAGATTCAACTCAAGGAATAAAAACATGGAAGGCTACTGCAAAAAAAATGGCTGACGGAAAATATGAACTAACATTTTCTTCGGAGCCACTTAAGGGATGGGAAGTATATGCTCCCAATCAAACCTTGCTTGACGTAAAAACAACAGAACTCAAGTTTGCAGATTCAAGTATTCAACAACAGGGTGATTTTATTTTAGGAAACGGGGTCCAAAAAATTAAAAGCGCAATTTTTGAAAATACTAGTGTTAATATATATAAGGACAGTGCTGCATGGAAAGCAATCATTATAATAAATGGAACAGTACCTGCTCATCTGCAGGATACATTGTTTTATTCCTACGGTAAGGAAGAAACAGCAGAGTTTTATACAACCAAGATTTTATTCAATGTTGCATTGGAAGGCGGTGTTGAATCTGTCTCCCGTATAAAAATTAATTCTATTGACATCAGTAGGCCTTTATCACCATGCGGAGATGATGGTACAGAAAATAAAAGCATATTTTCTATTTTTTTATTAGGGATAATTGGTGGTCTTATTGCCTTACTAACACCTTGTGTTTTTCCAATGGTACCGGTTACAGTAACCTTTTTTACAAAAAAGTCAACCAACCGGAAAAAAGGAATTGCAAACGCCGCACTCTATGGTTTTTTCATATTCATGATCTACGCCTTGATAACAATTCCATTTCATATTGCCAGCAAAACCAGTCCGGAAATATTTAATAATATTTCAACCAATGTTGTGCTGAACTTTATATTTTTTGCCGTATTTGTAGTTTTCGCTTTATCTTTTTTTGGTTTGTTTGAAATTGGATTGCCATCCGGTCTTGCAAACAAAGCAGGCGCTAAATCAAGTATCGGGAATGTAGCGGGAATATTTTTTATGGCAGGTACTTTAGCCATTGTTTCATTTTCATGCACTGGCCCAATATTGGGAACTCTGTTGGCAAATGTTGCGGTAGAAGGTGCCTGGCCCTTAACAGCTGGTGCTGCAGGATTCGGATTAGCATTGGGTCTTCCTTTTGCATTATTTGCTATGTTTCCCAATTGGCTTAAATCATTACCAAAATCAGGCGGGTGGATGACAGATGTAAAAGTGGTATTAGGTTTTATTGAATTGGCGTTGGCTGTAAAATTTTTCTCTAATGCAGATCTTGTAAAACAATGGGGCCTGCTAAAAAGAGAAATTTTCATTGCTCTTTGGGTTATTATCGGGTTATGTATCGTGAGTTATCTTGTAAAAAGATTATTTGAAATAAAAAGGATTTCTTCTAAGTCTCCCTGGACAAGGATAGTTTTCGTCCTTATTTTTCTTGCAATAACAATTTATCTAATTCCAGGACTTACCAATACAAAAGCGGCTAATCTGAAATTGATCAGTGGTTTTCCACCACCATTATGTTATTCTATTTATGATAACCCTGTTAATTGCAAAAAAGGATTCAAGCCATTAGATGACTATGAAATAGCATTAACAAAGGCAAGGAAGGAAAACAAACCAATCCTTATAGATTTTACCGGATGGGCCTGCGTTAACTGTCGTAAAATGGAGGAAAGCGTATGGACTGACCCTGTAGTAGATAGTTTTATGCACAAAGAATTTGTAGTAGTATCATTATATGTCGATGAAAGAAGGCGGCTACCGGTTGTTGACCAGGTCATTTTTAAAACTTCTTCCGGTATAGATAAATCAATAATCACCGTTGGAGATAAATGGGCAACTTTTCAAACAGAAAATTTCAGTGCTACATCGCAGCCACAATATGCGATCATTAGTCCCGATGAAAAGGCATTGACCAAAAGGAAGTTCTATACACAAAGTGCAAAAGAATTTGCTACGTGGCTTCAGTGTGGTTTAGATACTTTCAAAAAAAATAGAAAACCGCCCCGATAAAATCGGGACGGTTTAATTAGGTGTCATTCTGTAGCGACCTTTCGGTTAGCAAGCAAACGAAATTCTTTTATATTCAGAATTGTTTATCCGGATGGAGATACAGAATGACAAGAGCTTAGTTCTATAAAGCAATTTGTTTTTGCAACATCAATTTACGAAGGTTTATTAAACCATAACGCATACGACCAAGTGCTGTATTAATACTGCAATCAGTAGCAGCTGCTATTTCTTTAAAACTCATATCAGCAAAATGACGCAAAATGATAACTTCTCTTTGATCTTCAGGAAGACGTTGCAACATCTCACGAACACGATCATGACTTTGGCGCTTCATCATTTTTGTTTCAGCACTGTCTTCTGAAAAATTCAACACTTCAAAAATATCATTGTCTTCGCCATTACGAATGGTCGGCGTACGTTTTACTTTACGGAAATGATCCACACATAAATTATGAGCAATACGCATAGCCCAGGGAAGGAATTTTCCTTCTTCTGTATAGCGGCCGCTGCGCATCGTATCTATTATGCGGATAAAAACATCCTGGAAAATATCTTCGGCGAGGTATTTGTCCTTTACCAGGAATAGGATAGAAGTATATAACTTATCCTTGTGGCGAAGTACAAGTGCTTCCAGGGCATCTAAATTGCCGTCGGTGAATAGACGGATCAATTCATGGTCGGTTTTCTTATTAAAAGCTTTCATAAACTCCTGTAGGTTTTAGGTGTTTGGATATTGGTTGCTTAGTTTAGTAAAAAAGGATTAAAAAAACAGTGTAGAAGTTTATGCGATAGGCGAGTTATATTTTTGGTTATTCATACTTGTTTGATATTGGACTTTAAAAATAGAATTTTTGTAGAAACTCCCAAACAAATATTGTAACCAGACCCCAACTATTTAGCTAATTAACTGTTAATGATTTGACCTGAGATTTAAGTGGGATAAGGCTTTACATTTGCTGAACAAATATATGGAAAAGGCAATAAAAGGGAAAATTTCCGCTAAAACTACGACCGTAAATTCCACAGACAGCATACTTATAAAAGGCGCACGGGTACATAATTTAAAAAATGTGACCGTAAAAATACCCCGAAACAAGCTGATCGTAGTAACAGGCGTTTCCGGTTCAGGTAAATCTTCTCTTACTATCGATACACTTTATGCTGAGGGTCAACGGAGATATGCGGAAAGTCTTAGTGCTTATGCCCGCCAGTTCCTTAATCGAATGAATAAACCGGATGTTGATTATATCAAAGGTCTTTGTCCTGCAATTGCTATCGAACAAAAAGTTATCACAAGAACTCCGCGAAGTACAGTTGGCAGTATGACGGAGATCTATGATTACCTGCGATTACTTTATGCCCGGATCGGTAAAACCATTTCACCTGTATCGGGGAGAGTAGTTAAAAAGGATGATGTAGCTGATGTATTAAAAACAATTACTGATCTGAAAAAAGACGACAAGGTTTATATACTTGCTTCCTTTAAGCAACATAAGAACCGGGATACAAAAGAAGAGTTGAATATCCTGGTGCAAAAAGGATTTTCAAGAATTTACATCAGGCAGTCTGGAGTCAAAAATTCGGAGCTGGGAGAAATTTTACGAATTGAAGATGTAGTTGCGCTTGGCGATAAAGAGATTAATTCAAAACTTAAAGAAACAGAGACTTCCAAAACTTTTATTTTAGTAGACAGGATAGTAGTAAAAGATTTTGATGATGATGATAAACATCGTTTATCTGATTCTATCGGCACAGCTTTCTACGAAGGTGAAGGGGACATCTATTTAGAAATTCAGGTTGAAACCGGAGGTCAGAGGTCAGAAGTCGGAAATCAGACCTCAGAAGCCAGCCCTCAGACTTCACTTCTTCATTTCAACAATCGTTTTGAGTTAGATGGAATACAATTCGAAGAACCTGTCCCTAATTTATTTTCATTTAATAATCCGTTTGGTGCATGCCCAACTTGTGAAGGTTTCAGCCAGGTGCTTGGTATTGATAGCGATCTTGTGATTCCTGACCGAAGATTGAGTGTATATGATGGCGCAGTAGCACCATGGAAAGGTGAAAAATTAGATTGGTGGCGGCAACAATTTATTAAAGGAGCTAAGAAGATCAGTTTTCCCATACATAAACCTATAGCTGATCTTTCAGAAAAGCAGTATAAAACTTTATGGGAAGGTGAAGATGGGGTGCTTGGCATCAATGATTTTTTTAAGGATGTAGAACAGCAGCTTTATAAAGTTCAGTATCGTGTATTGCTAAGCCGGTATAGAGGACGTACTCAATGCCCCGATTGCAATGGCTATCGTTTACGAAAAGAAGCATTGTATGTAAAAGTTGATGATCGCCATATTGGTGAACTATGCGAATGGCCGGTCAAAGAACTTAAAATATGGTTTGATTCCCTGAACAAAAAGCTCAGCGAGTATGATAAGCAGGTAGCAAAAAGAATTCTCATTGAAATAGACAACAGGCTATATACTTTATTGAGTGTTGGTCTTGGGTATTTAACACTGAATCGTCTCGCAAACTCATTAAGCGGTGGCGAAAGTCAGCGTATTCAATTAACAAGAAGCCTCGGCAGCAATCTTACTCATTCATTATATATCCTGGATGAACCTTCTATTGGTTTGCATTCAAGAGATACGGCAAATCTCATCCAGGTATTGAAAGAATTAAGAGATCTTGGAAATACTGTTGTTGTGGTAGAACATGATGAACTAATGATGCGGGAAGCCGATCATATTATCGATATGGGCCCTCTGGCATCACACAGGGGCGGGGAAGTAGTAGCAGAAGGAGATTATGATGAAATCATCAATAATTCAGAAAGCCTGACCGGTAAATATTTATCCGGTGAATTAAAAATTGAACCACCGGCAAAAGTTCGCAAGTGGAATAGCTCAATTATCGTTGAAGATGCAAGGCAGCACAATCTTAAAAAGATCACGGTTGAGTTTCCATTGAATGTGCTTTGTGTTGTAAGTGGCGTGAGCGGTAGTGGTAAAACTACATTGGTAAAACAAATTCTTTATCCGGCCTTGCAAAAAATAAAAGGTGAGTTTGGTGATAAAGTTGGTTTTCATAAAGCAATTACAGGAGATATAGAAAGCGTTTCGCAGATAGAGATGGTAGATCAGAATCCGATAGGCAAATCTTCCCGCAGTAACCCAGTCACCTATATTAAAGCTTATGATGAGATCAGGGATCTGTTTGCACGTCAGCCATTGAGTAAAATGCGTGGCTTTCTCCCAAAACATTTTTCATTTAACGTGGATGGTGGAAGATGTGATACCTGTAAAGGAGAAGGGGAGCAGGTAGTGGAGATGCAGTTCCTTGCGGATGTTCACCTTACCTGTGAAGTATGTGGTGGCAAACGATTTAAAGAAGAAGTGCTGGAAGTGCAGTATAAGGATAAAAATATTTATGATATACTTGAATTAAGTGTTGATGAAGCCCTGGAATTTTTCTATGAAGAAAAACATTTGGTAAAAGCTATTCAGCCGTTAAGTGATGTCGGTCTTGGCTATATCAAGCTGGGTCAATCATCCGATACACTTTCAGGAGGTGAGGCGCAAAGAGTAAAACTGGCATCTTTTCTTGGAAAGGGTAAGAGTAGTGGAAAGATCCTTTTCATATTTGATGAACCAACTACAGGCCTTCATTTTCATGATATAAAAAAACTGCTTGCTTCATTCAATGCCTTGATAGAACAGGGACATTCTATTTTAGTGATAGAACATAATATGGAAGTTATCCGAAGCGCTGATTGGATAATAGATCTGGGCCCAGAAGCCGGTGATGCCGGCGGGCAACTTGTATATGCAGGAACTCCTGATGGATTAAAGAAAATAAAAGAAAGCAGGACAGCTAAGTTTTTATAAATGTTCGCTTTTTTAATTCTACTTCCTCTATTTTTCGTACATATACTATTCAGCGAAAAGTATAACTACTGCTGCCATACTCTTAAACGTGATATAGATTAAGTTTTTCTCCACGATTATATACTTTTTTCCTTAGCAACCGTTAATGGTTTGTACTTAAAAATCTAAATCCTTTTGAAACAAACCACCCATGAAATTATCCTTACCACCAAAACCGATCACCCTTGCCATTTTATTTTTACTCCTTACTAAGTTGGTAATTGCAGGCACCTATTATTCAAATAGCACAGCGCCTAATTCAACAGCAAACTGGTGGACCAATACAAATGGTACAGGCAGTCACCCGTCAAACTTTACCACTTCAGGTGACTTATTTATTTTACAATCAGGTCAAACCTGTGCCACCAACAGTAGCTGGGTCATTGGCTCAGGCGTTACTTTACAAATTGATGGTACATTATCAATTAATGGAGCCAATGATGCTGTAACAATAAACGGTACTGTCATTTTTACCAATGCTTCAGCCACGCAGATTACTATGGCCGGTGCCGGCAGCGGTAATACATTTACTGTTGCAAGTGGCGCTACATTGAAAACTATTAATACAAATGGTATTTCAGGCACCAACTGTTCCATCATTGCGCAAGCAACAAAGAAAACGGTTTCCTTATCAACCACCGCTAATTATGAATTGAATGGCAGCGGTATCCAATCCACTTTGGGATTACCCTCTTCAGTTACAAACTTTACTATCAACAACAGTAATGGAGTTACTATCAACTCTTCCTTTACTATCAGCGGTACTTTAACATTAACAAATGGAATACTTGTTATTCCAACTGGTGTGACAGTTACTATAACCTCGGGAAATGCTGTTGGCGGCTCTGGTTTTAGCAGTACAAAACATATCAATACACAGGTAAATACAGGAACAGGTGCGCAAGGCCTTTTAAGAGTAGGAAACATATCAGCAGCTTATTTATTCCCTGTTGGCAATGGCACCTATTATATGCCGGTGACATTAACACCATCCACAACAAATGATTTTAGCATAAATGTTTTCCAGGGAGCTACTACGGATGGAACACCTAATGGTACTGCTTATAGTGCAGCTGTTAAACAAACAATAGTAGATGCACAATGGACAATAAACAGGAACAGTGGAACTGGCAGCACAACCATGCTGCTTGGATGGCCAGCAGCTTTGGAAGGTTCATCGTTTATATCTTTACCAGACAACCTAATCGGTATTACACACTATGGTGGTAGCTGGGATTCGCCAACTGGTTCAGGAAATCATGCAGCAAAAATTGTAAGTCGCGGCGGTATTTCTTCATTCTCTCCATTTGGAATAGGCCAGGTAAATATAGCACTGCCGATAAAATTTGGTAATATAAAACTATCTCAGAAAAATAGCGGGCTTGAAGTTGAATGGATAAGTCTAAATGAAACAAACGTTGATCATTATGAAATCGAAAGATCAACCAATGGACAGCAATTTGTCCATGTATCAGAAATAAGGGCTACGGGGAATAGTGTATCTGCGCTTTCTTATTCATGGATGGATAATGCTCCTTTCAATGGGGCATCTTTTTACCGCATCAAAGCGGTTGACCTGGATGGTAAATCCACCTACAGTAGTATTTTAAAAATCACATTGGGTTCATTTAAAAAAGATATTTCCATTTATCCTAACCCTGTTACAGGCAGCCATCTTGCAATAGAAGCAGGAAACATCGGTTCTGGTGAATATCAATTTGCAATCTATGATCTTGGTGGAAAACAAGTATTCAGCCAGTCATTTAATCATTGGGGTGGAGTGTTTAGCGAGGCTATTCAATTGCCTGCAAGCATTAATCATGGGGTGTATAATATAAGGCTTAGTGGAAAGGATATCACCCTTAGCAAAAGAGTTTTGATACAATAAGGTATATAACATTTGGATTAAGTCAAGATAAGGAGTTCGAAAGAGCTCCTTTTTTATTAACGAAGCTTATTAAGGCTTTTAACCAATTTTTCATCGTGCCATATACTGCGGGCTGCCATAATGAATGCAACAGGAATAAGAAATACAAAAATGCAGGATAAAGAAATAGAACCTGATAGCTTTCTTATTTCATTGTAATAAAGAAAAATTATCAATAGAGAAATAACAATGCCCACAACGCACAATCTCAATTGAAGCTTCCTGTCTTTAAAAAGAAAAATCGTAATAAGAGCAATAATAAGGGCGGCTCCTGTCGCAATAAGAAGAAACAAAGTACTGCCTCCATCAATAATAGCTTTTTCAGTCAGATTCTTTACTCCTTCTTTCGTTCCGGAAAAAAAAGGAAGCTTGAAACTTAAAAAAGCTGAAACGGCAGCAAGCAGAAGCCAAAGACTTTGGAGGCGT
>Ga0207712_10000765_pt1 | contig 24158 bp, 26 predicted proteins | sample KBSS44metaG_FD_184402 | JGI IMG/M metagenome (GOLD analysis project Ga0207712, IMG submission 184402) | Switchgrass rhizosphere microbial communities from Kellogg Biological Station, Michigan, USA - KBS S4-4 metaG (SPAdes) (version 2) | ecosystem: Host-associated > Plants > Roots > Rhizosphere... | reverse complement strand
AGTATTTCATGATAGCGAAAAAGCTTTTCGAAAACTTGAGTATGCATTTCCGAGGATCCTCAATCATTTCTCTGAAAAAGGGTACTTATTTAAATCACTTTAGCAAGATTTAAGTGCTACGGTTCTATAAATTATTAGGGCCTGGGTAGAAACCCTGGCCCGTTTTTAATCCGTACCCTATGAAAACTGGTTTAAAGGTATAATAATTTTTTAATTACGGCAAAGTAATATTATGGACTGTCCCGTTGATGGTTACGAGGGCCTTATTATCACAGTCTCCGGTACCGTAGTTTATGGTTGCGACCCAGGGCGAACTTGATGTTAGATTTAACCTTACTATTCTGATGACACCTTTTACCAGCCAGCGACAACTGAATTTTTTAAACAATGGATCGGTGATCTCAGAATTCCAGGCGATCAATAAATCACCTCTTTTTACTTTTCCATGGCCACTACCCTCAATTTTATAAATATCATCAAGAAGAATTAAAGGTGTACAAGTGCCTTCAACCTGAGTTATACTTTTAGTACTATTCCATTCTGCATAATTTCCATTTGGCTTGGCAAGTTTTGCATTCTCAACTGCTACTTTCCATTTATGCCTTAAACAAGTAGCGGAAATTACTTCACCCTGATTTGTTATAATTTGAGTTCCTTGTACTTTAATACTGTCTACTGTGTAGTTATCAAAAGTGGTTGTCGCTATTGCGCCCGGATAAATAAGACGGTTTGTATATTCAGTAATTATTTTTCCGGAACGGGTTCTTCCATCACGACTTGTACAACCGGTACCAAAATCCATTACAATTCTTACCGGGAAAGGGCTTACTGTACTAAGATGGGTTATGGTTACATCGGGACATGCATTTAGGCGTGCCGTGCCACTGGATATGCCGGGATTCATTTGACCAAATACACCGGTACCTCCAAAGCCGACATCGGTATTTACACCCATTACATTGTCAAAAACCTCGTTGAAAATATCGTCAGATTCAGCATCTGCTTCAGAAGATGCCTGTGATGCAAATTCTTCCTGGGCCGTATCAGCGCTGGTTTCTTTTTTACATGAGCCAAAAACAATAAGAGATAGAAATACCAGAGTGGCTAAGCGGGTAGGACTGAAAATCAGTTTCATAATATTGATTTTGTAGGTTTACAGATAACGTCCTTGTGACAGTAAATATTGAACTTGGTTTAAGGCTTTGTTAAGATTTTTAGGCTTGTTTATCTTTGAAAATCAGTATAAAAATATGCTAATCGACACCCATAGTCACATTTACCTCCCTGAGTTTGACTCGGATCGGGCAAATATGGTCATAAGGGCTGAAAATGAGGGAGTTGATCTCATTTTAATGCCCGCCATTGATAATGAAGCACATTTCGCAATGCTGAAAACGGAGGTGGATTTTCCGGGAAAATGCTTCTCTATGATGGGACTACATCCCTGCTCGGTAAAAAATGGATATAAGCAAGAACTTCAAATTGTGAGAGAATATTTTGAAAAGAGAAGATTTGTAGCGGTTGGCGAAACAGGGCTTGATTTTTACTGGGATAAAACCTTTACAAAAGAGCAATATGAATCATTCCAAATTCAAATTGAATTGGCAAAGCAATATGATATACCAATTGTTATTCATTCACGCAATTCAATTGATGAATGTATTAAGGTGATCGCAGAAAATCAAGATGGAAACCTGAAAGGAGTGTTTCATTGTTTTTCAGGAGATGAAAAGCAGGCAAAGGAGATCATTGATCTCGGATTTTATTTAGGAATAGGAGGCGTCCTTACATTTAAAAATTCTGGCTTGGATAAAGTAATGGCTACTATTGATATGAAGAGCGTAATTCTCGAGACCGATGCTCCCTATTTGGCACCGGTTCCATTTCGCGGAAAAAGGAATGAATGCAGTTATTTAAAATATGTAGTAGAAAAACTGGGTGAAATAAAGGCTGTTTCAAAAGAGGAGATTGGAAATATTACCACAAAGAATGCAAAAGAATTATTCAGCATCTGAAGCCCTAACTGTATTTTTGCCGCCTTAATTCATCAAGCATTAGCGAAGATGAACCCGGAGACCTGCTCGAGTGGTTGAAGAGGCACGCCTGGAAAGTGTGTATACGGGAAACCGTATCAAGGGTTCGAATCCCTTGGTCTCCGCTAATTATCAATAATTGAAATTATCGATTGATCTTAAACTGAAAACCCGGCGAAGGGGGGCAGATGCTATTGGCCTGCATGCATCTTGCCTGCGGAAAGAATGACTCCAATAACGAAAGATAAACGAAGGAATAAACGAAGGAGCTTGCATTTGCAGAGCTTTGTTATTTATTTAGCAATACAGGAGGCTACTATGGCGCAGAGCCCAACTTCTGTTATACTACATAGGATGCGGGGAGCGATCGGCAAGCAGATCGTAGTGAAGCAGTATGGGAATAAGACAGTGATCACTGCTTATCCTGATATGAGCAATGTAAAGCCGAGCAAACTGCAGAAGCTTAAGCGTAAGAAGTTTGCTGCTGCTATTGAGTATGCCCGTTCAATTATCCGTGACCCGGTGAAAAAGGCAGCTCTCGAAGGTGCCGATTTTCATGCCATGCATAAATTTTTTGAAGGTTAATATGAACAGCTTGATGAAATAATGGATGATGTGGCAGAACGCATCCGTGCTTAGGGGCATTATGCGCCGGCTACAATAACCCCGGTTGCCTATAGCTTATATCACAAAGAATCGGCGCTGGAAGGGTCAATGACCATCTTAACTTCTGAGATGGTATTGATGGGAAACTTTCCAATTTTAGCATGTTCAAGAATTACATCTTCGCTTTCAGCAATGTGAACACAAAAGATCTTGTCGCCGGTAATATATGATTGCACCCATGTATATGGTTTGCCCAGTTTTTCAATTACATCATTCGAGGCTTTTGAAAGGGACTGTAATTCTTCGGCAGTCATATTACCAGCGCCGGGAAAATTTCTTTCAATTACAAATTTTTTCATACAGGTAATTTTTATTGATGAATAATATCAAAGTTGAAAAATGGTAATGAGTTCACAGTAAGAGGCATTCCCTATTTAAGGCATTGGTGTTCCCTATTTTACAAAGGGAAAATTGTTGCATGACAATTCATAAGGGATGAAACGAGTTTGATAACTTGAAATAATGAGGTTTTTGACTTTGTAATTGTTCAGTTGCGGATGAAATCATATTCTCGTTTCATTAATCAAAACTGCGGATACAACCCGGGATTAACATCAGGTTTCACTCCCTATTTTATGACCTCAAGACGACTTGCTTCTTGTACAGCTTTTGCACGGGAGTTCACATCAAGCTTAAAAAAGATAGAAGAAATATGATGATCTACTGTTTTGGGAGATATAAAAAGTTTAGCTGCAATTTCTTTGTTTTGTAAACCATCTTTAAGAAGCTGAATGATATCCAGCTCCCGATCGGTAAGATTTGCGGGATTGGATTTAGTAGATTTCCTGACGCCTCTTGGAATGCTTTTAATTCCCGAAGCTCGCATTTCAAATTTCATTTTTTCATAAATGGCACCTGCGCCAAGTTTCTGAATTATTCCTAAGGCTTCTTTCTTATCATCATCACTCCCATTGAATAAAGCTAGTGCTTGTTCATAAGGACAACCTAATTGTTTCCATAAACTTGCTGCCTTTAGTGCCGTTGTTGGATTGTGTATTTTGTAGCCCTCAAAAATCTCACGGAGCGGTACTTGCTGATTCCTCACTTTTAATAGCCAAAATGCAAATAGACTATTCTCATTAGCATTTCCTTTCTGTTTAATCATATTCAAAACATCATCTAGAACTGCCCTTTCAATAAGGCTCTTTCCCGTTATCCATTCGTATTCCAACAAAGCGGCCATGACTGGCACAACTCTTTGCGGTTCCATGGTTTTTAATGTTTTTTCTTTTGCCTCCAACAGAAGAGAGAGCACATCGTTGTTACCTCGTCTCATCCTTATTGTTGCCAAAACATAAAGAGCACCCATTTTAACAATCGCCGGATGGTCTTCATTTTTAATAAGGGCTAATGCAATGCGTTCGGCTTCGTTCCAATTTCCTGTTTCAAGGTATAACCTGGCTTTGAATGATAATAAGTAGAAAGAACCCAGGTCCAGATCCCTTTCTTCGCAATATTGAATGCCCTCATCCAAATTTTTTTTCGCAAATAAGTAATCTTTCATTACCACAGCATTGCTTCCAATGTTGATATATGCACGAAGAGCATTGTCATCATGGGAATTTTTTAAGGCGATCTCCAAGCTTTGTTGTAACAATTCAATACCTCTCAGCCGGGAGGAATAAGCTCGCAACTGTACCGTACCCACATTATTCAATGCATGAGAAAGAGTTTCATCGTCAGCTAATTCTTTTGCCATCGCAATAGCTTTTTCACCCCAAAGCCTGCATTCATCACGTTCATCTGAAAGCATTTTTAGCTGCGACATATTGCTTAATGCCATTGCTTTTGCTTTAGATGAAGGTTGATCACTTAATACTTCAATTGCCTGCCTGGCATAGATTTCAGCTTTTTTTGTATTGCCTTCAATCCACCAAAGTCTTGATAAAAAACGTAAACAATCCCCGGTTTTTTCGGTATCGTTTTTTTCTTTGAAGAGATGCAAACATTTTTCGGAAAAAATAATTGCTTCCTTAATCTGGTTGGTCAAATAACACTCATAAGCATAGAATTCATAAAACCGGGTCAAAATATTTGTATCCTTTCCCTGGTAATATTCAATTGCAGTAAGAATTAATCTTGCTGCTTCAATATGTGCTCCCATCATTGCTGCCTGTTTGGCTGCCGATGGCGCATATTGTACCACTATTTCATTTGCATTTGCATTTTTTGCATGATGAATAATTCGCTCTATTTCTTTCGGTTCTTCATCATTTTCAACCAGGATATCAAGCATTCGTTTATTGATATCTCTTCTTATAAGCGGAGATAGCGATGTTTCAATTGTTCTGCGGTATAACTCATGTTTAAAAGAGATCAGCTGTCCATTCATGATCAATATTTTTGTGTCAAGACTATCGTGAATGGCTTCTGAATAGTAAGGTTCTAACTTTTCAAGATATTTAACTTCCAAACCTGAAGGAATAACAGATAATATTTGCCACACCTGTTTGGTTTTTTCGTTTTGCCGGTTATATACAGATAATATGGAATCCTTTATATTATCGGGAATGCCGGTACTGTAACTAGCTAATATTTCATTTACATAAAATGGATTGCCACCCGAAATACTGTAAACGTCTTTTCCTTTGTAGCCTTTTTCTGCCGCCATTGCATCAACCGCATTTTTTGATAATGGGGTTAATCGTAAACGTGTAAAAAAATCTGGAGGAAGCTGGCCCAAAACAGTTCTTAATGGATGACTTGAATGAATTTCATTGTCACGGTAGGTAATTAGTAAAAGACAATGAAGTCGTGTGATACGTCTGATAAAAAACTTCAAAAAATCAAAAGTTGCCTCATCAGCCCAATGTATATCTTCCACAATAATCAGTGTCGCTTTTTTTTGATTTTCTAATTCACGAAATATTTTTGCAAATAAGGTCGGACGATCGTCAGAATACCATTTATCATTCCTGATCTGAAGTGCAATATCGTAAATGGGGGCCAGTGGACGAGGAGTAAATAACGCATCACAAGCTCCAAGGTATATTTGGCAATCTTCTTTATTTCTTTTGGAGAAAGCTCTTATCAGGGAGGTTTTGCCAATACCAGCCTCGCCACTGATTAAAATGCAATGACCGTCACCGGTTGTGACCTCATCAAAGGTCTTTTGCATCATTGATAAAAAATCATCTCTCTCTATCAATTCCATAGTCTATCCATTATAAAAATATACAAGTGAAAAAAATCGGTCTAACTATCATGTTATTAGTTTAAAGTATTACCTATTTTATGATCTCGAGGCGAGTGGCTTCCTGCACGGCTTTTGTGCGGGAGTTTACATCAAGCTTAAGAAATATCGAGGAAATATGATGATCTACTGTTTTGGGAGATATAAAAAGTTTAGCTGCAATTTCTTTGTTTTGCAAACCATCGTTCAGTAGTTGTATCACGCCGATTTCCCGTTCTGTAAGGTTTGCAGGATTGGATTTAGTAGATTTCCTGATACCTCGTGGAATGCTTTTAATGCCCGAAGATCTCATTTCTAATTTCATTTTTTCATAAATGGCATCTGCGCCAAGTTTTTGAATTATTCCTATGGCTTCTTTTTTGTTGTCATCACTGCCCTCAAATAAAGTTAGCGCTTGTTCATAAGGGCAGCCTAACTGCTTCCACAAAGCAGATGCTTTTAAAGCCATTGGATTGCTCTCAGTAATGTAACCTTCATAAAATTCTTTCAATGGCAATTTTTGTTTTCTTGCTTTGAATAGCCAAAAAGCAAATGCGCTATTCTCATAAATATTTCCTCTCTGCTCAATCATATTTATTACATCATCGAGAACTGGTTTTTCAATAACACGCTGACCGGTGATCCATTCATATTCCAGTATGGCTGTCATTGCCGGGGCAATTCTTTGCGGCTCGCCGGTATTCAATGCTTTATCCATTGCTTCCAGCAGATGAGGAACTGCACCAGCTTCACCTCTTCTCATTTTTAAGGTTGCTGCAACAATAAGAATACCTATTTTACCAATTGGGGGAAAATCATCATTATTAATAAAACTATTTACAATACTATTGGCTTGGGTCCAGTTCCCGGTTTCAAGGGCCAGGCGGGTTTCATAGGCAAGTAAATATTTTGTGCCAAGGTCAATATCTCTTTCTTCCAAAAATTGTATAGCAACTTTCAGAATTTTTTTTGCATTCACATAATCTTTCATTCGCACTGCATTTGCTGCAAGGTTGGCATATGCATGGCCAATGTATTCCTCATGATTAATTTTTACAGCAATATCCATGCTTTGTTGCAACAATTCCAATCCCTTTTTTCTCATCGATATATTTTTTGCAAGCATAGTACCTATGCTGTTCAAAGTATAGCAAAGGATTTCTTCATTAGCTAATTCTTTTGCCATTGCCATTGCTTTCTCACTCCAAAGCAAGCACTCGTCTGTTTCATCCGAAAGCATTTTTAATCGCCCCAGGTGGGCAAATGCCATGGCAGTGATATTTGATGAAGGTTGATTGGCTACAAGTTCGATATTTTTCCGGGCAGCATCTACCGCTTTTTTCCCATTGCCATCAAACCACCAAAGCCAGGACAATAAATGCAGGCAAGTGCTCATACTTACGAGGTCATTTTTTAACTCTAATAAGCTTATTGCTTTTCCGATATGAATTATACCTTCTTTAACCTGGTTTGTCAAATAACATTCATAAGCATAAGCCTTATAAAAATCAATTAATGTGTTCTTATCCTTTTCCTGGTAATATTCTATTGCTGTTAAATATAATTTTGCCGCTTCGAGATGAGCTCCTACCGAAGAAGCCTCTCTTGCTGCCAGGGGTGCATACTTTACCACTATTTCATTTTCACTTGCATTTTTTGCATGGTGAATAATTCGTTCCATCTCCTTGGGTTGTTCATTATTTTCAAGCAGGATATCAAGCATTTGTTTATTGATATCTCGTCGTATAATAGGAGAGAGTGATGTTTCAATTGTTCTGCGGTATAACTCATGTTTAAAAGAGATCAGCTGTCCATTCATGATCAATATTTTTGTTTCAAGACTATAGTGAATGGCTTCTGAATAGTAAGGCTCTAATTTTTCAAGATATTTAACTTCCAAACCTGAAGGAATAACAGATAATATTTGCCACACCTGTTTGGTTTTTTCGTTTTGCCGGTTATATACAGATAAAATGGAGTCTTTTATGTTATCGGGAATACCAGTACTATAACTAGCTAATATTTCATTTACATAAAATGGATTGCCCCCCGAAATACTGTAAACGTCTTTTCCTTTGTAGCCTTTTTCTGCCGCCATTGTTTCAACTGCGCCCCTCGACAATGGAGTTAGCTGGAGACGTGTAAAAAAATCCGGGGGAAGCTGACCCAATACAGTTCTTAACGGATGACTTAAATGAATTTCATTGTCACGGTAGGTAATGAGTAAGAGACAATGAAGTTGTGTGATACGTCTGATAAAAAATTTCAAAAAATCAAAAGTTGCCTCATCAGCCCAATGTATATCTTCCACAATGATCAGTGTTGCTTTTTTTTGATTTTCTAATTCAAGAAATATTCCGGCGAATAGCATTGACCGATCATCGATATCCCAGCGATCGTCTTTGATTTGAAGTGCAATATCATATATAGGCGCCAGTGGACGAGGAGTAAATAACGCATCACAAGCTCCAAGGTAAATTTGGCAATCTTCTTTTTTTTCTTTGGAAAAAGCTCTTACCAGGGAAGTTTTGCCAATACCAGCCTCACCACTAATTAATATGCAATGACCTTCGCCGGTTATGACCTCATCAAAGGTCTTTTGCATTATTGATAAAAAATTATCTCTCTCTACCAACTCCATGATCCGTCAATTATAAAATAGGGAAGCAAATTACATTAAAATAGGGAATCACTCTTATATCGTAAACCATGATTAAAAGTTGCTTTGCATAATAATATTTATTAGTTAATAACAGATCGATGCAAATAGGTACAAAGAAAAAAGTTTTTGTCGCTATAAGCATGATGGCATTGGTGGCAGGATTATACGGTTACATGGAATATACAAGGGGCAGTAAAGACTTGCTGTACACTAAAGCAGATTATATAACTATAGCAAAAGATTTGATTAAAGAATTTGAAGAAAATGAAAAAGCAGCAAATGAAAAATTTATTAATAAGATTATTGCTGTAAATGGCTCTGTCAAAGATGTCATAAAGGATGGCGATAAATTTTATACAGTAATGCTCGGGGATGCGGCCGGCACATCATCCGTAAGATGTAGTATGGATTCTAATTATCAACCAGAGGCAGCGTTGCTGCAATTGCGAAGGAATGTTACGATAAAAGGTATTTGTACAGGGTTTAATGCGGATGATTTATTGGGATCTGATGTCATCCTGAATCGTTGCATAATTGAAAAAAAAGGATCGGAGTAAAATATATTGAATGAAAAAGATCAGTTTGACAATTATAGTCTTTGTTACTGTGTGTTCTGTTCTGGAGGCGCAGGATAAATTTTATACAAAAACAGGGAAAATATTTTTTGAATGCACTAAATCACCGCTTGAAAAAATTGAAGCAACCAATAAGAGCAGCACATGTGTATTAGATATAAAAACAGGTCGCTTGCAATTTGCAGTACTGATGAGGGGTTTCGAGTTTCAACGGGCACTCATGCAGGAACATTTTAATGAAAACTATGTAGAAAGCAGCAAATTCCCTAAATCGGATTTCAAAGGAGAGATTTCAAATAACAATGAGATCAATTACACGAAGGATGGAGAATACATCGCTAAAGTAAAAGGCAAGTTGCAGCTTCACGGTCAAACTCAAGATGTTGATGCAATAGGCAAAATAATAATAAAGCAGGGGAGGGTCATAGCAAATGCCAGGTTTGCCATATTGTTGTCTGATTACAACATTCGTATTCCCTCTCTCGTAAGTGATAAGCTCTCAAATAGTGTAAATATTATTATTGATTGCAATCTTGAGCCGTTTAAAGATTGATGAGTTTTAATTTATTAAAAATGAAAAAAAATATTTTACTGGTTGCTGCTTTTTATTTGGTCACTTCATCCATGTTTGCACAAGATGATCTACTAAAACAAGTTGAAGACCAAGGGAAGAAAAAAGAATATGCAGATTATGCCTTTAAATCATCACGGGTTATTATGAGCCACAGCATTGAATTGCTGAAACCCGGAACGATGGACTTCAGAATTCTTCATCGTTTTGGAAATGTAAATGATGGGGCTTCTGAGTTTTTTGGATTGGACCACGCAACTATGCGAATGGGATTTGATTTTGGTATTACAAAAAATCTTATGCTAGGAATTGGACGAAGTACAAACAAAAAAGAATTTGATGGTTTTTTAAAATATAGATTCATTCGACAGGCGACTGGCCCGCATTCCGTACCTTTTTCCTTATTAGCAGCAGTTGGCAGCACATTGCAAACATTAAAATGGAGTGATCCTTCGAAGGATTATGTTTTTCCTGATCGGCTGGGTTATTATTATCAAATTATAATTGGAAGAAAATTCAGTGATAGAATTAGTTTGCAATTATCTCCAACATTACTTCATCGGAATTTAGCGCCAACAGTAAATGATCCCAATGATCTTTATGCTATTGGCGCAGGAGGACGTTTAAAACTCAGCAAAAGAATTTCATTAAATCTTGATTATTACTACAGGTTCAATCCGAATACAGCAGATGGAACGCATAACCCGTTTTCTGTTGGCTTTGATTTTGAAACTGGTGGCCATGTTTTTCAATTACATTTTACAAATGCGATTGGTATGAATGAAAGAATATTTCTAACAGAAACGACAAATGATTGGGCAAAAGGAGATATTCAATTTGGATTTAACCTTTCCCGCATTTTCCAAATAAAAAAGAAAAGACTGTCTGAGTAGACAGCAAAGAAATGCAAATAAAGGTCAATGTCATAGTTGGGTAGAATATGTCTAATGCAGATAGGGAAGAATATAAATTATTTGTGGCGTTGCTGCAGATACTGAGGATTGTACTTATTGCTGCGCTTGGTATAATAGTGATCATGGCGCTAAGTCAATGAGAAATTGTTTTAAGTATTATATGCAGGAGTTGCGTGGCTTTTCAGAGTTAAGCTGGCCAATACCCTAATGGCTGGTGCTGTCTACTCCTGGCAGGTATGAAGAAGTTAGGAAAAAAATAGTACGATAACAAGCCAAAGATTGATTTAGATCCACAAAAAAAAATCAGCATGCGCACCCTCCATCATACATCTGTATAATATTAAAAGCAATTTTTATGAAGGCAGCTATCCTTATTTTTCTTAGTCTTTCTTTATTTAATAACCCAGGTTCAGCACAGGCCAATGCTGATGATATGAAAACTTTAAAGTTGCTGAATGCAAAATTCATAAACAACTTTGTTACGAACGATACGGTAAGCCACAGTAAAATTATCCACAAGGATTTTGTGTGTATTGGGTCCTCAGGACAGTATATCAACCGGAAAGATTACATGAACGGGTGGCTTAACGGATTTGATGGTTTTATATATTGGGATTATCGCGATGAAAGAATAAGCATTTTTGGTAATACTGCCCTGGTTCATGCAGCAAATAAATATGTAGTGGTTAGCAACGGGAAAGAAAATAAAGGCATGTCTATGTATACAGATGTATACATAAAAGAAAACGGGGAATGGAAATGCATACAGGCACAAATATCAAAATTATCTCCAGAATTTTTTCCCGGCGATGAGACAATCGTGAGGAAGTATGATTTTATGAATAGATAATTAACAATGAATAAAACCGCTTCGCAAAATTGAAGTTGTAGTCAAAGTCACATCAGGTTATGAATAAAATTATTTTATGGGTTCTGTCATTACCTTTTTTTGTTGCCACAAATGCGCAATGGTATTAAAAATTTTGATATGATAACTGAAGTAAACATCAACAAAAAATTTGAACTGATCAACGAATACTGGACACCAAAGATTATTGGTGAGCTTAATGGGCAATATGTAAAGCTGGCAAAGATCAAAGATGAATTGATCTGGCATACTCACCAGGATGAAGATGAAATGTTTATTGTATTTAAAGGAACATTGATAATGGATTTTAGAAATAAGACAACTAAAACGAAGCAAGGGGAAATATTAATAGTGCCAAAAGCTACTGAGCATAGGCCCAGCACAAATGGTGAGGAAGTATGGATAATGTTGATAGAGCCAAAAGAAACAAAGCATACTGGCGATGTTGAATATGAAAAAACAATAAAAGAAATTGAATGGATTTAGAAAGACCAGGAACCAGTGCTAACAAAAAAATATTTGAACCATACTAAGGCCCTAACAGGTTTTTTCATAGGATCTTTTGTTAATTAAAACATATTAAGGAAATAAAAATAAAACAATGTTAGAATTAAGACTTATTTGCGAAAACTGCGGTAAAGATCTGCCAAACGATAGCAATGAAGCAATGATCTGCACTTTTGAATGCACTTATTGTGCAGATTGTGTAACAAACGTTTTACACAACGTATGCCCTAATTGTGGTGGCGGTTTTGAAAAAAGGCCAACAAGACCTACTGAATGTGTAACGCATGACTGTCTCAAAAATTTTCCTGCAAAAACAGAAAAAAGATACAGACCACTAAATCCTGAAAAATTCAAACCGCTTCACGATCATTATGTATATGTTGATCCGAGAAAAAGGTAATATCCTTTTAACAAGAAAGTTCAGGCATGATCAATACTTCTTTTAGATGACGAGAATGATGATCATTATGATCAGAAAACCGTTACTACTAAGGATATTAAAAAAAAATTGCGAGAAGTTGTACGTCACATAATTCAGTATGGCAGTAATTCCGTGTTTGCGAGGGTGCCGTTAAGGTATTCCATGAGTTGAGTACAAGCGATATCGGCAAACTCTTCAAAAACTTCTTCTACTGTCCAACCAATGTGCGGAGTTAAGATAACATTGTCAAACATGCGAAGAGGAGAGTCCACAGCTAAGGGCTCGTGAGAAAATACGTCAAGGCCGGCACCTGCTAGTCTTCCATTTTTTAGTGCTTCTATTAAGGCATTTTCATCAACAATTGCTCCACGGGAAGTATTTATTAATATGGCATCTGGTTTCATTTTAGCGAGTCGTTCTTTATTTATTAAACCGGTGGATTCTTCGGAAAGTCGTAAATGAATACTAACAACATCACTTGTTTCTAATAGTTCGTCTAAAGACAATCTTTTGAAACCATCGTTTTTCCCATAGGTATTTTCATTTCTATTCCACGCTACAACCTCCATATTGAAAGCAGAGCTTGCAATGTGAGCTACACGGGAACCGTGTCTTCCCAATCCGAGTATGCCTAATCTTCTATTGGATAGAGTTCGTCCCGTTAATAAGTTCCACTCTCCATTTTGCATTGTCCTCTTTGCCTGATACACTTTGTGCATTAAGCCAAGTGCAAATGCAAAAGTTAGTTCTGGAACTGAAGCCAAAGGGGCTTTTGCTCGTCTGCCTGAAGCTATATCAATATTTCGTTGTTTGGCTGCGGCCATGTCGATATGATAAGCATGACCGCCTGTTTGAAGCACCAGTTTCAACTTGGGCATTCTTTTAAACAATTGCTCATTCAAGGCAGTCCGCTCTCTTACCGCCATTAGAAATTGCGCTTGCTCTATTTCGAAATCACTTGTTCTTTCAATAGATTCTTTCAAGAATTTGATTTCTAATAAATCTTTGAGTTGATTCCAGCAAGCAGCTGTTTGAATAAGTCCTTCCCAATCGTCCAGAATTAATAATAGTGGTTTCATTAATGTTTATATGCTGCTGATCGTATTTATTCTTTTATTATCGGGAAGGATTTTAAGAAACTTTTTTGTCGCTTCATGCCAATCATTTTCATTATAGAATCATAAGGGGAATTTCGATTTGTTACCTTTCCTATTTTAATCAAAGAACTTTATTCATTTAATACTGATGGTTTAAACCAGTTATCTATTGTAATAAAACACCAGGGACGCTTTTTGTATCAGGTTCTGTCCTAACATAAAACCAACCAGCGCAGGATTTGCAGTTGCATCCAACCCAAGCTTCTCCGTTTTAAGAGCATATACCGTCACTGTATATTTGTGCGGCCCATGTCCCTCTGGTGGACAAGGCCCGCCATATCCGGGTGCTTTGAAATCCGTTACACTTTGGATAGAGTTAGCTGGTGCAAGTTTTAAGTTGATATTACCTGCCCCGGACTTAAGTTCTGTTACAGTCGAAGGAATATCAAAGATTACCCAATGCCACCAGCCACTTCCTGTTGGCGCATTTTCATCATGAATGGTAACGGCAAAACTTTTTGTGTCTTTTGGAGCATTTTCCCAAAACAGTTGTGGTGAAGTGTTTTTTCCAGTACAACCAAAACCATTCAGAACTTGCTTGTCTGTTGCCTGGCCACCAAGTTCAGCGCTTTTTAAAGTAAATGTCTGGGCTGATAAAATACCAAGTTGCAAAGTCGCGATAATTGTAAGAATGAAATTTTTCATTTTATTTATTTTAGAGTACAAATATCACGATGGGAATGAAGCAAGAGTTATGCTAATGATTCAAAAACTTTTGCTTTTGGTTCAAATTCTGCATGAAATTGTTTAGGAGATATTCCAAAATGTTTTTTGAATTCACTGCTGAATGATGAGATGTTACTGTATCCCAACTCAAAATATATATCTGAAGTTCTTTTATTCAATTGCAAAAGCTTTTTAGCTCTTTCCATTCTATTCTGTATAAAATATTTTTTTGGACTTGTATGAAAAACTTCAGAAAAGTGCCGCTTAAAAGTAGATACACTCATATTGGACAGAAAAGCTAATTCATCAATAGTGAGCCCTTTTTCTATATTGGCAAAAACAACCTGTTTTATTCTATTTTCCTGGCTATTTTGTAAAGCTTGTGTAATAAACGACTTCACTTGATCAGGATATTTTTTAAGAAGATATAAAAGCAACTCCTCTATTTTTATTTTTTGAAAGCTATATATTTCCTTGATTGGCTCCGATAGTTTAAGAGATTTTTCATAATTGAAAAGAAAGCTGTCCTTACTCAGTGTTATTAATGCAGGGTCTTCATTTTTCTTTGCCGGAGTTTCAATGTTATTTCTAAGGCAGAAGTCTAAAAGAAAGTCATTACTAAAAAAGATCAGGATGCTTTCGTACTGGCCATTTGTAGTAACGCCATCAGACATTAAAGCGCTTCCGGCGGCAAGAAGGAACAATTTGCCGGGATCGATCTTTGCATGGCTTACCAGGTTAAAAACCTCTTTGGACCCTTCCAGTAAAATGCAAATTAAATTTTGAGAAAAAATTATTTTATTTTTTACGGAGGATCTACTAGCCTTGTAAAAATGGAGATAAGTGTCAGCATGTTTTCCACCACTAAAGAATCCGGGTAAATTAAAAACCTCGTGTTTCATTTCAGTACAAATGTAATTCAAGAAACAATCAGGCTACTCCTTTCTAGTGACATAAATTTTGAATAATCTCTGTTAAAAATTTCTTGATCTTAAAATGAGGTGTACTCTTTTCTAAAATAGGGAATACCCCTTAAAACTATCATTGACAAACAAAGTTGCTTTGCAAAAGGATCTTATTTTATCATTTTATAACCCCCTTTTTATCATGAAAGTTTTTTTTAATTGCTGCCTGTTAAAATTGATAAAGTAAAGCAAGGCCAATAGTAAATATATTTTTAACAATTAAACTAAAATAAAAAATGAAAAATTTATTTGGTACAGATCTATGCAACAGGACCAAAACTATTAAAAGAACAGAATCGATAGCTGCGGCATGGAGTGCACAACCGATCCTTTATTTCATTATTGTATTTGCTACTTTTTTATTTACTGCATGCAAAAAATATGCAGCAAGAGAGCCAATTAATGAGGAGCAGGCAAAAAGTGCAAGGGCCAATAACGGCAATCAGGACTTTATTAATAGCAATTCTGCACTGCCTGCTCAAACTATTGCAGAACTCTTCCAGGTTCGCGCAGCTACAGTGAAATATATGGACACCACTGGTGCCAAAGCGAATGGTTATGTCAATACAGGCATTCAATTACCTAATATGGGATTGCATTTTGCAAACTTTGATTTGGTAGGAGATGGAAAATTCGATTTAACAAAGCCGGAGTTCCTTGTATATAATAAGAAAGCGAATGGAAATTTCGAACTGGTAGCTGTAGAATATGGAGTGCCTATCGATTTTCAACATACTGATATACCACCCACAGGTTTTACAGGTGACGCTGATGAATGGGATTTTAATACGCTTGGTTTAGGCTTATGGACATTGCATGCATGGGTTTGGAAAACTAATCCTGATGGAGTTTTTAAAATGATGAACCCGATTGTTCCATAGCAGGACTGAAAATATTTATTGATACTGTGATGAAAACAACTGATAGGATTTATTACACGGCTCTTCAGAAAAGGCAGGAGCCGTTCTTTTCTTTTTGATGAAGCAATAGCTGAAGGCTTCCGGGATACACTGAAGGAGTTGAGCTGTTGATTCGAATTCAGGGTTAAAAAAAGTTAGAATCTATTTAGAGTATGAGGAACATAACTTTTGAAGATAAAGAGATCCAAAGTTATGAACGTGTCAGTTCATTTAATGATAGATCACGCAAGTTTATGCAACCACAATCAAACAAGACCTTATTAAATTATCTTCCAAATAAGGTCATTCACCTGGACACGACAAAACCAGTCTTCCTCAGAAAAAGAGAAAGAGTGGTGGTTAGGCAAGGCCTTGATAATATTTCTCTTCCCCTTTCACAAATAGTTTTCTTCTATACGGAAAACAAACTTGTTTATGCTGTTGACTGCATTAGAAAAAAATACGTTGCAGAAATAAATCTTGCCAGTCTTGAACAGGAATTGGATGATAACATCTTTTTTCGTGCAAATCGTCAATATATCATCAACATCAATTTTATAAAAAGCTTCCGAAACTATGAAAAAGTGAAATTAATAGTAAAGATGGAACCGAATGAGCTGAATGAAAAATATTGTATTGTCATAAGCCAGGAGAAGGCCCCCATATTTAAGCGATGGATCTATGCAGCGTAATATCGATTTTTTTGTTTTTGGGCAAATAAGATCTTTGTTGATAAAACTTGGAAAATGAAAATCAAATTTCAAACTACTGATTGGGATCTGATTGAATCAACCAGACATGCCGGTGAACAAGGTATTGCTTTTTGGAAAACATTGCAGTTTGAAGGACTTCGTGTAAGAATAGTTGAATACAGCAAGGTTTATCTTGCAGATCATTGGTGTCAAAAAGGGCATATAGTTCATTGTTTGGATGGCGAATTTGTTAGTGAGCTTGAAGACGGAGCCAGCTTTTCATTAACAAAAGACATGACATATATTGTTTCGGATAAATTAAGTTCTCACCGATCGGTCTCAAAAAACGGAGTTAAGCTTCTTATTATTGATGGAGATTTTTTGGCTTGAAACAGGCGGGATTATTTACAATATTATTCCATTTTATTTCTTCCGTAAAATAGGGGATTGAAGTATTTAAAATAGGGAAACTTTCTTAAAAGATTTATTTACGTATGATGTTTCTTTGAATTATATTTTTAGAAAGTAGTGTTGGTATTAGAACAGTTGTCAATAAAACTCTCACAGGTAGGTTAGGTTTTGGGTTTAAGGTGCCTTGCCCCGGGAAACCGGGGCTTTCTCATTTAGACAAGTAAGGCTAAATGTTGCCTGACCGTATACTAAAACTTATTAAAGGAATTTAAAATAAATTCAACCGATATAAATACCAAATGGAGATCATGGCAAAAAATATTATTCAGGTTTTTTTCTGTATTGCTTCTACTCTTATCACAAATCGCCTACAATCCTTTATTAGAAGCGTTGGGTTATACTTACAGCAAACAAATATCAATTCTTAACAAACCATTGAAAGACGTTGTATCCTGGCTGGACAATTATATTTTTCATATTGGTTATTTGCCAGGCCAACATGCTGTTGATTTTAGCGATACTCATTTTGGAGTGGTTTTATTCCTGGCAATTTTTATTACAGCAGGAATAGCTTGTATTGTGTGGACGCTGTTAGACAAGAAAAGAAATAACTACAATCTGCTCTATTATTGGTTTAGCAACTACCTGGCCTATTATATTTTTTTGGCAATGATAACTTATGCAGTTTATAAGGTCATTCCCATCCAGGCACATTATCCAACCGCACCCGAATTACTGAAACGCTGGGGCGATTTGCGCAACTGGGAAGTGCTTTTCAGATTTATGGGAACGCCCCGTTTATTGCATGTTTTGCGGCTGGTTAGAATTGATCGCTTCATTATTAATTCTGTTTAACCGAACCCGAGTGGCAGGTGGCGTATTAATGATGATTGCTTTGGTACAGGTAGTATGCTTTAATATTTTTTATAACAATAATGTTATACTGTTATCAGGTATTCTGCTCCTGGCCACCATTTTTGTTATTGCGAAAGCATTACCCAAATTGTTTGAAATATTTATTAAGCTAAAACCCGTTTCACTTGCTCAGCATAGGTATAAGTTTTCTACCTCGTGGAAGAAATATGCTATGATTGCGCTTTGCTTTTTACCAGCTTGGAAAGTTTTTGTAGTAACAAAAAGAGGCTGGACTTTTTACAAAGGACTTCTATATAACCAGGAAAGACAAAGTTTATACAACGTGGCTATTTTCCAATATGGAAATGATACTATTCTTCCACTACTTACAGATACCTTACGCTGGAGATATGTTTGCTTTCTTGATTATACAAAAACTAATCAGAAAATGGTAATATTTGATATGCGTGAAAATCAGGATGTGCGCAAATGCAGATGGGATACATTGAGTAAAAAAATAATTTTATTAGAGAAAGAACCTCTTCATTTTTCATATACTTCCTTACCTGGTAACAATATGCTGTTAAACGGTTTTTGGCAAGGCAAAGCCACAAAAATTCAATTAACCAAATTGAATATCGACAGTATGAATTTGGTAAAAGATAAATTTCTGTTTATGCAAGAAGATCAATAAGATCATCGGGTGTTACCATTTGAATTTAACTATCATATAATATAGGAGGTCTCTAAAAATTAAATAGGGAACTTCTCCCATTACTAAAAATTGATTACTGCGTTATGATGTAATGATCCAAAAAAGATCAGGTATTTTTTAATCTTAAAATTTTATTATGAAAGTGACCGTTAAATTTCTCATGGCTTCGATAGCTCTTGCATCGTTGGCCAGTTGTTCAAAAGATCCCAATTATATGCAGGATGACCCGGGAAGCAAATTATCAGGGAAAGAAAATTTTAGGCTTGAGGCCAAATCAGAGGCAATTGTTTTCAAAGCTTCAGGTGACAGCCTTGCCATTCTACCCGCACTCGATGAATTTCGTAATACCCTGGGCACATTGAACATCCGTCCTGGTGCCACAGGTGGCCGTAGGGAAATCAATTGGGATGGAGTACCCGCTACATTAACCAATAACAATTTATTTCCCGGCGATTTTTTTGGAGCAAGTGAAACGACGCTTCCGGATGGAAGAAAAAGAGGACTTATAAATACTACACCCGGTACTGGTTTTAGTATAAGTGATAATGATTTTTTCTTTGTTAATCCTAAATATGATGACCAGTTCAATGACTTTAGTCCTAAAAAGACATTTATTGCTGTTGGTAGTAACATTACGGATAATTTTTTTAAAGTACCAGGTACTAAAATACCCGCTTCGGTACAAGGATTCGGTGTAGTGTTCAGTGGCGTAAATAATGCATCTTCCACTTCATTAGAATTTTATAGCGGAGATCGGTTGTTGGGTTCATTTAAAGTTCCCAATAATGGCAATAATCTGCCCGGAGGTTTTTCTTTTCTTGGTGTTTACTTTCCAAATGAGAAGGTAACCCGTGTACGCATTTTTAGTGGTAGCGCTCCTTTATCACCAACACAGGATGACCTGATTGATGGAGGTGGTGAAGACCTGGTAGTGATGGATGATTTTATTTATAGCGAACCAGAAGATCTGGATTGATCAATAAATAAAAAAGTATTACTGAAAATAAAGGATGAAGAATTAATTCAATAACAAAAACACGAGTTTATAAAATGGGGATTGATACCCAAAAAAATGGGGTAAAATTCTTACAAGAGTAAGTCAATTAAAAGGTCTCTTTGTCGTGTATTATTAAATAATATATTCAATGCGAGGGCATCTATTCGTTCAGCGGTTTCATCAGGACGTATGCCACCAAACGGTGTCTTGAGTTCAACACAGAAGAATGCAATTATATGTTGGATAGATGCTGGCGCTCCAAACAATTAAAAATTTTTAGCCGGACGGATTATTCAATAGGTGAGTTTAATTATCGGGAAGAGTTAGTGTAGGTTGTAAAGCCCCGATTTATCGGGGCTTTCATTTCTGTTCTAAGCAAGTTCAAAATTTCAAAGTATAATTTGAAAAATAAAATGCAAATCAAATTCAGATCGGAAGTAGTACCAGCCACAGAATCCATTATTGACTTGTACAACAGCTCAGGTATAAACAGACCGACTGCAAACCATGAGCGAATTTCAAAGATGTATGCTAATTCTAACCTGGTTGTAACAGCCTGGGATAAAAGCAAATTAGTTGGCATTTCCAGGTCGCTTACGGATTTCTGTTATTGCTGTTACCTGTCTGATCTTGCGGTTAGAGAGGAATACAAACACAGGGGAATTGGAAAAAAGATGATTGAAATAACAAAAAGGATAGTTGGCGAGCAGAGTATGCTTCTTCTTTTGGCTGCACCTTCTGCAATGGAATATTATCCAAAAGTGGGTCTTGAAAAAGTTGACAATGGATTTATCATTAAACGTATCAACTGAAATGGATAACAAGATAGATGTTCTGAAGTTCACAAATGAATGGATCAGGTCGTGGAATTCTCATGATCTTGATGATATTCTTAACCATTATTCAGATGATGTTGAAATAACATCTCCTATGATAAGACTTGCAGCTGGAATTAACGCAGAAACTTTAAAAGGAAAAAGATTCGTTGCTGAATACTGGAAAAAAGCGCTGAAAAAAATTCCCGATCTGCGTTTTGAATTGATTGATACAGCCGAGGGAATAAATTCCGTCGCTCTGTATTATAGGTCTGTTATGAATAAAAAAACAGTGGAGGTAATGTTTTTCGATCAGGATGGCAAAGTGAATAAAGTCTTAGCGCATTATACTAAATAACAAATAAATGAAAATAAAAGCTGTTCTTTTTAATTTTTTGGGTGCTACCGTAAGGCAAAAGGATTCGTGTGTTATTACTAATTGTCTTTCCAGGGCTTTTACAGACCATGGTTTTTATTTTAATGATGAATTCTTTAATTCTGTTATAGGAAAAGACAAGCTTGTGGTTATAAAAGAGGTAGTGCACCTTTTCAATTTGCCGCTTTCAATGGCTGACACGATCTATGGCTCTTTCAAAAAAAACTTAAAAAGCAATATTGAAAACTTTAGTTCAGTTGATGACAGTCTTATTGTTTTTTGTCATTTGCTGCGCAGAGGAATTTTAACTGGAATTGGAACAGGATTATCACGAGAGATTTTTGAAATTATTTTCGCGCATTTAGGCTGGTCAAAAAGGGTATTTAATTACATAGGATTTTTTAATGAAATAGCGAAGAATGGTCACGAGTTGAGTATGATCTGCGATATGATGTCAATATTTAGAATTGGATCTTCAAAGGAAATATTGAAAGTCGGCGATACAGTTGCAGATATAAGGGAAGGAAAAAATGCAGGTTGCTTAACTGCAATCGTATTACAAGGTACACAGGCAAAGAATGAATTAATTGAAGAGAAGCCAGACTTTATTTTAAGGTCACTGTCAGATTTGAAAATGGTAGTCTGATGAATTTAACATGGCTAAAATTATGATTGGTAGTTATCAGTGTGAATGAATTCCCTTGGATCATTGGCACAAATGTTTTGATATATCAGCGTCTTTTTTATTTAAAAACCCGTTTAAAAAAAAGCAGTATGATAAAGTTTAGAAAAATAGCAAAACCAAAGGAGGATGAATATCCTGCCTACTCCCACATCTATGTGGATCTGTTAAATGACGATGATTCAATTCTTGATCGTCTGAATGATAATTTTTATAAGCTCAAAAAATTTATTTATTCGCTTCCAGTCAAAATTCTTACTTACAGGTACGCCGACCGGAAATGGACGATAAAAGAGGTCTTAACACATTTAATTGATACGGAAAGGATATTTACCTATAGGGCCTTGCGATATGCAAGAAATGACAGCACTGCATTGCATGCGATTGATCAGGATAGCTATGCAACATATTCAGGCGCAAATGAAAGAAGTTTGGAAAGCATTTTTGACGAGTACGAGGCGGTAAGACGATCCACTATCTTACTTTTTCAGAATTTGCCAGATAAGGCTTTAATGAACAGAGGGGGTATCCTTGATTCAAAAGGACATGTTATTTATGAAAGAACAGCCCGTTCGTTGGCCTATCACATAGCCGGTCATGAACTGAGGCATATTAAGATCATAAAAGAAAAATATTTAAATAGACCATTTGAAGAGAAAATAATATAAGCGACCTATTTCTTGAAATAGAAAATAAAATTTAACCCTTAAGCTGCACTTGTAACATCCCTTTGAACTCATTTTCATTCTTCCAGAGCAATTTGTTACGCAAATTTTTTGCAGCAAAAAATTTGGCCAGGCAAATCTCTTCAACACTATACATTCTAATAAAAATTTATAGAAAGACCTGGGCTATTATTTTTTATTCAGAGTGGAATGAACAGTCTGCAGATATCACTCATCGGCTATTTAACATTTTTACTGATTTGAACTCTCATAAAATAAGGAATACATCATTGTAAAATAGGTAGGACTTCTTAGACTCCTCACAAGTATTAAAAGTTGTTTTGTAAAAATTTTATTTATCAAACTAAAACAACTTTTTTCTTTCCAAATCTTAACATGGACCTGCTTCATTTTGGGATATGAAGATTGCCAAAGATTATGTTACAGAAGCAAATAAAAGAATTCATCATGAATTCAGTTTCTATTTTTCTTGTTTCATCTTTACTTGCCTTTTCTTGCGGGACACAACAAAAGAATATTGCCTCTATAGAAAATGTTGCTCCTGTTAATGTAGAGGAGGTTGGGAGCGATTCTTTGCGATCTATCCGCATCATCAATAACACCTCTCTAAAGTCTCTACGCGGTGTTGTTAGGGATTTGTCTCTTGTAATAAATGAATCCGGTTTCCAGGGGAAATTTCCTTTGGGAAAAGAAGGCCTCACGGTTTACTTGCATGATTTCATCTGCAGGAGCTTCACTATTTCAGCTACAGTAATGAACAGTTTTAGCGCCACCACATTTAATGTGAAAATAAACAAGTTTAATGCGCAGGCCGAAGATAAGGCGCTTGCTGCTACACTTATCCATGAAATTATGCATTGTGTATTGCTGAACATTTACAGAAGAGCACAAAAAAAGGATGCGCAGGCTTTAAATTGTATTATAAGTTTTGGATTAAATAAAATCAACGCTTACAATTTTTTTGATCTGATGAATGAAGGGGAGACGGGATCACATGAGTTAATGTATTGCCTTTTTTACCCTCAAATGGTATTGATGTTAGAGCGTTTTGCAGAAATACATAAACAAACTTTAAATACTAAAGAAGCAGAATTTTTGATGTGGTCAGGGTTGCAATATACTGATGCCTATCGAAAACTAAGTGAGGAAAGGAGGGGCGATATAGAGTTCGCAATTCTAACAGCAAAAGGATTTGAGATTGAGCGGAATTGATCCATCAAACCTGTAACAAGAATTTCTTTGCATGGAAGAGTTTAATTCATTCACGTGTAAGCAAAACTTTTGTGCTTCTCCAAATTAAAATTGAAACTTATAAAATAGGGAACAGCTTGTTTTAAAATAGGGAAGGCTTCTGAGGATACACTTCTGAATAAAAACTTGCTTTGCATCAGATTCCAAATTATTTCAGTTAAACAAAGTAACACCATGAAAATGTTCTTAAGGCGGAATTAAAATGATATCCCGCAATTAAAGTATCATCAATTATTTCAACGGTAAGCAATTAAAACAAAATAAAGAGAAATATGAAAAAGAATCATTTTTTAAAAGCACAAAGGGTTTCAATACTGTGTCTGATGATGGTGACAGCCTTATCCTGTACCCGACACAAAGATGAGGCTATCGATATAAATTCACCTGCCTTTCAAATTGCAGAAAGCGAAAAACTGGTGATTCCTGATGCAATAAAATTGCCAGACAACCCACCCAGTGGCAATTCAAGGGCTTTTACATTCTTTGCAGATGGCGTTCAAAAATATAAAGCCCAGGAAATTGCGGGTAGTAATCCTGTTGCCTTCGATTGGCAGTTTGTAGCTCCGCAGGCTGATCTCTATGATGCAACAAACAAAAAAGTG
>Ga0207712_10000760_pt1 | contig 24284 bp, 19 predicted proteins | sample KBSS44metaG_FD_184402 | JGI IMG/M metagenome (GOLD analysis project Ga0207712, IMG submission 184402) | Switchgrass rhizosphere microbial communities from Kellogg Biological Station, Michigan, USA - KBS S4-4 metaG (SPAdes) (version 2) | ecosystem: Host-associated > Plants > Roots > Rhizosphere... | reverse complement strand
GACCGCACGGTGCGCATTCCTGACTTCATCGGCGAGCTCGTGGAGCGCGTGGCCTTCGAGGCGCGGACGGACAAGCGGATCGATCGACGATCGGGGGTGTCACAGCGCATGCCGATCACGGTGACGGAAAACATCGTGTCGAACGCGGAACGTCGCACGCTGCGCACCGGCGAGACCGACGTGGTTCCCCGCGTAGCCGACGTCTATGCCGCCATGCCATCGATCACCGGCAAGATCGAGCTCGAGTACGAGGGCGAGCTCATCGGCGGACAGGCCATTGCGCGCGAGCTGATTCGCCGCGCCGCTGATGCGACGCTCCGCGAACGCGGCGGCGTCGTAAACGCCGATGAAGTCGTGATGTGGTTCGATGTCGGCGGGGCGCTGGAAGTGACGGAGGAGGCATCGGCGGACGTGCTCGTGAAGGGCTTCGCGACCGTTCCCACGCTGCTGGACATTGTCCGCGACCTGGGACTCGCGCCGGCTGGTGATACACCCGTCACTGCGGCCGCGTGCGAGCTCGTGCTCGAGGCGCTCGTTGCACGAAAGAAGATCTCGCGCACCGACACGGGGAGATACGGACGAGCCGTGCAGGAGCAGCGGCGACGACCGAACCAGGATCTCTTCGGCGGTGGAATGTCAGCGTGAGAAGACGATCGGGAATCGGGAATCGGGAATCGGGAATCGATGCGGCGGCGCGTCCCGATGACGCGCATAGAACTCCGCGACGCCTCTCGGCGTCCGATTCCCGATTCCCGATTCCCGATTCCCGACCCGCCATCCGGCGAGCGACCGCAACCGACCTCCCGCTGATCGTTTCACTCCGGATGGCGCTCCTCCGCGAGCACGCGCACAACACCATCTACCGTCGGTTGCGCGCCGACGCCGATGCGCGAGCCGCGAAGCTGTTTGCGGCCCAGATCCAGTCACCCAACGAAGTGATCTTTCTGGCCGAGGTCGACGGCGAGTGTGTCGGTATTCTGCGATGCATCCACTCGTCGGGCTCGCCGCTGCTCGATCCGGCGCAGTACGGCTATGTGTCGTCGGTGTACGTCGTGCCGAAGGCGCGCGAGCGCGGCGTGCTGCGCGCGCTGCTGGGCGCCGCGGACGCCTGGTGCGCCGAGCGGGGCCTGGACGAGATGCGGCTGCATAACGCGGCCGACAACCCGCTGGCGAACGCTGCCTGGGAAGCGCTCGGCTTCGAGGTCGTCGAGCATCTCCGCGTCCGCTTGCTGAAGCCGTAGCCCTCGACCATGCCCGTCATCACCATCTCCCGCATGTTCGGGTCGGGCGGGTCGGATGTGGCGGCGCGCGTTGCCGATGCGTTAGGCTGGTCGCTGCTCGACAACGCGCTCGTCGACCGCGTGGCGGCACGGCTCGGCCGCACGCCGGTCGAGGTGAAGGCCATCGAGGAGCGTGTTCCGTCGCTGGCCGAGCGGCTGGCAGATGCGCTCGCGCTCGGATCGACGGAGATCGTGTCCCCTTCCCACTCCGCGCCGCTGCCTCCCACCGAGGAGCGCCTGCTGGAGGTCACCGAGCGCGTGATCGATGATGCCGTCGCGCGCGGGCCCGTCGTCCTCGTCGGGCGGGGCGCGCAGTCGTATCTCGCGCAGCGCGCCGATGCCCTCCACGTGTTCTGCTACGCGCCGAAGCCGGCGCTCGTGGCTCGCGTCGTTCAGCGCGAAGGGATCAGCGCCGAAGACGCCGCGCGACGCGTGGACGAAACCAACAAGCGGCGCGAGCAATACGTCCGTCGCTACTGGCAGCGCTCCTGGACCAGCCCCGACAACTACCACCTGTGCGTCAACACGGACTGGCTCGGGATCGAGGGCGCCGCGGATCTGATCGCGCAGATCGCGAAGGAGCGGCTCGTCTAGCGCGCTCGTCCGCAGCGCGTCAGGGTTCGTCGACGATCCAGCTGCTCTCTCGGCGGAACGCGTACATCGCAAACCCCAGCATGATCGCCGCGCCACCGCCGATCGCCCAGTCCACTCCGATCGCGCTGGCGATCGCACCCGCCACGAACGCACCGAGCACCTGCGAGAGCCCGACCGAGATGAGGGAGTAGATCGACATCAGTCGACCGCGAAACTGATCGGCCACGAGCGACTGCAGCATGCTGTTCGCAACGGCGTTCGTGACGATCATCGAGAAGCCGGCCACGAGCAGGATGGGATAGGCGAGCCACGGCACGCGGACGAGCGAGAACATGATCAGCAGGAAGGCGTACGAGTACGCCGCGGCAACGAGCAGCTTCCCGCGCGGCAGCCGCCTGCCAACCGCTGCCAGTGCGAGCGCGCCGCTGAGACCGCCCACACCGAGCGACGACAGCAGGAGGCCGTATCCACTCGCGTCGAGCCCGAGGAGATCGCGCGCCACGACCGGCATCAGCGTGATGTACGGTATGCCGAGCACCGAGAACACGGCGATGAACCGGATGAGCGTGGCGACCTTTTTCGTCGCGCGAACGTAGCGGAGCCCCTCGAGAATGCCGTGCAGAGGCGAGCCCGTCGTCAGCGGTGGGTGCCACGCAGGGAGCCGGATCAATGACAGGCCCAGCAGCACGGTGAAATAGCTGATCGCGTTGACGCCGAAGCACCACGCGATTCCCGCCTTCGCGATCACCGCCGCGGCCACCCCCGGGCCAAGGATGCGCGCCAGGTTGAAGCCGCTCGAGTTGAGCGCGATGGCGTCACGAAGGTCTTCTCGGCCGACGAGCTCGATCATCATCGCCTGCCGTGCCGGAATCTCGACCGCCCCGATCGCTCCGTTTGCTGCGGCGAGCAGCAGCAGCCAGCCGATCGTGATGTGGCCGGTAAAGGTCAGCCACCAGAGTACGAGCGCCTCGATGAGCAGAAGCGTTTGTGCGATGGTGACGAGGCGCAGTTTGTGCTCGCGGTCGGCGAGCACCCCGGCTGGGAGCGACAGAAGAAGAATGGGAAGCGAGCCGATCGACGCGACGAGGCCGACGAGAAACGCATTGTTGGTCAGCTCGAGTGCGAGCCAACCCTGGGCCATCATCTGCATCCACGTGCCGACGAGCGAGAGCGTCTGTCCGATCCAGAACAGGCGAAAGTTGCGGTGCGTGAGCAGCACCCGGAACGGGTTCATCGACGCCACGCCTCCGGGAATCGACGACGCTGCGACGCCCACACACGAGCCCGATTCCGCTCTCGTTAGGTCCCGCTTCGCCGTTACGTTATTGGTCGTTTGGTGCGATTGTGCCGGAGCGAGCGTGGGTGCGAGATTGCTAGCCCAGCGGCGCAACCTTGCTGGGCGGACTCGCCAGAATTCGCTGGCCATATGAGACGATTCGGATGCAGCGTCGGACGTTTGTCGCGATAGTCACGGGCGCGACCCTTTACGCAGCGGCGCTTCGGCTCTATGAGCTGCCAAGTGCGGGCGCCGTGTACATGGACGATCTTCGGGCGTATTCGGGCACCGCGGTCATCGAGGCGCTCACGAGGCCAGACGCATCGATCAAGGAGCGAATCGGCTTCGCGTACCGCGCGTCGATCGAAGAGACGGGCGCGCGCCCGGCGCTCGCGTGGCTCGCCGCCATTCCCGCCGCGCTCGGTTTCGATCGCCTGGGCGACTTGTATTTGCCCTTCGCCCTGCTCGCCACGGCGACGATCCCACTCGTCGGGCTGCTTGGGCGTCGGCTGCTCGATGCGCCGTCCGGCGCGTTCGCGGCCATCTGGCTCGCCGCGTCCGCTGGACACGTGAACTTCGCTCGCTCCGCGATGCCGCCCACGCCCGCGGCGTTTTTCATGGTGCTTGGGCTCCTCGTGCTGTGTTGGAATGGCGATTCCCCGTCGCGCCGCCGCCTTCGCATCGTCACGTGTGGCGTTGCGTTTGGCGTCGCCACGATGTTTCACCCTGCATACGTGTCCTACCTCGTGCTTCCGGCCATCGCGCTGCTGATCGATGCCTGGCGTCATAGAGGGACGCGACCGCTGTCGGCCGCCGCGCTCGATCTCGTAGTGTTGGCTCTTCCGACGCCGCTGTTGGTCCTGGCGTATGACCTTCCGGGAATAGTACCGGATCTCGCGCGGGGGGCATTCAGGGCGAGCGAGCTTCTCTACGCCCGGGGGTGGTGGACACTGCTCCACACACCCGACGTCTACGGGCGGCCGGAAGGGCCGGCGTTCTTCCCCTCGTACCTCGTCGCTGCCGAAGGGGCGGTTCGAGCCGCCGTAACGCTCGTGGCGACGGTGGCGCTGTGCGTCATCGGTATCCGCGGCCACGCGCGCGATCGGACGTACGCGACACTGCTGCTGTGGCTCGTCGTGCCGTGGATCGCGTGGAGCTTTGGCGGACAGGTGAAGGCCCACGGTCGGATCTACGCCCCGCTGTTCCCTGTGCTCGCCCTGATCGTTGGCGCGGCAGCTGGCGCCGCATACGAGCAGTTGCGGGAGCGGCGGGCGACCATGGCCCGAGTCGCGTATAGCGGCGCGGCCGCCGCGGGACTGATGTTCGGAACATTGGCCTCCGTCGCCCTCATTCAGCTGCCCGGCCGAGATTATCTCGTCGGCAACGCCTTGCGTAGAGTCACGCCGTCGCGCGCGCTTGCGTGGGTCCACGCGGACACGATCGCACTCGCGGCCGATAGCATGGTCGTCACGTACCGCGTGGACGAAGCACGCGACGCCGTGTGCCGACAGGGGGTGCGCTACATCGTGCTCTCGCCGTCCAGCATCCACCTCGCGATCGAGCATCGACGCTTTCTCTTCGACGAGCTCGCCCTTCGCCCGGTCGCGACGTACGCGAACCCGTACAAGCTGCGCGTTCGGTTGATGGAGGACACCGATCCCGACCAGCGAGACTCCATCCTGAACGATCCGGACTTCGACCGACTTGGCTTGTATCAGGTTGGAACGGGTGTCGCCTGTGGCCGACCGGCAACCCAGTCCTCCGCTGGCCAGGTCGACCGGCAACGTCGGGATTCCACGGCGTCGGCCCCATCGTCCCCGCCCAGAGCGCCCGAGGTTCGGCCCGAGTGATGATGCAGCGATGACGCCCGACGTGTAGGTTGCGGAAGGCGCCCGTCGATAGCCCATCGGCACTTACGCGCAAGCACTCGCAACACGCGTGAGCCGCGATCCGTGCGACGGTGCATTCTCCAGAATCGTGGGTCTTCCTGGAATGCGCTTTCATACCTACTCGAAGTTCAGCCCCGAGCTCGCTGACGCGGTCGATCTCCAGTCGCTGCTCGAGAAGCTCGCCGACTTCCTGCTGCAGTCCGGCTTCGCCGGTGGACGGATGTCGCACCCGTACTGGGGCGATTTCGGAGGCGACGCGGATCGATCGCTCGATGCGCTCAAGGAAGCCATCCTCAACGCGCTGATCGAGAGCGGCCAGTTCACACCCGAGATGTTGCAGGCGCTACGCGGCGACGGCGACGAAGAGGCGCAGGCGAAGCTCGCGCAGCTGCTCGACGAGCTCGTCCAGCGACTGACCGCGGAGGGCTACCTGAACATCGATGCCCCGCCGCAGGTGCCTGACACGCACCAGGCGCTCGAAGGTCGCGGCAGCCTCGCACATGCCGCGTCGCGCGACGTGCAGTTCAACCTCACCGACAAGGGCATCGATTTTCTCGGCTACCGCACGCTACGCAACCTGCTCGGCTCCCTCGGTAAGTCCAGCGTGGGTGCGCACGATACGCCGTACCTCGCGACCGGAATCGAGTCCGACGGGTGGAGCAAGCAATACGAGTTCGGCGACGTGCTCAACCTCGACGTCAACGAGACGCTCAAGAACGCGCTCGCTCGGACCGGCACGATCGCCGTGCCGATCGACCTCGAGTACGAGGACCTCATGGTCCGTCAGGCGGAGTACCGGTCGTCGTGTGCAACGGTGCTGATGCTCGACACGTCGCACTCGATGATCCTGTACGGCGAGGATCGCTTCACGCCCGCGAAGAAGGTCGCGCTCGCGCTCACGCACCTCATCCGCACACAGTTCCCGGGCGACAGCATTCGGGTGGTGCTGTTCCACGATTCGGCGGAGGAGATCCCGCTGCCGACGCTCGCGCACGCGCAGGTCGGCCCGTATCACACGAATACGGCCGAGGGGCTCAAGCTGGCCCGTCGCATCCTGCTCGCGCAGAAGAAGGACATGCGGCAGATCATCATGATCACCGACGGGAAGCCCAGCGCGCTCACGATGCCGAATGGGCAGATCTACAAGAACTCGATGGGCCTGGACGCCACCGTCATCGCGCAGACGCTCAAGGAAGTCGCGAACTGCCGCCGTTCGGGAATCATGATCAATACGTTCATGCTCGCCCGGGATCGCGCGCTCGTGGAATTCGTGAAGCGGGTCTCCGAGATCAGCAAGGGCAAGGCGTACTTCACGAACACCATGACGTTAGGCCAGTTCATCCTGATGGACTTTCTGCGCCGAAAGACGAAAACGGTCAGTTGAACGAGAGGAGCTGGGTGCCAGCTCGCCACCAGCTCCTCCACCCAGCCACGAGCACCCCACACCCAGCTCCAACTTGTAGTTCCCCTTGCGCAGATCGCCGGACCCGTTTACTCATACGCTCACAACCGAAGTGTCCCTCGTGGTGATTTGCGGCGTATTGCGGCCACGTTAAACAAACAGCTAAAAGGCCACGCGTCTCCGCGGCTTTTCTCGCCCCGGGGATTTTTTTGTCCCCTGGCGACGCGGCACGGACGGGTGGAAGGAGCGAAGATCGCATGGCACCCGTCGAAGTACGCCTCGGCCTCATCGGCTGCGGCACCGTTGGATCCGCGTTCGCCGCGTCGTTTGCCGAACGGCGCGCGGCGCTCGAGTCGATCACGTCGACGCGCCTCCGCCTCACTCGCGTCGCGGTGCTGCGTCCGAACTTGCGCGACCCCCGGCTCGCCCCGGCCCCACTCACGGACGACGCTGCCTCCATCGCCGCCGACCCGCGCATCGACATCGTAATCGAGGCGAGCGGTGCGCCTAACGCTGCGGACTGGATCCGCACCGCGCTCGACCGGGGCGCGGCAGTCGTGACCGCCAACAAGCAAGCGCTTGCGCGGGACCCCGCGCTGCTCGCGGCGCTGGCCACGCGCACGTCGCGGCTGCACTGCGAGGGCGCCGTCGCCGCCGCCGTGCCCATCGTCCGGGCCCTGCGCGAGTCGCTGGCGGGCGAGGAGATTCACGCGCTGCGCGGCGTCCTCAACGGCACGACGACGTACGTGCTTGGCCGACTGGAACAGCAGCGGCCCTTCGCGGAAGCCGTCACCGACGCGCAGCGCGACGGATTCGCCGAGCGCGACCCGATCGACGACCTGAGCGGCGCGGATGCGGCCGCGAAGCTCGCGATCCTCTGCTCCCTCGCGTGGCGCGAGCCGATAACGGTCGATCAGATCCGCGTCCGCGGCATCGATGCGACGGTGGTCGACACCATCGACGCGGCGCGGGAATACGGCGGGCGCGTCAGGCTCGTGGCCAGCGCGCGCCGCAATGGACGCGTCCACGCCGCGGTCGAACCCGTCGTGCTCGACGCGGACGATCCGCTTGCTGCCGGCACCGGCGTGCACAACGTGGTCGAGGTCCGCACCGCGCTGGCAGGTACGCTCACGTGGCACGGCGCCGGCGCGGGCGGTCGATCCACGGCCTCCGCGCTCATTGCCGATACGATCGCCGCCGCGCGGGCTCACACGCCGAGCGTGAACAACCGTCCCTACGCCGGAGCACTCCGATGACCGCATCGCTGTTCGACGCCCCGAGCTCGCCTTCGCCTGCCACACCCTCGCCGTTCGACGCGCTGCCCCTCATCTGCTCGAACTGCGGTGCGCGCTTCGAGCCGGAGCCGAGCGCCATCTGCTCGAGCTGCCTTGGTCCGCTCGTTCCCGAGTACGATCCGCACCGCACCCTTCCCGATCGCGACACGATCGCGCACCGGGCGCCGTCGCTCTGGCGCTACCGGGAGTGGCTGCCCTTCGCGGGCACGCCGACGCTGTCGCCCGACTCCGGCTTCACGCCGCTCCTCGAAGCGCCCGCGCTCGCACGACGCCTCGGCGTCGCGCGCCTGTGGATCAAGAACGACGCGGTGTCGCACCCCACGCTCTCGTTCAAGGACCGGGTCGTGTCGACGGCGATCAACGCGGCACGCGCGTTCAGCCTCGACGTCATTGGCTGCGCATCGACGGGCAACCTGGCGAACGCCGTGGCGGCCCACGCTGCGCGCGCCGGCTTGGACGCGTGGATCTTCATCCCACACGACCTTGAGCCCGCCAAGGTCATGGGCACGAGCGTCTACGCCCCCAAGCTCGTCCGCGTGCGCGGCACGTACGACGACGTCAACCGGCTGTGTGCCCAGGTGGCGGACAGCTTCGGGTGGGGGCTCGTCAACGTGAACCTCCGGGCGTACTACGGCGAAGGCTCGAAGACGATGGCCTTCGAGATCATCGAGCAGCTCGGCTGGCGGGCTCCGACCGCGATCGTCGCGCCCATGGCGGGCGGCGCGCTCGTGACGAAGCTCCATCGCGGCCTTCGCGAGTTTTCCGATGCCGGCCTGTACGATGGCCCTCTCCCGCGACTCCACGGGGCGCAGGCGGAAGGGTGCGCGCCGATCGTTAGGCTGGTCGAGCGCGGTGGCGGGCGGCTGGAGCCGGAGATCCCCTCCACCGTCGCCCGATCGCTCGCCATCGGCAACCCCGCTGACGGACTTACGGCGGCGCGCGCTATCACGGAGACGAATGGGTGGGCTGCGGCGGTCAGCGATGTCGAGCTGGTCGCCGGCATCCGCCTCCTCGCCGAGACCACCGGCATCTTCGCCGAGACGGCAGGCGGCGTCACCACGGCGGCCGCCGTGCGACTCGCGGCTGCCGGACGTCTACGCCCCGACGACGAAGTCGTGCTCTGCATCACGGGCAACGGACTCAAGACACTCGATGCGATCGCCGACAGCCTGCCGGAGGCGCCGGTGATCGCGCCGCGGCTCAGTGCGGTCGCCGCGCTCGTCGACGCATCCGCCCGATAGGCGGCTGGCGTCAACCCACAAACCTCCACTCCTCAAACGATCATGCCGCTGACCATCTCACTCCCAAGCATTCTCGCCCGCCTCGCAGACGGGAACCGCGCGCTCGACGCGTCGGGCGCCACCGTCGCGGAGGCCGTCGCCGATGTCACGCGGCGGTTTCCATCGCTCGCGCCCCGGCTCGTCGACGAGCACGGCGAGCCCTATCCCTTTGTTACGTACTACCTGAACGACGAGGACATCCGGTTTGCGGGCGGGTTCGGTGCGACGGTTCGTGACGGCGACGAGCTCACGATCGTGTCCGCGGTCGCGGGAGGCTGACATGCGCGCCTCGCTCGCATCTCCGCCATCGCGATCCGCCCCCAAGCCCACCCTCGACCGCGAAGAGCTGCTTCGCTACGGACGGCACCTGTTGCTGCCTGAAGTGGCCATCGACGGGCAGCGGACACTCAAGGCTGCCCGTGTGCTGATCGTCGGTGCCGGCGGACTTGGATCCCCCGCTGCGCTCTACCTCGCTGCCGCAGGAGTCGGAACACTCGGTCTCGTGGACTTCGACATCGTCGAGATCACGAACCTGCAGCGCCAGTTGCTGCACGGCACGCGGGACGTGGGTCGGTTGAAGCTCGACTCGGCACGTGATCGACTCCACGATACCAACCCGAACGTGAAGCTGGAGCTCCACGCGACACGGCTTACGTCGGACAACGCGCTCACGATCATCCGCGATTACGACCTCGTGCTCGACGGAACCGACAACTTCGCGACGCGGTACCTGGTCAACGATGCCTGCGTGCTCCTTGGCAAGCCTAACGTCTACGGCAGCATCTTTCGCTTCGACGGTCAGGCCTCCGTCTTCGCGACGGCCGATGGCCCGTGCTATCGGTGCATCTATCCGGAGCCGCCGCCGCCAGGGTTGGTGCCGAGCTGTGCGGAAGGCGGTGTTCTCGGAGTGCTCCCCGGACTGGTAGGCACGCTGCAGGCGACGGAAGCGATCAAGCTCATGCTCGGCATCGGGACCCCGCTCATCGGTCGGCTGTTACTGGTGAACGCGCTGGACGCCCAGTTCCGCTCCGTGAACGTGCGGCGGAATCCCCTGTGCCCGGCGTGCGGGACGCGTGAGCTTCGCGAGCTTGTGGACTATGAGCAGTTCTGCGCCACGAGCGGAGGCGAGGCCGCCGGCCTGGATGCCGTCCCACAGATCGAGCCGCGTGAGCTCGCCATTCGCCGCGCCTCCGGCGAGGCGATTCAGCTCATCGATGTCCGCGAGCCGCACGAGTGGGAGATTGGCCGTATCGAGGGTGCGCGGCTGATTCCGTTGCACCGCCTGGGCGGCGCCATTCCGGAGCTCGATGCGCAGGCGCCCATCGCCGTGTATTGCAAGGGTGGGACGCGAAGCGCGCTCGCCGTGCGGGATCTGCTGAGCGCGGGCTTCCGACGCGTCTGGAGTGTGAGCGGCGGCATTCTTCGCTGGTCGCGGGAGGTCGACGCCGGCGTGCCGGAGTACTGACCGCCGTTGCTGCACCGCGGTGATATATTGGGCGATGCTCTCCGCGCTCGGACTCGCGCTCCTCGGCTTCCTGCTCGGCGTTCGACACGCGGTAGATCCCGACCACGTCGTGGCCGTGACCGCCATCGCGACGGGGCAACGGTCCATCCGGCGGGCCACGTTCGTGGGCGCGCTGTGGGGGGTTGGACACACGATGACGATTCTGCTCGTGGGCGGAGCCATCATCCTGTTCCGGGTCGCGATCCCTCCACGCCTCGGCCTCGCGTTCGAGTTCGCCGTGGGCCTCGTCCTCATCGTGCTCGGCATCGCGAATCTGGTATCGAAGCCGGAGGAGACGCGGTCACCGAGCGGGGCCCGCCCGCTGGTGGTTGGAATGGTCCATGGGCTTGCCGGATCCGCCGCCGTGGCGCTGATCGTCCTTGCGGCGGTTCGTGACACCCGCTGGTCCATCGCCTACCTGGTGCTCTTCGGGATCGGCACGATCGTCGGCATGATGGCCGTCACGACCGCCATCGCTGTCCCCGCCGCGCTCGCTGTCGCTCACGCGCGCCCGGTACGGCGCTACCTCGTCCTGGCCTCGGGCGCGGCGAGCGTGGTCTTCGGCGTCATGATCGCCATCGAGCTCGCGGGGAACGGGCTCTTTTCCGCTGCCCCGGTCTGGACGCCTCGGTGAGCTCACCGTCGCGGCGCTCGCGACCTGGCCGTCAGCGGCAGGCCGCGCTCCCCGGGACCGACGCGCTTGACTCGACGCGGCTTCACGAGTTCTCGACGCGACTGCGCCGCTGGTTCCGGAAGCACGGGCGAGACCTGCCGTGGCGGCGTACACGGGATCCTTATCGAGTGCTCGTGTCGGAGCTGATGCTGCAGCAGACGCAGGTCTCGCGCGTCGTCGACTACTATCAGCGCTTCCTCGACCGATTTCCGACGTTAGGCCACGTGGCGGAGGCGCCGCAGCGCCAGGTGCTCGCGTCCTGGGCCGGACTGGGGTACTACGCCCGCGCGCGCAACCTCCACGCGCTCGCGCGCCGTGTCACACGCGATGGCGGCCCGATTCCGGACGATCCGGCCGAGCTCCGTACGCTGCCCGGCATCGGGGCATACACGGCGGGCGCCGTTGCGTCATTCGCGTACGAACGTCGAGCTCCCCTCGTCGACACGAACGTCGCGCGCGTGCTGCACCGGGTGTTCACCCCCGGCATCGACCCGAAGTCGTCCGCTGGGCAACGCGTCGGATGGGACGTGGCCAAGCGCCTGTTGCCGCGCACCGGCCGCGCCGCGTGGGTCCACAATCAGGCACTCATGGAGCTCGGCGCGCTCATCTGCACGGCGCGCGTTAGGCACTGCAGCCGGTGCCCCGTCGCGCGACTCTGCGCGACGAGGGCCGCCGACGGCGACGATCAGGCCCGCTTGCCGCGGTTCTTCCGGTAGTCGAGCGAGCCCTTGTACGGGCGCTCGTCGTAGCCGGTGTAGATCTGTCGCGGGCGGGCGATCTTCTGCTCCTTGTCCAGCAGCATTTCTTCCCACTGCGCCAGCCAGCCCGACGTTCGCGCCACGGCAAACAGCACCGTGAAGAAGTCCGTGGGAAACTTCATGGCGCGGTAGATCAGCCCGGTGTAGAAATCGACGTTGGGGTAGAGCTTGCGCGACACGAAGTACTTGTCGCTGAGCGCGATCCGCTCGAGCTCCAGCGCGATCTCCAGATCCTTGTCCATCCCGACCGATTCGAACACCTCGTTCGCGAGATTCTTCACGATCTTCGCGCGGGGGTCGTAGCTCTTGTAGACACGGTGGCCGAAGCCCATCAGCCGCCCGCCCTTGCCGCTCTTCACCTCATCGATGAACGCCGGCACGTTCTTCACATGACCGATGTCCTCGATCATGCGGAGCACGGCTTCGTTCGCGCCGCCGTGCAACGGTCCGTAGAGCGCGGCGACGCCGGCAGCCACGGCCGAGAACGGATCGACGTGCGACGAGCCCACGGCCCGCACCGCGTTCGTCGAGCAGTTCTGCTCATGATCGGCGTGCAGAATGAACAGGACCTCGATCGCCTTGGTGAAGACCGGATTCGCCTCGTATTTCGACTCGCTCATGCGAGCGATCATCGAGAGAAAGTTCTCGGAATACGAGAGGTCGTTGTCCGGATAGATGAACGGCAGGCCCTTGTTGTGACGATAAATGAACGCCGCCAGCGTGGGCACCTTCGCGAGCAGCCGAATGATCGAGACGTAGCGCTGATCGGGATCGAAGATGTTCTTCGCTTCGGGATAGAACGACGACAGCGCCGCGATGCTGCTGCACAGCATCGACATCGGGTGCGCATCGTAGCGGAACCCCTCGAGGAACCGCTTGATGTTCTCGTGCACGTACGTGTGGAACGTGATGTCGTGCACCCACCGGTCGTATTCTTTCTGGTTGGGCAGTTCGCCGTTGCGGAGCAGCCACGCCACCTCGAGAAAGCTCGCTCTCTCGGCGAGCTGCTCGATCGGGAAGCCGCGGTATCGCAGGATGCCCTTGTCGCCGTCGATGAACGTGATCGCGCTGCGGCACGACGCGGTGTTCATGAACGCCGGGTCGTAGCTCATGAGGCCGAAATCATCCGCGTCGACCTTGATCTGGCGCAGGTCGCTGGCGCGAATGGCCCCATCCGCGACCGAGGCCGTGTACGATTTCCCCGTGCGGGAATCGCGAATTTCCAGTGCGTCGGTCGTCACCGGTGCGCCGGCCGCTTCCGTCTTCGTCATGCCGCGTTCTCCTGAGCGATCGCTTGGTAACGGTTCACGTGCGTGAAAAGTAGCGACGCCGTGCGCCCAGCGGCATTAGCGAGGCTTCCGTCCCGACGCGCGCGACGGGATTGCCGCGTCCGCCCGCGCATGCCTTCCTTCGTCCGTCCATGACACCCTCGGCCGTCGACACGGATCCGCTTCACCTGGCCCTCGTGCTCGTCGCCTCGGTGATCGGCGGCGCGGTGAATGCCATCGCTGGCGGTGGTACGCTCCTCACATTCCCCGCGCTGGTCGGTCTTGGCATCCCCGCCCTGGTTGCGAACGCCACGAGCACCGTGGCGCTCTGGCCGGGAACCGTCGCCAGCATCTGGGGATACCGCGACCTGCTCGTCGGCATGCAGTCATGGGTAACGCGGTTTGCCATTCCGAGTGTCCTCGGCGGACTCGTGGGCGCGGTACTGCTGCTCGAGACGCCTGCATCGCGCTTCGACACCATTGTCCCGTGGCTTGTATTCGGCGCGACGGTGCTGTTCGTGATCCAGAAACCGCTGGCTGAGCGCATTGCTCGACGCAACGAAGCGCATCGAGTCCCTGAGGCAGCCGATGATCACACCGCTGACCGTGCTGTCGCACCGAGCATGACGCTGCTCGTGTACCAGTTCGGTGTCGCAGTCTATGGCGGGTATTTCGGCGCCGGCATCGGCATCCTCATGCTGGCCGCGCTCGGCTTCATGGGATTTCGCAACATCCACCGCATGAATGGGCTCAAGAACTTCGGCGGCATGTGTGCGAACGCAGTTGCCGCGGCGACGTTCGCGTTCAGTGGCCTGGTCAGCTGGCCCGTCGCCGGCGCGATGGCCGTCGGCGCGATGGCCGGCGGGTACGCGGGCTCACGTCTGGCGCTGCGGGTTCCGCAGGCCCGGGTCCGCCAGGCGATCATCGTGATCGGGCTCGCGAGCTCCCTGTGGCTGGTGACCAGACTTTGACGGACAGTCGCAGACGTTAGGCGGCGTCGTTCTCGCTCTCCCTCGCCGCCGCCCGACTACAGTCGCGATCCCTGCGGCAGGTCGAGAACGAAGTGGAATCGAGTGCCCTTCTCCAGCTCCGTCTCCACTCCCAGCTCGCCGCCCATCGCCGCGATCAGCTTCTTGCAGATCGACAGGCCCAGTCCGGCGCTCGAGAACGCGTAGTCGCCCGTGATCTGGCGCTGCCGGAACGCCTCGAACAGATGCGACATGACGTGCGGGGGGATCCCTCGGCCCGTGTCCTTCACGGAGAACTCGATGCGGTTCCGGTCGATCTGGCGGCAGCTCACGTCGACCGAGCCGACGTTCGTGAACTTGATCGCGTTCGTTGCGAGGTTCAGCAGCACACGATTGAGCGCGGCCTGGTAACCTACCCGCAGGTCCGCCTCCGGCCCCACGCATCGCACGACGAGGCGCTTCTCCTCCGCCATGGGGCGAAGGATGTCCATGATCGATTGCAGGACGTCGGAGACGAGGAACGGCATCGGCGCCTGTTCCATGAGTGTCGTGCCGCCGCGCGCGAGCTCGATGACGTCCCCGGCCAGCGCGCTGAGGCCGAACGCCGCCGAGTAGACGAGACCGAGCTGTCGTTCATGAATTGGCGTGAGCCCGCCGGCGGACCCATAGCGCAGACGCTCCGCGAGGATCAGGATCGAGCCTAACGGGGAGCGCATGTCATGCGCCATCTCGACGACGAGCTGCTGCGCGTCCTGGCCGGACAGGCGCGCGCCGAAGCGATGTGCCGCGTCCTCGTCGATGACGTGCTGCAGCCGCTCCATCGCCTTGATCACGTCGAGCACGCGCATCTCGCCGGCCGGCTGAACACCGAGCGGCTCGGATCGTTCGAGGAAGGCACGGCGCAGGAGCTCCAGGGCGCGGCGCACGGGCACGAACGGCGGGAACGTGCCCAGCACGATGGAGTCGCCGTTGAGCGCCTGCCTAACGTTCTCGGCCAGGGCCGCCAGGGAGGTTCGAACGTCCGCGGGGGAGGTCGCACCGTGCTCGCGGTGCGGCCACTCGTCCGAGACGTCCGAGGCCGCGGCCGTGAGCGCACGCCAGACGGCACTCGACGCCAGCGCCGCGTTCGCCTCGGTGTCGATGACCGCCGAGGTGACGGGCGTCCCGCGCGTTGATTTCGACGTTCGCGATGGCGACACGCGTATCCGCTGAGTTCCTGAGCTACTCGTCGCCCGCGCCACCGAACTCATCACGGCGGAAGCCGTGCTTCTCCATGAGTCGGTAGAGCGTCGTGCGATCGATGCTGGCGAGCCGCGCCGCTTTCGACATGTTCGACCCGGCGCGGGCGATCAGCTGCGTGAGGTACTCCTTTTCGAAGTGTGCGACGAGCTTCTCCTTCGCGAGGTGGAAGCTTTCCGTCATGATGTTGACTGGTAAACCGCCCGTCGACGTGGCCGGCGCCACCGTGGCGTCATCGTACAACGGCACGTCGTCCGGCTGCACCCCCTGCCCCGGCTCCGCCAGCACCGCGAGCTGCTCGATCACGTTCTGCAGCTCGCGGACGTTTCCGCGCCACGGACGCGATCGTAGAAACTCGATCGCGGCATCCGTGAGTCGTGGCGTCGGCTCGCCGGGCTGGCGATGCCGTTCCCAGAAGTGGGTGAGGAAGTGATTCGCGAGGAGCGGAATGTCCTCGAGGCGCTTTCGGAGCGGTGGAAGCTTGATCGGAACCACGCGCAGGCGGTACAGAAGATCCTCGCGCAGCGTCCCCTTGGCGACGCATTCCGCCGGATCTCGGTTCGTCGCGGAAATGAACCGCACATCCACGACAGCGTCCTGCTGTTCGCTTCCGACGCGACGCACCACTCCGTCCTGCAGCACGCGGAGCAGCTTTGCCTGGAGAGGCAATGACATTTCCGTGAGCTCGTCCAGGAACAGCGTTCCCCCGTTCGCGATCTCCAGCAGGCCGGGCTTGTCACGGTCCGCGCCTGTAAACGAGCCCTTCCGGTGACCGAACAGCTCACTCTCGAGGAGCCCTTCCGGCAGCGCCGCGCAGTTGATCGGAACTACCTGCCTGCTCGCGCGGCGGCTGTGCTGATGGATGAACTGGGCGATGACCTCTTTACCGGTTCCGCTCTCGCCCATGATCATCACGGAGGCATCCGTGCTGGCGACGCGCCGCGCGAGCTCCACGGCCTTTCGGAACGCCGGCGAGACGCCAAGCAGGGTGAGCTTGTCGCTGTTCCCGTTCTGCTTGAGGAGCTGAATCCGGAGATCTCTCGTCTCGCGCGCCACCATGACCGCATGCGACGCGCGCCCGATGAGCACTTGGAGATGGGTCGCGGAGAACGGCTTCGGCAGGTAATCCCATGCACCGGCCCGGAGTGCTTCGATGCTCGTCGTGACGCTCGGGTTGCCCGTCATCACGACGACGATCGTTTCCTTGTGGGCCGACAGCGTCGCACGGAGGATCTCCATTCCCGAAACCGGGGTCATATAGAGATCGACCAGCACGATGTCGAACTTCCGCCGCCGAACCAGCTCGAGCGCTTCATCACCACGACCGAGCGTCGTGACGTTGAAGCCGTCCATCTGCAGCACGCTGGCGCACCCTTCACGGAGGGTGCGGTCGTCGTCTACGATCAGAAGGCTGAGGGATGCCTTGACCTCGGCGGAAATGGAGAGCGGATCCCTCGCGGCTTCTCCATCCGCTGCGGCAAGCGAACGACCCGAATCACCTAGTACCGCGGCCGTAGACGACATTGAAAAGCTCCTTAGGCACGTGGGCGCTGAACCGGTCAATCCGTCCGTCGCACCGAGTCATCATGATTTGAACACCGTAATCGGGTCGCCCGCCTCACGCCATTGCGCTTCTGGCGAGCCCGACTCATCCGTAAAGACGACCAATGGTGCATACCCACAACGAAAAAATGCTGCCACGAAGCTACAGCATAGCGGGTTGGCAACAGTGGTTGTGTATCACAATCGACACCGTGTGGTGCATCACAACGACAGGCATGTGCGGACGCGACCTTCAGTTGGCGTTGAGCCCGTCAGTGTGATACGAGCAGCTGTTGTTGGTGAACCGGGCCATGGGCCTGATTTTGCGGATCGCATGCCGACACCGTCCTGTGGCCACGGGTGCATGTTGGCCCAGCGTCACCGGTGCCGAGATTACCTTGTCGTAGACCTGGGTTGGCCGACTCTCACGTAACAACGTATCGCATGCCAGGACCTGGATCGATTGTCCCTTCGCCGTCCAATTCTGTGGACCTGGCGCCTGAAGGCGTGTCCACGATGCAGACCTGGGGTCCCCCCGCCACGGGAGCGACGCCTCCTGCTGCGGGTGGGCTGAACCTCGGCCGGTACTTCGCTGCGCTCCGGCGGTACAAGTGGCTGATCGTCGCGATGATCGCCGTCGGCACGGTCGCTGGGGTCATCGCGACGCGGTTCGTCCACCCGAAATACCAGGTGTCTGCCCGCGTCATGATCTCCGAGCCGCCCGATCCTCGGGGACCCATCCGCGCGCAGCAGGTCCTGAATGAAGTCGCGTGGCGGGAGCTCGTCACCAGCTTCGCCATTCTCGACCCGGTCGCACGCCGGCTTCGCTTATACGTCGTTCCGGAGAGGGAAGCGGACGGCTCGCTCTTCGCCGACTTCGAGCACACGAGCGACCTTCGAAGTGGGGAGTACAGCCTCACGGTCGATCCTGCCACGCGGAGATACGAGCTCACACTGCGGTCGAAGGGCGAGCGGGCCATCGTCGAGCGCGGTACGGTTGGCGATTCCATCGGACGCACGGTGGGATTCGCGTGGCACCCGCCGGCTGAGGCCCTGATCGCCCGAAAGGCGTTGGACTTCGAGGTCCAGACACCCCGCGACGCCGCGAGCGACGTCGTCACGCGGCTCGACGTCTTTCTGCCGCCCGAGAGCCGGTTGCTTCGACTGACGCTCAAGGGCGAGCGGCCGAGGCAAATCACGGCGACGATGAACGGGATCCTAGCGGAGTTCGTCGCCGAAGCGGAGATCCTCAAGAAGAAGAACCTGACGGACGTCCGTCTCGCCCTCGAGGAGCAGCGAGAGCAGGCGAAGTCATCGTACCAGGGCTTCAGCGCGCAGCTAGAGGAGTTCAAGGCACGCAACGCCACCGAAGCGACGGAAGGATCCATCGCGATCGCCGGTGGCAGCGCCATCACGACGCCGCTCGCGATGAACGACTTCTTCCAGATGCGCGTCGCCTACGAGAACGCGCGTCGCGATCGCGAAGCGCTGGAAGGTCTGCTGTCCAAGACCGCATCGGCGCGACTGACTCCGGAGGCCATTCTTGGCCTGCCCGGGCTCGTGCAGGCGTCACCCAACCTGACCTCGGCGCTGCAGACGGTCACCGAGAAAGAGGCGTCGCTCCGAACGCTGCGGGAGCGGTACACTGATCAACACCCGCTCGTGAAGGACCTCGAGCAGCAATTGACGGCCCTGCAGACGCAAACGATCCCATCGATCGCGCGACAGTCGCTCGAGCAATTGCGGTCGCGCGAGAACGAGCTCGATCGCCGCATCAAGGGCGCGTCGGCGGACATTCGCGCGATCCCGCAACGCACGCTGCAGGAACAAGCGCTCACGCGGGATCGCGATCTCGCCTACACGCTCTACGCCGACATCGAGGGTCGCTACGCACAGGCGCGGATGGCGGAGGCTGCCGCGATTCCGGACGTCGCGGTACTCGATTCAGCGCTCGTGCCGCTGAAGCCGACCAGTGACACCGCGCCGGTCCTGCTGCTCATGCTGATTGGCGGCAGCGCGGTTGCCGGCGTCGTGTTGGCCCTGCTCCTCGACCTCCTCGACAAGCGGTTCCGCTATCCGGAACAGGCGACGGTCGAGCTCGGGCTCGACATCCTGGGCACCATTCCGACCATTCGCCGTAGCCGGCAGGGCCTGACACGTATGGAGGATCAGGCCCAGCTGGTCGAGGCATTCCGCGGCCTGCGATTGAGCATTCGAAACGCGATTCCCGACGAAGGTCCGATCGCCATCGCCATCACGAGCCCGGGCCCCGGCGATGGGAAGTCGCTCGTGTCGTCGAACCTGGCTCTCGCCTTTGCGGAAGCCGGCTACCGCACGCTGCTGATCGACGGCGACATTCGCCGCGGAATGCTGCACGCTACGTTCAACGTCCCGCAGCGGCCAGGGTTTGTGGACCACCTCGGAGGCGACATCGCGCTCGAGGATGTCGTGCGCGAGACGTCGCACGAGAACCTCTACCTCATTCCGTGCGGGAGCCGGCGGCACCGCGGACCCGAGCTGCTGGCCGCGGATACGACGGCAAAGCTGATCCGTTCCCTGCGGACGCGCTTCGACGCCGTGATCGTGGACACGGCGCCGTTAGGCGCGGGGATCGATCCGTTCGCCCTTGGCGCCGCGACGGGAACCATGGCACTGGTGCTTCGGACGGGGCGCACCGATCGTAAGCTCGCGCACAACAAGCTCGAGACGCTGGATCGGATGCCGATTCGCGTCGTGGGCGCGGTGCTCAACGACGTCCGCGCGAACGGCATGTACAAGTACTACTCGTACCTCGATGGCTACGGCACGCTCGAGGATGAAGAGCCGCCCCGCATCGGATCGGCCGGAGGGCCTGGCAGGGCGGTCGCGTCAACGCGCGCCTAACGCCCTGACGCCAAGCTTCCGCCATGTCGAAACCGCCGCCGTGCGACATTCGCACGGCGGCGGTGTTGTATCGGTGGTCTCGGCCGCCGCGCCACCGGCGGTTGCGCGGGCCTGTGACATCGCCACGCCGCTCCCTCGCGAATCGTTAGGCCGATCGACTCGCCCGTGACGAACGGCGGATTCGGTGGACCTAGTGGATGTCGGGGACGGGAATGTCCGAGAACGCCGAGATCCGCTGCCGGGGGTCCTTGGCGCGATTGTGTCGAAGCGCCGTCGCCGCCCGCAGGAGAAGCTCGACCGCGTCGACGCCGGACTCGGCGAAGTCCGGTACGGCGCAGTATCCAGCGTTGACGCTCATCGCGCGGTCGCGGTCCCCCGGCACCTGCGTCTCGATCGACTCGGAGATCCGTTCAATGAGACGGATCGCCCCCTGTGCCTCCGTGCCTGGCGCGATCACGGCGAACTCGGACTGACCAAGGCGCCCTACGGCGTCCGATACGCGTGAGATGCGGCGGAGGAGATCGGCCAGCTGATGCGCGACGGCTGCCGCGTCTTCATCCTCGCCCGCCGTTTCGCCAGCCCCTGAAAGCTCCGCCGATGGCTCGCGATCGACCGGCGAGATTGCGATGCACGACAACGGGGCATGACGGCGCGCCGCTTCCGCTCCGAGCTCCTGCGCTCGCCGCGCGAGACCACGAACGTTATAAAGCCCCGTCGTGGCGTCGACCAGGCTGTCGTCGTGACATCGGTCCAGCTCGCGCTTCGAGCGGACGTAGTTCCAGAGCTTGAGGATCAGCGCGTCGCTGTCGAGCGGCTGCGACCAGTACTCCCAGACACCGGACTTGTACGCGGTCAAGCGATCGGCTCGCGAGGGAGCGGCGGCACTGGTCATCATCACGGGCGTGCTGGCCGAGAAGCGCGAATCGGCGAGCAACAGTCGGCATACCTCAATGCCCCCGATGTCGGTCATGCCTTCATCGATGATGAGAGCGTCGGGGCGCGCTTTTCGCGCGAGCTCGAGTGCCTGGCGGCCCGTATGCGCGTGAACGACGGCAAACCCACTCGGCCCGAGAATGCTTTCGATGGAGCGCGACAGCCATTCCTGGTCGTGTGCGACGAGCACCAGGGGGGGCGGCGAGGTATACGAGCCGGTGTCTATGTTGGCGGCCATACGTTCCCGAGGCCCTCAGCGGGTCGCGAGCTCTCAGTTGAGTGAAGAAGGGCACGTCGAGTACACGGATCACGCTGCAGGAGTCATGCGACGTGGCCTTATTGCATAAAGCCTTATCGAGGCATCGCTTAGCTGTTTTTCACTGTGCCGAACCAACGTTGCATGCTGCGCGAGTGCAACACCACGCGCTCATATCGTGGCGCGAGGCACTGGTCGACCGTCTAAACACCGCGGAGAAGTGCGTGAACCAGATTCGAGCGGCCAAGCTCTTGCAAAAGGCTGAGCTGGCTGACGTGCGTGCTTCGAGTCTCAACGACTGTTGCCAGCACGATACGAGTCCGCGGCGAATGTGACGTCGGCACGATGTACCGTCGTGATGTTGAGCGGCACCGATTGTGTCGCTACGTCACCACACTTGGCAGGCGCGCGAGACCCAGGGGCTGTCGGCCCACGTCATGCATAAGCTTCATACCACCAACACGTTGCGGAGAAATGCACAGAATGGCCGTTCTTAGCACGCCGAGTGCAGCACGACGGGGTCCATGCCTTTGATACCATCGAGTTGCGACCGCGCTGTGCGGTTTCTCTGCAGACTCACTCCCGCGCTCGCGGTGGCAACGGTGCTTGCGACGGCGAACGCGTCGCTTTCGGCCCAGCTACCGCGGCAGCGAGCCACGCGCGTGGAGCTCGAGGAAGCCGCGAAGACCCTGGAAAACACCGCCAAGACGGGCAAGAGCGCGGCCGACCGCGACCGTGCGCGCCTCGCCGCACAAAGAATCCGGCAGCGCCTCACGGACGGCGATTTCCAGCCTGGTCACCGGATTTTGCTGGCGGTTTACGGCGATACCACGCTTACCGATACGTTCACGGTCCGCGCGGACCGAAAGCTGCTGCTCCCGAACTTGCCACCGATGTCTCTTGCCGGTGTGCTCGACTCCGAGTTGCAGGCGTTTCTCACGAAGGAGCTCTCGAACTACCTCAAGACTCCGAACGTTCAGGCGCAGGGCCTGCTTCGTGTTTCGATCCTCGGATCGGTTGGCCAGCCAGGCTTCTACTCGTTCCCCATGGATTTCGCGATCGGGGACGCGATCATGGAAGCCGGTGGTCCGGCTGGGCAAGCTGAGATGGACGCTGTCGTCATCCGGCGCGCCGGAACGGTTGCTGTCGACAAGAAGGGAATGCAGGAGGCGTTCAGACTCGGTCTGACGCTCAACGATATCGGAGTACGGCCGGGTGACGAGGTATTCATCCCGGACGGAGGCGACAGGAAGTCGACTTGGCAAAAGGTCGCGGCGGTTGCCGGGATCGTGACCGGGCTGGCGTGGACGGTTTCGGCGCTGGTTCGCTGACAGCGTCGTCGAACATATCGCAGAACCTGAAGCAACGAGGAGACATGGAGTCGTTTCCGACGGTCGCCGATCAGGTGACCGCCATGGGGTCGGTGACACCGGTTCGGTCGTCCGCGAAGCGCGCGACTTCGACAGCAATCGAGTCCCGCGGGCTCGAGCGCGCACGGCCCATCGAGACCGTTCGCGAGGTCGAGGCACCGACGGTCCGGGAGCAGATCCTCCCCGCGCTGCGTTCCGATACGCTGAATCGCGCCGTCAACCTCGCGATCTCGGTGATCGGGCTCATCGTGCTTTCGCCGCTGCTCGTGCTCATCGCCGCAGTCGTGAAGCTGACGTCGCGCGGGCCGATCTTTTACACGCAGACCCGCGTGGGCATCGATCGCCGCTATAACCGAACGCTGCCGACCCAGGAGCGTCGCCTGCAGGATCTCGGCGGCACGGCCTTCACGATCTACAAGTTCCGCTCGATGGACGTGAACGCAGAGGGCCGGAGCGGTGTTGTGTGGGCGACGGTGAACGATCCCCGCGTTACTCCCGTTGGCCGATTCATTCGGAAGTTCCGGCTCGACGAGCTTCCGCAGCTGATCAACGTCGCGAAGGGCGACATGAACATCGTCGGTCCGCGTCCCGAGCGCCCGCTCATCGTGGCGCGGCTTCGCCAGGACATCCCGGAGTACCCGCTGCGCCAGCGCGTAAAGCCGGGCATTACCGGCCTGGCGCAGATCAATCAGCAGTACGATTCCTGCCTCGACGACGTCCGCAGCAAGGTGCACTACGATCTCGAGTACCTGAAGCGTCAAGGCATGTTCGAGGACCTCAAGATCATGGTGAAAACGCTCCCGACGGTGCTGCTGAAGATTCGCGGCTGGTGAGCGAACCGTAGAGCTGGCCGCGCATCTCGCGATGCGCTCACCAGACGAGAACGACCTGAAGCGCGGCACGACAGCAAAGGAGAAAAGGGGTGCAGCCGCTCTCGCGGCTGCACCCCTTTGTGATTCAGACGACCCCGCTCGAGGCGCTTTAGTGCTTTTCGTCCTTCGGCGCGTCCTTGCAGTTCTTGTGAAGCTGGACGTTGCCGCCCTGGACCGCCTGTTGTTGAATCAACACGACGCCGTTGACCTTCAGATAAACCTCGTCCTTCGTACCGGGCTCGCCTAAGTCGATGAAACGCCACTCGACCGGGAAGCTGCCAGCACCGTTGATTTCCCCCATGCCAGTCGCGATGCGCGAATCCTCATAACCCGGGCCGGTCAGCGGGCCGGTGGTCGGGTGGCCGTAACCGGTCACGTTCCAGACGTGAATGTGGTCGCCGGTCGTGAGGTTCACGAAGTTGAGGTCGCCGTACGCGAAGCCGTCCTCCGCCTTGCCGGCGTTGCCGCCGTACGAAATGTTGAAGTTATTCTCGAGCGTGAAGCCGCCGAACGTCGAGAAGTCGCAGATCTCTGGCTCTGGCGCCGGGTTGTTGACGAACGTCACCTTGGCGTCGTGGAACATGTTCCAGGCAACGGTCCCGGAGCGCGCAGCCTGGTTCGTGGAGGACGGATTGCCGCTCTCCGTGAGAGCCGTAACGCTGACGAATGTGATGCCGCCAACTGGAGCGGTCTCGGTAACAGTCGCCGTGACGTTAGGATCGTTGCTAACGGCAGCGACAGGGCGGCTGTAGATGATCTTACACTGGCCAGCGGTCACGCCGAACGTGTAGGTGTTGGCGCCAGACGGCGTGATGCCACCCGCGATGTTGCCAGCGACGAAGTTGCCACCGAACACCACGGTGAACGTGGCATCGGTGCCATTCTTACAGACCTGCAGCTCACCTGCGTTTGCGTTCCCGGTCAGGTCGAATACCACATTCCGGGCGTTGACGCGGGCCGGAGCGGTCGTGGAGTCTGGAGAGCAGGCAATCGCTCCGGCGA
>Ga0207712_10000757_pt1 | contig 24366 bp, 15 predicted proteins | sample KBSS44metaG_FD_184402 | JGI IMG/M metagenome (GOLD analysis project Ga0207712, IMG submission 184402) | Switchgrass rhizosphere microbial communities from Kellogg Biological Station, Michigan, USA - KBS S4-4 metaG (SPAdes) (version 2) | ecosystem: Host-associated > Plants > Roots > Rhizosphere... | reverse complement strand
CTCTGTCTCACCCATAGCTGCTTTCAGCTATGGGCATCGCCATTCGAACCGCTTACGCTTCCATTTGGCTTTGCCTCGCCTCCCTCCAGAAACGAAACTTGTGGGTAACGACAAGCATGGTTAAGCTGACGAAGACAGAACTCAGATCGGAGCAATACCGGTTCCAACAGCTGAAAAAATATTTGCCGACGCTGCAACTGAAGAAAATGCTTCTCCAGATCGAAGTCAATCAGGCAGAACTTGAGATCCATGAGCTCCAGGGAGAGTTTAGCCAGATGGAGAAAAAAATAACGGCCTATGCTGCTCTTTTTTCTGATAAGAGCGCTTTTGATCTCTATCCTGCAGTCAAAATTGTCGAGGTCCAAAAAAAGCATGAGAACATCGCCGGCATTGATATTCCTGTTTTAGAAAAAGTCGTCTTCCAAGAAAGTTCTTATATGCTTTTCGATGCGCCTGTTTGGCTCGATTCTGCTATCGTGGACTTAAGAGAATTGATCACGATCCGAGAAAAAATCCGAGCGGGTGAGGAAAAAAAAGCTGCTCTAGAAAAAGAACTTAGAGAAGTCTCGATCCGTGTGAATCTTTTTGAGAAAATTTTGATTCCAAGAGCGCAAGGCAATATCCGTAAAATCAAAATTTTCCTCGGAGATCAGCAACTGGCAGCAGTCTGCCAAGCGAAGGTCGCTAAGCAGAAAATCGTCGAGCGCGAGGCAGCCGTATGATTGAAGATGTTGTCAAATATTTCATCATGGGAACTGAAGCGAGCACCGATCAATTTTTCGAGAAAGCCCAAGACCAAGGTTTTTTAGAGTTTATTTCCGTCGCTCCAAAAAAACCGATAGAGGCGCCCGTCACGGTCCAGAACTTAATCGCAGCGCATAAAATCCTGCGCAAGCAACCTGTTAGAGAGCCGTATCAAGGCGGGGGAGATCTTCATCTGGCGATGCAAGTCTCTGAACGGATCATCGAGCTCAAAGAAGATTTAGAAAAGCTCAGCGAAGAAAAGCGGGTTTTAGATACCGAAATTGTCCGTGTGAGGCCCTTTGGCGACTTTTCGATGGAAGATATCGCCTACATCGAAAAAGAGACGGGCCGCAAGGTCCAGTTCTTCTGTATGAAGGCAGCCAAAGGCCATAAGACTAGCTTTCCCGATGAGATCCTCTACGTCGGCACTGAATACGATCTCGATTATTTCATGACGATCAGCGCAGAACCGATCGCACTCCCTGGCATGATCGAGATGCGGATCGATTCGCCGGTCGGCCAGCTCGAAAGCCGCCTCGATTTTGTTGAAGACTCGATCCAGCGATTTGAGACAGAGCTAAAAGAATATGCTGGCTACATCGACTTTCTCCATGACATCCTTTTAGAAGAGCTCAATAAATACCACTTAAGCGCCGCTAAAAAAGAAGTTTCCCATCCGTTGAAAAACTCCCTTTTTGTTATCGAAGCCTGGGTTCCGCGCAATCTAGTGCACCGTTTGTTCGGGTTGATTGACGGGTTGAACATCCATGCTGAGCAAGTGTCGATCGATCCGGAAGACAGAGTGCCGACCTGTCTTCAAAATGAAGGTAATGCCTTGATTGGCGAAGACATCATCAAGTTCTACGATATTCCAGCCGCTAACGACAAAGATCCATCCAAGTGGGTTCTCTGGTTCTTTGCGTTCTTCTTTGCCGTGATTATTGGAGATGCCGGCTACGGTGTGATTTTCTTAGGTCTTGCACTCTTTTTAAATAAAAAATTTCCCCAGATCCACGGCAAACCTAAACGATTTCTCAAGCTGCTATTTATCCTGTCGTATGCGTGTATTGCTTGGGGAGTCATCACCTCTTCGTATTTCGGGATGAAGCTGTCCCCATCGAATCCTTTGGTCAAAATCTCGCCCCTCTACTACATGGTCCAGAAAAAAGCCGATTATCACTTAGCTGCCAAAGACGATGTCTATCAAGCGTGGGCTGCTAAATACCCTGAGATTGAAACAGCACAGGCAGGCAAGAAGATGCTCCAAGTTGTTCAGGTCAAAAACGGCAAAGCGACGTATCCGATCATCGCAGAGTTTTCCGGAAATATCGTTTTTGAATTCATCATTATTATCGGTGTTGTCCATATTAGTTTGGCATTCCTTCGCTACATGTCGCGCAATTATGCAGGGTTTGGATGGATTGCCTTCTTGATCGGGGGCTATCTCTTTTTCCCGACGATGCTGCACGACATTTCGATCATGCAGTTCATGGGATGGGTCTCTATCCCCACCGCAAAGGCTCTAGGCTTGCAGCTCATTTACGGAGGCATCGGTTTTGCTGTGCTTGCGGCCCTCATCCAGAAAGGCTGGAAAGGACTCAATGAGATCGCCAACGTCGTTTCGGTTTTTTCCGATGTTCTTTCTTATCTGCGTCTCTATGCCCTCAGTTTGGCAGGAGCGATCATGGCAGAGACCTTCAACAACGAAGGCGCGGGTCTTGGGCTCTTTATCGGATTTATGATTATTTTAATTGGCCACATCGTCAACATCGGGCTGTGCTTCATGGGAGGCGTGATCCATGGGCTTCGTCTTAATTTCCTAGAATGGTATCATTACTGCTTCAATGGCGGCGGCCGTTTATTTAAACCATTACAAAAACTAAAGAGGTAAATATGGATTTTTCAATGGTGGGACCCGCACTCGTTCTCGGACTTGGGTGTATTGGGAGTTCGATAGGCTGCGGTATTGGCGGGATGGCAGCGCATGCTGTCATGAGCCGCGTCGAGGAAAACCACGGCTCCTTCATCGGGATGTCTGCGATGGCAGCTTCCCAGTCGATCTATGGCTTTATCGTCATGCTCCTCATGCGGGATGCAATCAGAAACGGCACACTTGCTCCTATGTCGGCGATCGGCATCGGCGCCTCGGTCGGATGTGCGCTTTTGTTCTCGTCAGTTTATCAAGGCATGTGCGCCGCTTCCGGTATTCAAGCCTCTGCAAAACAGCCGGCGATCATGGGCAAATGCTTCATCGCGCTCGGGATCATTGAGTCGTTCTCGCTTTTTGCCTTTGTGTTCGCCCTGCTCTTGATCTAATTTATGACAGGTAAACCACTGGTTTGACCAGTGGATTCCCAAGGCTTGGCCTAGAGATTTAGTAGAAAAGTAAAGCCCACATCAAAAATGCACTCTCATCCTGCGTATCCTGTTACAGCTGTACAACCATGACAGGATACGCAGGATCGCAAGCGGCAGGATAGACAAGATATTACATGAAGATATCACAGAGAAAATCTTAAATTGCTGTTTCGAGGTGATAAATACCCTGGAGAGTTGGATTTTTGGAGACTGTTTATAAAAACGCATTGCTACTTGCGATGATAATGAGTTATCGAGGATTTGAAGTGGCTTTTCGTGATAGGAAAATAAGGGTATTTATTCCTGACTTGATTGTCGAAGATCTGGTAATTGTAGAATTGAACGCCTGTTGTGAGAGCATCAAGCCCAATTAATCAATTACCTAGCGGTCACAGATATACGAGTCGGTTTGCTCGTTAACTTTGGAAGGGAGAAATTGGAGTATAAAAAAATGTTCCATCCTACCTATCCTGCCGCTTGCGATCGTGCTGATCCTGTTTCTTTTTAAAAAAATGATTTGTTTAGAATCATATAAACTATAGGCTCATAGTTCTACTATGAGCTCCTCATTCAGACCGCTTCGCTTTGATCTAGCTTTGTCTCGCTGGCGCACTTTGTCTCATTTTTGACTGGCGGGTTAATAATGAAATAGGCTGTGCCTCCGGATCTTCTAGAGCAAAATCCCACCAAACATAGGTTTTCTGGATTTGGTGGGTTTTTTTAATTAGTTGAAATCCCCACCAAATCTGATTTTTGTTGATTTGGTGGGGATAATATTGTATAGATTTGAGGTATATAGTCGATCCGCGGGGCTTTGACGTTAGCCCAAATGGGAAATTTTAAGCTTAATCGACTATTTTTAGGTGAAAGATGACAAGGTTTTTAGGCAGGGATCGAGAGTTGCAAGATTTAACGGATCTTTTAAGAAAAGAGTCTGCAAGTCTAGTTATTTTGCGCGGAAGGCGTCGAATCGGAAAGACCAGGCTTGCCGAAGAGTTTTCCAAACAATTTTCTAAAAACTACATCTTTACGGGTCTTCCTCCGTCCAAACAAACGACTGCTGATTCACAAAGAACTGAATTTCGTCGGCAGATGCGTGAAAATAAAATGGCAAATTTTGAAGCGAATGACTGGGGAGATCTCTTTTCGCTAGTCGCGCAGCATTGTCGAACAGGACGGGTTTTGGTTGTTTTGGATGAAATCACATGGATGGGGTCCAAAGATCCTAATTTTTTAGGTAAATTGAAAATAGCCTGGGATCTGTATTTTAAGAAGAATCCAAGACTCATTTTAATCATTTCTGGGTCGAATTCCGCTTGGATTGGAAAAAACATTCTTAGTAGTACCGGCTTTATGGGCCGAGTTTCATATAATTTGGTATTAACTGAACTTCCTTTAAATCAATGTGTTAAGTTTTGGGGCGCAAGACAAGATCAAATTTCATCCTATGAGAAGTTCAAAATACTTGGAGTTACAGGAGGTATTCCTCGATATCTTGAAGAAGTCTTTCCTGAGCAGACGGCTGAGGATAATATTTTTAGACTTTGTTTTGTCAAAAGCGGTGTCCTATTTTCTGAATTTGACAATATCTTTACAGATTTATTCAACGGTCGTCATGAAAAGTATCGAGAAATTATGAAGTGTCTGGCAAATGGGCCCAGCACGCTAGAAAAAATTGCGCATAAATTAGGACGCGTAAAAGGTGGTGATATTACAGACGATCTTAAGGACCTCGAAGAAACGGGTTTTCTTTCTAGAGATTTTACGTGGCATATTCAGACTGGAGAACTTTCAAAATTAAGCCAATTTCGTATTCAAGATAATTATGTACGTTTCTATTTGCGATATATCGAGCCTAAAAAAGCAGCTATCTTAAAGGGCACGGTCAAAACATTGCCCATCTCGTGGCTTTCCATCATGGGGTATCAGTTCGAAAATCTTGTTCTTAACAATTTCCATAAAGTCATCGAGCTTCTCAATATCCCTTCCCACGAAATCGTAACTATGGGTCCTTATTTTCAAACTCAAACCAGCCAGCGAAAACAATGTCAAATCGATTTGATGATTCAGACTAAATATAATCAATTATATGTGTGTGAAGTGAAGTTTGAAAAGGGCGAAATCGAAAAAGAGATTATCAAAGAAGTGAAAGATAAAATTCGTCGCCTTGAACGTCCAAAAGGTTATTCATGCCGCCCCGTATTAATTCATGTCAATGGCGTCGCCGACACCATCATAGAAACTGAATATTTCTCTAAGATCATTGATTTCAGTGAATTACTAGATTAGAGCATGAACCTATCTCCATATTCTTAACAGATGCCTTTTTTATTTTCTTCCGTTTACCAAGGCATGTGTGCCGCTTCCGGTATTCAAGCCTCTGCAAAACAGCCGGCGATCATGGGCAAATGCTTCATCGCGCTCGGGATCATTGAGTCGTTCTCGCTTTTTGCCTTTGTGTTCGCCCTGCTCTTGATCTAATTGGCAAAAAACCTTACACATAGATTAATGAAGACGCGCGTTGAGACCGACAGCTTGGGTTCGATCAGAGTTCCGGATGACAAATACTGGGGCGCTCAAACCCAGCGGTCGATCCAAAACTTTCCGATCGGCACAGAAAAGATGCCGATCGCATTGATCCATGCTCTTGGGATCGTCAAAAAAGCCTGTGCTCTTGTCAACCATCAGCTCGGCCTCCTTTCTCCAAAGAAAAAAGAGCTCATCGTGAAAACCTGCGATGAGCTCCTCTCTGGAAAGCTCGACGACCAATTCGAGCTTGTTGTCTGGCAGACAGGTTCCGGCACCCAGACCAACATGAACGTCAACGAAGTGATCGCCAACCGCGCCATCAAAAAAGCCGGCGGCAAACTCGGCTCAAAAACCCCCATCCATCCCAACGACGATGTCAACATGTCGCAATCGTCCAATGACGTCTTCCCCACCGCTATGCACATCGCGACGATGTCCGCGGTAAAAAAGCATTTGCTCCCTCACTTAAAGCTTTTGGCAAAAGGGCTGCGCGCCAAATCGAAACAATTTCAGAAAATCGTCAAGGTCGGCCGCACGCATCTTATGGACGCTGCTCCTTTGACCCTTGGACAAGAATTTTCCGGTTATGCTGCGCAACTGGAAAACGGGATCCGGGTCGTTGAAGAGGCTCTTAAGCCTGTTTCAGAACTGGCCCTTGGAGGCACCGCGGTCGGCACAGGCATCAATGCTCCCACCCGTTTTGCTGAAAAAACGGCAGAAACGATCTCTAAGCTGACCGGATATTCGTTTGTCACAGCCCCGAATAAATTTGCGGCCCTTGCAGCAAGCGACGGCCTTGTCGAGATGAGCGGCGCCCTCAAAGTTGTTGCCTCTGCTCTCTTGAAAATCAGCAACGATATCCGCCTACTCGCTTCTGGCCCCCGCTGCGGTTTCGGAGAACTCCTTCTCCCGGAAAATGAACCCGGCTCTTCGATCATGCCCGGCAAAGTCAATCCAACCCAATGCGAATCGATGACAATGGTCGCTGTTCAAGTGATGGGCAACGATACAGCGATCACGATTGCAGGATCCATGGGGCATTTAGAACTCAACGTCTTCAAACCCGTGATCATCTACAATCTCCTGCAATCAATCCAGCTTCTTTCTGATGCAGCTAAAAACTTCCACGACAAGTGCCTCAAAGGGATCAAGCCGAATTCAAAACAGATCCAGAAGCACCTAGAAAACTCTCTGATGCTCGCCACCGCCCTCAACCCCGTCATCGGGTATGATAAAGCCTCTAAAGTCGTTCAAAAGGCCTACAAAGAAGGTCTTAGCCTCAAACAAGCCGCGCTCAAGCTCGGCTATCTCACATCGAAAGAATTCGATCGAATTGTCAACCCGAAAAAATGATTTAAATTATACACAAATAAATTCAAATTTAATGTAGGATGAAAAAATTATTGCTAAGCAGAGGTTGTCTTTGATGTCCAAAAAATACGTCCGCGATTTGCTTTATTTTTCAGTGACAATGAGCGCTCTCACCATGTCATCTCTAAGCGCTGCACCAATTACAATCAACGTTGCTGGGGATACGAACTTAGTCACAAATGGTACTTTCAACGCAGGGACGATGTCCGGTGATTTGAGAGGGGCTTTGAACTTCATCAATCAGACCTCGGGCAGTTATAATATTACTTTTAATCTAGGAGGGAGTAATACCATCTCTCTTGGAACCAATCTCCCCATTTTGAATCTGAATGCTCCAAATACAGTTCAGATAGATGGCTCCAACGGGGGATCTCAAATTATCATCGATGGTTCGGCCGCTCTCCCAGGATTCTTTGCAGAAAAAGGGTCCATCACACTCGAAAATCTTACGCTACAAAATTTACGCTCAACTGGCGGCGTTGGAGGAAGCGGAGCGGGCGGGGGTGGAATGGGTGCAGGCGGTGCGCTCTTCATCGATCAAGCTGCAGTAACCATCTCCAATGTGACCATTAATTCCTGTTCTGCACAAGGCGGTCAGGGTACAGCGGCAGCAGGAGGCATCAGTGCAGGCGGAGGAGGTGGAGGCTTTTGGGGGTGTAACGTTACTGGTCAGGGTGCAGGTGGTAACGTTGGAGCTGGCGCTACCGGAGGTGGAGGCGGAGGGGGAGGGGGAATTGGCGGTGCTGGAGGCAAAGGTGATCTTGCAGGAGGACGAGCAGATGGAGGTGGCGGTGGAGGCATTTGGGGAACCAGTCAGGGGGGGAACATTGGCTTTGGAGGACCGATTGCTTCTAACTTAGACGATCCACATGGTTTGCCTGGTGGTGGGTTTGGAGCAGCTAGTGGAGGCTCGGTTTCTGTAATCTTAGGAGGCTTGAATGCGGGAGGTGGTTCATGCACTGCTGTACCGGGTACAAACACGGCAGGAGCGGGGGGGGGGGCAGGTGGAGGTAGTATTTTTGTCCAAAGTGGTCCCGGGGGCCCAGGAGGTTTTGGCGGAGGCGGCGGCGGCGGTTGCAGTACTCTGATCGGTGCTTCCGGCACAGATGGTGGTAATGGAGGTTTTGGCGGAGGAGGTGGCGGAGGAGGTAATCCCGGAAATCTAAGTCCTTCGGGTAATGGTGCAGGAGGCAACGGAGGATTTGGCGGAGGTGGGGGAGGAGCGGGTAACTCTGCGAAACCCAGCGGCAATGGCGGTTTTGGAGGGGGCGGTGCTGGGTCCGGCATGGTAGGTCAGCCCGGTATAGGAGGTGTAGGGGGCGGACATGGGGCGGCCGTAGGATCAGGATCCGGAGGAGGAGGAGGAGCCGGTTTTGGAGGAGGAATTTTTCTCAATAGCGGGTTCTATAACGCGGGTTCGGCAGGTTCATTGACCATTCTTGGCCCGTTCAGCACGAATGCGAGTAACACGACGACACGTGGAACGGGCTCTCCATTTGCAGGCTTCAATGCAGGCAACGATGCCTTTTTATTGACGGGAACTACAATTATCTTAGATCCAAACGGTTCTTCGATTACCTTTACAAATTCCATCGCAGACGATAGTCCTTCTTCCTTTGATGGGGTACCCCTACCCCCTTCTTTCACATTAGGCACTCAATCCGGTGCTATCCTTTCTATAGGAACGGCGAATCCTGCAGGCACTGTCAATCTAGTTGCAGCTAACACCTACCAAGGTGGTACAACATTGAATAAAGGCACAGTGGCGATTAGCAATAACAACTCTCTTGGGACCGGCGTTTTGAATTTTAGTACGAATAATGGAAACATCCTTAAAGCTGCAGTTTCAGGGCTTAGCGTTGCAAATGCCATTCATCTCAATGTCAATGGCATCGTCGATACCAATGGGAATACGATGACTTTGACCGGAAATATTACATTAGCCGGTTCCTTGACGAAACAAAACACCGGGACTTTAAGATTAGCTGTAGCTGCTGGAACAAATACCTATTCTGGTGGAACAGTGATTAGTGCAGGCACATTGGAAATCGATTCTGTCGCTTCGCTTCCGACAGGAGGGAATGTCGATTTGCCAGGAGCATCAGCCATTTTAAACCTCAGTACTGCAGGCGGCGGAGCTGTGACGATTGGTGATCTTACAGGGATTGGAGGAAGTTCTGTTAATCTCGGAGCCAGTCCGTTGACATTTGGAACGGCTACTCTCTCAGCAATTTTTGGCGGGACGGTTTCAGGAACAGGATCTTTGATCAAGCAGGGTTCCGGGACTGCAATTTTTTCGGGGACTAATAACTATTCCGGCGGAACGACGATCAATGGAGGAACCTTTGAAGTCACCGGTGCTGGAATTTTAAACTCTACAGGTTTTGTCAATGTGAATGCCTCAGGGGCCGCTTTTGACATTACGACAGCAGCAAGTCCGATTACCATTGGCGATTTAAGCAGCGTCAGCGGAAGCAATATCAATGTAGGTGCAAATACGCTGACTTTCGGAACAGGTAATTCTACCACATTTTCAGGTTCATTCAATGGCGCCGGCACTTTAATCAAGCAAGGCAGCGGCACTTTTACAGTTGATGGAACAAATGCATTCACAGGCACATTCGATGTCAATGCAGGAACTTTGCGCGTTGCTTCGACGGGGCTTTTTCCACCGGCATCCACAACAACCATTGCTAGCGGTGCGACTTTAGCAGGGACCGGAACGCTCGGAACTGTCATCCTGAACGGAACAGTCTCTCCTGGCGATTCGATCGGAACCATCCACACAGGCGATTTCTCATTCAATAGCGGTTCGAATTACATTGTGGAATTAAGTGATACTTCCTCGGATTTAGTGGCTTCTTCAGGCACCGTGACGATCAATTCTGGTTCGATATTGAATTTAGTTTCCGCAGGCTTATCCATGCCACAATCTAGCTACACGATCATCACCTCTACATTGCCGATCGTGAGAAATGGCGACTTTATCCTTAACAATCCCTTTCCACGTTTTAATTTCAGAGTTCAATACGATCCTAATGACGTCATGTTAATTTTAACATCGATGACTAATTTTGTTGCGAAAGGCAATGCTGCAGGTGCCGCAAATTGTTTCAACGCCATGCTCGGTAATTCCGATCTTCAGCCCATTATTAGCATCCTCAGTATGCAAACGCAGTCCCAACTCCAAAAGTCATTCAACCAAATGCAGCCCGCCGAACTCAATGCGATTGGGCTGGCGCAGGAAAATGTAGCGGAACGGATACGCCAAATCTATTCCCGTCATTTTTTCAAACAAAAAGTGATCACTTGTCCGGCCTTATCATGCACACCTCCGCCCCCTCCTGAAAAAACTTCTCGTGCTTATCAATCCTCTGGTTACTATGCGCAGTCACAGCCGATTGAGAATTCCTCAGAACCGCTTTGCCATGAGCAGCATTGGCATTTTTGGGCAGCCCCCTTTGTCGAACGGGTACATCAAAGTGGCAATAGCGATCTCAAAGGATACAAGGAAGAATTTGCAGGGGTCACCGCAGCAGCGGACTACCAGATGAAACATTGGATCTTCACGGGAGGGTTTTCTTATGCCGGCGCTGACGTGCACGTTAAAGGCGGCGATGTGCAAGGAGATTTCAATACCTATGCAGGCACCGTTGGCGCGCTGTGGGCAGGCTCAGGGTTCTTTGCCGATGGATTAGTCTCTTATCTCTTCAGTACAGCAGATGCAACCCGCGAAATGGAGTTCGGCGTGGTAACGCCTACATTCTCAGGCTCTGCAAAAACAGATATCAATTTCTCAGGTTTTGCACAAACAAAAGCCAAGCATTCGCAAGATTCCAATGAAGTGGTGGGCCATCTCGGCGGCGGCTATGATTTTAAATGGAGCCGTGGAACCCGCCATAAATATCATTTGTACCCCTTCATTGATGTGGATTACATTTACATTGACCAAGATGGATTTAAGGAGCATGGCGCGGATGGTTTAGATTTGATGGTGAAGGGGAAGCGCTACGACCTGCTCCGTCCCGATGTGGGAATAGGATTTGTGTATGCGGGATGCTGGGCACACTACGCTTTGTTGGGGGATGCGTCTATAAGTTATGCACGGGAGTTCAGGTTCTTAGGAAAGAAGACGAAGTCTAACTTTGTAGGTAATAAAGATTGCTTTTTTACTGTACGGGGATTGAACCCAAAGAACAATCTTATTTGCCCCACAGCGAGCTTTGGCGTTGCTACCACAGGCAAAAATACGTTTTCACTTACTCTGACTTATTACGGCGAGTATGGCAAACATTTTATCGAAAATGCCGGAGAGATCGAGTTGAAGGCTGCTTTTTAAGAATTTCGGGATAGGGTCAAAGTGGCCAAGATCAACTTTAGTCAGAACGTCCTCGCAGAGCGAGGAGCTTGAATGTCTGTGAGCAGCCCCAAGGGCTGCCAGCTAATTAATGCTTTCCTGGCTTGTGATTTTAGCTACCTTATTCCCCAATCCTGCGCATCCTGCCGCTTGCGATCCTGCGTATCCTGTCATGGTTGTACAGCTGTGACAGGATATGCAGGATCGCAAGCGGCAGGATGCACAAGATGAGAATGCATTTTTGATGTGGACTTTACTTTTCTACTAAATCTCTAGGCCAAGCCTTGGGAGTCCACTGGTCAAACCAGTGGTTTACCTATCGGAAATTATTAATATGAATCCCTATCTTCGTCAGCAGAAATCGTCCGACTAAGATCGGATGCTGCAAAAGCAATTTCATCAAGGTAGCGTAATTGACACCTTCCACTGGTTTTTCTAGCATCGTGGGATGCCGTGCTGATGCATCGGCGATCCACTGTTTGTAAGGTGGGGGAAGGATCGGCAGCTTATCGAGTTCAAAAAACTCGACAGCGCGTGTCTCGGCGCCTGTTTTAGGAGCGCCGCCGCATGGTGCGACCTCATAGAAATGAGTCAGCTTGGCCAGCCTGTTTGTCGGAGTATATTCAGCGATTTTTCTCACAATTTTTACTTGGTAGCCGGTCTCTTCTTCCATCTCGCGGCAGGCAGCAGCTTCCGGGTTTTCTCCCGGGTCGATTCCTCCACCGGGGAGCACCCAAACAGGAATATCGCGCCGTTTAATCAGCAATATTTTAGAATTGTTAAAAAGAATGCACGCAACCGAGTGGGTCATGAATAGGAAGTTTATCGTTCCGGCGTTTTTCTGCCTAATGTTCCTCGCAGGATGCAGTAAATATTATCTATCGCTCAGGCAAGTTCCGATCGACGCGAGCTATATGGCCAGCAGCCATGTCGGATCTCCAGAGCCCAGGATGCCCCCCCATGGGCAGAAGATTGTCCTCCAATGGGCTGTGCCTCCGGATCTGTTAGAACAAAAACCTCAGATTACCTTCCATGTGATCTATAAAAACCATACGGAAAAGACGTTCGTCTATCCGATTGAGAGCCGTCTTGGCTATGAAGTGTATTCCCTGCTTAATCACGAGTATGATGAGACAGGCGGGATTTTGACTTATTCAGCGGAGATCAGGACGCCAGATCACCATGTCTATCGAGAATGGAAGCATCAACTCTGGGCGAACTTAATCACCTTAGAGGGTGTTGATCAATAAATATCTCATCGATTTTTGGGGCTTTTTGAGCCAATTTTAGTTTCATTTGTTATGGGTTATATCAACTCCGTATATTACCCATAACAAATGAAACTAAAATTGGCCAAAAATCCTCCAAAAATCGATGAGATATTTATTGATCAACACCCTCTTAGATGATTGAATAAACTGCAATAGAACGAACTAACATTTCTGTTTCATTCCATCCGAGACACGGGTCGGTGATGGAAACGGCATATTTTAAGCTTGAAGGGCTTTCCGATAGATACTGGGATCCTTCTTCGAGGTGGCTTTCGAGCATGATGCCTAAGATCTTGCGGTTGCCTCGTTCAAACTGCTCAAGAGTGGCCTGGAAAGCCTCTTTTTGCCGTCCATACTCTTTTTGACAGTTCCCATGAGAGCAATCGACCAGGATCCGATTTTTCAGCCCATGGAGATCCATGGTTTCGATCGCCTCTGCAATCGAAGCAGGATCGTAATTCGACTCTAGGCGAGATCCTCTTAGGACGACATGGGTGTACGGGTTGCCGGTGCTTTCTGCAAGGGCGATCTGTCCATCATCATTGAGATGGGGGAACCGATGCGGACATCCCGCTGCAATCATCGCATGGATTGCTTGATCGACATTTCCCTCGGGACTGTTTTTAAAACCGATGGGGCAAGAAAGATAAGATGCGAGTTCCCTATGGGGCTGCGAGGCGGACGTGCGCGCTCCGATAAATCCCCATGAAACTAAATCTTGGATGTAGGGGATTAAGAAGGGGTTTAAAAATTCTGTCGCAATGGGGATTCCTAAATCCGTCAACGTTAAAAATAACTCCCGAGCCCAGAAAATTCCGGTTTGGATGTCATTGGAACCGTCGAGATGCGGATCGTAGGCAAGGCCTTTCCATCCTGTCACCGTACGGGGTTTTTCAATATAAACGCGCATCACCAAGACGCATGTGGAGGCAACTTCGTCTGCGAGCGCTCGCACTCGTCTCCCATACTCTAAAGCCGCAGAAAGATCATGGATGGAGCAAGGTCCCAAAACAATGGCGAGTCTTCCATCTTTTCCTGTGATGAGATCGGAGATGACCTCGCGGCTTTTCTCAATGAAAATCTTCTGTTTTTGTGTGACAGCGAGCTTTTCTTTGATTTTGCGTGGTGTAAGCATGAAGAGCAGGATGACAAAATTTACTTTTATTCTCAAGAATGTTGAAAAACTATTAAGATTTTAGAGGAGATCCTATGTTTGAAAAATTGATCGTTTCATGTTCGATGATGACTGCTTGCTTTGCCTATTCCGCAAAAGAGATGAGCCTGGAAGAAAAGGTCGGCCAGATTTTAGTTGTCCAATTCCACGGAGAAGAGGCCAATGAGGATGCAAAAGCGCTGGTGCAAGAGATGCATGTCGGAGGATTCATTTATTACACTTGGTCGAATGGACTGACGTCTCCTGCGCAGGTTAAAGCGCTCAGCGCGGGATTGCAAAAACTGACAAAAGGGCCTCGGCTTTTCATCACCACGGATCAAGAAGGTGGCATTGTGACGAGGCTCACCCAAGGGTTTACGGTGCTGCCCGGCAATAAAGCGCTTGGTATGACCAGAAAACCCGAGCTGGCAAAAGAGAGCGCCATTGCGATCGGCGAGGAGCTTCAAGCTGTTGGTATTAACATGAATCTTTCTCCCGTGGTCGATGTCAATAGCAACCCGCGCAATCCGGTCATTGGGATCCGTTCATTTGGGGATTCAGCAGCTATGGTTATCGCCTTTGGAAAAAAGGCTTTAGAAGGTTACCGGGAGGCAGGGACGATTGCTTGCCTAAAGCACTTTCCGGGCCATGGAGATGTTGAAGTCGATTCGCATTTAGCCCTTCCGATTGTTCACAAATCGAAGGAAGAACTGATGCGGGTTGAGCTGAAACCTTTTGCTAAGCTTGCTTCACAAGCAGATATGATCATGACAGCTCATCTTCTCATGCCGGCACTCGATCCCGACAACTGCTCTACACTCTCGAAAAAAACGGTTGATTTCTTAAGAAAAGATCTGGGATTTCAAGGAGTCATTATTACGGACTCTCTTGCGATGGAGGGCGTGCTTAAGAAATGTGGATCTGTCGATGAGGCTGCAGTCCAAGCTTTGAACGCCGGTTGTGATATTTTAATGCTCGGTGGAAGGCAGCTGATTGGTGATTCGAAGTTTGAGCTGACGGTGAGCGATATCCGCAGAATCCATCAGAGATTAGTCGATGCTGTAAAAAGCGGTCAGATCTCTGAAGAGCGGCTGGATCAAGCGGTAGAAAAAGTCCTAGAGCTGAAAAATAAATATCTTGTAAATCCTTCTAGGACAGGCAACGCCGTAAAAATGGCAGAGCATGAGGCGCTTTCTAAGAAAATCGCTGCCTTGTCAGTGCAGATCAAGAAGAATCAGCAGATGTCTTTTGTAGGTAAGAAAGTCGTAGTAATAGCGCCTCAACTTCTCAAAGAGTCTGTCCAGCAAACTTCGTTGGCAAAAATGGGCCAGACGCTGTTCTTTCAGGGACTAAATCCAACAGAGGCCGCGGTAGCGGCAGTCATCGAAAGTGCTAATACTGCCGATGTGATTGTGTTTTGTTCTTATAATTCGTGGAAAAATGAAGCTCAAGCAAAGCTCATTCAGATTTTCCTAGAGTCGGGAAAGCCGGTTGTCCTATTTGCCGTGAGAGATCCGCAAGACGCTGCGCTTTTTCCCAAAGCAGCAGCAATTCTGACGACTTTTAGCCCGACGGTGCCATCGATTCAGGCTGCGTGCGATCGTTTATCTTTATCCTTAGGCGCCGAAAAACCCGGTCATTTATGACCAGGTTTTTCGGCGCCTAAGGATAAAATCCTCCCTGTATTAGAAATTTTTTTAATCGTGGTTTTAAAAAACGGCCTGTCCGTTTTTTTAAAACGAGGCTACATTACCAAGTTTTCAGAGTGCAAAGCAAGATTCTTTGAAGAAGCTCAATTTTTCCAAACGTCTGAGATCTGTTTTTCTAAGCTGGCGACGAAATTTTTTTCTCGCTTTTGGAGTTTTTTTATCGAGATGCCAGTTTTTCGAGAGACCATTTCACGCATATGCTCGATAGTGACCGTGCGAGTAAGGCGGCTTCGGATCTCTTGGGTTTTTTGATCGATGATTTGGGGGTCATCCACTTCTTGGCGCATTAATAAAAGCCGATCGAGAAAAACAGCCAGCTTCTGATCCTGAAGCATCACACTTGCCTGCGATGTTTCAGAGAGACTGGCAAAACTTGCAGCTTGCTCAAGCAGATCAAGAGCTTTGTCCGGGAATCTCTCGTTTTTAATGAACCGTTGAGAAAGAGCGAGGCATTCTTCGAAAGCTGCAGTGCTGATTTGGACTCCATGGCGCGACTCAATCGTTGGAATGAAGGCTGTTAACATCTCTACGATTTCCTCTTCGGAAGGTTCATTTTTATTAAGATACGTGGAGGGTCCTTTTAATTGTGGAAGTCGATTGCGATCGACACTGGGTTTCCACGTTATTCCTTGCGGGGTGGTCATTTCCACCTCTAGGAGATCAAATAAACGGGGGAGATCTCTCTGACTCCACAAGCTATCGCAAGAGGGAGAAGTTTTTGGAGGAGTTTCTGGGGGTATTGGGCTGGTGCTAGGTGCAGGGGTTCCTCCAAATAGTTGGTAGATAGAGTCTAAAATAGAATAGGTGGCAGGAGGGGGCTTCTCTTGAGGAACAGGAGTTATTTTTTCTTTTGCAACGCGCTTTGTTTTTTGATCGATTTCTTTATCAATCACACCACCAGATGAAGATCTCGCTTCCCCCGTGTAAACGTCATTATTAAGTTCGTTGACAGGCATAAACCACCTCCTTTAACTGAAACTAGTTTGCCTAAATGATAATTAAAAAACCTCCGGAGACTGTTGTCTAAAGCTTTTCGAGTTTTTGGGCGATCTCGAAGAGGTCTTTTTCAGCTTGTTGGAGGTTGAATTGGAGCTTCTCCACGAGTTGCGGAGGGGCTTTTTGCAGGAAGTCTTGGTTGCCGAGCTTGGTGCGGGCGCCATTTTGCTGCTCGATTAGCTTCTCTTGTTCTTTGAGAAGGCGGGCTTTTTCTTTTTCCCGCATCTCGGAAGGGAGAGGAATAATGAGGCGGAGATCGCCAATGTTTGTTGTGGAGGCAAACGGTATCGGTGTCTCTTTGTCGGTAAAGGAGAGGCTTTCTAGGCGGACGAGGGATTTGAGGATGCCTTGATGCTTCTCTGCGAAATCGAGCCTCTCTTTAGGGCCGACGAAGTGTAGGGATGTCGGTGTCCCAGGCGGGATCTGCATTTCTGCACGGATATTGCGGATCGCATGGACGAGCTGATCGACGGAGGTAAATTCTTCTTCGATGCTAGGGTCGATATCCATTTGCCTAATGACTTTTGGATAAGGAGCGACGATGCAAGCGGCAGATTGGAGCGCCTTGAGAGTTTCTTGGGTATAGGGATCTTTGGTTTCAGAGAAGGAAAATTGCTTTTTGAGAAGCTGAAAGAGCTCTTCCGTGATAAACGGCGCCATCGGATGGAGGAGGCGGATGGCATTGCACAGGACAGCGAGAAGGATTTTTTGTTTGTTGCTGCGGCCCTCAGGGGTGCCTTGCTTTCCAAATAGGATCGGCTTGGTCATTTCGAGATAGTAGGCGCAGAACTCTTTCCAGAAAAAGTCGTAGGCAGCAAGTGCGGCTTTATCGAAGGCATATTCATGGAGAGAGGCATTGACTTCTTCGATAATGCGATTAAGGCGGGAAAGGATCCATTTGTCTTCAAGGGAAAGAAGGTCAAGATCAATGCCGTCTCCCATTTCTAACCCATCTATTAGATTCATGAAGACAAAGCGGGCGCCGTTCCAGATCTTGTTGGCAAAGTTTTTAAATTCTTCAAATCGTCGCCTGTCTAGATCGATCTGGCGAGCATGGGTGGTGGAAGCAGCGAGCGCCATGCGCATCGCATCGGCGCCATACGCGTTGATGATTTCCAAGGGATCAATGATATTCCCTTTGGACTTGGACATCTTTTCCCAACGGCTTTGGACCTCGGGGGGAGGTGCCTGACCGGCATCGTATTTTAGAAATTCGGTTGAAGAGAGATAAGCGATCGATCCGTCACCGTTGTATCTCCAGTACGATTTTCCAAAGATCAATCCATGGAGGAAAACTTCAGAGAAGGGAGGAGTGTGGAGAGCATATTCACCCATCATGATCATCCGAGCAACCCAAAAGAATAAGATGTCATGGCCTGTCACCAGGACAGAGGTGGGATAGAATTTTGCCATGTCGGGAGTTTTCTCCGGCCATCCCATGACGCTAAAGGGCCATAGAGCAGAAGAAAACCAGGTGTCTAAAACATCGGGATCTTGCATCCATCGGGAAGGATCTTTGGCAACTTCAGGAGGGACTCCTTCTCCGTCATAGCAAATCATAAGTGAGGGATTTTCAACACGGTACCAGATGGGAATTCGGTGACCCCACCAAAGCTGCCGAGAAATGCACCAGTCGCGGAGATTATGGATCCAGTGAAAGTAGGTATTTTCAAACGTCTCAGGGATCAGTTTAACTTTTTTTGATTTGACGAGATCGATCAGCTTTTCTTTGAAGTGGGACATCTTGACGAACCACTGCTTAGAGAGATACGGCTGAATAACCGCTTTAGAGCGGTAAGAGACTCCGACGCGGTTTTTATATTTTTCGATTTTTTCAATCAGGCCAAGCGATTTGAGTTTTTCAACAATGGCTTTGCGAGCCTCTTCCATCGTCAGCCCTTGAAACTCTCCGCCGTTTTCGTTGATACGGCCATCCGGTGTCATGATATTGATCATCGGAAGGTAGTGTCTTTGCGCCATTACATAGTCGTCGGCATCATGGGCAGGGGTCACTTTCACAACCCCGGTACCGAATTTCGGATCGATCTGGATATCACCAATGACAGGAACATTTCTATTGACGAGAGGGATGGTGATCGGTTTTCCGATGAAGGTTTGGTAACGGATATCTTCCGGAGAGACAGCGACAGCGGTATCGCCAAGGAGGGTTTCAGGGCGGACGGTCGCGACGACGAGGTAATGCGCCGATTCAGGAATTTTGTACCGGATGTAGTAGAGATGGGATTCCTTTTCTTCGTATTCGACTTCATCGTCGGCTAGAGCGGTCTGGGTCACAGGATCCCAGTTGACAAGGTAGTCTCCACGGTAGATAAGGCCGTCTTGGTACATTTTTTTGAACATCGTCCGGACAGCGCGCGATCTCGGCTCGTCCATCGTAAATGCCAGCCGGTCCCAATCGCAGGAACATCCAACTTTTTTGATTTGATTGAGGATGAGCTGCTCGCTTTCATTTTTCCATTTCCAGACATGCTCTAAGAACTCCTCGCGGGAAAAGTCGCTGCGTCGTTTGCTCAGCGTTTTCATGAGATTTCGTTCAACAACGGTCTGGGTCGCAATCCCGGCGTGGTCTGTGCCAGGGACCCAGAGGGTCTCATACCCGCACATTCTCTTCCAGCGGATCAAAATATCTTGAAGGGTATCGACCAAGGCGTGGCCCATGTGGAGCACGCCGGTGACGTTCGGGGGAGGGATGACAATCGTATAAGATTTTTTTGATGTTTTGCTATCGGCTTTGAAAAAGCCGTTTTTCTCCCAATAGCTGTACCATTTCTCTTCGACATCTTGAGGGTTGTAGGCCTTGGGGAATTCTTCCATAGGCATTCATGATACCAAGAGGGAAGAGGAAAGTCAAAAAGTCTCTAAGAGATGGGGGTGTAATTAAAAGTTTTAGGCTGCATGGGCGAAGCGAGGGTTAATAACACCACTTTACTTCTTTTTTACGGTTGCTTTCTATCAGATCCGTTAGACTACTCTTTCTTTTTTGAATTATAATAGGACATTCCAACTAGACCAGATACGATGCCAGCAACAGTACCGAAACCGGCTGAACAACGACCGTAAAATTGATAATTGGTTACATATTTGTCGAACAAATCTTTGCTCATAGCATAAACAGTGCGGGAACCCAATGAACGGTGGAACTTATTTAAGTAGATAATGAGATGCTTTTTTGCTCCTGGAGCTGTAGAATCGCATAAACAGGCAAAACGCCAAATCTGCTCGTGATAAGGGAGTATGGAAACTGCAATGCCAATGCATACCCCTGCTAACGTAATTAATAATGCGACATTAAGCTCTTTCTTATCCTTGGAATCTCTTGAGTTTTCAATCTTGCTTATCAAGTAGCCACAGAGGCAACCTCCGGCCAGAGCAAGAGCTGTACCGGTGGCAACAAGTGCACATGACTGCTGGGTAGGACTTAGCACAAAACCCCTCATTTTTTTGTGAAAAAGCTTATAGGAAAATCGATCTCAGGTAAAGATTTTAGCGCGGGTAGTATGTAATTAAAAGTGTTAGTTAACAAAAGATAACAAAAGAGAGCTGTGGGCATCTATTTGCTGTGTTATCCTGCTTCGACAACCTACTGTGGGGTTGCCTGCATCGGGGTGCCTTGCACTTTAGCGCCCTGGCTCACTTTTTGCTCAGGCTAACATTTTTAATTTATTACAGGTAAACCACTGGTTTGACCAGTGGACTCCCAAGGCTTGGCCTGGAGATTTAGTAGAAAAGTAAAGTCCACATCAAAAATGCACTCTCATCCTGCGCATCCTGTCATGGTTGTACAGCTGCGACAGGATACGCAGGATCGCAAGCGGCAGGATGCGCAGGATTGGGGAATAAGTTAGCTAAAATCACAAACTAGGAAAGCATTAACTAACTGGCAGTCCTTGGGGCTGCTCACAGACATTCAAGCCCCTCGCTTTGCGAGGGCGTTCTGACTACATCCCTCAGAGATGATGTTGAAGTGACAGGCCTCAAGAAATGCCTTTGATGATTATTTTAAGCTTCAGCTATTCTAGTTTAAGAATTTTTTTCAGGAGCCTATTATGCAAGATTCTACGAACACAGAAGTTGCTCTTTCTAGCTTATCTTTCGAGTCTCTCAAAAAACTCAACAAGCATGGGGTGGAGTATTGGTGCGCGCGAGACCTTCAACCTTGTTTGGGATATTCTCAATGGCGATATTTTGAAAACTCAGTTAAAAAAGCCATAGAATCTTGTAAACAATCAGGCTACGACCCAAACCATCACTTTGCGGGCGCCCGCAAACCGATCCCTGGTGGTAAAGGTTCTGTTCAGATGGTGGAAGATTACCATCTCTCGCGTTTTGCCTGTTATCTGATAGCACAAAACGGAGACCCCAGGAAGCCGGAAATAGCACAGGCACAAAAGTATTTCGCTATCCAGACTAGACGACAAGAACTTTCAGATGCTGAGGTTGCTGATCGAGAGCGGTTGGAGTGCGTCAGCAGGTATCTATCGAATTCAAAGCATTGTCTGGAGCTGCACGAGATGCAGGCGTACAGGATAAAATGTTCGGTGTGTTTCATGATGCGGGATACAAGGGTCTTTATGGGGGATTGGGTGTCGATGCCATTAAGGCTCGAAAAGGCATTCATCCCAAAGAGCAGCTGATGGACCGAATGAATACAACAGAGCTTTCAGCAAATCAATTTCGAATGACTCATACACGTGAAAAGCTTAAATTAGAAAAAATCAAAAATCAAAGAGATGCCATGGAAGTTCATGAGGCGGTTGGAAAAGAAGTTCGAGCTGCCATTGTTAAAATTGGCGTTGCTCTGCCTGAAAATATTCCTGCCGCAGAACCCATTAAAAATGTTAAAAAGCGTCTGAAAACATCGAAATCCATTTTAACGCTTGAACCCAAAGATGCAATTGGATTGATCTCATTGGATGACGATACGTAAGATGCTGCATTCTAACTAAAAGAGAAATAAATTGTCGTGGATCACTTTTTTGAGGTCCGTGGGCAAACGTCTGCTTCGAGAGGCAATATATCCATCAGGACGGATGATATAGAGGCACGGTTTGAGGGCGTGATAGGGAAGCGCCATCACGCTATCAAGGGGGCAGTGCCGGATGACGCATTCGTTGGGAAGTTCAGGGTTATACTCGGGGGCGCCGAAGACGAGGATGATAAAGCGGGTCTCTTCTGCGCTTTCTAAGAGCGGAGCCCGTGTGCCGGGCTTCGGTCCTTTCCAAAGGACATCTCTGACCGATTGCCACGAGAGCCGGCTGTATTTGTAATGTGTGCGAACTTCTGCAAGAGTGGCGGAGAACTGCTTGCGGAAGAAATTCCATTTGAACAAAGCGGCAAACGCTTTGAAAAAAACATGCCTGAGGAGACGGTAAGGCGTCGAAATGAAAAATGTCGCAAAGGTCGTTCCCCATAAAGTCTTTTGTGCAACAGGATGCCGCTCTTCTTGATACGTCTCTAAAAGTTCTGGGCTGGCCCTCCGCTGGTGGACTAATGCCAGTTTCCAAGCTAAATTAAACGCATCTTGGATTCCGATATTGAGCCCTTGTCCGCCGGCGGGGCTGTGGATGTGAGCGGCATCGCCGCAGAGGAATACGAAGCCTTGGGACATGCGTGGAACGATTCTTCGATGAATGGTGAACATGGAGGCCCATACAATATTTTGGATCGAGAGGGAGACATTCGCACGCTCTTTGATCACTTTTTCTAAGAAGGGGATTTTTAGGTCTGTCGTCGAAGTATCGTCATGAAAGGTGGTAATGAGACGATAGTGGTTTTTTTTCGGTAGGGCCATGACGCCAAGAACACCTGCTGGGCTCATATAGCCGTGGATCTCATGCCGGGAAATCTGGCAATTTTCAATAACGACATCGGCGAGAGCAAAATTTTCGGCGAATTTAATCCCTCGGAAGGGAATATGGAGTGCACGACGGACAGCGCTATGAGCGCCATCGCATCCGACGATCCATGTGGCTGTGATGACTTCGTTCTGTCCGGAAGCGTTGGAAATAGTCGCCTGATTGCCGCGCAAGGAAACGAGCGTTAAACTCCGTTCGATGCGGCCGCCCAGTTGCTCAAGGCGGCGGTTTAACACCTCTTCGGTGTCGGCTTGCGGGATGATCAAAACAAACGGATAGGCGATCGACAGGATCGACAAACTGGTCATCCCAATCTGTCTTCCATTTTCATAAAGTTGAACGGTATCGACGGGCAGTCCGCGGTCGAGGATTTGATCGAGGACACCGAGTTTTTCAAACACTTCCAACGATCTGGCTTGCAATCCTAAGGCGCGGGATTGCGTCGTGCGCTCGTGCATCTGATCGATGAGCTTCACTTCAACGCCTCGGCGTCTGAGTTCGCACGCAAGCGTGAGGCCTGTGGGCCCTGCGCCGACAATGAGGACGTCAACGATTTTCTGATGCATTTTTGAGTTTCTTTAGCTCTTTAAGATACTTTTCTTCTTCTTTTGGTTTACCAGCACAGTGATAAAAAAGCATCAATTGTCGATAGAGCTGCATTTTTTCCCAAAGAAGCGCATGTTTGATCCACCCGCTTTTTAGATCGATTTTCCCTGTCAAGTAAAGTCCAAGGAGTGAAGATGAACGTGGATACGGCATGTCTAAAACACCGTTGAAGTGATTTCTAGCAATAGCGTCATTTTCTGTCGCAAGAAGGTAGCAGCCATAAGGAGTAAAGAGGGGAGAGTTTTCAGAAGAGAGTTGCTCAAGCGGATATTTTTCAAAGAGAGCCCCGACTTCTTTGGTTTGATTTGTCAGCAACAGCGCCCAAATTTTCTGAACCTCGTCTTTGACATAGGGAAGGATCTCTTTGGCACGGCCGGTATCTAAGCCGGTCTGGCAAAGATAATGAAGCAGTCGTGGATCTTCCGTTTTAAGAGCAGATTTAAATCCCTTTTCATGAGCCAAGAGCGCCAATTGGATGGAGGGTATCTCGGCAAGGCGGGGATTTTCTTTGATCATGGTAAAACAGCCGAGGTTTAGGAGGGCATAAAAAGCATCTTCGACATCCGGGCCTGTTTCGATGATTTCCAAGAGTGGAATGGGCCGTCCTAAAAAGAACGCAAGCTGGACGGCAACCGCAGCGCGGTTGAAATACGGAAGGGTTTCCCAATTTTCCCGCATGGAATGGATTAAATTTTGATGGTCGGGAAGAGCGTAGATGTGCGGAAGATGCCGCAGAGTCAAAAGTGCAAAATGGTAAGCGGCCAGACGGTCATGCGAAGACGATTCATGGAGCCGGAAGATGACGTGCTCGACAAGGCGGGGAAGGAGAGGGTGGTTCGGGTATTTCCGGATAGCAAGCTCTAAACACTTGGCCTCTTCTTCGATCTCTTCCAGTGCTTTATATACCAGCGATTTCCCCAGATATTCGAGAGGAGCGCCAGCTGTGCTGCGGAGTTTCCCAAATTCTTCAAGCGCTGCACTGAGCAACTGAGCGCGGGCGCGAGGCTTTTCACTTGATAGTCCCGCTTCTAGCAGAGTGACGCCGGCGCGGAAGAGTGCTTCGCGCCCTTCGGTGCGACCCGGGAAGGAAGTCGCAATGCGGCGATACTCCATGAGGGCTTTTGCATAATCTTTGCTGGCTAAAAACGCATCGGGAATGGCCAAGCAGCTGACAGTGATATTTTGACTTCCGATAAAGACTTTTAAATGCGAGAGCTCTAAATCAGCATCGCGCAAGAGCAGCCCAATGTGCGTCCCCGCGAGAGGCGTATGACTAATATAGTGGCACCGAAGTTGATCATCGATATAAACGCGCAGATGGCTGTCGGTTTTTTCAATCCGGACCAAATGCCAGATTTCGGGAAGGAGAAAGACGCTTTCGGCTTGCATCACTTCG
>Ga0207712_10000755_pt1 | contig 24450 bp, 20 predicted proteins | sample KBSS44metaG_FD_184402 | JGI IMG/M metagenome (GOLD analysis project Ga0207712, IMG submission 184402) | Switchgrass rhizosphere microbial communities from Kellogg Biological Station, Michigan, USA - KBS S4-4 metaG (SPAdes) (version 2) | ecosystem: Host-associated > Plants > Roots > Rhizosphere... | reverse complement strand
GTCCATCACCTTGAAGGTGAGGGGCGAGTAGAGCACGGTGGCGTCGATGTTGCCGGTCAACAGGTTCGGCACCAGGCCGCCGCCGCCCAGCGGCACGCGCGTGAACTCGACCTTCTGGGAAGCCAGCGTCCAGCGCGCGCAGATGTCGCTGCCGGAGCCGGCCGACGTGATGCCCACCTTCTTGCCGGCCAGCTCCTTCACGTCCTTGAGAGGCGAGTCGGTCTTAACGATGAGATACCAGCCGTAGTAGCCGTTGGCGCCATTGGCCACGCACCGCGCGTTGACGCCCTTCCTGAGGCCGGCGGCGACGCTGGACGAGGAGTTGAGGATCAGGTCGGCGGCGCCGGCGGCCAGCGCCTCGAAGCCTTCGGCACCGCTGCGGTAGACCGTCAGCTCGGCCTTGATGCCTTCCTTGTCGAACAGCTTCTGGCGCAGCGCGGTCTCGGCCACGATGGTGGGCCAGTAGGTTTTGGTGGGCACGCCGATGCGGACGGTCTCTGCCCCCTGGGCCAGGGCCAGGCCGGGCATGTAGGCGGCCGCCACGCCGCCGGCAACGCTGGCCCCGCCGCCGACGAGAATGCGGCGGCGGCTCAGGTCGGGCTTCTGGTCTCGCGACGGTCCTCTGGGCGATTTCGCCATCGGTCTCTGCTCCCCTGGGGCTCGCGCTGTCGTGAGCGGCCGCCGACATGCGCCGGCTGCCTTGTTCGATGGCGAGTGTAGATCAGGGGAGGCCGGCGGCACAACAAAAGGGGCCGAAAAGGGCGGCCCCCTCGCTCGCCAGCGTCCAGCGGGGCGGCTATGCATGCGCGCCCTGCGGCGCCGACGCATCAAGGTTCAACTTCAAGGCTCTCGGGTATCGAACCGCGCGGCTTGCACGGTCACACCACGTCGGCGGGCCGCGACTCGTGCAGGAGACCGTTCTCCAGCCGCAAAATGCGGTGCATGGAGCGGGCGAGGTCCATGTTGTGGGTGGCGATCAGCGCCGCCACGCCGGTGTGCTCGATCAGTGTGATGAGCTCGCGGAAGACCAGCGACGAGGTGCTGGGGTCGAGGTTGCCGGTGGGCTCGTCGGCGAGCACGATTTTGGGTGTGTTGGCGAGCGCGCGGGCAATGGCGGTGCGCTGCTGCTCGCCGCCCGAGAGCTGCGCGGGGCGGTGGTCGAGCCGCTCGCCGAGGCCCAGCATCTTGAGCAGCGCCGTGGCGCGGTCCTCCGCGGGGCCCCAGGGGAGCCCGCGGATCATCTGCGGCATGGCCACGTTCTCCAGCGCCGAGAACTCCGGCAGCAGCTGGTGGAACTGGTAGACGAAGCCCATCTCCACGCGCCGCACCCGCGTGCGCTCGGTATCCGTCAGGCTCGAGCAGTCGCGGCCGTTGACCAGCACCCGGCCGCCGTCGGCGGTCTCCAGCAGGCCGGCGATGTGGAGCAGCGTGGACTTGCCGGCGCCGGACGGGCCGACCAGTGCTACCGCCTGGCCAGGGTAGAGATCCATGTTGGCGCCTTTCAGCACGTGGATCTCGCGGTCGCCCTGGCGGAAGACGCGGCGCACGTCGCGCAGCTGCAGCACGGGGTGGGTGTGGGCGGTGTCCTGCACGGGCTACTCGTAGCGGAGGGCTTCCACCGGATCGAGCCGGGAAGCGCGCCAGGATGGATAGAGCGTGGCCAGCACCGACAGCACCAGGGCCAACACCACGATGATGGCCGTGGTCTGCCAGTTGAGGTCGGCGGGCAGCTTGGTGAGATAGTAGATGTTGGGGTCGAAGATGTTGGTGTCGGTGAGCCAGGCCACGAAGCGCCGGATGTCGTCGATCCTCCAGCAGAACAGCACAGCGAACAGGCAGCCGGCCAGCGTGCCGACCACGCCGATGGCGGCCCCCGTGATCAGGAATACGCGCAGGATCGCGCCCTGGGTGGCGCCCATGGTGCGCAGGATGCCGATCTCGCGGCCCTTGTCCTTCACCAGCATGATGAGGCCGGAGATGATGTTGAAGGCGGCCACCACGATGATGATCGACAGGATGATGAACATCATGTTGCGCTCCACCTGGAGCACCGAGAAGAAGCTGGAGTTGCGCTCGCGCCAGTTGACGAAGCGCAGCGCCGGGATGCCCAGCCCCTCCATGGCTTTCACCGACCTCTCGACGCTCTCCGGATCCTCCACCATCACCTCGAGCACATCGACGGCGTCGCCCTTGTCGAAGAAGCGCTGTGCCTCGGCCAGCGGCATGAAGATCATGCTGCGGTCGAACTCCGACATGCCCATCTGGAAGACGGCCGACACCTTGTAGCTCTTGGTGCGCGGTACGGTGCCGAACGGCGTGCGCGCGCCGCGCGGGGAGGTGAGCGTGATGGTGTCGCCGACGTTGACGCGCAGCAGGCCCATGAAGCCGGTGCCGACGGCGATGGAATCGGTGCGGTCGTCGAAGCCGTCGAGGGTGCCGAGCTTGACGTTGTTGGCGATCAGCGGCAGCGCGTTCAGCCCGTCGGCGCTGATGCCGCGCACCTTGGCGCCGACGGCCATGAATGCCGTGGAGGCGAGCACCTGGCCCTCGATCAGCGGCACGGCGCGCTTGACCGTGGGCGCCGCCTCCAGCTTCCGGGCATACTCGTTGTAGTCGGGGAAGTCGGCGTTATCGACCCTGATGACGACCACATGCCCGTCGAGCCCCAGGATCTTGGCGAACAGCTCCTTGCGGAAGCCGTTCATGACAGCCATCACAATGATGAGCGTCGCCACACCCAGGAGGATGCCGGCGAAGGAGAAGCCGGCGATCACCGAGATGAACCCCTCCTTGCGCCGCGCCCTCAGATAGCGCATCGCCAACAGCCATTCGAAGGGCGCGAACGGCCGGGTGTCCACGGCAGGCGCGGTCATGGCTGCGCTCAATCCCCCTCGTTGCACTTCAGCACGTCAGCACGTCATCCGGGGCCGATCCGGACAGATCAGGCCAGGATGCGCTGTGCGGCGACCTCGTCGACCAGCCGCTTCACCGCCGCCGCGGGCGAGGCGGTGGAGCGCGTGCCGGACCTGCGGTCCTTGGTCTCGACCTCGCCTCCCTTCAGCCCCTTGGGGCCGACAATCAGCTGGTAGGGCAGGCCGATCAGATCCATGGTGGCGAACTTGCCGCCCGGCCGCTCCTGCGTGTCGTCGTAGAGCACCGACACGCCGGCCTTCTGCAGCTGGCCGTACAGGTCCTCGCACGCCGCATCGGTGGCCTTGTCGCCCGCCTTGAGGTTGACGAGGCCCACCTCGAACGGCGCCACCGGCACCGGCCAGACGATGCCGGCCTCGTCGTGGCTGGCCTCGATGATGGCCGCCGGCAGGCGCGACACGCCGATGCCGTACGAGCCCATCTGCACCGTCACCATGCTCCCGTCAGGCCCCTGCACGCGGCACCCCATGGGATCGGAATACTTGGTGCCGAAGAAGAAAATGTGGCCGATCTCCACCCCGCGCGCCGATACCCGCTTCTCCTGTGGCACCTCGGCCGCAAAGCGCTTCGCGTCGTGCTTATCGTCGGTGGCGGCATAGTGCCGGGTCCAGGGCGAGATGTAGCGCGTCAGGTCGGCCTCGAAGTCCACGTCGGCCGGCGGCACCGGCGTCTCGATCAGGTCGGCATGGCAGAACACCTGGCTCTCGCCGGTGTCGGCCAGGATGATGAACTCGTGGCTCAGGTCCCCGCCAATGGGCCCGGTCTCCGCCACCATCGGGATCGACTTCAGGCCCATGCGGGCGAAGGTGCGCAGGTAGGCCACGAACATGCGGTTGTAGGAGTGCCGCGCCGTCTCCGCGGAGAGGTCGAAGGAGTAGGCGTCCTTCATCAGGAACTCGCGGCCTCGCATCACACCGAAGCGCGGCCGGATCTCGTCGCGGAACTTCCACTGGATATGGTAAAGAAGCCGCGGCAGGTCGCGGTAGGATCTGGCCGCCCCGCGGAAGACCTGGGTGATCAGCTCCTCGTTGGTTGGGCCATAGAGCATCTCGCGCTCGTGCCGGTCCTTGAAGCGGAGCATCTCCGGCCCGTAGGCGTCGTAGCGCCCGCTCTCGCGCCACAGCTCGGCCTGCTGGAGCGTGGGCATGAGCAGCTCTATGGCGCCGGCGCGGTTCTGCTCCTCGCGCACGATCTGCTCGACCTTCCTGAGCACCTGGAATCCCAGCGGCAGCCACGTGTAGATGCCGGCGCTGGCCTGGCGGATCATGCCGGCGCGCAGCATGAGCTTGTGCGAGGCGATTTCCGCCTCGCTCGGAACCTCGCGCAGCACTGGCAGGAAGTACTGGGACAGGCGCATTGGGACCCCGTTGCACGGCCAGGGGACGCGAGGTGGCCAAGTCTTGAGCTTTGGTGGGCACCGCAATGGAGGGGTGCCACCCGTCCCTCGTGGCGTAGGCGCGGGTCATATCCGGTTCGAGGCTGGGTGGCAACGATGGACGGCCGAGGCTTTCCACGGATTGCCTCTCGCGTGTCGCGCTCGCCCGGATTGCCTACAGGTTGTGCACAAGGCGAGTACACTCATTTGGCGTCTCGCAGCCGCACAGCCGCGGCGTCCTGGGTTTCTTTTACAAAGGTGACAGAAGGCCGCAGCTCAGCTAATGTGCGCTCGTGGGGAGAAAAAAGGCAACAAACGACCCGCTTCGCATGGGGCTCGGCAAAAAGCCCAAGTCTGGGGAGATGAAGCGAGGTACGGGCGCGCGTTGAGGTCCGGCTCTCGTAGAAAAAACAAGAAGCGCAGAACAAAGAAAAACACGACGTAAAGATCGAGCAGGGCCCGCGCCTTGCTCGATTTCGTTTTTCTGGAGCCGCCTGTCTGTTCTTCTGCGATCGCCTGTCTGTTGGCAGGCGCGCGGCCGTACCGCTGTCGGAGGATCAGGGCGAAGCCGGCAATCCGCCGCGTATCGTGCCCTCTCGCACGTCCGCCTATTGCCGCCCCAGCAGCGCCGCGAGATCGATGAGGCCGTACCTGACGGCCGCCCAGGCGGCGCCGAACAGCAGCCCCGAGATGAGCGTGGTGACGACGACGACGCGCAGGAGGCGCGGCGCCGTGGGGGCACTTTCCGGCGTGCCCGGAACGACGGTACCGTCCTCGGCCTGGGTGCGCACGCCGATGGGCAGGACGGCGAACAGCACGGTCCACCACAGGACCACGTAGATGGCGATGGCGAACGTGAGGGGCATGGGGGTTCCCGGGGGTCCTAGGGGCGTCAGGCCTGCTCGATCTCGACCAGCGTGCCGCAGAAGTCCTTCGGGTGCAGGAACAGCACCGGCTTGCCGTGGGCGCCGATCCGGGGCTCGCCGTCGCCCAGCACCCGCGCGCCCGCCGCCTTGAGCCGGTCGCGTGCGGCGATGATGTCGTCCACCTCGTAGCAGACGTGATGCATGCCGCCGCTCGGGTTGCGCTCAAGGAATGCCGCGATGGGCGAGTTCTCTCCCAGCGGCTCCAGCAGCTCGATCTTGGTGTTGGGCAGCGTCACGAACACCACCGTGACGCCGTGCGCGGGCTGCGGCACCGGCTCGGACACCTGGGCGCCGAGAGCAGTCGAGTAGACCGCCGCAGCGGGGCCGAGCGCCGGCACGGCGATGGCGACGTGATTGAGACGGCCGATCATCTGGACCTCGCGCGTATTCCCGTCTCTCATATCACCCGCGGCGGATCTGCGTAAGCGATCCGGTTGGGTCGGGCGACCAACCGTCGCCGGCGTTGGAGGCATCGCGTCAGACCCGGAGGGGTCTGACACCATGCCGGGCAGCCATGCGAGAATGTCGCATTCATTCTCCCGCCCTGTCCGGCATTGTCGGCGCCCCATGGCTCCCCCTGACCGGCCCTTGTACGCCGCCCGCTTCATCACCCACCTCAGCCTGATCGGCTTCGCAACGGCGCTCTCGACGCGCGCCGTGGACCCGATCATTCCGCCCATTGCCGAGAACTTTGCCACAGACCCGGCGCGGGTCGCCCTGCTGACCAGCGCCTTCACCCTGCCGTTCGTGATCGCGCAGCCGATCATGGGGCCGGCCGCCGACGCCGTCGGCAAGCTGCGCATGATGCAGATCTGCCTCCTCGTCATCATCGCCACATCGATCGCATGCGCGCTGGCGCCGAGCTTCCAGATGCTGCTCATTGCCCGCATCGTGTGCGGCGCCGCCACCGGGGGGATCTATCCGGTGGGGATGGCGATCATCTCCGATGCCGTGCCGCTGTCCGAGCGGCAGGTCGGGATCGCGCGCTGGCTGACCATCGTCATCAGCGGCAACCTTCTGGGCACCGCCTTTGCCGGTGTGCTGAGCGACCTGTTCGGCTGGCGCGCGGTGTTTCTCGGCGTCGGGCTGTGCGCGGTGGCGGCGCTGGCCAACGCCCTCGTCAACCTGAGGCATGTGCCGCAGGCGCCGCCGGCGCGACTGGACCTCGCCTCCATCCCGTCGCGGTATCTGGCGATCCTCGCCAACCCGCGCGCCAAGTTCTGCTTCCTCGGCGTGTTCCTGGAGGGGGCGGCGATCTTCGGGCTGTTCTCGTTCGTCGCTTTGCTGCTGGTGGCGGCTGGCGAGTCGCGCGCCTCCATCGCCGGCCTGGTGATCGCCGGGTTCTCGGTGGGTGGCGTGGCCTACTCGCTGGCGGTGACGCAGCTCACCCGACGCTGGCAGCCGCGCCAGCTGATGATTGGCGGCGGCAGCCTGTGCGCGGCCACCTTCGTGGGCCTCGCCTTCGACCCGGTGTGGCAGATCCAGCTCATGCTCTATACGGCCATGGGCATCGGGTTCTACACGCTGCACGGCTGCATCCAGGTGGAGGCCAGCGAGCTGTCGACGACCGCGCGCGGCACGGCCATGTCGATGCACTCGCTGAGCTTCTTCCTGGGCCACGCCGCCGGCCCGGCGCTCTACGGCCTGGGCTTCGCCTGGCTCGGCGCCAGCACCTCGGTGCTGCTGGGCGGCGTGGTGGTGATGCTGACCGGGCTGATGTGCGCCCGCTATCTGCGGCGCGTGAGGCTGTGACGGTGCCGTCGCGAGACTTGCGAGCGGCGCAGGTCCTCAGTGCAGCATGGAGGTCTGAGCGGGAGTGCCGTCGACCGAGGCCGTCCGGTTGGCGCTCGGGAACGCCACACTGAGCCTGGTGCCGACCTGCCCGGATGCAACCTCGAGCCTTCCGCCCAGCTGCTGGCAGAGCGCGCGCACCAGATCCAGACCCAGGCCCGTGCCCTGGGCGCGGCCGCTGCGGAGGCCTACGCCGTCGTCCTCGACGCCGAGGCACAGATGACCGCCGGCCTCCTCCAGGCTCACGCGGATCGTGCCCGGGCGGCCATCCGGAAAGGCGTACTTGACGGCGTTCGTCACCAGCTCGTTGACAATGAGGCCGAGCGGAATGGCCTGGGAGACGGACAGGCAGCGGCTCACCGCGGTACATTCGATGGCAAGCGGCTCGCTGCGGGCGATCAGCGCCTTGAGGTCGTCGCACAGCTCCTCAAGGAAGCTCTTGGCGTCGAGCGATACGCCATCTCCCTCGGCGCGCAGACGGCTGTGCACGCGCGCCAGCACCATCACCTGCTCGACGGCCTCGTTGAGCACGGACCTGGCCTCGGCGTCGTCCACCAGGTTGGCCCGCCTGCGGATCAGGGACGCCACCGATGCGAAGTTGTTGGCGACCCGGTGCGCCAGCTCGTTCAGCAGCACGGAGCTTGCCCGTTCCGACCGCTCAAGGACGCGCGCCGCCTCGTCGGCCGCAATGAGGGCATCTACCAGGCGCGCCAGGCCGATGACGCTGCCGGCGGCGAGAAGCGCGTAGAGCTCGATCCCGACGAGGTCGGCGGCGTGGTGCAGGGCGAGTGTGCCGGGCTCGAAGAAAAAGACGGACAGCAATGCGCTCAGCGCAACGCCGAACAGCCCGACGGCCTGTCCGCAGGCCAGGGTTGAGGCCATGACGACAAGGAAGAAGAGCAGGAACGGCTCGCCTGGGACCTCTCGCTCCAGTGGGATCTGGAACAGGTAGACCGCCGCCAGACCGATCGCGGTCAGGCCCAGACGCGCCCATAGGGGCCAACGGCGCGTCGCTTTCAAGCTGGCCAGCACGTGAAAACCCCTCCACAGCTGGTGCCTCGGGATGTCCCCAAGGGTCGTCGATATTCGGGCCGCTTTGCGGCCAAAATCGTCTCCGGGCAGCAAGACAGCCGTGCTTGGCGACAACAGTGCGTGATACCCGCCATCACTGGCGAAGATCACCATTCGACCGGGGCATTTTCCCCCTCGAAACCGGCGGCCTGAGCCACTCAGAAAGAAATTATTAACGACAGATGCTGCCATGCCTGCCACCCGTCCTTGCCCGCTCGGTTAATTCGGACGGGCTGACCCCGTCTCACGCCTCTTGACCTGCCGCGCTCGCGCCCCCTTATTGCGCTTGCCAGCTGGCCGGACGGCCGCTGCCGGGCGAACAGGCTTCGCGGCCAGACGCGCCCGGTGGAGGAAAGTCCGGGCTCCAGGGATCGACGGTGGCGGCTAACGGCCGCCGGGGGCGACCCCAGGGAAAGTGCCACAGAAAGCAAACCGCCGGCGCAGGGCAACCTCAGCCGGTAAGGGTGAAAGGGTGCGGTAAGAGCGCACCGCGTCTCCGGCAACGGAGGCGGCACGGCAAACCCCACCGGGAGCAAGACCGAATAGGGGCGGCACGGGCGCGGAGGCAACTCCTGCGACCAGGCGCGATCCAGGCCGCCGCCCGGGTTGGTTGCTGGAGGCTGGGAGCGATCCCAGTCCCAGATGAATGGCCGTCGCGGAGGGCGTTCCTCCAGACAGAACCCGGCTTACAGGCCAGCTGGCACCTTCGCAGGAAGCCTCGGCGAGACGGGCGTTCGCCGGGGCCGTTCGCCCCCGTTCAGCCCGTCCGCAGACCAGCGGCCGTCGTCGGGCGCGCGTCTCGGGGGGCCGTCCGGCTCACGCCGCCGCCTCATCAGCATCGTGGGTGTAGTGGCCAGCCTTAATCTTGCGCTGCGCCAGTCGGAAGCACCACTCGGGAGGGGTGAGCGAAGGTCGCCGCGCTTCATTCATGGCCTTCAATAGCTTTTGGGCGTGTGCCTTGAACTCTGGCCAGGGCTCGTTAGACCAGACTAGCCGCGCCCGACGAAACTCGCCTTGCAGGTTCTTGACCACGCCCGCTGCGTTGGCGTAGTCGCGGATCATCGCATCGATCTGGAGCGCACGCCCGATGCCTGGCAGTCCCACTGCTGCCAGCGCAGCACCGGCCGCCCAAATCTTCAAACCCGGATTGCTCTGCACAAGCTGGGAGGCGGCGACCACACTGCATAGACCCGCTGCCACCCACAGGGCGGCTCGCGCAGCGCGGAGGAACCGCAGCCAGATGAAGAAGTTGGTTGAAGTGTAGAGCGCGTTCTCTTCTTCCCGTGCGCACTCGGCGATCAGCGCGGCCTTGGCGGCTACCAAGTTACCGTCTGCGGAACCATCTGTCCGAAGATCTTCTGCCACTCGTCACCTGCGGCCTGGTTCTGGTTGAACTGCTCATACTCAGATGCCTTGACCGCTCGCGCGTACGCGGTGTTCGCCTTGCTCAGCCAGGCGTCGCCGAGATAGATGGTCTCGCCGGTCACCGGCATCGTGAAGCTGCCGGTGCCCCATCCTAGCATGCTTGCGAACACGTCACGCACAAGCCAGTCGAACCACCATTCGCTGAGTTCACCAGCGCGGTAGTCGCGGTAATAGCCAGTATCAAAGTAATAGCGATAGTAGACGCGCGGCAGCACCGCCTTGAGCATCGCCTCAAGATGGAACGACTTAATGGGCACGTCGCAGTAGCGCTGCCATTGCTTGAGAATCTGGACGAGTTTGCGCAGATTGCCGTTGTACGCTAAGTCGCGGGCGTTGAAGTCGGCCATCTCGGCGAGCGGATCGATCCACTTGTAGCGACCGCCGTTGTTCGTGTCGCAAATGAGATAGCCGCCACCTTCCCGGACGTAAGCAGGCACAACCTCAAGCTTATAAGTGTCGAACCCTACGACGACCACCTGCCCATCGCCACGCATCGTGGTCGTGGGATAGGACGGGATCAGCACGTTCTTCACTTCCTGCAGCAACTGCGACTGCCGGTTGTCAGTCCGCTGCTGAAATCGGTGGTAGACCTGCACGGGTAAGACGAACAGCACGTCGATGTCGCGCGGAGGGCGCACGGGGGTGCCTTTGCCCCAAGAACCGACGAGCAGCCTGTTGGCGGTCTCGCTCGCGTAGTTCCAATAGGCGCGGTTGAGAGTGTCCACGACACCTGTGTGCTTGGTCTCGCCATCGGTGACCTGGCCGGGAAAGAGCTGCAAGTTCGCGAGCAGGCGCTCAAACCGCTGCCTCACGTACGCCCACGGAGGCGGAGGTACGTAGTGGGCAAAGCCGAAGGGAGCAGGTGCAATGGTCATGCCTAACGTTTAGGCCGTCGCGAACCAAAGCCAAGTGTTCGCTTCGAAAAATGTGAGGATTACCAGAGGGAAGCGGCCGGTTCTTGAGTGGTTGCGTCAGCATCGCTTTGGCGGCGTGTCTTGTGCCCCGGCTCCCAGATACGACTTGGCGCGGCCGAACTGAACCCTCCGGGCCTCGGTCACATCGAACAGGCGCTCTCTGGCCTTCACGTGGCATTCCTGCGCCCCATAGACGGTCGAGCCGTCCTGGCCGTCAGGCAGGTGGGTTGCAGGGGCTACGCGACTGGCACGCACACCGTCGGGTCTCGCGCGAAAGCTGTGGGATATTTGCTAAGGGGGCTGGTCAGGCTCGCAAAAGACCAGCAGATCTCATACCAGCGGCGCCGCCAAGAGTGGTGATGGGGAAGCCCCGGGGTAGCCGCCCCAGGCCCATCAGCCACTCTTGGTGACCGTCGTCAGGCGCCTTGCTGTCGCCGCCGGTTTTGCGTTCGGCACAGCTCGGCGCCGCCTCAATTCAAGCCGCGCTTGAATAGGCTTTGTATTGAACCGATTTGGTTCGCTCGCAAGGCAAAGTTGCATCGGGGGCGACAAGGCCTGTGGATGGTTCGCTATCAGATATACGTCATATTGCGGCTGTCGCGCCTACGATGGCGATCTACGAACAACCCGCATCGGACGCCGAGGGCTGGATTTCCGCCAACCGCCCCGCCAGGGCCGCGGCGGCGCCCTTGAGGGCGGCGTCGGTGGCGAGGATGACGTAGGCGGGGATGGGGGCGAGGAACGCGCTCATGCGGCCCTTGGCCTCGAAGGCGCGGCGGAAGCGGCCGGCGGAGAGCACGTCCAGCATGCGCGGCGCGATGCCGCCGCCGATGTAGACGCCGCCGCGGGCGCCCATGAACAGCGCCGCATCGCCGGCGAAGCGGCCGAGCCAGGTGGCGAAGCGGTCCAGCGCCTCGCGGGCGACCGGATCGTCGCCGGCGTGGGCGCGCCTGACCACCTCGGCGGCCTCGAGCGGCGGCGCCGGGCGGCCCTGCAGCTCGGCCAGCACGCGATACACGTCGGCGAGGCCCGGCCCCGACACCAGGCGCTCGACCGACAGGCGCTCGCGCCCCCTGAGCAGCCGCTCCAGCATGGCGAACTCGGTCGCGCCCTCCACGGCGAAGGCGGTGTGCCCGCCCTCGCTGGGCAGCGCCTGCCAGCCCGCCGGCGACCAGGCGAGGCCGGCAACGCCAAGCCCCGTGCCCGGCCCCAGCACCACCTTGGCGGCGCGCTCGACGGGCGCGCCGCCGCCGATCTGGTGCAGCTCGGCAGCGCCGAGGTGGGGCAGCACATGGGCCAGGGCCTCGAAATCGTTGAGGAGCAGGAGCGTCTCGACGCCGATGGCGGAGCGCAGCTCGTCGTGGCCGAAGGACCAGGGCGAGTTGGTGAGCCGGATCCTGTCGCCCACCACCGGCGCAGCCACCGCAAAGGCCGCCGCCGCCGGCCGCTGGGCCACCCCCCTCTCGGGCACCCCCCTGAGGAAGGCCGCCGCCACCGCCTCCAGCGAGGGAAAGTCCGCGCAGCGGAAGCTGGCCGCGCCGGAAACCTTGAGCGTGGCGAGGTCGGCGATGGCGAGCCGCGCATTGGTGCCGCCGATATCGGCCACCAGGGCCGTGGGAGCGTTGCGCAGCGAGCTTCCGAGGCTTTCGATGGCCACTGGGCTTCCTCCATCGGGAAATCCTGTCCGGCCGTGTCCCGCACACACGAAAGGCTGTGATGGACGGCTTATCAAAGGTGCGCCCGTCAAGCGAGCGCCAAGTGGCCGCCGTGAGGCGGAGCGCAAGATCGAGGCGCAGCAGCGGAAGTAGCGGCATCGGACCCTCTGGTGCTTCCGGGCCACGGCCGCATCTTATGGCGTTACGCGCACCGTGGGCGTCACCGGCAGATCGGCGGCGGTGGTCTTCAGCGCCATCAGCTGTGCCAGCACCGAGAATACCCGCTTGGTATTGGCTGCGGACTCATCATCGGGCACGCAATACCGCTCGCCGCCGAGGCTTGCTGACGCAAAGCATGGTGCTCCACCCGGCGGGGAGGTGTTCAGGAGCTGGTTTTGGAAATTGCTATATATGTGCTTTATTTTTTCCCATTTATTCTGCCTCAGCGCCTCGTAAAGGTCCGTTTGAATGGCACCCCCCTCCTGGTCCTCGGCCGTACGGACTACGTTGCCGCCCTTCTTCAGCAGGCGTCCAAGGAAGCCGAATATTCCGTAAATCGAGCGCATCTTGAAGACAACGAAGCGTGCCTTCACGGGGTAGCCCGGAAGCGGAATGGCGATGGAGGTGTCGGGTGCATGCTCAAATTTTGTCGGTCGGATATTCGACCACTTTCCGCAGACCAAGTTTCCTTTCAGCGACCTAAAATAGGCACCTGAAGACTTTCCGAGCTGGTCGTCAAGGATTTTCATGGCATTTGGATCTGCCAGCAACGGATCAAAGCAGAGGTGGCCGGTTGTTTTGTATTTCGCCGTATTTTTATCACTGGCATCCCAAGCCGGGTTTATGTCGGCACGGGTTTCGATTGAGTAACCCAGTGCTGTGAGGATCAATGCAGTGGCGCGGAATCCCGCATAGCTCTGATTACGATCGTCCAGATCATTTCGAAGATATTCGGTCCCCCAGCTATCCACCCCGTTCGGTCCGGTGATGCTTTTGTCATATGTGATCGAGTCTACGACCAGGTTGAACAGCAGATCTCTCGGAATCCCCTCCTTGATGAGCGTGGACAGCTCAACCAACGAGATATCGGTGGAGACGCCGGCGGCGAACTCCTTGGTCGCGAGCGGCCCGAGGTCGAAGTTGCCGCTGGCGCTGTTGCTGATGGAGTTGCTGCCGAACACGAATTGATGCTGCGCCGTGCTCAGCCCGGGCCCGAACGATAGGGCCGGCAGCCCATTGCTCAACGATACCGACTGCGTGCTGTTCACCTTGGAGACGGCGACGAAGGTCAGCGGCTGAGAGCGGCTGGCGCGCACGATATTCAGAAGGATGCCGTCGTTGATCGCCTGGTCCAGGCTGGCGTTGATATTGCTCACCCGTTCGGTGAGGCTGGCATCGATGCCGGCGCAACCCGAGACGACGGCACAAGCTACGACCCCGAGCAGGGCGAGCGCAGATCTGAGGCGAATGCCAATACGCCCAGTACACATTTGACCATCCGCACGCAAAAATACATGGGATGGTTAGCTATCAGACAGATTTGCTTGCAGACAGATGTCTATCTCGTGCCGGATCATTTGCCGGATCAAATGTGACCGACATGCAACATTATCGCGGGAGCAGGCCTCGCGCGCGAGCACCTTCGGCGGCTGCCGGTGTGATCGAGCCATCGAGCCGCCGGAGCGGCAAGTGGTGATGAGGCGAGTTTTTCAGGGTGGACGCATGACGCGACTACGGCACCGCCGGCACTCACCATCTCACCACTTACCGCCTCACAATCTCACCTGGTTGAGCCGCAACGCGTTGACGATCACGCTCACCGACGACGCTGCCATGGCCGCCGCGGCGATCACCGGCGACAGCGTCAGGCCGAGCAGTGGGTACAGCACGCCGGCCGCAACGGGGATGCCGGCGGCGTTGTAGACGAAGGCGAGCACCAGGTTCTGGCGGATGTTGGCCATGGTGGCTGCCGAGAGGCGCATGGCGCGGACGATGCCGTTGAGGTCGCCCTTCACGAGCGTGACGCCGGCGCTCTCCATGGCCACGTCGGTGCCGGTGCCCATGGCCAGCCCCACGTCGGCGGCGGCCAGCGCCGGGGCGTCGTTGACGCCGTCGCCGGCCATCGCAACGATGCGGCCCTGGCGGCGCAGACCCTCCACGAGACGGCGCTTGTCCTCGGGCAGCACCTCGGCCTTCAGCTCGCCGATACCGAGCCTCGCCGCCACCGCGCGCGCCGTCGCGACGTTGTCGCCGGTCAGCATGACGACACGGATGCCGGCCTCCTTCAGAGCGGCCAGCGCCGCCGGCGTGCTGGCCTTGACGGGATCGGCGATGGCGATGGCACCGGCGGGCTGGCCGTCGATGGCGACCAGCACCACCGTGGCGCCTTGGCTGCGCCTGCGATCGGCCTCGGCGGTGAGCGAGGCGCCCAGGCCGGAGCCCATGTCCATGCCGGCCTCCGCCAGGAAGCGCGGGCTGCCGATGACAAGGCGCCGGCCCTCGACCGAGCCGGTCACGCCCTTGCCGGCAGGAGCCTCGAAATCGGCAGCCTCGGCCAGCGGCAGGCGCCGCCGCTGGGCAGCCGCAACGATGGCAGCGGCGAGCGGATGCTGGCTGCCCCGCTCCAGGCTGGCCGCCAGCCGCAGAATCTCCTCCCCCGACCGGCCGGGCGCGGCCTGCACGGCGCTCACCTTGGGCTTGCCCTCGGTCAGCGTGCCGGTCTTGTCGATGACGACCGTGTCGACCTTCGCGAGCCGCTCCAGTGCCTCGGCGTTCCTGATCAGCACGCCGCCCCGTGCGCCGCGGCCGACACCGACCATGATCGACATTGGCGTGGCCAGCCCCAAGGCGCAGGGACAGGCGATGATAAGGACCGAGACGGCGGCGATCAGCGCGTAGGTGAGGCGCGGCTGCGGCCCCCAGATCGACCAGGCGAGGAACGCCAGCGCCGCCACTGCGATCACCAGCGGCACGAACCAGGCGGAAACCCTGTCGGCGAGGCTCTGGATCGGCGCGCGGCTGCGCTGGGCCTCGGCCACCATCTGCACGATGCGGGCCAGCATGGTGTCGCGGCCCACCTTGTCGGCGCGCATCATGAAACTGCCCGACTGGTTCATGGTGCCGCCGATCACCCTGGCGCCCGCGTCCTTGGTGAGGGGCATGGACTCGCCGGTGACCATCGACTCGTCCACGGCGCTGCGCCCTTCGAGCACCTCGCCGTCGACGGGGATGGCCTCGCCGGGGCGCACGCGCAGGCGGTCGCCTACGGCCACGGCGTCGAGGCCGACCTCCTCGTCGCTGCCGTCGGCGCGGATGCGGCGCGCCCGCTTCGGCGCGAGGTCGAGCAGCGCGCGGATGGCGCCGCCGGTCCGCTCGCGCGCCTTGAGCTCCAGCACCTGGCCCAGCAGCACCAGCACGGTGATGACGGCGGCGGCCTCGAAGTACACCGGCGCGGCGCCGTCCATGGTGCGGAAGGCGGCCGGGAACAGGCCGGGGAGGAGCGTGGCGATAACGCTGTAGGCCCAGGCCACGCCGGTGCCGAGCGCGATCAGCGTGAACATGTTGAGGTTGCGCGTCCTGAGCGAGGCCCAGCCGCGCGCGAAGAACGGCCATCCCGCCCACAGCACCACCGGTGTCGCCAGCGCCAGCTGCACCCAGTTGGACGCCTGCGAGCCGATCAGCATGTGCAGGTCGGTGACGTGACCCGCCATCTCCAGGGCGAACAACGGCAGGGTGAGCGCGAGTCCGATCCAGAGGCGGCGCGTCATATCGACGAGCTCGGGATTGGGGCCGGTGTCCGCGGTCGCCAGGGCGGGCTCCAGGGCCATGCCGCAGATGGGGCAGGCGCCCGGGCCGACCTGGCGGATCTCCGGGTGCATGGGACAGGTATAGATCGTGCCCGCGGGCACCGGCTCCGCCCGCGCCGCCTCCGGCGCCAGGTACTTCCCTGGATCGGCCAGGAACCGCTCGCGGCAGCGGGCGCTGCAGAAGTAATAGGGCCGTCCCGCGTGCATGGCGGTGTGCCCGGCCGTGTGAGGATCGACGGTCATGCCGCAGACGGGATCTTTCGCCGAGGTTCCGGCCGGCGCGCGCGCATGGTGGTGGTGATCGCTGCTCATGGTCCGTCGCAAACCCCCAGGGGGTATGTTGTCGCTGCTTGACCTCATATACCCCCATAGGGTATATGGTCAAGCCATGAACGAGTCCACCAAGGCGTCGTGCATCAAGCGCCTGAGCCGCATCGAGGGCCAGGTGCGCGGCCTCTCGCGCATGGTCGAGGAGGACCGCTACTGCATCGACATCGTCACGCAACTGTCCGCCGCGCGGGCGGCGCTGCGCCGCGTCGAGCAGGAGATCCTGCGCGATCACGTGGGCCATTGCGTCAAGCAGGCGATGCGCAGCGACGACCGCACCGACCAGCAGCGCAAGATCGAGGAGCTGATGGACGTGCTGGCGCGTTCGGGCGGGTGATCCGTAGGGTGGGTTAGGCCCGAAGGGCCGTAACCCACCATTGGCAAGCATGACTGCTGCGTTCCGCCAATGGTGGGTTACGCGCTTCGCGCTAACCCACCCTACGCCCCATTACGTCTTCAGCCGATACCCCGTCTTGAACATCCACCACACGGTTGCCAGGCACGCCGCCAGGAAGCCCAGGGTGGCGGCGATGCTGACGCCGACGGCCACGTCGGCGACGCCGTAGAAGCTCCAGCGGAACCCGCTGATCAGATAGACCAGCGGATTGAGCAGGGTCACCGTCTGCCAGAACGGCGGCAGGACGTTCACCGAGTAGAAGGTGCCGCCGAGGAAGGTGAGCGGGGTGATGATGAGGAGCGGGATCACCTGCAGCTTCTCGAAGCCGTCGGCCCAGATGCCGATGATGAAGCCGAACAGGCTGAACGACACCGCCGTCAACGCGAGAAACGCCAGCATCCAGAACGGGTGCGCGATCCTGAGCGGCACGAACAGGCCCGCCGTCGCCAGCACGATCAGGCCCAGGATCATCGACTTGGTGGCGGCGGCGCCGACGTAGCCCAGCACGATCTCGATGTAGGAGATGGGCGCCGACAGGATCTCGTAGATGGTGCCGACGAACTTGGGGAAGTAGATGCCGAACGAGGCGTTGGCCACGCTCTGCGTCAGCAGGAGCAGCATGATGAGGCCCGGCACGATGAAGGCGCCGTAGGTCACGCCCTCGATCTCGGGGATGCGCGAGCCGATGGCGGCGCCGAACACCACGAAGTAGAGCGATGTGGAGATGACGGGCGAGAGGATGCTCTGCATCAGCGTGCGCCCGGTGCGGGCCATCTCGTAGGTGTAGATGGCGCGGACGGCGGAGAGGTTCATTGATCTGCTCGCGATTGGGTGTCAGACCCTCCGGGTCTGACACCATGACTCCGATAATCGGTCTACAGTGGTGTCAGACGCGGCGGGCCTGACACCACCCTTCATTGGCGCTGCCTCACCAGGTCCACGAAGATGTCCTCCAGCGAGCTCTGCGTGGTGTTGAGGTCGCGGAAGCGGATGCCGGCGTGACGCAGGTCGGCCAGCAGCGCGGTGATGCCGGTGCGCTCGCCCTGCGTGTCGTAGGTGTAGACGAGCTCCCGGCCGTCCGCAGCCAGGACCAGGCGGTGCGCCGCCAGCTCGGCCGGCACCGCCTCGAGCCGGCCGTGCAGCTGCAATGTCAGCTGCTTCCTGCCGAGCTTGCGCATGAGCGTGGCCTTGTCCTCCACCAGGATCAGCTCGCCCTTGTTGATGACCCCGATGCGGTCCGCCATCTCCTCCGCCTCCTCGATGTAGTGGGTGGTGAGGATGATGGTGACGCCGGAGTCCCGCAGCGCCCGCACCAGGTTCCACATGTCGCGGCGCAGTTCCACGTCGACGCCGGCGCTGGGCTCGTCGAGGAACAGGATCTGCGGCTCGTGGGCCAGGGCCTTGGCGATCATGACGCGGCGCTTCATGCCGCCGGACAGCGTCATGATCTTGCTGTTCCGCCTGTCCCAGAGGGAGAGCGACTTCAGGACTTTCTCGATATGCGCGGCGTCGCGCGGCTTGCCCCACAGGCCGCGGCTGAGGCTGGTCGTGGCCCAGACCGTTTCGAAGGCGTCGGTGGTGAGCTCCTGCGGCACCAGGCCGATCAGCGAGCGGGCGGCGCGGTAGTCCGCCACGATGTCGTGGCCGTCCACCGTGACGCAGCCTTCGCTGGGGTTGACGATGCCGCAGACGATGCCGATCAGCGTGGTCTTGCCGGCGCCGTTGGGGCCGAGCAGCGCGAAGATCTCGCCGCGGCGGATGTCGAGGTCGATGCCCTTGAGAGCGCAGTGGCCCGAGGCGTAGGTCTTCGAGACGCCGGCGATGGAGATGACTGGATCGGCGCTCGGCGCAGGCTTCTGCATGTCCTGGGGGGTCCCTCTATGGCCGCACCGCGGTGATGTAGGCACCGCCTATGTCAAAAGAAAGGGCCGCTTGCGCGGCCCCCGCAGGTTGGGTGTCAGGAGTGGTTGTGTCGTTGCAGCTACGCCGCTTTAGCCTTGTCGGGCGAGGTGCCGGACTGGTCCAGGGCGGCCTGCATCTCGCCCGCTTTCGCCCGCAGCTTCTCGGCTGCCGCCGCGGTCTCGTCTACATGAGGTCGCGGCTGCTCTCCGGCGGGGTCCTGGACCGGCTGGGACTTGCGCTTGCGAAAGGAGGCCTTTTTCTCCAGCTCCGCCACCAAGTCCGCCGCCAGCGTGATGCCGACGTAGCGCTGGCGGCCGGCAATCTGCACCGTCTTGTAGCCGAGCTTCTCGAAGTCCCCGGAGAACCTGGAGTGGTTCAGCGGGCGCTTGTCCCTGGTCCTGGCCCACAGCTTGTAGCCGTCGTAGAGGTCCTGCGAGACGATGGTGTCCCTCTCGGCGAGAACCACACCCTGCTTGTAGAACAGCTCCACGTCGTTCTCCGGCATGATCCACTTCGGCGCGGTCTTGTTGCTGTTGTCGTTGTCGCCGAAGGGCCGTGCCGGCGGAGGCCCGGACGCGTCCATCTCGCCGCCCGCCGCGCTTGCGGCCGGCTCGCTCGACCAGATCGGGTCGGCCTTGCCGGTGGGCTGAGCCTCCTCCTCCTTCCTTGCCGGCTGTGCCTCCTCCTCCCTGCGCGCCGGCTGCACCTCGGTCGACCTGCTCGCCGGCTTGTGCTCGCCGCCGTGCAGGCTCTGGTTCGGACGCCAGTAGGCGAAGGCCACGTACATGCCGAAGCCCGAGCCGATCTCGATCAGGAGCGCCACGAACAGCATGAGGCCGGTCTGCACCGTGCCGATCTCGAACCCCGTCAGGCGGGAGATCACACCCGCCTGCGGGTCGGCCTCGCCCATGACGGCGGCGCCGGTCACCTTGGCGGACTGGGCGCCGAGCTGGGCGATCTTGGCCCTGAGCTTCTCGGTCTCCTGGCCGGAGGCGTGCTCCGCGGAGAGCTTGAAGTACTGCTGGCAGAACTCCCGGCTGGCCTTGATCGTGGCGTCGGTGCACTCTTTCGAGGTCATCCACGCGCGCTGGGCCTTGAGCACGTTGAGCTCGGCCTCCACCGTGGCCGGCGGCCGGTGCGGGGGAATCCACTTCAGCTGGTCCTCGGCGCGCTCGCGTTCGGCGCGCAGGTCCTTGTAGTTGGCGCTGGCGACGACGCGCTCGCCGCTGGTGGCGAACCGGTTGAGGGCCGCGTGGCCCAGGGCCGAGGTGAAGGCGTAGCCCGTCACCACCACCCAGACCAGGGCGGCGGCCAGGGCCTGCGACCACACGCGACTGCGCAGCGCCGCAAAGAAGAAGAACGGTGCCAGCGCCTTGAAGCAGTCCGCGGCGGCCGATGCCATGCCGTAGATGTGCGAGTCGGCCGGCGTCCTGCCGAGACTGTAGCCGAACTGGTAGTTCATCATCGCCGAAACGAGCAGCAGCACGCTCGCGGCGAGCACACCGAGGATTCCGAGAATATGTCTCACTTAGCCCCCTTCCGGGGGGCGCATAGCATTCGGCGCCAGCACTGCCTTCGGACCGTCCGGCATGGGCTGTCGGCCCATCGAGCACTGTCCCTCAGAGCGCGCCGGCGCGGCATTGCTGCCCGCGACTTCGCTCAGTGCTCATCCGGTCGGCGGCGGAAGCGATCAGGCCTGGAAGAGTTGTGCACAGGTGGGGTACTCGAAACGAACCGCGTTCATGCACATGCCCTCGAGGCCCTGACCCAAGCGACGCGGCACCAAACGCAGCCCCCTCGACTCATTTACCTATCGTAAAGACTCTGGAAAATCAATTTGCATATCCCAGGCTACCGATTTGGACGTGAATTAGACGTCGGACGTTCCGGCTGTGGTTTCCGTGAAACTATCCACCATTTATCCACCGGCACGGAATCTTAATGTGCGTTTTTCGATTCCCTATTGCATGCGCGACTCAGCCGACAGGCTTTTGCATCGGCTTCGCGGTCTGCTCCACGATCCAGCGCAGGAAGTCGTCCGAGCCGCCGTCGATGGGCAGCACCACGAACGCCGGGTTGGCATAGGGGTGCAGCTTGCGCGCCTCGGCGACGGCCGTGTCGGCAAGGTGGCTGCGCGTCTTGATGATCATGGCGGCCTCGCTGTCGCGCTGGCGCTTGCCCTCCCACACGTAGATCGAGGTCATGCCGGGAAGGATGTTGACGCACGCGGCGAGGCCGCGGTCCACCAGGGCGCCGCCGATCCGCTCGGCCTCCGCAAGGGACGGGTAGGTCGAGTAGATCAGAACGGGCTTGTCGTCTTGGTCCAACTGAGCGAGCCTCATGCAGAAGGGGGCTGACCCCCTCGCAGCCCAGGGTCCGGGGTACTACTGAGTCCGAGGAGGCGAGGGGGTGACCCCTCTGAAGCCAATATATGGCAACATCGCGAACGTTCGAGAAGATCGCCTTCGTTTGCAGCGACGTGCCGGAGGCGCGCGAGGCGCTGGAGCGGCTGACCAAGGTCTACGGCAACGCGCCGGCCGCATCGGCCGACGCCATCGTGGCCTTGGGCGGCGACGGCTTGATGCTGCAGACCCTGCATGCTCATCTGCACGACCGCATCCCGGTCTACGGCATGAACCGCGGATCGGTCGGATTTCTCACCAACGACTACCACGAGGACGACCTCAGAGGCTGCCTGGCCCGCGCCGAGGCCAGCATCATCCACCCGCTCGCGATGCGCGCCGTCGACCGGGCTGGCAAGGTGCACGTTGGCCTCGCCATCAACGAGGTGCACCTGTTCCGCGCGACGCACCAGGCCGCCAAGCTCCGCATCTCCATCGACGGCAAGGTGCGGCTCGAGGAGCTGATCTGCGACGGCGCGCTGGTGGCGACACCGGCCGGCTCCACGGCCTACAACCTGTCGGTGGCCGGGCCGATCCTGCCGATCAACGCGCCGCTGCTGGCGCTGACGCCGATCAGCGCGTTTCGGCCGCGGCGCTGGCACGGCGCGCTGCTGCCCAACGAGGCCAAGATCCAGTTCGACGTGCTGGAGGCCGACAAGCGCCCCGTCAGCGCCGTGGCCGACCACACCGAGACGCGCGCGGTGACGCGCGTGGAGGTCGAGCAGGCCAGCGGCATCGACCTGTTTCTCATGTTCGACCCCGGCCACAACCTCGACGAGCGCATCCTGTCGGAGCAGTTCAGGTATTAGGTGTCGGCGACCACCGCGCGCCTCCCTCTCCCCGTTTCGCGGGGAGAGGGACCTGCACGGCGCCCCTGAGGGGCGCCATCGCCCTACTTCTCGGCCTGCTTCAGGCTGACCACGCCGTCGAGGTGGCCGCGGTTGCCTTCCAGCGCGATCAGCTCGACCGGGGTGCCGCTGGACTTGATGGCCTCGGCGGTGCGCTTCACGCTGTCGGCGGGGAACACCAGGTCGCCGGGGCTGTAGAGCATGAGCGCGGGTGCCTTGATGGCCTTGAGGCGGTCGGCGGCGCCCTCGGCGAACAGCTGGTTGGCGCGCACCAGGTAGAGGAAGCTGTTGGCATCGGAGGTCTTGGCGCGCCCGGCGCCGGCGGCTTCGAGCGCCGCCTCCACCAGGTAGCGGTTGGAGAACGACGCGCGCGGGCTCTCGCCGTCCTTGGCCCACTTGGAGCCGAAGGCAGCCGTGGCCCAGGCATTGGTCTGCGCGTGCAGCGTCACGATCTTGAGCGACTGCGCGAGCCCCGCGAGCGGCGGCTCCTTGCCGTAGTAGTCGCCGCCGTTCCACTTGGGGTCGAGGCGGATCGGCATGCCCCAGATGTCGACCCATTCCGAGAGCCCGGCGTCGGCCTCGGCGGAGGCAACCACGGCCATGATCCGGCCCACCATGTCCGGATAGGTCGCCGCCCATTCGTAGGTCTGCAGGCCACCCATGGAGGCGCCGGCCACCATGACGAGCTTCTTGATGCCGAGGCTGTCGACCAGACGCTTCTGCACCTCGACGAAGTCACGGATGCTGACGATGGGGAAGCCCTTCTCGTTCTGGGCGCTCAGGTAGCCGTAGGGCTTGCCGGTGTCGGGATCGATGGAGGCGGGCCCCGTGGTGATCACGCTGGGATCGGCAGGGCTGAGGTTCACCAGCGTATCGCTGGAGAGCACGAAGTACTTGTTCGTGTCGATCGCCTTGCCGGGACCGATGATGGCGTCCCAGTATCCAGCCGCCTTGTCGGCCTCCGCGTACTTGCCGGCGGCGTGTCCGTTGCCGGAGAAGAAATGGCAGATGAGGATGGCGTTGGACTTGTCGGCGTTGAGCGTGCCGTAGCCCTCCCAGCCTACCTTCACGTTCTTCAGCGAACGCCCGGACTGGGTCGTGAACGACGCCAGCTCGAAGGCCTGCTTCTTGGCGATCAGCTCCTGGGCCCAGGCCGGTGTCTGGGCCGGCAGCACGCCCACCAGCAGCAAGGCCGTGAGCGCAATCAGACGCGACATGCGTTTCCCCCATGGTTCGTCGAGTTGCCGCCACCCTGCCCCCCAACTGTGGCGGCGGGCCGGATGGTGTCCCGATGGTGTCCAGGCAATATCAATCGGTCCATCGTCGTTCTCCACAGCCTCTCCACAGTCTCGCCGCATTTACCCAGAACAGCCCATTGACACCCATACTAGCCCATGTCATCCCGCCACTACCCAGCGTAACCATGCCGGAATCGTTGAGGCGCTCGAGGGGGAGCGGACGGTCAGGCGCGTCGGGTCGCAGAAGCAGAGCGTAGCTGGTCGGCGTCGGGGCAAGCTCGAGCAACGGGGATGGACCGCTTTGTTTCAACATTCATCAACAAGATCGACGCCAAGGGGCGTGTGTCCGTGCCTGCGCCCTTCCGGGCGGTCCTCGATCGCGACGGCTATGCCGGGGGCGGCATCTACTGCTACCCCTCGCTCGACGCTCCGGCCCTGGATGCTGGCGGCCAAAGGCTTGCGCACAATATCGACCGGCTTCTCGACGGCCTGCCGGATTATTCGGACGAGCGGGACGAGCTGTCTGTCGCGCTCTATGGTGACGTGCACACGCTCGCCATCGACCAGGACGGACGTATCGTGCTTCCTGAGACGCTTCGCGCCCACGCCGGCCTTTCGACCCACGTTGCTTTCGTGGGCCTCGGACAGAAGTTTCAGATGTGGGAGCCCGCGCGCTTCGAGGCCCGGCGCACCGCCGCCCGCGAGAAGGTGAGAGACCACCGCCGGCTGTTTGGCGCCACGCGCCGCCAGTCTGAACTTGAATCTGCCCCTGAATCTGCGCCCGAGGCTGGCACTGCCCCCGAGCCGGGAAGCGGCGGCGCGGGAGCGGCGCGGAAATGACGGCGCGCGGCGGCACCCCGAGGCCCGAGGGGAGCCGCGGGGGAGCGCGGGCGCATGTTCCCGTGCTGCTGGCGGAGGTGCTGGCGGCGCTGGCGCCCCAGGACGGTCAATGCGTCATAGACGGTACGTTCGGCGCCGGCGGCTATACCGCGGCGCTGCTGAAGGCGGCGCCCGGCGTGCGCGTGCTCGCCATCGACCGCGACCCGGCGGCCGTGGCCGGGGGCCGTTCCCTTGCGGAGAAGAGCGCCGGGCGGCTGACCCTGGTGGAAGGCCGATTCAGCGAGCTGGAGCGCCTGGCCGGGGACGCCGGCTTCGCGCCCGCCGACGGCGTGGTGCTCGATATCGGCGTCTCGTCCATGCAGCTGGACGACCCGGAGCGCGGCTTCTCCTTCCAATCCGACGGCCCGCTCGACATGCGCATGTCCGGCACCGGCCCGACCGCCGCCGACATCGTCAACGAGGCCGAGGAGGCCGACATTGCCGACATCCTGTTCCAGCTCGGCGAGGAGCGCCGCTCGCGCGCGATTGCGCGGGCCATCGTGGCGCGGCGGCGCGAGCGGCCGTTCACGCGCACGGTGGAGCTGGCGGAAACGGTGGAGCGG
>Ga0207712_10000751_pt1 | contig 24499 bp, 19 predicted proteins | sample KBSS44metaG_FD_184402 | JGI IMG/M metagenome (GOLD analysis project Ga0207712, IMG submission 184402) | Switchgrass rhizosphere microbial communities from Kellogg Biological Station, Michigan, USA - KBS S4-4 metaG (SPAdes) (version 2) | ecosystem: Host-associated > Plants > Roots > Rhizosphere... | reverse complement strand
GTAACCTGCAAACGATTCGTCGCCGCCGTCACCGTTCAAAGCAACAGTGACGTGCTTGCGAGTTTCTTTCGCGACGTAATACGTGGGCACTGCCGATGAATCCGCGTAAGGCTCGCCATAATGCTCGACCAAAGTGGGCAATACCTCGAGAGCATCAGGCCGCACGATAAACTCGTGATGTTCGGCGCCGACGTGCTCGGCGATCCGTCGCGCATGATGCAGCTCGCTGAAGTCCTGTTCGTCAAAACCGATCGAGAATGTCTTGACTCGCTCGCTCGACTCCTGGCTCATCAACGCCACGACTGCGCTCGAATCGATGCCGCCTGATAGAAACGCGCCGAGCGGCACTTCCGACATCAAACGCACACGCACGGCGTCGCGTAGAATCTCAACCGTTCGCTCGCCTGCTTCTTCCTCACTGAGCTCGACCTTCTTAGTGAAATCCGGCTGCCAGTAACGCTGCAGCTCGATTTCCCCGTGGCGCCAACGCAGCCAGTGTCCCGGCTCTAGTTTCCGGATCGCGCGATAAGCAGTCAGCGGCGCCGGAATGCACATGAACGAAAGATAGTAATCGAGTGCTTCCGGTTGAATGTCTCGACTCACGTCCGGATGAAGTAGCAGCGCGCTGAACTCCGAACCGAAGATGAGCTGTCCGTTTATGTGCGCATAAAGGAGCGGCTTTTTACCGACGCGGTCACGGGCGAGGAATAGTTCCTGGGTGCGTTCATTCCAGATTGCGAAGGCAAACATCCCGCGCAGGTGTTTGGGACAGTCAGCTCCGAATTGATCGTAAGCATGAACGATGGCTTCGGTGTCGCTGTTGGTGTAGAAGGTGTGGCCTAGTTTTTCGAGCTTCTCGCGCAGTTCGAGATAGTTGTAGATCTCGCCGTTGAAGACGATCCAGGAGCTGCGGTCATGGTTATGGATCGGTTGTGCGCCGCCCTTGAGATCGATGATCGCGAGGCGGCGCATGCCGAGGCCGACTGAACCATTGACGTAGAAGCCGTCGTCATCGGGACCGCGATGACGAATCGCGTTATTCATCCGCGTTAACAGCTCTTCGTCAATCGACTTCCCGTCGTTGCGAACAATACCTACAATTCCACACATCTCGGTCGTCCCTACTGATCTCTCTGCGCAGCCTCTGTGTTCTCTGTGTCTCTGTGGTTAAAACTCACCACGGAGACACAGAGAACACAGAGATTTCACAGAGAAAGACTTAACGCTTTCTAAACTGATCCAGGTTCTCTCTCTTCTCTTTCAACAAGACAAACCCGACCGCTACAAACACAAAATAAAAAACCAGCAACTGCGCGCGCTGACGATAAGCCGTGCCCACGTTTCCCTGAAATACTGAGTAAGCGATCGAAAGCATCGTTGTGAAAAGTAGAATCGGCGAGATTTGGCGTAACCGGTATTTAATCGAATACCAAACACCAAGCACCATTAAGGGAAATGACAGCCACCAAATAATCATCTCCGGAAGCGTGATGCTCTGTCGCAACGAAGCGAGCTGCCATGGAAATGGCGCAAACAGCAGGTAGATCAAGCCAATCGGAATCGTCGAAATCGCGCCCTCGGTTGTCGACACGTCCACTTCGCGTCCAAAACCCGACCCGGCGCGCGCTAAGTCAGCGCGGCTTCGTTGCACTGCCTCCAACGTGCCAAACCGATCGAGTTGCGCATTAGCGTATCGAGTCACGCCAAGGTAAGTGAGAGACACGCCCATCAAAAGGATGACAATAAACTGGCGCGCAAAATTCGTAGCGGTGATCTTCTGCAAACCGATAAGAAACCCACCGGCGATCGCCACAACGATCATGTAGAAAACATAAAACCGTAAACTGAGAATTGAGAACAGCGCTGCGATCAGTATGACCGCATGCTTCACTGTGAGTTTTTCGCTGAGACGGAGGCTCGCCAGAATTGCCAACACCAGGAAGAAGACTATCGGCGCATCCTTCAATCCCTGGGCAGACCACAGCACCAGAGACGGGAAAAACGCGACATAGATGCCGGCTATCTTGGCTACCCGAATATTCTTGTAAACGTGCTGCGCACAACTAAAGACCAGAACCGCCGTCGCCGCGCCGATGATCGAATTAACAAACTGTATCGCCAGGGTGTTGCGTCCGATTATTGAGTACACGATCGCGACCATGTTGATCATGCCCCATGCAGACGCTTGTCCTTCCATGAAATGACCGGCGATAGCTTGATAATAAGTATCTCCTTGCCACGCCTTCATCTGAGCGAAACCGAAGAAGTCGTACGTCAGCGCGTCGCCGCCAAAAAACTCCTGCACGTTGAATATGAAGATGCCGGTGGCGACAAGCATTCTCACCACCAGGGCCCAGCCAAAGAGTTGCAGCAGGAATGACCTGTGTTCTCTATTCCGATAGACGAAACAGCCGACAATTATCGCCAGGATCAGGCAGAACAATACTGCCTGGCCTGCGTCATACGTCGAGTAGTCGGCGAAAGGCGCAACTATCGTAGGCACCGCAAACACGATCACGGCGCAGACGATCAACAAAACAAATAATAAAACTGCCCTCATTTGGAATTTCTAGCAGCGATGCAGCTTGATTAACGCCGAAGGCGTTCACAAACTTCGGTGTCGAATTAACGCCGAAGGCGTTCGCGGACTTCCGGTGTCGAATTAACGCCGAAGGCGTTCGCGGACTTCGGTGTCGAATTAACGCCGAAGGCGTTCGCGGACTTCGGTGTCGAATCAACGCCGAAGGCGTTCGCTAATTTCAGCCCAAGGTTCGAGCTTGCGAGAACCTTGGGAACCATCACATCAAAAAGCGTTTTAACCCTGAAAGGGTTCGCCAACCGCCTAACCCTTTCAGGGTTTGGTCCATCTCTGGGGATCTGACCCCAGGGTTCTCGTTCCTCGAACCCTGGGCTGACATTAGCGAACGCCTCCGGCGTTGATTCAATGGACGCCAAATATGCGAACGCCTCCGGCGTTGATTCAATGGACGCCCAAATTAGCGAACGCCTCCGGCGTTGATTCAATGGACGCCCAAATATGCAAACGCCTCCGGCGTTGATTCAATGGACGCCCCAAATATGCGAACGCCTCCGGCGTTGATTCAATGGACGCTCAAATTAGCGAACGCCTCGGGGTTAATTCAATAGAGGCTGAAATTAGCCAACGCCTTCGGCGTTAATGCAAACTAAAATTAGCGAACACCTTCAGTGTTAATTTCGCACGACGAGATGATTCTCCAGTACCAACGCGTCGAAGCTCGCCTTGCTAAAGGTGTTGATAGCGTCAGCCGGAGAGAGAACGATTGGCTCCTGCACGTTGAATGACGTATTAAGCAGAAGCGGCACTCCGGTTAACTTTTCAAACTCGCTAATTAACTGCCAGTATCGTGGATTGATATGCCTGCTCACCGTTTGCGGACGCGCAGTTCCATCCACGTGAACTACCGAAGGTATCTTGTCCCGTTTTTCCTCGACGACATTCAGCACTGTAATCATGAAAGGATCGTAATGCGGATGCCCAAACAGCTCCTCCGCGGCTTCTTCTTTCATAGACGGCGCCAACGGTCTAAACCATTCGCGCAGCTTCACCTTTTTGTTTAGCAGCTCACGCATGTCATCGCGACGCGGATCGGCAATGAAGCTGCGGTTACCGAGTGCGCGTGGGCCAAACTCCATCCGTCCCTGAAACCAACCAATGATCGCGCCGCCGGCTAACATCGCAGCGACTCGCGGAAGCATTTGCTCGTCCGGCAGCGTTTCAAACTTTAATCCGGCGGCACGCAAAGCAGCGGCGCACTCTTCAGAGCTGAAGCCCGGACCGTAGTACGCATGCTCCATCCGGAACTTTCGCGGTTGTTTTAATCGACTGTGCCAAACGAGGAGCGCAGCGCCGAGAGAGCAGCCTGCGTCACCTGCGGCCGGCTGAATAAAGAAGCGCTTGAATGGAGTCTCGGTCATGATGCGGCCATTCATGACGGAATTGAAAGCTACGCCGCCAGCCATACAGAGATTTTCGCTACCCGTCCGCTCGTAGAGTCCTGACAGTAAATGGAGCGCGGTATCCTCCAGAACTTTCTGTGCGCTGGAGGCGACGTCCCAATGCTTTTGAGAGAGCTCTTCGCCTTTAGCGCGCGGCGGACCGAGTACGCTGGTCAACGCTTCGCTGAACTGGTAATACTTCGCCAGATGATGGTCTAACACACGAATGTCTACCCGAAAATCGTGATCGCCATTGACTGACAACACCTTCTTCGCGAAAAAGTCATAGTATTCAGGCTTACCGTAGGCAGCGAGCCCCATTACCTTCCACTCGTCACCTTCGAACATGTCAAACCCGAGATAGTTGGTGACAGCCGAATAGAACTGGCCGAGCGAGTGAGGAAGCTTGATTCTCTTCAGTGGGTGAATTGTTCGATCGTCGCCGCGAGAAAACAAGGTGGTGGTGTCTTCACCCGTTCCGTCCCAGGTCATGATGGCTGACTGATCGAAGCCGGAAACGAAAAACGCACTCGCAGCGTGGCACTGGTGATGTTCGAGAAAGTGAAACTTGAAATTGCTGTCGCCGAAGTGTTCGCGAATTCGGCGCGGGTGCCGCAACATGCCGAGATAGCTCTCGCCAACCTGAGTGACGCCGCGGTCAACGCGGGCCTTGAACATGTCGCGGGAGATGGCGGCCGACTTCAACGCCTGGAGGGCTTTGTGACGCAACACCCAGGGTTTCCAGTACAGTCCGATATGCGCGACGTCGGCGATTCCGATGCCTGCCTCGTCAAGGCAGTACTGCATCGCGTTGTAGGGGAAGCCGCTGTGATGTTTGCGGCGGGAGAAGCGCTCTTCCTCAGCCGCAGCAACGATTTCGCCGTCCTTTATCAGGCTCGCGGCCGAATCGCCAAGTGTAGTTAAACCAACGATATACATGTCGACCTGTCAATATACACAAACTTACTAACGAATGCAGTGAAGCTAAGCCACAAAAACGCACAAAAATCACACCAGTTTTAGTGCGGCTTGTGTGCTTCTTTGTGCTTTTTTGCGGACCTTAATGCGTCAGCCAGTTTCTGAACGTGGGCTTCGATACTGTAACGCTGTACCGCATAGCTGCGCCCGGCCTCACCCATCCGCTGCCTGAGATCGGCGTCGCTCAGGAGCTGCGAAAGATGCTCGTACCATTCTTCGTCAGTACGCGCTACGAAATGCGTCCGGTTCGCCTCGGCTATATCGTGACAGGCTCCCACCGGGCTAACAACGAACGGAACTCCGACAGCCATATACTGAACCGCTTTAAAACACGACTTACCAACCGACCAGTTATCCTCAACGATCGGATAAATCCCAATGTCGAGTGACTGGAAATCGCCTATCTCCCTCTCCAGCTTCCACCCCAGATTTTCAATCTCCACGCCGGGAATTACAACGTTATCCGCTCCCGTTCCTACGAGTCGCAAGCGAAACCGGTAGTCGCGCGCGAGACGCTCAAGCACGGGAAAGATTGTTTTCACGTAAGGAAAAGTCGAGTGCGTGCCGATCCAGCCAATAACGGGCACATCACTCGCCTGGCGTTCAGCCAACGGTCGAAAGCACGTCGTGTCAACCACGGTGGGAATCACGACAGCCTGCCGTCCCTTACTCGTCACATAAGCCGCGATCTCGCGATTGCCACAGGTAACCAGGCGCGACCAGCTAATCAGATCATTAGTCTTGCTGAACCATTTAAGCATGCTTCCGATGCGGCCGTAAGTCGGACTCTTGTACGAGACATACGTCGCATCATCTAGATCGAGCACCATCGGACAGCCCTGCAGGTTTACGGTCAACCACTCGATCAGCGGTGGTCCAAACATCATCGCCTCGCGTTGCACAAACACTACATCCGCCTTCCGCGCGCGCACCAGCTCGCGCACCCGGCGGACCGCCGCCAGGCTTAAGCCCAACGCTGTGCGCGGCCACTGCGATCGGTTGTAGAGCGATCCGTACAGGCTGGAGTCGATAAACGGATAGACGGAGAGCTCAATCCCCTGCTCGGCTAAAGGCTCGATGAATTGAATCATTCGGAACCGAGTTGCCGCCGCCTCGACTGGATATGTGGCCAATCCTAACACTCTCATGAGAGCAGGGTCTCGTACAGGCGCGCGTATCGCGTTGCGCCAACGCTGTTAAGATCAAAGACTTTCTCCGCCGTCGCACGGGCTTTCGCTTTTATGTTTGGATCGCCCGCTAATTCCTGAATCGCATTCCATGCGCCGTCAAAGTCTCGCTCAGTGAAGGCGTCAATCAAGATTGCCGCAGGGGATTCCTGCGTCAAACCATCCGAGTCTCCGATTCCGGAGTTAATGAGAATCGGCAGCCCGCACGCAAGGTATTCACCGTTCTTGGTCGGTGACGAAGCCAACTTGGAGAAGCAACGTTTAATAAATGAGAGACCAACGTCGCCGGCAGCTAAGTACGACGGCATTTCTTTTGGTACAACGCTGCGAATGGAAAAATTATCTTCACTGATTCCACGCGCGCTCATCAGTTGTCGCACTCGCTCACGACTTCCCGTGGTAAGCCAAAGCAGATGTGCGTCGTTTCGTTTCCGGACTACGCTCGCAAAAAAGTCTGCCATCTCTTCGGTCAAGTACCAGCCGTCGAGCGAACCACTGTAGACAAACGTAAACCGATCATCCAGCCCCAGCTCTGCGCGTAGTCTTGCGCGCTCCTGGTCTTTGAACGTGAATAAGGAAAGATCCACGCAACAGGGTATCACTGCGTGCGGAACCTCCCTTTCCTTCAGACCTTTCCATTCTTTGACGATGGGCCAGATTCGCTCGGTCAACGTAACCACCGCATCAGTGCCCGTCAGAATCCGCCGCTCTGTCGATTTAGTAACGCGATAGCGCAACCCGCCCTCCGGCCAATGCTGCGCATCGACGTACTCTTCAGCCATCAATCCGCGAAGGTCGAAGATCATTTTGATCCCAAACTTTCGCTTCAAACGAAGCGCGATCGTTGCTGGTATGTACGAGCGCGCGTGCACTAACTCGATTCTGTTTCGTTGCACCAGACGGCTGGCGAAACGAATGCCTGCCAGCACATCGAAAATAGTCGCAGGCAGTGATGGTCGCTGGTGATATCGTAGCCAGTGCCATTCGATTCCCTGGTCGCTTAACTCTTGTTTTAGTGCGGCGCAACTACGTTCACCTTCCGCAGTGAAAGCATTGCTCTTCTCAAAACTCAGGAGGGTAAACTGCACGCCTCGTTGGGCCAGCTTACGCAGGTACGGAAGCACCTGCGTTTGACCTAACGGTTCAAGCATGCCGTTGTAGGAAATAAACAGAACGCGCCGGCCCTCGAGCGACATCTTCATTGTGCTGCTGCTTGCGCTGCTCTTGTGAGTTCTGCGGCGATCCAATGGTAGGTATGAGCTAATCCTTCCTCGAGGGAAATCGCGGGTTCCCAGGTCAAAACTTCGCGCAGACGTGTGTTGTCGCTGTTGCGACCTCTTACGCCTTGCGGCTTAGTCAAGTCGTAACGCTTCCCGATCTTCTTGCCGGCAATGCTCGCAACCATGTCGACCAGATCATTGACCGAGATCATTCGATCCTGGCCAAGATTAATCGGCTCGCGATGATCGCTGCGCATCAACCTGTATAGTCCTTCAACGCAATCATCAATGTAACAGTAAGACCGCGTTTGTTCCCCGTCTCCCCATACTTCAATTTCGTCGCCATCGTTTGCGAGCGCCACCTTGCGGCAAATCGCGGCGGGTGATTTCTCGCGGCCGCCGTCGTAAGTTCCGAGTGGACCGAAGATGTTATGGAACCTGACGACGCGCGTTTCGAGTCCGAAGTCTTCGGTATAGTGACGACAAACTCTTTCCATGTAGAGCTTCTCCCAACCGTAACCGTCTTCGGCATCGGCTGGATATGCTTCGCTCTCTTTCAAGGGCGCGATATTCGTTTCGTTCTGCCGGTAACCCGGATAGATACAGGCGCTCGATGTGTAGAGATAGCGCTTGACACTACTCCGCCGCGCGGCTTCGATCGTGTTTAAGTTGATCAGTGTATTGTCGCGAACTATTACGGCTTTGTTGTTTTCGATAAATCCGATACCGCCCATGTTTGCGGCCAGTCCGTAGACTTCATCAATCTCGTGCGTGGCCTGCAGGCAGTTACCAGATGCGGTGAGATCCAGTAATAGAAATTCGTTAGCGCGCGTCGATTCAAACTCCGGTCTCTTTATATCAACGCCTCTGACCCAGTAGCCGCGGTCGACCAGGTAATTGGTCAAATGGTGACCGATGAAACCACCGGCTCCCGTCACCAACACTCTCGGTTCTTGTGGCATTCAGACTTTCCAGGCGCTTGAATGAATATGCCGAAGGCGTTCGCCCATATTACGCCGAAGGCGTTGCCCATTACGCCGAAGGCGTTGACCCATTACGCCGAAGGCGTTGACCCATATTACGCCGAAGGCGTTCGCTAATTTGAGCCCAGGGTTCGAGGAACGAGAACCCTGGGGAACCAACACAAAAAAGCGTTCTAACCCTGAAAGGGTTCGCCAACCGCCTAACCCTTTCAGGGTTTTGGTCCATCGATGGAAATCTTACCCAGGGTTCTCGTTCCTCGAACCATGGGCTCAAATCAGCCAACGCTTTCGGCGTTAAAGTCCTTGATTGCGTTCACAACGTATTCCTGTTGCTCCAACGTAAGCTCAGGATAAAGCGGAAGAGCAAAAGTTTCCCGGGCGGCTTTCTCGGCCTCCGGGAAATCGCCTTCTTTGTAGCCCAGGTACGCAAAGCACTCCTGCAGGTGCAGCGGAATCGGATAATAAACTTTAGTCGCGATCTCGCGCTTTTTTAAGTGTTCCATCAGCGCGTCGCGATGCACGGGAACTCTGACAACGTATTGATGAAAAATGTGACGACTGTCAGGCTTGATGAAAGGCGGATCCAGCTTGAAGATTAGCTTCGCGCCTTCCAACAGGTGCGAATAGATTTGCGCTTTCTCGGCTCGCGCGTTTGACCAGCCATCCAAATGAGGCAGTTTTGCGCGAAGCACGACAGCCTGAAGCGCATCAATACGACTGTTGATTCCCACCTCGACATGTTGATACTCAGTTAGACCACCGTGCACACGTAGCCTTCGCACTCGCGTTGCAAAAGCGGGATCACTGGTCGTGATGATCCCAGCATCTCCTGCCGCGCCAAGGTTCTTACTGGGATAAAAACTAAAACAACCGGCCACACCCATCGAACCCGCACGCCGTCCGCGATCTTCAGCGCCGATCGCCTGTGCGGCATCCTCGAGTACAACCAGACCCTTCGCTTTGCAGAGAGACAGTATCTCGTCCATCTCGGCACACTGACCATACAAGTGCACCGGGATCACCACACGGGTGCGCGAAGTAATCGCTGCCGAGATCGCATCGACATTCAAGTTGTACGTAAGTGGATCGATGTCGACAAAAACCGGTCGCGCGCCCAACCGCGCAATCGCGCTCGCGGTAGCGAAAAAACTAAACGGCGTGGTAATGATCTCGTCCTCTGGACCAACGTTCAGCGCCATCAACGCCAACAGCAAAGCATCAGAACCGGAAGCGCAACCGATCGCTTCATTCGTTTGACAATACGCGGCGACTTCCGCTTCGAGCGCCGCGACTTCCGGACCCATCACGAACTGCTGGGTCTCAAAGACGCGATCAACCGCTTCACGCACCGAATCGCGCACCGAAACATACTGCGCCTGCAAATCTATTAGTGGAACCTTCATTTTGCCTTAAGTCTCAAGCCACAAAAATGCACAAAAAGCACAAAGATTCTTACTCTTCTATTTTGTGCTTTTTGTGCCTTTGTGCGGCGAAATCAGTTATGCAGTCTCTCCGGCGCCTTGATCAGCATCTGCGTCCGTCTGGTAGTAGTTGGAATAGTAACGGGAATAGTAATACTCATCGTGCGTCTCGACCTTCACGTTATTCAAGACCACACCAAAGATGTGCGCGCCTACGTCGAGCAGTTGCTGTTTTGCACGCCGCACGACGGCCCTCGAGCTTCGTCCGCCGTGGACCACGAGAATTACTCCATCCACCATCGTCGATAAGATTGACGCGTCCGTGAAAGAGATCGCTGGCGGCGAATCGATAATGATGTGCGCGTATTGCTCGCAGAGAATATCCAAAAGCTTCCGCATCTCCTGGGAACCCAGCAACTCGGCCGGATTCGGAGGTACGGGGCCGCAGGTCAGGACTTTTAGATTCGGCGCCTTCTCACATGTTTGAATCAAACCGTCGAGGTTCTTCTCGCCTGAAAGCCAGGTTGTCAGTCCCTTTGTATTAGGCAGGTCAAACTGCGCATGGAGCCGCGGTCGCCGCAGGTCGCAATCGATCATTAAAACCTGGGCTCCGGTTTGCGCGAGCATAAAAGCTGTATTGATCCCGGTTGTAGTCTTGCCTTCGGCGGGCTGACTGGAAGTAATCAGGATCGTCTTGGGAGGCTTTCCGGCAGACGATAACAGCAATGACGTTCGCAAGTGTCGATACGCCTCAGTAATAGGCGAACGGATATCGGTAATCATGGCCAGCGCAGTCGTGTTCGATATCGGCGCCGGCGCTCCGGAACGCACACCCGGCAAGCGACGGTCGTGACCCGACGGAATCAAGGCGAGCGCAGGCAGGTGAATGTAACGATCGACATCCTCGACAGATTTCACGGTATCGTCCAGGAAGTCCAGCAGCAGAGCGAGGCCTATTCCGCCGCCCAATGAAAGCATCAGCCCGATGATTATGTTTCGCAACCGCGGTGGACCAACCGGTTCCTTGGGCAATCTGCTGTAGGTGGCGATACTTACTTCATTTGATCCGTTTCCATTCGAAATATCCAGCTCACGCTGCCGTTGCAGCAAAGTACTCAAAAGCTGTTTGTTGGTCTCGAGAGTCTGCGTCATGGCCAACAAGTCGATCTGATCTCGCGTTTGCTGAGTAGTCGTCCCTTTCTGGTTTTCGTAGGAGCTACGCAATAAGTTTTCTTTTTGGACCGCGGACTCGTAACTTCGTTGCATTGAGGTAACGATTTCTTCCGGGGCTCTTTGCAGCTCCGCCTCGAGCCCTTTGATTTGAGCGTCGATTTTCTTTACGGCCGGCCATTCCGGCTTGTAGGTAATCAAAAGAGCGTCACGTTGCTCTTTGAGCGCCGAGATGCGGTCGCGTAATTTCTCCACGCGGCCGGACACGTTAACGGCAGGTATTGAAAACGGATCTTTTTCCTTTTTCGCTGATTCAAGCTGCGCTTGCAATTGCTTTCTAGTGTTTTCCGCCTCCAATAACTGGGCACTTAACGTGGCCAGTCGTTGGGCCTCGAGATTTCCTGCAGCTCCATTCGTCAATGGCAGGTTCTTACTCTTGGCATAATTCCATTGTATTTCCTGGTCCTGCTTGATCTGCGTTTGCAGTCGGGCGATCTCTTTGGCCAGAAGGTCTTCAGCCCTCGTCGAGCCCTCTGTGGCTATCGCCAGATTGTAGTTTTTGAAAACCTCGGCCAGTGTGTTGGCGACTTTCTGCGCCAATTCGGGATCTGAATGCCGGTAGATGATTTTTACGAGATTAGTATTGGGGATTGGCTCGATTGTTTCCCCAGCGATGACCGCGTCTTCGTAAGCTTCTAACTTTTCGATCTCTTCGGGCGTTAACCGGGCTAAGGTAGTCTGTTGTTCAGTTACAACCGACAAACCACCGGGCGCGGCGCCTGGAGTCGCAGTTGGTTTTGGCGCTGAAAAAAGGCGTCGTAGAGCATCGAAGATGCCCTTCTGTGACTGGCCACCGAAAAACGCCGGGTTATGCGGCAGGTCAAGCGTGAGAACGACCTGGCGAGCGAGTGCCGGATTTTGCAACAACTTTAACTGCGTGCCCCAGAAATTGGGATCGTTCTGGCCGTTGATAATGATCTTGTCGGTCTGAAGGATGTTGGGCTGTTTTTGCTGAATTCTAATGATCGTCTCGCCCTCGTAGATTGAGGGAGTCCGGAATGACTGGATTGCCACCAGCGAAGTGACCACCAGTACGAGACTCAAAATCAGCCACTTTCGCTTGAGGATGACAGACAGATAATCCTTGAGGGTGTTTGGGTCGTTGGCCGCAGCGCCATAGCCACCGTAGGACTTTGGGGCCAGGTCCGTGAGTGGCCGGTCCACCCCGCGGTCCAGACCCGAAACAGGAATCAATCGATTATCTTGACTAGCCATAGAATCAGCCCCTTACTTCAAAACAGAGTGGGAAAGAATAATAACAGAGTGTCCGAATCCCGCAAGGCGCAACGAGCCGATTCAGGCCATTAAACTAAGAAATTGAGCCGCGGATGAACGCGAATGAACGCGGATCAGAAAAGACAAATTCCGATCTGCGTTCATCCGCGTTCATCCGCGGCTAAATACAAACTCTGCGAGGGCGCTTTCAAAATCGCGCAGAGGGGGAAGGCCGATCTTTTCGGTGAGCAGGCAGCGCAGACGAGAATTGCGCGGGCGTTTCGCGGGACGATTCAGCGCGTCCGCTGAAACCGCTTCCACGACGACTTCGCTGTTCCCAATCAACGCCACAGCCTTACGAGTGAATTCGTCAAAACTCACACCCGGTCCGCTGTTCACAACATGATAGATGCCCGCGACATTCTTCTCCGACAACTCCCGCAAACGCACCGCGAGGTCTTTTGCATAAGTGGGAGTTCCGTAAGCATCACTTATCGCCTTAACTCTCTCGCCCTTCTTTATGCGCTCAACAACGGTGCTCAGGAAATTAACCCCGCCAGGGCCGAAGACATATCCGGTGCGAACGATAATCGAACCACCATAAGCCAGCGCGGAAAGACGCTCACCTTCCAGCTTACTCGCCGCATAAACACTTTCGGGATTCGGCTCATCCAGTTGGGTATAGAAACCGGATTTGGCGCCGTCAAAGACGTAGTCAGTGGAGATCGTTACGAAAATGCACTCCGCTTCTTTACAGGCAGCAGCCAGGTTCTCCGGTCCCTTGGCGTTCGCGGCAAAAGCTCTCTCCTGGTCTGACTCGCATCCGTCGACGTTGGTCCATGCGGCACAATTAACGACCACGTCAGGCCGGTCGCCACGAACCACTTCCTGAACAGCATCGCGATCAGTGATATCCAGGTCCTTGTGCCCGTAAGAAAAAACTTCATCGCCAACAGCAGCACAATGCTCGGTAAGCGCCCCGCCAACAAGACCGCGACCGCCAGTAACGACGACTCTCAACTTGCCGCCCCCTTATCGCCGTACTGTTTTCGATAGTATTCCCGGTACTCATTGTTTCGTGTCCGCTCGATCCAGCGGCTGTTTTGCTGGTACCACTGAATGGTCTTTTGAATACCGCTCTCCCACGTTTCCTGCGGCCGCCAACCCAGCTCAGATTCGATTAGCGATGGATCTATCGCATAACGACGATCGTGGCCGGGACGGTCAACAACAAAACGGAGTAAAGACTTCGATTTTCCCAACGCGGCGAGCACCGATTCAGCAACTTCGATATTTCGCCGTGGATTGCGCGCGCCAATATTGTAAGCAGCGCCCGGCTTGCCTTTTTCGAGCACGGTCAAAATAGCGCGGCAATGATCGTCCACATAAATCCAATCGCGAACGTTGAGCCCGTCGCCGTAAACCGGAATCGATTGATCGTTGAAGGCGTTGCAAATCATGAGGGGCAAAAACTTCTCGGGAAACTGCTGTGGCCCATAATTATTTCCACACCTCGTCACCACCGTATCCAGACCAAACGTGTGATGGGCCGCCCGCACTAAATGCTCCGCGGCGGCCTTCGAAGCTGCGTAAGGACTATTCGGTTCGAATGGCGATGCTTCAGTGAAGAACGCCGCTTCGTCTTCAGGCAAGCTGCCCATGACTTCGTCAGTCGAAATCTGGACAAAGCGTTTGACGCGACGTTCGCGTGCAGCATCGAGCAGGACTTGTGTGCCGTTGATGTTGGTCTGCAAAAACTCCGCGGCGTTCGCGATGCTGCGGTCCACATGCGACTCGGCGGCGAAGTTCACGATTGCATCCACGTCTTCGCCGAGCGCATTCATGACTGCGTCGCGGTCGCAGATGTTGGCGTGCACCAGCTGATGGCGTGAAGAATCAAGCCCTTCGAGGTTATCGGGGTTTCCGGCGTACGTTAGTGCGTCGAAGTTGACGATGGAGCAGTTAGGTATTGTTTCAAGGGCCAACCGAACAAAAGCAGAGCCGATAAAGCCGGCGCCCCCGGTTACGAAAAGTTGCATATTTGTTGCGAAGAAAGTATTCGATCTCTTATGCGCCGTTGAATTTAGCATAACCACCATTCAGCGCGAACAACGCTTGGTTCAAATTGACAGATCAATTGTGCAAAAACATTCTTGACAGCCGAACAAAGGCAGCATAGGATACGCGCCCTGCTTCACTGGGACCTGATCAGGTCTTCAGTTCATCTGCTCGATTTCGTCATGGTCAAAACGTGACTCATGACGAACCGAAGGAAGCTTCCGTCAGCCTAAATTTCCATTCAGGTTTTTTTGCTGCCGTAAATGTTTAGCTACAAACACGACGCCTAACGAATCCGCCGACCAGGACATTGTAAGTGTCGGTCATGGCTTGTCTGACTACTGAGACTCGCCGTCGTTACCCCTTAAAGAGTTAGACAAACGAACCCAGAACCGGAGACGCATTTATGAAATGCCAGAGTGTTCGCTCTACCACCCGTCTGAACCCCAAGGGTTTGCGCCGTTCTCTATTTTCACCGGCCAGATCTGCTCTTCTTTTTGTATTGGTAATTACCACTCTTGCCCTGGCGATTAATTTTGGTTCCCTGGCGAGAACTACCGATAATAACAATAGAGCGACGACAAAAATCGTCAGCTCTGAAATAGAAACTTCCAAGGGTGAGGAACTGGCAAAGACCTCACCATTTTTAATGCCTGCCGCTCCGCTAACATTCTTCCAGGCCCAGGCGCCCGGAATAGAAACTTATGACTGCGCAACCGGCACGGCCCAGGACGTTTTCGACCTGGGCGACGAGGTGTGCGCGCGAGCCACCGGCGTTCCTTCCGGCCTGGTCTTCCCGTGGCGTGTTTCGTGGGTTGATACATTCGGCCTAATCGAGCAAAGCGCATCAGCCAATACGAACCCGTCGACGGAATATCGTTATCAACTGCCGACGACCGACACGTCCAACAGAGGCTCGGATGACGGCATTCTTGTCATCAACCGCGGCTCGTGGAGAGTAAGCCTGACGCGCGCGAATGGTTCGGTTCGCGCCTTTGCAACGTTCACGGTCCGGGATCCGCAAAATGCAGCGGTCGACGTGTTCGTACAGAAAACAACTCAGTTCGCCGACAGTGTTGTTTCTCCCGGTGGTCCAATCGCTTTCCTAATCGTAGTCGGTAACGATGGGCCAGACGCGGCGTCGAATGTGGCGCTGACAGACTCCGTACCTTCGGGCGCGGCGCTGGCGTCTATTTCACAAAACTCCGGTCCCGAGTGTTTGCCGGTCGAATCGCAAAACTGCACCATCGCGAGTCTCGGAAAAGGTGAGCGCGCCGAGTTTTCAGTCATCTACACAGCCGGCACAAACACCGGCAGCCAGGTGACTTCCGCAAGCGTTGCCAGCGAGACCGCGGACTTAAACACTGCGAACAATTCCGCCACCACTAACTTCGACATTGTTACAAGCACGGGCGAAGCTGAGTGCGTCCTCGAATGTCCGAACGACATCACCGTCCTTGCTAATACTGAGCAGGGCGGCGTTAGTGGCGCAATCGTCAACTTTGGCGCGGCTGACTCGTTTGGCAGTTGCGGCACTGTGACGGCTAGTCCCGCTTCCGGCTCTTTCTTCCCGGTTGGCACGACGACTGTCTCCGTCAGCTCGGGAACGGGCGGCGGCTCCTGCAGCTTCTCGGTCATCGTCACCGCAGATCCTCCGCCAACAATCTCGTGCGCGGCCAATGTCTCGACCACCACGACGAGCTGCTCTGCAATAGTCGACGCGCAAACGCTTGGCGCGCCGACAACCAACGGAGGCAGCGGCACCGTGAATGTTGTAGGACAACGCAGTGACGGCCACGATCTCGATGAGTCATTCCCAACCGGAGTAACCAGCATCGTCTGGACAGCGACTGACGCTCTCGGGCGTGCCGCGTCCTGCACGCAGACTGTGACTGTCACCAGCAACGACACCACACCACCGACCATCACCGCGCCTCCGGACGTGACGTTGTCCACCGGTTCGGGTGGTTCGTGCGGTCTGGTTGTTGGCGAAGCGCAACTGGGTGAGGCCACTGCCAGCGATGGCGCCGACTGCGCCGTAAGCATCTCGCGCACGGGCATTCCTGCTGGAAACTTCTTCCCAGTGGGTACAACGAACGTCATCTGGAAAGCCACCGATGCCGCCGGCAACATTGCGACGGCGACCCAGCACGTCACCATCCTTGAGAACACGCCGCCGATCATCTTCGCTCCGGCAGACGCGAGTTATGCCTGCTTGAGTGATGTGCCTGCGGCCAGTCCGTCACAGGCGGGTGGCCCACTCCGTGATCCTTCGGGTGCGCTCGTATTTGACGATGATGGCAACCTGGTGCCCGGTGGTACGCCATACGATAACTGCAGCACACCGACCGTAACGGTGTCTCAAGTCTTCAGCAATCCGAAGACAATTTTGAGAACCTACACGGCAACGGATGCGGCTGGTAACACTGCCAGCGCGACGCAGACGATAACCATCACGGACAACACGGCCCCGGTGCTTAGCTGTCCGTCTGACATAACGGTTTACGTGCCGCTGAATTCTACGGCTACCAGTACGACCGTTGACTTCTCGGCGTCCGCAACCGACAACTGTGGAACCGCGAACGTCAGCTACGATCACGCGTCCGGCTCAGTCTTCTCCGTAGGTACAACTCCGGTGACAGTGACTGCTACGGACGACGTCGGTAATAGCTCGACCTGCACGTTCAATGTGACCGTGCTCTACAACTTCACCGGCTTCTTCGCGCCGGTCGACAATGTGCCAGTCTTCAATGAAATGAAGGCAGGTCAGGCTGTGCCAGTGAAGTTTAGCCTTAGTGGTAACAAGGGCTTGAACATCTTCGCAGCAAACTCGCCCAACTCGACCCAGATCAATTGCACCAGTGGCGCTACGATCTCGGAGGTTGAGGAGACTTCGAACGCTGGTTCAAGCAGCCTGTCGTACGACGCGACAAGCGACCGCTACAACTACGTTTGGAAGACGGAAAGCTCGTGGAAGAACACGTGCCGTCAACTGAACGTCGTCTTGAACGACGGCACCACACACAGTGCCCTGTTCAAGTTTAAGTAAATGAGTTTTTGCCTGGGGGTGGACCAAACCCCCAGGCATTTACGCGTGTGTAAGAGAAGAACGTCCCAATCTCTAACCCCAAGTGAGGCTTATTCGACCAACTTTGGGCGGGACTTAACCGAAGCAACCGGCTTCATTTCGATCCGAAAAAACTGCTTATCACAGCAATTAAGCTCAACCCCAAGAAGGAGAGATGCAAATGAGTAAGTTTCGCTTCACGTTTAACATTCTGGCCGTTGCCATTTTCACCCTGACGGTTGTTTCCATGGCTCAGGCGCAAGCGACGCGAACCTGGGTTTCGGGTGTAGGCGACGACGTCAACCCGTGCAGCCGTACCGCCCCCTGCAAGACCTACGCTGGCGCGATTTCCAAGACCGCCGTCAATGGTGAGATCAGCACGCTTGATCCCGGCGGCTTCGGCGCCGTCACGATCACGAAGTCGATCACAATTGAAGGAACCGAGGGCGCAGGCTACGGCTCGATTCTCAACAGCAGCACGACCGGCGTCAGCATTCCGTTCGACAACTTTACCGCCGTCGGCGAGACTCAAAAAACTGTTCGCCTGCGCAATCTGAACATCAACGGCGCTAACACTGGTCTTCGCGGCGTCAACATCACGGGCGGCAATCCGGGCTCGAACAATAGCGAAGTGATCATCGAAGACTGCGTTATCGATGGTCAAAACGGCTCCCCCGGACGCGGCGTCTCCGACACGCGCGGTGGTACGGGCCTGAAGCTCTTCGTTCTTGATACGACCGTCAGAAACTGCCTCGGTGCAGGAATTACGGCAGCTCCCGGCGCGGGCGGCGACCTGAAAGTTTCGATGGACGGCGTGAAAATTCATAACTGCCAGTTTGGTATCGCCTTCAGCAACAACACGAAGGCCACAGCGATCAGAAGCAACTTCAGCGGCAACACGACTGGCGTGTTCTCGGATTCGTCGACGGGCACGGCCGAAATCAACGTCGACCAATCGATCGTTTCGAACAACGGCACGGGCTTTAACGCCTCGACCGCCAACACGATCATCCGTGTGTCGAATACTACGGCTATGAACAACACGACGCTCGCGACCACTGGTGGCGGCGGACAGGTGTTGTCATACGGTAACAATCAATCGGGTGGCACGGCCTTCCCCGGCTCCGTCGGACAGAACTAAATCCGTCGAAGCAAGTACACAAAAGGCACAAAAGAACAAAAGGCACATAAATGCTTCTGATTTATGTGCCTTTGTTCTTTTGTGCCTTTTGTGTACTGCATTTTGCTGTTAGACTCCCACTTTCTTCAATGAGCACCACCAGTAACCGTACGAGCACACTGGACTCTGCACCAATCGCTGATAAGCAATCCGCACCCTTCGTCACCAATGAACCCCTGGTGGTCATCGAACCGGGCAAGTTGTGGAGCGCGCTCGATCTGCGAGAGCTGTGGTCTTATCGCGAGCTGCTCTACTTTTTAACGTGGCGCGATCTCAAGGTGCGCTACAAACAGGCCGCGCTCGGCGTCGCCTGGGTGGTTATGCAGCCGCTCGCCTCGGCGCTCATCTTTACCGTCTTCCTCGGCAAGCTCGCACGCGTTCCTTCAGACGGGCTCCCTTATCCGATCTTTGCCTATTCAGGACTGATTTTGTGGGCCTTCTTCTCCACTGCGGTGATACAGAGCGGCCTCAGTCTCGTCAGCAACGCGCACTTGATCACAAAGGTTTACTTCCCGCGCTTGCTAATGCCGCTTTCAGCCGTCGCGGCGCGACTGGTGGATTTTAGTGTTGCTTTCGCTCTACTGCTTGGATTGCTGGTCTACTACCGGCTGCCATTGAGCTGGAGCATCCTGGCTCTACCGATTCCGATCGCGCTTACGATCCTCGTCGCGCTTGCTGTCGGTGTCTGGTCAGCCGCCATAAACGTGAAGTATCGCGACGTGGGCGTCGTTCTTCCGGTAGTGATTCAGCTTTGGATGTTTGTTTCGCCGATCGTCTATCCGTTGTCGCTGATCCCCGAGAGCTGGCGCACGCTCTATGCGCTTAACCCGCTCGTCGGAATCCTCGAGGCGTTCCGTTCAGCACTGTTCGGGCGTCCCCTCGACTGGACCTTGCTCGCCATCTCAACCGCCGTGACGCTACCAGCGCTCGCTTTAGCTGCGTACCTGTTCCGCCGCATGGAGCGAAGCTTTGCCGACATTGTCTGAGGTTATCTGATGAAGCCGATCATTCGCGTGGAAGACCTTGGCAAGCGTTACCGCATCGGCCTGCGCAAGGATAACTACAGCACGCTGCGCGATTCACTGACGCAGGCCGTGCGCGCGCCGCTGCGTCGACTGCGCCAGCGCCGCGACGATCAAGGCCAGATACTCTGGGCGCTGCGCGACGTCGGCTTCGAAGTGCAGCCGGGCGAGGTGCTCGGGATCATCGGCAGAAACGGCGCCGGCAAATCGACGCTTCTCAAAGTGCTCTCGCGCATAACAGAACCGACGACTGGCCGCGTCGAGCTCTATGGACGTGTTGGAAGCCTTTTAGAAGTCGGCACGGGCTTTCATCCGGAGCTCACAGGCCGGGAAAACATTTACATGAACGGCGCAATTCTCGGCATGCGCCGCCGCGACATCACGCGCCAGTTCGATCCAATCGTCGAGTTTTCTGAAGTCGGAAGGTTTATCGACACCCCCGTCAAACATTATTCGTCCGGAATGTTTATGCGTCTGGCCTTCGCCGTCGCCGCGCATCTCGAGCCGGAGATACTGATCGTGGACGAGGTGCTGGCGGTCGGCGACGCGAATTTTCAAAAGAAGTGTTTAGGGAAGATGGGCACGGTGGCCCAACAAGGCCGCACGGTGCTCTTTGTCTCTCACAACATGCGCGCGATGCAGAGCCTGTGCAGTCGTGTGATCTGGATAAACGAGGGAACCGTGTCCGCGGACGGGCGCGCCGACACCGTGATCTCAAACTATTTGAAGACGTCAGTCTCCGCTTTGGATGAACAGGTGTGGAGCGATCCGGCAACTGCTCCGGGCAACGACAAGATTCGTCTTCACAGCGTACGCATACGCCAAACAGGCGCTGATTCGGCACAGCCGATCACGGTCCATTCGCCGCTCATTCTTGAATTTGAATATTGGAACCTGACGCCTGACGCTTACCTCAACCTGAGTATTCACGTCACCGCCGAAGACGGTTATCCGATTTTCAATACGGGCTCCGGATACGAGCGCAACTGGCATGGCAAGCCTTTTCCTGTCGGACTCTTTCGCAGCGCGTTTCACATCCCCGGTGACTTTCTCAACGACGGCATTCACCGCGTGCTGTTGATGATTGTGAAGGATCAGAGTGAAGTGATCTACCAGGAAGAAGATGTGCTTGTGTTCGAAGTTGCCGATACGTCGGAAGGGCGCGGCACGTGGTACGGCAAATGGCCCGGTGCGGTGCGTCCGAAGTTGGAGTGGGAAACTGAGCTACTCGAACAGTGATCGCTACCGGGTACACTAGTCAAGCTTATGCCGAATCACTATCGGAGTTCGGCAGTCCACGTCTACTGCCTCGTAGCGGCGGATGGATCTTGGAGCGCGATATCGAGGGCTTCGCTTTTCGCGACGCGACTGGTTGTTATCCGCTGTTCTGCTGTCAGGATTGGGCTAGTTTGCACGTCGATCTCGAGGAGATCGGCGCAGGCCTGGTGAGTTTGGCTGTAGTATGCGATCCGTTCGGTGAATACGACGAAGAGTATCTGGCAAAATGCTTTGCCGGCGTGGTGCTGCCGTTCAAGCAACACTTCGTCGTCGATCTGAGTCGTGAGCCGGCGGAGTTTGTTGCTGCTCATCATCGTCGCAATGCGCGGCGGGCGGCGCGAGACGTGACAGTTGAAGAGTGTGAGCGGCCGGTCGAGTTGCTTGACGATTGGCATGCGCTGTACGCGGAGTTGATTGCGCGGCACGGGATTGAAGGACTCACGACGTTCTCGAAAAGATCTTTTGCGCAGCAGTTGGAAGTGCCGGGGATTGTGGCGTTGCGCGCGGTGCGCGACGGTGCCACCGTCGGGATGCTGCTGTGGTACATTCAGCGCGACGTTGCCTATTACCACCTCGGGGCTTACAGCCGCGCGGGTTACGAGTTGAAGGCGTCATTCGCGCTCTTCGATTATGCGCTCGGGTATTTTGCGCGCCGTGGGCTGCGCTGGGCCAACCTGGGCGGCGCGCCCGGGGCGAGCACGGGTGAGGACGCGTCAGGCCTGGGACGCTTCAAACAAGGCTGGTCCACAGGCACTCGCACCGCATATTTCTGTGGACGTATTTTCGACGCGGAAAAGTACGACGAAATCGTCAGGAGCAAGGGTATCCAAACAACGACGTACTTTCCGGCGTACCGTTCCGGCGAGTTTCGTTGAACACTTTTAGCCACAAAGAGGCACAAAAAGCTCAAAAAGGGAGATTACTGGAGAGTGTCTGGAAAAGTGGAGGGCGTGCTCGCCGAAGTGCTGCAACTGCCTCCGTCTGAAATCACTGACGACTTGACGATGAAGGATGTTGAAGTCTGGGATTCGCTCAAGCACATGGAATTGATTGTCGCGCTCGAGACCGCCCTGGAGGTGCAACTCACGTTCGAAGAGATCGTAGCGATGCAAAGCGTTCGTGAAATCAAACGAGTGCTGGCTGAGAGGAGCGTCGAAGTCTAACGGTGGACCTGCGCGACAAAAAGGTAATTGTCACCGGAGGCGTACGTGGCCTCGGACGGCAAACGGTCGAGAAACTCGTGTCGAAAGGCGCGGCCGTAACCGTCTTCGATCTCGATGCCGCTGGTCTCGATGAATTGAAAGAACAAGTTGCGGCGTGTGTTCAATGCGATGTGTCCGACTATGACCAGGTCGTCGCGGCAACGACACGCTTCCACGAAGAGCACGGCGCCGCCGACGTGCTGATTAATAACGCCGGCGTGCTCTATAGCGAACCGCTCGTGCGAATCACTGCGGCCGGCATCGAGCGACATGACGTTTCGCAGTGGAACAGGGTGCTGGCCGCGGATCTCAGCTCAGTGTTTTATATGACGTCGTGTGTAGTGGCGCAGATGGTGATGAAACGAGTTCGCGGCGTCATCGTCAACATCAGTTCCGTCGCCGCTCCGGGAAATGCGGGCCAGTCTGCCTATTCGGCGGCAAAGGCGGGAGTGAATGCGTTGACGGCTACCTGGGCCAAAGAGTTGGGACCGATGGGGATTCGTGTGGTGGCCGTGGCGCCTGGCTTTACCGAAACGGATTCGACGCGCGCGGCGCTCAGCGACGCAGTGTTGAAGGAGACAGTGAAGCGCGTCCCCTTGCGCCGGCTCGGCAAGCCCGAGGAGATCGCAGACGGGATCATTCACGTCATCGAGAACGAATTCTTCAACGGCAAAGTATTCGAGCTCGACGGCGGCTTGATCGTGTGACCGTATTTCTCTGTGCAACCTCTGTGTTCTCTGTGTCTCTGTGGTTAACTCGTTCACAGCAATAATTCACCACAGAGACACAGAGAACACAGAGGTTGCACAGAGAAGTCTCTTGGCTAATTCAGATATGTACCAATACAACCTCGCGAGGCGTTTTGAGGCAATAGTCCAGCAGCGCCGTGACGAGACTGCAATCTGGTTTGACGAGAACACGACCGTCAGCTACCGCGCGCTCAACGCGCACGCAAACCGCATCGCACGGCTTCTAGACTCACGCGGCGTCACAAAAACTGACGTGATCTGTATCACGGGTGAGAAGTCGCTGCACACTTTTGCCGCGATGCTTGCCTGCCTGAAACTCGGCGCGATTTACTGCATTCTCGATCCTGCAACTCCGGTCGAGCGTTTGCGCAAGATCCTCAACACCTGCGAACCCAAATTGCTCCTTGCGGAAAAAGACTTCCGCGAGCGAGTGAGTGAAGTCATCGGGCAAATACAAATACTCGAAAAGGGTGTTAACGATTTCGACGCTGCGTCATTCGACGATACGAATCTTCCGGAGACACACGGCGTCACAGGCGACAACCCGGCCTACATCATGTTCACGTCGGGCTCGACAGGCATACCCAAAGGCGCAGTCATGACGCACGCCAACGTCCTGAATCTCATCGACTGGGCTGCGGCTACATACCAGATCACTACCGACGATCGACTGACGAACGTCAACGCCCTTTACTTCGACAACTCGGTCTTCGATTTTTACTCCGCCCTCTTCAACGGCGCTCGCCTCGTGCCTTTCTCTAAAGACGAGGTAAGCAATCCGAAGACACTCGTCGACAAAGTGGACGCCGCGCGCTGCACGCTCTGGTTCTCCGTTCCGTCGCTGCTCATCTTTCTGCAAACCATGCGAGCGACTGACGGCAGGAATCTCGCAACCATCCGTCGCTTTACCTTCGGCGGTGAGGGTTACCCAAAAGCGAAACTCAAAAGTCTCTACGACGCATACAAACACTCCGCCGAGTTGTTCAACGTCTATGGACCAACCGAATGCACCTGCATCTGCTCGAGCTACAAACTTTCAGACGCAGACTTCGCCGACATGCAGGGACTGGCGCCGCTAGGCCAGATCGCACCCAACTTCTCCTGGCTGATCATCGACGAAGCCGGGCAGCCACTGCCTGCGGGCGAGATCGGCGAGCTGTGCCTGCTTGGTCCAAACGTCGGTAAAGGTTATTACAACGATCCCGAACGCACGGCCGCCAGTTTCGTTCAGAACCCTGCGCAGAGTCGCTACCGCGAGATCATGTACAAGACCGGCGACATGGTGCGGTTCGACAGTGCGGACGGAAAGCTCTACATTCACGGCCGCCGCGACAATCAGGTCAAGCACATGGGTTACCGCATCGAGCTGGAAGAGATCGAAGCGGCACTCAATCGTTTGCACTACGTGTCGGAAGCCGCCGCGCTGCACACGAATCACAACGGGCTGAGCCGCATTGTCGCGGTTATCGCTGCGTCTGACGGTTTTGTCGAAGACGAGATGCGCCGCGATCTCAAGCAGCTCATTCCGAGTTACATGATTCCGTCCGTTATCCATCGCGAAGACACGTTGCCGAAGAACGCCAACGGTAAAGTCGATCGCAGGAGCCTGGCGGAAAAATATCTCCAGCCGAAGTGATAAAAAGCTATGAGTAAGGTAGTTATTTTCGGAGCCGGCAAGATTGCCGACGAAGCGTTTTTTTATCTGACCAATGACAGCCCGCACGACGTGGT
>Ga0207712_10000749_pt1 | contig 24598 bp, 18 predicted proteins | sample KBSS44metaG_FD_184402 | JGI IMG/M metagenome (GOLD analysis project Ga0207712, IMG submission 184402) | Switchgrass rhizosphere microbial communities from Kellogg Biological Station, Michigan, USA - KBS S4-4 metaG (SPAdes) (version 2) | ecosystem: Host-associated > Plants > Roots > Rhizosphere... | reverse complement strand
CGAGGCCAGCACGCGCCAGGCCGTGGCAGAAACCTGCAACTGGCACGACCTGCTCGTGCTCGGCCTGCGCGGCGAAACTGAATGGGGCGGAGTGGCGCAAGTTGGCGAGATCCTGCTGACCTGCGGTGCACCCTGCATCGTCGTTCCCGAGGATCGTTCCTCCGTGGCCAAGTTCCGGACGATTGCGATTGCGTGGAACGGCAGACAAGAATCGGCGCGCGCCGTGCACGCGGCACTGCCGTTTTTGCGGCGCGCCGAGCGCGTCGTGTTGATCCACGGCGAAACCGTCGATCCGTCCATCACCTTCACGCGGATTCCGCCGTTCGATGTCGAGGCTTATCTGGCGCAGCACGGGGTCAAGATCGAGAAACGCCTGGTCGATGTCAGCGACGACAAGGCGGGCGAAGCGCTGCTCGCTATCGCCGGCGAAGTTCATGCGGACGTGCTGGTCATGGGCGCTTACGGCAGGACCCGCTTCAGCGAATGGTTCTTCGGCGGCGCGACCCGCTATGTGCTCGAGCGGGCGACGATACCGCTGTTCATGCGCCACTGAGCGCAGATGCTTTGATTTGTATGCGCTCTCGGGCGCCCTAAAATCGATGGGCGCTCACGATGCGGGCACTGCCTGTCAGCCTCCGAATGTCTTGACGACAATGATCGCCAGCCCCGCAGCCCAGCAAATGCCGACGAAAATTGCCCCGGCCCAGCCGCGGGCGAAACCGCCATGATTGCGCAACACCCAATTGAGCAGGCCGAGCATCACCATCGGCAGGCCGAGCATGATGCCGAGGGCCAGGTAGGTTTGATCAGAAAAATTCATGGGTCATTTCCGATGCCGCGGTTCCGGCCTGGGCCGGAACAGCACGGCTCAAAGACGTTTGCCTCACGATGTGATCAAGACGAGCGGGTGCCCGCTTCGGCGATTTTTTCCCGCGCCCATTGCGCGGCATCGCCGAGCATTCCCGCGACCTTGAGGTTTTCCTTCGCATAGTCGGAGAAAGTCTGGGCAAGGAATGTGGCCTGAGCGTCCACGTATTCCTCGGGCTTGCGGCAGCGGGCGAAGCGTTCCATTGCGTCGACCTCGCGGCGGAATCGTGTCTGAGCGAAGGTCAGCGCTTCGTTTTGCAGGCGGCCGACGTAATCCGCCCATCCTGCGAGCGGGCCGGAAACAGCAGCGAGTGCATTCCAGGCGGGCATCGAAGGAAAGCCGTTGTTGATGGAACGGTTGTCGAATTTCGGTTTGTTCATCGGGATTCTCCTCAGAATGTTGGGTGGGCCGCGTGCGATAGCGACGAGGATTTCGTCGCCGTGTCAGTCGATCGCGATTTTGCGAGTCTGCCCTTCCGACTTCTTCGGCAGGGTGAGCGTCAGCACGCCGTTCTCGTAGTGAGCCGTCACTTTCGTCTCGTCCACGCGGCCCGGCAACGAAAACGTGCGACTGGCCAATCCGCAGAAACGTTCGCTGTAGATCTCCTTTTCGCCGGGCTTGGGAGCCGGACCGCGCTTGACCTCGGCGGCGATATGGATCGTGTTGCCGTCGACGCGCAGGTCGATGTCATTCCTGTCGACGCCGGGAATGTCGGCCTTGACGTGGTAGGCGACCTCGTCTTCGCTCAAGTCCAAGCGGATGTCCAATGCCCCGCCTTCGTGGCCGGCCCAGACGACGCGTGGTTCGAAACCACGCAAGTAGGCTTCGACGTCCAAGTTCGGCCGGGCATGCAGCAGGGTTCTGATCGGGTTCCAATGGGACAGATATGTCATGGTGGGTTTCTCGCCATTAACGGTTGCGTTTGCACGATCAATGCGGCACTCGCTTCACACACATGCGACAAGCTGCATTCATTGGAATCGAGGGTAGTCGCCCGAACTACGGCCGACCTTGACCTCGGTCAAGAACTCGATGGGCGGATCGCTTGCGCTACCTCGCCGGGGATTTGATCCGCGTCAACATGTGCCGCATGCATCCGGAGCAAATTGATCATCGAGCAGGATTGAGACGCAGAGGTTCATTGCCAACGCCGCAACTGCCTGTGACGAAGCCGATATACCGACCGGAGACATGCCATGGTTTTTCCTCAATCACATTCGTCGATTTCAGCCTCAAGCAACGATTCGTCCGTGCCGGAGTGGAAGGAAAGGCTGCGCGACGGCACGACCGTACTGATCCGTCCAATCTCTGCTGCAGATGTCGGCCTCGAGCGCGAGTTCATCGAGCGGCTGTCACCGCAGTCGCGTCGCTACCGTTTTCTCGGCGAGATCGCGGCACCGGGGTCGGCACTGCTTGATCGTCTGACCCACCCGGATCCGGCACATGAAGCAGCATTCGTCGCCCTCGTCGCCGATGGCGCACACAAGCGCGAGATCGGCGTTGCCCGCTTCAGCGCGGATCAGGACGATCGAAGCTGCGAGTGCGCCGTCGCCGTCGCCGACGAGTGGCAGGGCAAGGGACTTGCTACCCTGTTGATGCGCCATCTGATCGAAATCGCGCGCCAGCGCGGTTATCGGCGCATGTACTCAATCGATGCACGCGCCAACGAAAGCATGCGCGAGTTGGCGGAGTTCCTCGGCTTCGAACGCCGCGCCGATCCGGATGACACAACCCAAGTGATCCATTCGCTGGCCCTGTAGTTTCCGCAATCGCTTCAAAGCGCGGCTTGGCATTCACGTCATCCGCACCCACAACTGCACATTGATGCCGTCGTAGCTCGGGCCGTTCGCAGAACGGCCTGGGCGCGTCGAGCGTTGGCGTCTGCGCTGCCTGCGCGCCGGCTATGACCTGCGGCATTGGATCGCGGGAAATCAGAAAGTCCAGGAAAGAGCGCCGAGTCCCAACGTCATTGAACGCGCGTACCACTCCAAATGGCTGGCCGGCGTCGGCTTCGAGAGCGTGCGAACAGGACCGGAGATCGGTTCGTCGATCCATGGCTGCATCGCGCCGCGAATTGCCAACTGCGCGGAAACCGCGGCGACCGCCGGCACACTAGGCCACGATCCGCGATAGGCGAGCAGTGCATCGCTGGCGGTCAATGGCAGAACTGCATCGCTCGTGTCGTTGGCGAATCTGGCCAGCTTGGGCTGGGGGTTTATCGACGTCAGACTTGCATGGCGCAGGCCGTGTCGTCCGGCGCGCTCGATCAAGTCGTCGGGCAGGCCGCGCAAATGCGCCCTTTCGATCCAGGCTTCGTCGCAGCACATGGTCGCCCCGCGTATTTCGGCGAGTGCGATGCTTGCGCGCAAGCAGCCCTCGGCGAGCGACTGCGCGAGCGACTGCGCTTGCCGACATGCCTCCATGCTGTTGTAGTCCAGGCCGAGCAACGCCAGCGCTTCGGCAAACCCGATGATGCCGATTCTCAGTTTCTTCGGTTGCCGTTTCGTGCGCGTGCCGAGCAGGGTCGCATTGTCGAGCGCCTGCGTCGCGAGTTCGGCGCAGTCCTTCACTGCAGCAAGATCGACCTTCGCCGCGGGCGTGCCGTATCCGCGCACGAAACCGACGATATTCAACACGGCGGCGAGGTCGTTGTCGGGCCAGGACTCCTTGCTCGTGCCGGCGGTGGCGAGAAGGCGTTCGTCGAGCAGGAGGCGCCAGCTGGCAAAAGCATCGAGCAGGCGGACTTCGAACGCAGCACGTTCGGCTTCCGGTTCGACCGAGGCGAGCGCCGACGCCACGCGCCGCCACGTAGCGTCGACCGTATCGTCGTGCAGCGTTCCGTTCTCGCGCCAGCGAAACCAGGTATCCCAGGCTTCGACGGCGACAGGCGAGACGAACGGCGAACTGCCTTGGTTCTCCGCAATCAGGTTCATGATGCTGATGACGACCTGCTGTTCAGCGATAGACCAGGACAGGCACGTGGCTGTGGGTCAGCACTTTCTGCGTTTCGCTGCCGAGCAAAATGCCCTCGATGCCGCGCCGACCGTGCGAGGCCATGAGAATCAGGTCGCAGCCGTACTTCTGCGCGGCTTTCACGATCTCTTTGTAGGGGTGGTCGCTGACCACATTCCTTCCCTCGCAATCGATGCCTGCCACCCTGGCAGCGCGTTCCGCATAGCGCAGAAATTGCGATGCGTGGTCCTGACGGCTCTCTTCGTAGTCGCCGACGGTCATCTGCAGCAGCTCCATCTGATAAGTCGAAGGATGAAACTTGGGCATCACGTGAAGCGCGGTCATCCGCGCACCAAGCTGCTTAGCTAGGCGAACGGCCTGCTTGACGGCCTTTTCCGACAGTTTCGAGCCGTCGGTGGGTACGAGTATGTGTTTGAACATGGCTGAGGCCTTGAATCGTCCGCGCGGATGAAATAGCACGGGCCCAAGCGTAGCCGCCGGCGATCAAGGGGCTTTGACCCAGGTCAATTCTGTTTGCGTGTGCGCTGCCGCGACTCGCCGAGCGTGGCGTAAAATTGGTCCTCGGCGGTTTGAAAGCGGCTCAGAATCGGCGCACGTGGGACTAATCGGCTGCCAGCGCGATAGCCCGATCCAACACCGGATCGCGCCGCATCGTGTAGTCGGCGAAGGTCATCTGGATCGTCTCGTCGGGAGCCAGCGACTCGACTTGCACCGGAAAGAGCCAATTCAGCCAGAAGCATCTGTCCCAGTCGTCGCAGCGATGCGCATAGTCGTGCATTCCGGTTGCGTAATGCAGGCAAAGATCGTCATGCGGAAGGCATCCCGAATTGCCTTCGCCGTAAAAGGTAAGCCGATCGCCGACGGGTTCGCCGAGAATGATTGCGCGAGATCCCGCCGCCTGCTTCACGAAGGCCGTGGCCGTAATCGCGGCGGAAAAGGTTTGTGCACCCGTCAGCAGATAGATTCGCCCACGGGGCGGCACGAAATCGGGCAAGTGTGATGCGAAGTGAGCGATCTTCGTATAGTCGCCGCCGCCATTGAATCGCATATCGAGGATGATGTTGCAGGGTGGATGCGCGCGCATCTCATTCACTGTGGCGCTGAGGAAGTCGCCGATAGGCTGATCGTCCGCATCCGCGATCGCCTTGAGCTGTATGAAAAGCGCGCAACCGTGATCGACCCATGCCCGGCGGAGCGTGCTGTTGAAGTCGCGCAGCGACAACGGCAAGCCGGCGTCATCGGAAATCAACGCGCGCCAGTCCGAAGATTCGCCTTTCATCTTTTGCGGCGACAGCCAACGTGTCATCTGCGCACGCGGTTCGCTCTCGTCTGCCTTTTCACCTGGCAGCGTGCGCGTCACCTCGCTGCCGTCCGGCAAACGGAACGTCCAATTGGTCTGATCGGGGCGCGAACCGACGGCGGAGCCGTAAAGAATCTCGGGCGACTGGACGTAGCTTGTTGCGTTGTCGCGGCGCCAACCCTCGGCCCCGCCATGCAATTGTTCGAGCACGGCGATCACGTCGCGCACCGGCTTGCCTTCGATACTCTCGACGCGCGCACCCAGAAGATCCGCATACGCCGATTTCGCCCGCAGAACATAAAGCCCATCGGCAAACTGCGCGACGCGCAAGGGCATGAGGTTCTGGCCGCCTTTGCCGAAGTAGAGCCCGGTGTGACCGTTGTCGGCAAGCGCTGTGATGCGCATCAGCGCAACACGAAATCTTTCCTTGTCGAGCAGCATGTGTTCGGACTTCAGCTCTGCGATCCGGCGATCTGCCTCCGCGCGCGCTGCAGGCGAAAACGACCGGTCCATAGCCAGAAGACGCGAAAATTGTTCAATGTCCTGCTGTTGCGCCTCGAGCGCATTGGCAGGCTCAGGAAAATTGCTGGGCGGCGGATCGGGACTGAATTTATGACGGAGGCAGAATGCGAAGCATCCGGCCATCCCGGCGAACAAGACAACGACCGCCAAGGCCCACAATACAGTTTTGAGAATTCTGCCTTTCGTCATCGCTGCGCGATTCCAATTCTGGGACTCGATTGACACTGGATATATGGGTCACTACCGCGGCCAAGCACAATAACTCTGCCGCTCTCGCCGCCGCCAATTCTTTGAATCCATACTTCACGCCCCCAAGCTATCGCGCGGGCTTGAATTTGCCGACTCCGGTTCGACGATCGAATGACGCTGCGCTTGCACTGATTGAGACTGGGCTATCGACGGCTCTCATTCATGTGCGAAAAGTCACTGCGTTTTCGACTGGCGCATCTGCAGATTGGATGACAACGAAAGAACATGCAGCGTTGGCGCGTCGATTTTCGCGCTTCAAGCTGCGATGTTTGCATGCCCCGAATTAGCCGAAGTCAGCCGTCCGGAAGACCCCAGATAGCCGATTGCCTGGCGCATTGAATGACGTGGGGCCGGGTACCTGTGCGTGCCGACACACTCGTCCATGAAGCGAACACGCAGAAACGCCAACATCCAGAATCCCCCTGAAGTTCGCATTAATTGTGCCGCAGAGTGCACCTGCAAATTAACTGGTGATGCCACCTGCCGTCGGTTTGGCGAATGGAGCACATTCCACATACGCTGGGAGTGCAATCAGACGGGATTGAGCGCGGCCTGCTTCTTTAACTCTTCTACCAAACGGTGCACCACGAGGCGAACCTCGCCGTTGCGCGTGACGATGTAATGGGCTTTGTTACCGGGAAATTCCGGACCGCCTATGCGCACGAGGCGTTTTGCGTTCAGCGCGGCCGAGGCCAGTGGCCAGCGCGCGATGGCAACCCCCAAGCCTGCCTCAGCTGCTGATAGAACGAGATCGTAGTCGTCGAAGCGTCGTTCGCCATTGCGTGGCTTGTAAGGAATGCCGGCATGTTTGCTCCACGTGCGCCACTGCTGCGTATCGGAATCGTGCAGCAGCGTTTCAGTCATTATTGCCGTTGGGTCCCGTCCGCGTAGCGTCTTGGCCAACTTTGACGCAGTGACGGCGAACAAGCGTTCCTTCATCAGCAGCTGTACGTCAGTTCCGGGCCAACGGCCATCGCCGAAACGGATTGCAACGTCGACATCGTTGCCATCGAGGTGCGCGACGCGATGCTCGGTGAGCACTTGCAGCATCACCCCCGGAAACGCAAGTTGCAGATCAGGAAGGCGTGGCATCAGCCATAGCCGCGCGAACGATGGGAGCACGCTGAGACGCAGGCGGGACGGCGTTGCGCGTGCGGCGCGCAGATCGAGTGCAGCCTCGTCGATCTTGGAGAGAGCCAATTCAACTTGCCGCGAAAAATGTTCGCCGGCCGGGGTCAGGCGTACGCCGCGGCCATGGCGCACGAATAGCGGCGTTCCCAGCCAGGACTCCACCGCATGCACGCGCCGACTCACCGAGCCGTGCGTGATGCCGAGTTCGCCCGCGGCAGCGGAGAACGAACCAAAGCGCCCAGCAGCGAGCATCGCAGTGAGCGCTTCGAGCGGCGGCAAGAGTATCGAGTTGTGCATGGCGCGCACATTTCGCTATCGCTTGGTCGCGTATGTCAAGTGCCGAGCGAAGGATAGAGTCGTGCATGTCTTCATTCACGGGAGAAACAACGATGAGCAGGACTGGCGCCGATCAACCAGGACATCGCGCAACGGACATCGATGCAGCGCCTGCGGTAATCGTCGGCCCGGGCTGCACGCGCCGCGATCTGCCGGCCAATGCCGGCGCGCGTACCTGGGTCGTTGATATCGCACCCGGCGCGGAATGGCCGCACGTCGACTGCCACGGCGAGCACGGCGAAGAAATTTTCATCGTGAGCGGTGAATTGATCGAAGACGACAGGCGCTATGGACCGGGCCAGCATCTGTCCTATGCCCCGCACAGTAGACATCGCCCGCGCAGCGAGATCGGCGTGCGCTTGTTCGGTTTCAATGTGCTCGAACGGGGTTCTTGAATGTATCTCGCCAACAACAAAACACGACGAGAATTCTTGCGCACGACACTGGCCGCGACAGCGGGCGTAGTGATCGGTTCACGCACAGGCCTACTCGGTGCTCAGACGCAGGCACCCGCGCTACGAGCCCAACGGCTTGCCTGGGCGGGCATTCGGCTGCAACTGGACAGCGGCTCACTTTTTCTCGATCCGCTGATCGACAAAGCCGTTTGGGGTGATGCACTCAAGGACGAGATGATCCCGATTGCTGGTGCCACGGGCGATCGCTTCGTGCTGGTCACGCATCGGCACCCCGATCACTGCGATCCTGAAGCGATACGCCAGGCGTTGGGTGACAGCGGCACCCTCGTCTATGCGGCGCCGACCGGTGTTCCCAACGTGGCGGGCGTGAAGATGCGCGCGGGGGCGATGTACGAACCAGTGTTGCTCGGCGACTTCACCGCAACCGCGGTGCCGGCCGTCGATGGCTACGGCGATCCTCAAGTGTCCTGGATTGTCACCGCCGGCGGACGCCGCATCATCCACTGCGGAGACACCCTCTGGCACGGGTCATGGTGGCATATAGGTCGTCAGTACGGTCCGTTCGATGCCGCATTCCTGCCGATCAACGGTGCAAAGTTCAGCTGGCGCAAACCGGTGACCGATGTCGCTGCCGTGATGACCGCCGAGCAGGCTGTCGCTGCGGCAGCGGTGATCGGCGCGCGACTGATCGTGCCGATCCACTATGGCGTGGTTGGGGCAGAAGGTTACGCCGAGGATCCGCACGCCGAGGAAGAACTGCGCAGCTTCGGCCAAAAGCGCCGGGTCGGCGTCGAGATACTCAAGCCTGGTACTTGGGTGGAATGGCAGAGATGAGAAGCGGGGTACGTCTATCTCGACCTAGATGGCAACCCCTCTGCCGACTGTATGAGATAGGGAATGCCTTTCCTTCCGCTACCGGCGACGAATGAAAATGCAAAAGCCTGCAACACGGAGGGCCTCGGTGTCGCCGTCCCGGCAGGACTCACCAATGCGCCCCTGGCTCAGAAGCGCGCCCCGTTACTTCGTAAATTACGTCCTCGCCAGACTGGAATACTTCGGTGAGCTTGCCCGCCTGCGCTAGAACGTGAAATTTAGCGAGCCCTCCAGGTGGATACAGAGCCCGCTCCAGGCCACCAACCACGACGAAACGTACGTCGTAGTGATGCAGTGCCTGCAGGCATCGCTGAGTGTCCAAGGTCTCGTACAATCCTTTCACATTGTCGCGCCTCAACTCCACGGCTTTGCGCAGCTCGACTATCGGTCGCTGTTGTGACTCGTGATAGCGATAGCCGAGCAGCGTCGGCAAGCCGGTGAAAACTGACATCCTGCTCCCCCAACGATACTCAGGCGTTTGTGCCTCGAGGATGACATCGCGAGACGCACCGTGCTCGCGTAGCCAGCGAATCATTCGATAGTCGTCGGCGAGAACAAGTTGCTTGCCGTTGTAGTCGTACACGGCATGGGCCAAGAACGCTTCGCCATCTAAACTTGGACCCGCATGGGGCTCGAAGCGCGTATGGGCTCGGCCGAAGCTGGCGAGCGGAAGATAAGCGGCCGCGATCGAGGTAAGCGCGATCAAGATGGTTGCGTATCCCTGCCATAGGCGCCGCTTGAAATTCACGTTGCTGAGCAAGGACGCGAATGCAATGCCGGACGCCAAAGACAACAGCAGCCAAGCCTGCAGGTGAAACTTGAAATAAGTGTTCATCCGGCCCATGTCCTCGCCGACCACCACGAACTCCACGGCGATGTCCAGCGCGACCGCAACAAGCGCGGCCGAGAGTCCTATGGACTCGATACGCTGATGGCGATGGCGCCACAGGAGTTCGAGGAGCCAAGCCGAGAGTGCCAACTGCAAGGCAATCGCAGGCACATCGACATCCATGACGAACGCATAAACCAGCAGCAATGCGGTAATGGCCACGCCGAGTGCGCGAACTGCAAGCAGACGACGTCGCCAGCGATGGATCGATGGATTATTCGCCTCGAGCTCGGACAAGGGAATCTGTGCAAGGATCCAGCACCAGGGCAACAGCACCGCAAGGAACCAGCCTTGCATGGCGAGCCAGGCAGTAAGTGGCGTCGTTCGTCCTTCGAACAGCCTCAAGCTCACGCTACCCGTCGTGAAATAGATAGTGAACGGCAGTGCCACGAGCGCCTGCACGATGAGCAAAACGAGCGTGGGCAACGCAATGCGGCCGATTGCGGACCAACGATGCCGCTCTGTCCAACGCGTTTCGGCGCGTGTCGCAGCTATGATGGTGGCAAGCAGCGAAAGGCCGAGATAAAGCGGCCAATCCCAGCTATTGACCGCACGCAGCAGGGCGACGACGGCACCTAGCGCGGCGATGCGCGAAACAAGCGAACGCCGCGTCGGCGACCGCCCGTCACCGGTCGGCCAAACCAAAGCAAAGATCAGGGCCAAAGCCAGGATCTGCAGCGGTAGCGCCATGAGATGGGGATGCAGGTCGCCCTGGATGAAGGAGAACAGCGGAAACTCGTTCACCTCCCAGGCAGACCCAGGCCGCTCTCCGACCGTTCGCGAAGGCGCCCAGTACCAGCGCTCGCTCGCCCGGGTCGCGGCCTCTGCCAATGCACCCAAGTCCAATGATCCCGGTGCGTGCAGCACCTCGGCGACGGCCTTCAGGTTCGGCCACACGGCGCGCGGCAGGTCCAGGTTGCCCAGCAGCTCGCAGGCGGCAAGCGCGGTGGCGCCCGCAATCCAAGCGAGCCGGGGCACCGAACTCCTTTGGGCGTCGGCGGCGGTGGCGAAGACTGATAAGGCGAGCGAATACATTGCTGTTCCCGTCATCGCAAACCAGGTGGCGAGCGCGAAGTTGAAACCGAGCGAGGGAGCGACGCCGCTCAGCTTGATTAGAACGCCCGTAAGCACCCAGCCAAAGTAGTAGTAGTTGAGCCGTCCACCGCTGAACCAGGGATCGGGGGGCGGAAAGCTTGTTGTCTGAAGCACGCTGTTCAGAAAAGCGTACTCCATCGGCTTCTCCCCTCCTAAATTGGGTGCCCACAAATCGGGATGGAGCAGGCGTAGCCCGAGGCCAAGGCAGAACAGAGCGAGGAAGAGCAATTCGATGCACACGATGGCGGAGATGTTCGTTGCGATGATGGCGGCGACTCGCGTACGCCACATGCCCCCACCGACAGTGCCGAGGAGAAGCGCGCTAACGGCGACAAGGCCGGGGAACGACCAAGCCGGCAACCCGAGCCAGGTTAGCCACCATGCCAGGCAGCCGACAACGAGCAACCCTGCCGTGCGAGCAAGTCCATAGCCGCAATCGGCAAGTCCCGGGCAGAGTGAAGCAAGCCCCGGGAGCGCGAGACAACCGAGCGCGAATGAGACGAAATACCAAGCCAGAAGTCCGAAGAAAACATTCGTCGTGCCCGACGCAGGAAGCGGCGCCCCGCTGGCAGCGGAGAGAAGAATCCCATCGGAGGCCTGCTGAGCGGCAAGTGAGGACCAAGCGATGCGGCCGGCCACCTGTGGTTTCTCTTGCGCCGACAACGCCACCTGCAGTTCCACCGTATTCACCTGCTCGAGGGCGAGACGCGCTGCCTCAGGCGAGTACTCCCCGCTTCGGCGGAAGACGAAAACAGAAGGATGATCGTAGACCGAGAACGCTTCCTCGGCAGCCCACCAACGGCTTCGTGCTTGATCGCTGATTCCCTGCCCCGGCCCGGGCAACGCCTGGTCGACGATGACGGCGCCGGCGAGTGACGGCATGGAAGTCAGGGTCATTGCACGCTCGAAGCCGAGCTCGCCACGGAATAAAGCGTCGTAAAAGCGGACGGCAAGAGGAAAGCGCAGGGGATTGCCGAGCATGGCGTCGTAGAAGCGGTTGTTCGGCAGTACCAGCCACTCAGCTTCATCGAGGACATGCAGCATGCGTTCCCGCTTCGCGGCATCGTCCTCTTCCACGATGCCGAGATCGAGCATCCGATAATGTCGCTCGGCGAACGGATCCACGCCCGGTCCGCCGCGGGGCGTGCGGCCTGAAGGGGCGTGCGGATCGAGAGTTGCCGTGGGAGCAAGCCACGGCACATTCATGGGCAGCGGATCATTCCAGGCGCCTTCGTAGGCGATTGCCGCGCCGGAGATCTCCGCGCTACCTCCACTGATCTCGAGCTTCAGGGAATAGTCTTCTCCTCCACTCATAGTGAAGGGTTGGGTCAAGTGCAATTCGAGTTCGCGCACATGTGCACGCGCTTCCGCGCTTCCGCGAATCCAATCGCTTCCGTCAGGGTGCAGCAGCACCGCCTCGATATGCACGGTACCGTCGCCGTTGACCTTCACGTCATGCAGCAGCACCCGATCGATGATTCCGTTGGCGGGCGCGCGAGTATGCAGCGTGCGTTCTGGATTCCCGTCGCCAAACACGCCGGAAGCCGCCCAGTTCACCAGCACCTGCTCGTTGCTGTCGGTAACGAGTGGCGCGGAGGCGCCAGCGGGGACATTGCGCAGAAACCAATGGCTTGCGGCGACATAGGGGTGGAGACGGGTATACACGCTATGGAAAGCGAAGGCCCACATGCCGGTGAGCCCGAGGACGAGTACAGTCACCGCAGGAATTAACCGGCGCTCAGGCCTCGCTCGCCAGGCAACCGCCAGCCCTGCCGCGGCGAAGACGCAGAGCAACGGATAGACGGGTAGTAGATAGCGCATTGTGGACTGCCACTGATGCGCCATCCAGAAGAAGTAGCCGACCGTCCACAACCAAGCGATCGCGCGCGCCTTCTGCACGGCCGATCCTCTGAGAAGCCGCCAGCCGAGGAAGACGACACCGGCGACGACAGCGATGCCAAGCGGTGGACCTAGCCCCCAGAACAGGAGGTCACGTGCCGGACTCAGGATCGGGATACGTGCGAGCCACTGCCAGCTCGGCGGAATATCGCTGATTCCGTAAACAATGCGCCGCAACTCCTCCAGATAGTCGAAGTATGCGGTGTTGGGAGCCACATTGAACCAGTGCGGTCCGGCAAACACATAAGGCGAGCTGAGCCGGAACATGAAAAATCCAGCCACTATCCCGACCGAAAGATCAGGGAGAAGCAGCGCAAGCCGCGCGATCCAGGACGATCTGCCCTGCAAAACATATCGAGGGGGAGCCCAGAACAGGGCGACAGGCAAGAGCAGCGCTAACGGCAACAGGCTGAGCTTGCAAGACAGGGCCAGTCCGTATGCGAAGCCGAACGCGATGATGTCCGCAAGCTCACCCGAGCGCACGATGCGGATGAGAAACAACACGCAAACTGCCGCCGCGAGTGTCGCCCAGGAGTCGACGGTGAAATAGTGAGCGCTCTGTACGGGTAGCACGGAGAACGCGTAGAAAGCCGCCGCTAGTACACCGACGGCTCGGCTCCAGAGCAGTCGTCCCAGCAGAAAGCAGACCAGCACAGTGAGCAAGTCCACGCCTGCCGAGAGCGCACGTCCGACGAGATCGATGGCGCCATACCGGCTCCACCCCGGCCAACCGGTGGCCGTACTCATCGCTTCGGCGGAAAGCCGCACGGCGGTAAGCGGTAGCTGTCCGTACGGATACGATGGATTGCCGGTGTTCGCGGGGTTGAAATTGCTGCACTCGGTGTCAAACCAGCCGCCGATGCCCGACGCGGAATGGTTGCGGTCGCGGCACCGCTGGAGATGCGACCGGCGTGCGCCTTCGTCTCGTTCCGGAGGTGAGAGCTCGGCGGCATGCAATCCGTGCGCAACCATGCTGAGGAAGCGCTCGTCCGGATGGGGATAGGTTCCCTCGTCCCAATTCAGACCGGTGAGGCGCAACCACGCCGCAAAACCGAGCACAAACAACAGCAGCAAACGAGAGCGCGCAGGCGTCAACATTGGAAGGAAAAGGTGCGCAATCGATTTCCAACCTCGACTTGTCGGATGCGAAATGGCGTCTCTGCTCGGTCTACAAGAGCGGATAACATCGCTTCCCTGCCCTCATGTGCTGGCCAGGCGAAGTTCATTCACATCGTGATCTGCTCACGATGCACTGCGTTAACCACATTCGAAATCCACGCTGCTCCCAACTCGAGTCCGGACCAGCCGCCCCATCCAGGACGCGAGGGATCACTGCCCCGAAAAAAAGCCCCTAGCTGATTGTTTTTCAATCAGGAGCCGGATTATGATGAACTACTCTCGTGTTGTCTCGATTCGGCCGGCAATCCAAGCGACCTATAAAGGAACGGACGATGTTCTGGAAGACTTCTACGATCACATTGATCTTTTTGGGATTGCTGCTGCTGGTGGGTCCCGCCTGGGGACAGCCCACCCCGACGCCGACTCCCACTAGCACGCCAACCATTACCCCGACGCCGACAAATACACCGACTCCGACGGTCACGCCGACGCCGACGAATACACCGACTCCGACGGTCACACCGACACCGACCGATACGCCGACCCCGACAGCCACGCCAACGCCGACCGGTACACCCACCATTACTGCCACACCTACGGTGACCGGCACGCCGACGCCGACCGGCACGCCCACGCTTACCGCTACCCCAACGCTAACCGGCACGCCCATTCTTACTGCCACCCCGACACTAACCGGCACGCCGACACCTACTATCACGCCCTTCGCGACACCCACGCCCGTCAGCGCACCCACCGGAACCAGCAGCAGTCTGTTTGCTCTGTTAGCGATGATCACCATCATCGCATGGTTGGCTGTTCGCTCCACTCGCACCCACTAGTGTTTTGTGGTGTTGATTCGTCCAAGAAACTAGCTTCGCGACGACCTGCTTTTGATCGGGACTCGATGCCGGCGATGCGCTCCGCGTGGACGGTCGGGCACAAGCGACTGGGTCGCAAAAGCCTCTTTGATGGTTATTGGTCCGGTTGCTATTGAGCGCGATGTTCGACTGGTCTCGATGCTGGCAGGACCGTCCGCGTTTCACGGTTGGATGAGCTGACGTCGACACTCGCATCGTGTCAGGCAGCGGCAGAGTTTCACGGGCATCCGGGTTATGTATTCGTGCGTCGCCTCACGCCGAGCTTGCCACTTCCAAATCAGCGACAATTATCCGCGACGCTTGTGCGGCAAAGGGGAAAGGAGTTGAGCCAGGTAGCGAGTGTGGCATTGCCTGCAGCTGAGTTTGAAAGCGGATTACAACTCTCCGTCATCATGCCGGCGTACAACGAAGAAGAAAATATGGCCGGCGCCATCGACGATGTCCTCCGGCACGTCTTCTCCGTCGTGCCGTCGTCCGAGCTCCTCGTCTTAGACGACGGCAGTCGCGACGGGACGGCACGCATCGCATCGAGCTTCGCCGCTGCTGACTCGCGTATCAAGGTGGTGTCGCAGTCCAACGCAGGCCACGGCCCAGCTCTCGTCAACGGCATCCGCTCGGCATGCGGCGCCTTCTGCCTCCTTCTCGACAGCGATCGGCAGATCGATCTACAAGATTTCGCAAGTACTTGGCGCCTCGGTGAGACCAGCGACGCGGTGATCGGTGTACGGCAGCAACGCCAGGACCCTGCACATCGCCTGATCCTGACCAGGATGCTCAAGACTGCGTTGCGCATGTTGTTCGGTGTGCGCGCCACCGATGCCAACGTTCCATACAAGCTGGTACGTCGGAAGATAGCTCTGGCCGCATTGGACCTCATGCCGCCAGCACCGCGCATTCCGTCGGTGCTGCTTACGGTCTACCTTTCTCGCCGCGCACATCGGGTAATACAACAGCCAGTCACCCATTTTCCCCGAACGGCAGGACAACCTTCCTTACGGCTGCGCCGACTCACGGTGTTTTGCCGCAAAGCTTTCGTCGAGCTGATGCATTTCAATCGCACACTGACCGAGCGGACATGAGCAGTGGCATTGCACTTGCCTGGACCGATGGTTCTTTCTTCTACGCGCTGCGCTGGTGGATCACCCTCCTGCTTCTGAGCACAGGGGGATGGCTATTTGCCGAACGGCGCCATTGGAATGATCGCGGCTGGGCCATATCGCGGCCACTGTTCCTATTAGCGCTGGCTTATCCCATGTGGGTTGTCGCGCATCTCTTCCCGGTTTTCACGACGTTCTTTCTGTGGAGCGGCACGGGCGTTCTCTTGCTGACGGGTTTCATCCTGCGCTTCCGTCTTGGGGCTGCCGCGCGCGAGGCGCTTCCGCTACGCACGCTCGCCTACGCCGAACTCCGTTTCATACTGCCCTTCGCGTTCTATCTTTCCATGCGCGGTTTCAGCCACGATCTCATCGGGCTGGAAAAATTCATGGACTTCGCTTTCGTCAATTCCGTCGAGCGAAGCGTCAGCATGCCGCCGGCCGATCCTTGGTTCGCCGGTGCCTCGATCAACTACTACTATTTCGGCCATTATCTTGCGGCTTTTCTGTGCAAGCTCACTGGCGTCCCGCCCGCATTCGGCTACAACCTGATGCTCGCCACGCTGTTCGCATCCGTTTTCCAACTTACTTATGCGCTGGTGGCGGAGCTAACTCCAACCGTGCCACAGACGCTTCGCAACATCATGTCCGCCATCACGGCGATATGGCTCACCTTGGGCGGCAACATCCATGGCTTTCTATACGGCTTCATAAAGCCCTGGCTTGTCGATGCCGGCTGGGTGACGCGGCCGGCCCAGGCGTTTCTGTTGTCCGATCCGACTCGCTTCGTCGGTCACGACCCGCCCACCCAGGACAAGCTGATCCACGAATTCCCCGCGTATGCGTTCTACGTGGGCGATCTGCACGCGCACCTTTCCAATCTTCCGCAGGTGCTGCTGCTCCTTGCCGTACTGCTCGAATGGCAGCGGTGCAGTGCTGCGGGCTTCGGCAGGGCGCGTTTCGTCTGGCTCGCCATCGCGGCCGCCCTCATCGGCACCTTTGTTGCGGCGAACAGTTGGGATGCCCTCATGTACGCGGGGATGCTTGGGGTGCTTCTCGTGTTTCGCAGTCTTGCCGCATTGCGCCGCGATGCGCACTCACTTGGCATCGCGATAGGCGAAGGTTTGCTCGCTGGCATCGTCGTTATTGCGACCGCGCTACCCTTCTTGCTTCATTTCGAAGCTCAGTCGGGCGGCTTTCATCTCACTCACAGTCACACGCCGGCATGGCAGTGGCTGATTCTGTACGGCGAGCAGACCATTCTCGGGCTCCTTGGCTGCGCGCTTACCTTTTCCGACCACGTTCGACGGCTCCGTCCCGAGTCGCGCTTTCTCGTTATGTTGGTCGTCTTTGGCATCGTCTTCGCGTTGGCACCGGAATTTGTCTACCTGCAGGACATCTATGGCGCGGACTTCTATCGTGGCAATACCGCGTTTAAATTCGGATTCCAGGCTTTCACGCTACTCACCCTCGCCGCGGGCGTCGCACTGGCCACGATCGCAGCGCTTCCGGTATGGCGCGGACGCACTGTGGCGTTGGTCTTGATGCTCGAATTCGCGCTGGTGCCACCGCTGTACTACGGCTGGTTCGTCTTACAGGGCGGCTTCGGAGTGTGGCGCGAGCGCGAATGGACATTGGATGGCTTGCGCTATGTCGCTCTCTCCTATCCCGAGGATGCGGCAGCGATCGCTTGGCTGAAGCAGCAGTCGCGTGACGTCGTTGTGGAGGCGGTCGGCGACAGCTATACCTATGGGGCGCGCATCGCCACGAACACAGGCGGACCCGATATTTTGGGCTGGCCCGTGCACGAGCAACTCTGGCGCGACAGCAGTCCGCGGGTATGGGAGAGGCGCGACGATGTCGGTCGCATCTATATGGGCCGCGATGCGGATTCTGCACGCCAGCTTCTTGCGCGTTACCACGCACGCTGGATAGTCGTCGGCGGATTCGAGCGTGAACGCTATCGCGAACTCGACGCGGCGTTTCTCGAGTCACTGGGACGAGTCGTCTTCCGCAGCGGCAACACTTTCATTGTGGAGGTTCGGCCGGCGCTCTGAATTCCGGAAGCGGCGATATCTGCACCATGCGGAAAAGCGCTGCGCCCTTGGGGTCATATAGCGTCTGAAGCGTCTCGCTGACCACCGCGCAATCACTGTGCTCTAGTCTGGCGTATCGCTGCTCCCGCAGGATCCACACTTGCGTCCGCGCCTCATCCAGTACACACGGTGCTTCCGCGCTTTTTACCTTTACCTTTTCGCGCTTTGCACTCGCGAGATAAAACTCAACCAGCGTCTCGTTACCATTGAACGCGGCATGCGTAAGTCGTATCTCCCGATAGCGATCGAGATTGGCATTGATCCAGGCAAAGACTTCGCGCTGTCCTGTCTGCACGCTGTAGAAACCATAGTCGGTATAGGAGCGAATCGCGGAAGCGAAGACATAGTGATTGAGGGCGAACAGATTGATCGCCAACAGTCCGCCGATCAGAACACGCGTTTGTCGCCACGCAGCCAGCCATTGTGCCAAGACAGCGAAACCGACTGCCGTGAATAATATATAGACCAGGCCAACTGGCATGCAGCGCAAGGGATTTATCGTTACCAACGCTGCAGGGAAAGCTCCGACCGGCAGCAGCAGGATTGCTGCGCGCGCTTCCGGCCGCCGGCGAAATTCGAATACGCAGGCAAGGACTCCCAGCAGCGTAAAAGGAAGAAAGTAGAACGGAACAAGCCCAATTTCGGGAAGCGTATGCCGCTCCCAAGATTCAAAACGAGTGTCGCTGCGGAACCAGTAGCGCGGGTCAAGGACAGTGCTGAGTTGCGGTAGCGTGCGGTCCAGATGTACGCCTCCGAGATCATCCAGACGCCCAAACGCGATTTCGGGATGAAAGAACATTGTCATCAGGTAAGGCGCGACCAACACTGTCGTCATCAGCACAAGCAACACTGCGCGCTGCCATTGCACGAACGTAACGGGCCACCAGGCGAGCAGCAGAACGATAAGCGTCAACGGTGCCCAGCCGCGTGCAGGAGTGTAGGAGTAAAAACAAAAGGCGAAAGCCAGTAGAAAGCACGTCCATGCGGCTATCTCGTGGGTGGAGGAACGGGAATCGGAAGGACCGGTGCGCCAAAGTGAACCAAACGATGCGATGACGACGAGCCAGGCTGATGCCGAGATCACGACTTCGAAACCAGTTCGCGCATGCAGGTACCAGAACGGTGCGCCATAGAATACGAGTGGCACGAGCGCCCATCCGCGGCCTGCAGGAAAGATTCGCCTCGCGAAGAACGATATTCCCGCGGCGCCGATGAGGCTCGCCAGTGCGCCGCACGCGCGGACCACCGTTTCGCTCATGCCGAAGAGTGCCTGAAACGGCAGCAACCAATATACCGACAACGATAGCTGATAGGCGCCCTGACCGCGAATAAAAAGAGGCCACAACGCCCCTGCACGATCCCTTCCCGTGGTCAGCAGCGACTGTGCCTCGACAGCCGGTATCGCCTCGTCGCAGAAAAAATAGAGGGGAAATTCGGTCAGGCGAAAAAAAATGACGAACGCAGCGGCGGCTAGAGCGAGCGCGAAAGCGAGTAGATCGCGAGAGCGTTCGTGGGGCATGTCGCCGGGAAATCCAAGGATGATGGATTCTATACCCTTCCCAGATCACGCGACGCGGCGACCGACGGAGGGCGACGTAGAATGGGGACCCTATAGAGGGCGAACCATCCTATGTTCGACAAGCCGCTTGTGACCGCTCTCATGATCCGGCGCGCGATTCACGGCGCAACTTTTCGCATTTCGGCGCTTGCCTTGATCTTCAGCACCGGATCCGCCGCGTGGGCATTACGGTACCCCGACAGCAAAGGAGTGATTTTTCCTTGGCTGTTCGCCATCGTGCTCGTGATCGCGGCCGCCATGCAGCACGATGGTTTTGCAATCCGCCAGCCTTGGTTCACAAGGGAAAAGCTGCGCAAATCGTGCTTGGAGATCGGTTCGGTCGCAGCGCTCACCTTGCTAGGTTTCGGATTGCGTCTCTATCGATTGAGCGATTTGCTTCCTCCGTTCCACGGCGACGAAGGAGAGATGGGTGTTTGGGCGCGAACTGTCCTCGAAGGGCCCCATTGGGTGCCCTATTTCGGAACGGGCTGGATGGATCACCCACTGCTTTTTCATTATCTCCAGGCCGGTAGTCTTGCGTTGTTCGGGGACGACGGAGCGGGGCTACGCATGCTTTCCGTCGTGTTCGGATCGCTATGCATTCCCCTCGTCTATGCGATTGGCCGCACAGGCTGGGGACCGGTGGCGGGATACGCCGCAGCAGCATCAATGGCGGTATCTCACCTTTCTATCCAGTACAGTCGCATCGCACTCAATAACATCGAGAGCGTCTGGGCGATGTGCCTTGCGATGCTGCTGCTGGTTCGCATGAGCTCGACGGAAAAGGAAAGCCTCGTCGGGCGATGGCCGATGACGCAGCATGCATCGCTGGGGCTCGTTTTGGGTTTGAGTCAATACTTATACTATGGCTCTCGCCTCGCCATTATCCTCGCCGGCGCGCTGCTCCTGATTCTGCGGCGGCAAGGCCGCTCTTCGCTGCGCTGCATCGCGATGACGATAGTAGCGGGATTGGTCGCCGTCATGCCGCAGCTGTGGTGCTACGCGCGCTTCCCGGCAGCGCTTCTCAATCGTTCGCTCGGCGTGTGGGCATTCAGCGATGGAAATGTCGCGCACGCGTTGGGGCCAGGTGCTTCGCTGCCGCACGACTTCGGGCGGCTTGTCTTGTTCCAGTTGTCACAGACGCTTGGCTTCTTCGTGTCGCGTGGCGATGCCTCTGATTTCTATACCTCTTCGATCCCAGCGTTCGATGCCGTTACCATCGTATTTTTTTGGTTCGGTCTTCTTTGTGTACTGGGCCGCCTGCGTCGCTTCCAGGAAATCGTTCTGTTTGCCTGGTTCGGACTGGGCGTGCTTTTCGCGGGCATTTTGACGATCGATCAGCCGAACGGGCCGCGGCTCATCATGATGGTTCCGGCTGTATTTCTTATCGCTGGCGCAGGTGTGCATTTCCTGTACGAAAAAGGACTCCGCGTGTTACCGCGGCAGTGGCTCTGGGGCGTAGCCGCAGCAGCGTGGATCTCCATTCTGGTGACGAACCTGCACTTGTATTTCGTCGACTATGCGAACCAATCGCATGGAATGCTGCCGGCGCGGATCGCAGATGAGTTTCGCGCGTCGCCGGGCTATCGCAACTACCTCATGGGCGAACCCGCACTTCGTTCGAACCACGGGACGCTGCGTTTCCTTGCTCCCGCGGCGCACCTCATCGACGCAACCCTACCCGAGGAAGTGAGTGCCTTGCCAGACGAAGGGTTGCTATTGATCGTGTTGCCGCACCGAATTGCCCAACTGATTTCTGTGCAAAGCCGTTTCCCGGGGGGAGAGACGTCTCAGGTCAGCGACCGCGATGGCAATGTGCTCTACGTTGTTTACCGTCGTCTTCCCCAGAAGCAGTGACGACAGCCCCGGCCCGCTTAGCCATTAGTTGTGCCCTATATCTCCAATGACCGTATAAACACTGACCGTAGCACGTCGTCGACTGCGCCAGCATATTGTCCATTTCGTTGTATGTCGGCACCACGACGCAGAGTTGCCGCGCGGTACTGCCGATCTCGGTCGGAGACGATGCTACACTCGCTGTCTGCTCAAACTTCTCCCTCCTGCCTCCGCTTTTCGTAAAACGCTGTGGAGGATGGCATGTTTGGCCCGAGATGACGCACGAATACCACGACAAACTGATTCTCGGCGGCGGCGTTACCGGGCTCGCGGCAGGCATCGCTTCCGGTGCTCCCGTGCTCGAGGCGGAGAATCGACCCGGCGGCATTTGCTCCTCCTATTATGTCCGCCGAAATGTGCCCGGACGCCTTGATTCACCCGGGGAAGACGGCGACGCGTACCGCTTCGAGCACGGAGGCGGTCATTGGATCTTCGGCGGACACTCCGACGTTGTGGCTATTGTGCAGGCGCTGGCCCCCTGTGATTCGATCAAGCGAGTCTCGTCCGTATTCTTTCCCGGGGAAAAGCGCTACGTCGGATTCCCGTTACAGCACCATTTGCATCAGCTCGCGCCGGAGATTGCCGCTCGCGCCGTCGACGAGGTGATGTCGGCAACAGCAAGCGGAGAGGCGAGCACCATGGCGCAATGGCTGGAGGAGCAGTTCGGGCCCACACTTGCCGATTTGTTTTTCCACCCGTTTCACGAGGCGTACACCGCTGGTCTGTGGCGCGAGATCGCACCCCAGGACGGATATAAGACGCCTCTCGATCTGCAGCAGGTTCTGCGTGGCGCACAAGGCGACGCGAAGCCGGCGGGATACAACGTCCGTTTCCTTTATCCGCGTGACGGTCTGGATGCATTGATCGGAGCGCTTGCCGAACGTACGCAACTGCACTGCGGGCAGCGCGTCGTGGCGATCGATTCCGTCAGCCGTGAGCTAACGCTGGACGGTGGGAGGACACTGCGCTACAGGCGCCTGCTTTCCACTCTTCCGCTCAATCATCTTCTCGCACTCTGCGGCATCGCGAACCCAATTCCCCCGGACCCTTACACCTCTGTGCTCGTCCTCAACATCGGCGCGGAGCGCGGCCCCCTGTGTCCCGACGATCACTGGCTTTATATTCCACGGTCGGACTCGGGCTTTCATCGCGTGGGGTTTTACAGCAACGTGTGCCGCCATTTTCTGCCTAGATCGCTCCGTGAGGGCAGACAGGCTTGCTCCATATATGTGGAACGGTCCTATCGCTGTGGTCAGAAACCGACCACGGACGAGATGGCGCAATACATCGAGTCGACCGTCCGAGAACTTCGAGAATGGGGATTCATCGGCAGCGTCGAGGCGCTCGATTCTTCTTGGGTGGAAGTTGCGTACACGTGGAGTCGTCCAGGCAGTACCTGGGCAAAGGCGGCAATGGCAGCGCTTTCCCAACATGAAATTCAGGTCGCGGGACGTTACGCTCGCTGGGCATTCCAGGGCATCACCGATTCCCTACGAGATGGTTTCCTTGCTGGCCAGGCCCTGCGCGTATGCGACTAGGCTGGCGAGCATGCGGATACCAGGAAGCAGCTAGGCAAGCTTGAGTGCAAGGGGGCTTTGACGTAGCGTCGAGCTACCCTGTCGAGGTTCCGGATGTAATCCGAAAAAGCTGCTCGATCTAGTTCGATGCAACACCGAGCACCCCGGAGTCCATCCACGTGTTCGAGCCGACTCAAGCTCCGCTTGAGTCGGCAGCGATGGATCCTGCCTCGCTGCCGTCGATAGCTGACTTTCTCTGCGGTCGGCGCAAGCACTTTGCTGTTGTGCCCGGCATTTCGCCAAATGGCGCGCCGTATTGCTAAGCATCGCCTGCGATCGGCGCTTTGCTATCGAAAAATGATCCATTTTGGTGGCCACCGACCGCGGGCCGAGCGCAGATGCCCGTTGGTCGTCCGATGCAAAAACGAAGACACGACCCTTGTTTGAGGCGGGAAATGCCCCCCTTTTCCGTCTCCTGCGACCAACGAAAATGGAAAAGCCCGCGACACGGCGGGCTTTTCTGGCTTTGAAGCGGCTAAATGCTCCGCATGTGCGACTGATTGGTGGTGGGTGCAGTCCGCCTCGAACCTGTCTCCGGTCGAAATTCCCGTTAACGGGGAAATTGACAGGGAATTTTTTCACGAAAACGGCACCTCTGCCGTCACCGGATCGCCCTGTAGGTCAGGTATGACACCATTTCGGGCAGGAGTACTTTCGCCCGGCTCGTTTGGTAGCAGGGAAAATAATTGCGGATATCAGGGAAATTTCTGGCCGTAACAGCGAAAGCACGCGATCGTCTGTTTCAACATCGGTGGTTCGGCGACGACGACTGCGGCAACGATGACGGTGAACTACGCACCGACGGTTACGACCAATCCGACCAGCTAGTCGGTGTCGGCTGGCAGCACCGCCACGTTCACCGCGGCCACGACCGTACCTCCGGAACGGGAACGCGCTCCATCGCAGCGACCTACAGCGGCGACGGCAACTTCGCGGGAGCAACTTCATCGGTCGCAGCCCTAGTTGTTGGCGCAGACGCCACTCCTGCGCCAACGCCCGATCGCTGGGCGCTGCTTATGCTGGTCGGACTACTCGGCGCAACAGCGTTCGTGCGACTCCGCAGGCTATAGGCTGCCGCTTTACTACGGCAGCTCCAGGTCGATAACTGCCCTTCCCTACTGGCGATAAGCCTCCCCAATCGGGATCCTTGATGAATATCGGGCAGCTCTGTAAAGTTCGTCAGCTTCCAACCGCACTCTTACGCTGGGCAATGATTTCTCGCAAACGCTTCTTATCTATCTTGCCGACGCTCGTACGTGGCAACTCGTCGATCAGAATCACCTCGTCGGGCAGCGCATAACGGCTGATTTCGCCGTTGTCGACGTAAACCTGCAGGTACTCGTGCAGCATAGCTAGATCAACAACTGTAGCCTTCTTCGCCACGATGAATGCAACGGGGCGCTCGCCCCAGCGCGCGTCGGCCACGCCAATAAACGACGCCATCGCGACATCGGGATGACGCATCGCGAGATCCTCCATGTCGCACGAGGAAATCCATTCGCCGCCAGTTTTGATCACGTCCTTGAGACGGTCGCGAATCGTCAGGCGACCGTCGCTCGACACAGTCGCGACGTCTTGCGTGTGCAGCCAGCCTCCACGCCACAATGTACGCGTGGCATTCGCATCGTTCGCATACGATGCAGTCAGCCACGGCGCACGCGCGACCAGTTCGCCCTGCGCGGCACCGTCGGCAGGTACAGGCTGCATCGCCTCGTCGACGACGCGCAATTGCACCAGCGGTATCGCGTGCCCCGCGCTGCACAGTTCGGTGTCGCGTGATTCGCCCTCCGGCAACAGCGAGCGCGCGAGCGTCAGCACGGGACAGGTTT
>Ga0207712_10000746_pt1 | contig 24627 bp, 16 predicted proteins | sample KBSS44metaG_FD_184402 | JGI IMG/M metagenome (GOLD analysis project Ga0207712, IMG submission 184402) | Switchgrass rhizosphere microbial communities from Kellogg Biological Station, Michigan, USA - KBS S4-4 metaG (SPAdes) (version 2) | ecosystem: Host-associated > Plants > Roots > Rhizosphere... | reverse complement strand
CTTGAACGCCGCCCTGATCGCGGCCATGAAGAAGCAGCAGTGGATCGATCGCCGCGCGCGCTGGCGCCTGCACGTGTGCCTGACTGCGACCGACGCGGCGTTCATCGCCGCCGCCGACATCGCGCATGCTTCGCCGTGGCCCGGCGGCATCCTGCGCCTCAAGTTCCCGCGCGCGGCGCCGAGCCGCTCGACCTTGAAACTCGAAGAAGCGTTGCTCGTGCTGCTCGACGAAGGCGAACGCGAACGCTGGCTCAAACCCGGCATGCGCGCGGTAGACCTCGGCGCATCGCCCGGCGGCTGGACCTGGCAGCTGGTCGCGCGCTCGCTGCACGTGACTGCGGTCGACAACGGGCCGATGGACGGTGCCCTGCTCGAATCGGGCCTGGTCGATCACCTGCGCGCCGACGGCTTTCGCTACCGCCCGTCGAAACCCGTCGACTGGCTGGTCTGCGACATCGTCGAACAGCCGCGCCGCGTCGCCGAGCTGATCGCGCAGTGGTTCGCGCAAGGCCATTGCCGGCACGCGATCTTCAATCTGAAGCTGCCGATGAAGAAGCGCTACGACGAAGTACAGTCGTGCTTCGCGATCCTGCGCGACGCCGCGGCAGTGGCCGGGTTGCGCATCGAGCTGCGTGCCAAGCAGCTCTATCACGATCGCGAGGAAGTCACGGTGTTCGCGCGCGTCTAGACGCGTTCATGTGTGAACGCGCTCACGGAATGCACGCACCGACACGGACTGTTACACGAAACGGTCAACGCGTTTTGCTAGGTTCGGGGGCCTGTCTATGGGACAGGCTCGGAGCGGAACCATGATTCGCAACATTCCTTTGCGCGCCGCGGCTTTCGCGACGCTCGCCCTCGGCGCGGCCGGCGGCGCACATGCGGCCGGTGTCGTGATCAGTCAGGTCTACGGCGGCGGCGGCAACAACGGCGCGCCGCTGCACAACGATTTCATCGAGCTGTTCAACGCGGGCACGGCGCCGCAGAACCTGAACGGCTGGTCGGTGCAGTACGCCTCGTCGGCGGGCGCGACCTGGAACAACGCGACGGCGCTGCCGAACGTGACGCTGCAGCCCGGGCAGTATCTGCTGATCCAGGAAGCGGCCGGCACCGGCGGCGGCGCGACACTGCCGACGCCGGACGTCACCGGCGCGATCAACATGTCCGGCACCGCCGGCAAGATCGCGCTGGTCAACGCGACGACGTCGCTCAACGGCGCCTGCCCGAGCAGCGATCCGAGCGTCGTCGACTTCATCGGCTATGGTGCCGCGGCGAGCTGCGCCGAAGGCACGCACACGGCCGACCTCGGCAACACGACGGCGGCGCTGCGCAACTCGAACGGCTGCGCCGACACGAACGACAACAGCGTCGACTTCACGATCGGCGCGCCCGCGCCGCGCAACACGGCCTCTACGCTGAATGCGTGCGGCGGCAGCGGCGGCGCCACGTTGTCGATCGCCGACGTCGGCGTCACCGAAGGCGACAAGGGCACGACGAATGCGGTATTCACGGTCAGCCTGAGCGCTCCGGCCCCCTCGCCGGTCACGTTCGACATCGCGACGGCCGACGGCACCGCGACGGCCGGCAGCGACTACGTCGCCACCAGCGTCATCGGCGCGCAGATCGCGGCCGGCGCGACCACTTACACGTTCACCGTGGTCGTCGACGGCGACACCACGCCGGAACCGGACGAAACCTTCAGCGTCAATGTCGGCAACATCGCCGGCGGCGGCGTGACGACGACGGCGGCCAGTGCGACCGGCACGATCGTCAACGACGATCCGCTGCGCATCTACGACCTCCAGGGCGACGGCGCGCATTCGCCGTTCCTCAACACGACGGTCACGACGACCGGCGAAGTCACCGCGATCGGCGGCGGCGGTTTCTACATCCAGGACCCGAAGGGCGACGGCAACCCGAACACGTCCGACGCGGTGTACGTGTATACCGGTGACAGCAATCCGGCAGGTCTCGCCGTCGGCAGCCGCGTCACGATCACCGGCAAGCTCGACGAGTTCTACGGCATGACCGAGTTCAGCAACTCGCCGCCGGCGACGATCAAGGCGACCGCGGGCAAGCCGACGATCCAGCCGTTCGTGCTGACCGACGCGATCCCGTCGGCCGATCCGAACCAGCCCTACTGCCACGGCAGCCTGACGCCCGCCGACGGCGTCGCGCTCGGCAATTTCCGCTGCCTGCAGAGCATGCTGGTGCGCGTGAACGACGGCATCGTCAGCGCACCGAACTTCAATTCGAGCTCGCAGCCGCTGAGCGAGTTCTATGCCTACACCTCGGGCCACACGCGGCCGTACCGCGGTCCCGGCCTGCTGTTCGGCACGACGATCGACAATCCGCCCGCGGGTTACGCACCGGCGATCTGGAACGGCACGCCGCAGGTATTCGGTGTCGACACCGGCAAGCTGCTGACGCCGACGGCGATGAATGCCGGCATGCATTTCGATGCGACCGGCATCATGGGCTTCGATTTCGGCATCGGCCTGTTGTGGCCGTCGAGCTTCACGATCACCGACCAGGGGCCGGACTATCCGGTCGTCGTCGCACCCGCCGCGGCGAACAACCTCACGGTCGGTTCGCAGAACATGCTGCGCTTCTTCAACGACATCGCCGACTCCGGCAGCATCGACACCTGCGCGAACACCGATCCGGGTTCGGCCGACGTCTGTCCGACGCCCGAACAGTTCCAGGTGCGCCTGTCGAAACTGTCCAAGCAGGTGCGCGACGTGCTGCGCGCGCCGGCCGTGCTGGCCGCCGAGGAAGTGGAAAATCTCGCCACGCTGCAGTCGCTGGCCGACCAGATCCACAAGGACGCTCCGAGCCTGACCTACAGCGCGCATTTGATCGAAGGCAACGACGTCGGCGGCATCGACATCGGCTTCCTCGTGCGCAGCGACGTGACAATCAACGCGGTGACCCAGCTCGGCAAGAACACGCAGACCAGCGACGGCTGCGGCACCACCTCGCCGTGCCTGCTCAACGACCGCCCGCCGCTGCTGCTCGATGCCCAGATCGGCACGCTGCGCTTCGCCGTGCTGGCCATCCACAATCGCTCGCTGACCGATGTCGACGACCCGGTCGATGGCCCACGCATCCGCCAGAAGCGCCTGGAGCAGGCGCAGTACGTCGCCGCGATCGTGCAGAGCTGGCAGACCGATGGCCAGTACGCGCTGCCGGACGGCGACGTGGTGCCTAATCCGGATTCGACGGTGCCGCTGGTCGTGGTCGGCGACTACAACGCCTTCGAGTTCAGCGACGGCTACGTGGACGCCTACGGCCAGATCGCCGGCACGGCCGTCGCCAGCCAGAACCTCGTCTGGGCGCCGACGATCACCTCGCCCGTGCTGCGCTCGGACTGCGCCTTCTCGCCCATCGGCTCGTACAAGCCGAAGCCGGTGCCGTATTCGTTCGTGTTCGACGGCTATGCGCAGGAGCTCGATCATGTGCTGATGACCAATGCCGCCTGGCGCCGCTGCGTGCAGTTCAGCGGCGCGCACGGCAATGCGGACATCCCCGAGGGCGGTCCCGAAGCGACCGACCCGAGCACGCCACTGCGCAGCGCCGACCACGACGGTTTCGTCGTCGAGCTGCGCGGCAACGCGCCGGCAACGGGTACCCCGCGCGCGAAGTAGCCGCTATCCTTCGATGAGGCTGCACGAAGGGCCGGCTCGCCGGCCCTTCTTTTTTGGGGAAGATGCCGGCTCGCCGGCTCTTCGTTTCTTGGCGAAGACGCCGGATGGCCGGGCCTTCGCAGTTCGGGAAGACACCCGCGTGTCGGCCTTTGCCGTACCAGGAGGACGCCGGCTTGCCGGCCCTTCGCTTTTCTGGAGAACGATGAAACGACTGCGCGCATTCCTCCCGCTGCTGGTGCTGGCCGCAATCGGCATCGCCCTGCTCGCATCGGGGGCGCTCGACCGCTTCGATCCGCACCACATCGTGCAGGAGGAAGAAGCCCTGCGTGCCGACATCGCCGCGCATCCGTGGCTGTCCGCGTTCGCACAGGTCGGCGTGATGACGCTCGCGATCGCGACCGGCATCCCCGGCGCCGTGGTCATCGTGCTCGCCGGCGGCATGCTGTTCGGCACGATCTTCGGCACGCTGCTGTCGACGATCGGCAGCACGCTCGGCGCGACGATCCTGTTCCTCGCCAGCCGCTCCGCCTTCGAACAAGGCAACGGCGAGCCGCCGGCCCTGGTCGGCAAACTGCGCGCCGGTTATCACGCCTATCCGATCAGCTTCGCGATGTTTCTGCGCCTGGTGCCTTTCTTTCCGTTCGGCGGCGTCACCATCGCATTGGCCTGGCTGCGTTGCCCGCTGTGGCTGTTCCTGACCGCGACCGTGCTCGGCGGCACCGTGATGATCGCGTTCGAGACGGCGCTCGGCGCGGGGCTGACCGACACGATCGCGCGCGAGGGTCAAGTCTCGCTGAACCTGTTCACGCACCGCCGCGTGCTGCTGCCGGTGCTCGGCATGGCCGTGCTGGCGCTGGCGCCGATCGTGCTGAGCCAGCTGCGCCGGCTGGGCCGGAAAAAGGATCGCTAGACAGGCGCGGGCTTTTCTCCTTCTGCCGCTCCCTGGCCCCGACCGCACGCCGCCGTCATCGGGCAGATTCGACTATCGAGGAGGCATCGGTGCCCGAACCTCGAATCGGGATCGCGTCGTTTTCCGCCTTTGCTGTCGCTCGGAGCCCGGCCCCTGCGTCGCTGCATCAATCGAGCGCCGCGATCGCTCCCACATACCGACCCCCACACACTGAGGGCCGGTATGTGTCCGCGTTCAAGCACGCGATCGCCCGGGCCTGATCATTGCCGCAACGAATAGCAGCATCACCAGAAGCGTCAGGCTCAGCCAGCCGAGTGTCGGGGTCGCGATGGCGACACTACCGCCGCCACCGTTCGCCGCGATCGTCGCGCTGGCCGCATCCGCGTTGTTGCTCGACGGATTCTGCTGAACGCCGGCCGGCAACGCTTCCGTCGCCGTGTTGACCAGATCGCCGTTTGCCGTCGCCGCGATCTGCGCGTCGATCACGTAGGTCGCCACACCGCCTGCGGCCAGCGTGACCGTCGTCGCCACGTTGCCGCTGCCGCTCGCCACGTCGCAAGCGCTCGCCGGCGTTCCTGCGCCCGGCGTCGTGATCGAACAGCTCCACGCTCCGAACGTGATGCCCGCCGGAGCGCTGTCCTGCACCGTAGCGCTCGCCACCCCTGCCGGACCGTAGTTCGTCACCACGACCGTGTACGTCGCCGCACTCGAAGTCCCCGGCTGGTACGTCGACGGCGTCACCGCCTTCGAGATGCCAAGGTCGGCGATGTCGACAACAGCCGATCCGGCGATCGTCGCACTGGCGGAATCCGGATTGTTCTGAGAGGCGCTTTGGGTCACGCCCGCGGGCAGCGCCTCGGTTGCCGTATTGACGATGTCTCCGACGGCGGTGGGATCGATGGTGGCATTGATCGTATAGGTCGCCACGGCGTTGGCGGCAAGCGTGACCGTCGTTGCCAGGTTACCCGATCCGCCCGGAGAACCGCAGGCGCTGGTCACCGATCCGGTGCCGGGCACCGTGATCGCGCAGCTCCAGCTGACGAACGTCAATCCGGGAGGTGCGGAGTCCTGCACGCTCGCCGCGGTCACGTCGGCCGGACCGTAGTTGGTCACGACCACGGTATAGGTTGCCGTGCCGGGCTGCCCTGGCTGATAGCTCGACGGCGTCACCGCTTTCGTGATGCCGAGATCAGCATCGCTCACGGTGTCTGCCACTAGCGTCACCGAGGCGCTGTCCGCGCGATTGATTCCGGGGTCTTGAGCGACCCCAGGCGGCAGGCTTTCGGAGCCCACGTTGACCACATCCTGTTGCACCGACGCGTCGACACTGGCGCTGATCGCGATCGTCGCAACGCCTCCTGCCGCCAGATTGACGGTCGTATTGACGTTGCCGCTGCCACTGGAAGTACCGCAGCTGCTGGCTCCCGCGCCCGACGTCGAGATGACGCACGTCCAGGCCGTGAAGGTGACGCCCGCGGGCGGGTTGTCGATCACCGGCACGCCAGCCGTGGCAGCCGGGCCAAAATTCGTGACGTTGAGCGTGTAGGCCACCGACGTGACCCGCCCCGGCACGAAGCTGCCGGGAGACACCGTCTTCGTGATTCCGAGATCGGCCACGTTGTCCTGCGAAAGCGTCGCCGTGGCACTGTCGGGGTTGTTCTGCGCGGGATCCTGATTGACGCCCTGCGGCAGCGTTTCGCTGGCCGTATTGATCAGAGTGCCGGTCGCCGCCGCCGCGATCTGCGCGTTGATCACGTAGGTCGCCACGCCGCCCGCGGCCAGCGTCACCGTCGTCGCCACATTGCCGCTGCCGCCGGCCGCTCCGCATGCGCTGACGACCGTGCCGCTTCCCGGCGTCGTTATCGCGCACGTCCATGCACCGAACGTGACGCCCGCCGGCGCCGTATCCTGCACCGGGGCGCCCGATACGTCCGACGCACCGTAGTTCGTCACCACCACGGTATAGGTGGCCGTACTCGTCGTTCCGGGCACGTAGCTCGATGGGGAGACCGCCTTGGTGATACCGAGGTCCGCCTGCGGCGGCAACGAATTCGCTCCGATCGTCGCGCTGGCCGCGTCCGCGTTGTTGCTCGACGGATTCTGCTGAACGCCGGCCGGCAACGCTTCCGTCGCCGTGTTGACCAGATCGCCGGTTGCCGTCGCCGCGATCTGCGCGTCGATCACGTAGGTCGCCACACCACCCGCGGCCAGCGTGACCGTCGTCGCCACGTTGCCGCTGCCGCTCGCCACGTCGCAAGCGCTCGCCGGCGTTCCTGCGCCCGGCGTCGTGATCGAACAGCTCCACGCTCCGAACGTGATGCCCGCCGGAGCGCTGTCCTGCACCGTAGCGCTCGCCACCCCTGCCGGACCGTAGTTCGTCACCACGACCGTGTACGTCGCCGCACTCGAAGTCCCCGGCTGGTACGTCGACGGCGTCACCGCCTTCGAGATGCCGAGATCGGCAATGCTCGCACCGACGGTCGCGATCGCGCTGTCCGGATCGTTGTTCGCCGGATCCTGATTGGCCCAGATCGGCAGTTGTTCGACCACGCTGTTCACGACGTCGCCGCTCGTGCCTGCAGCGATCGTCGCATGCACGGTAATCGTGGCCACGCCGCCGGCGCCGAGGTCGAGCGTCAGGTCGACATCGCCCGTACCGGTCGAGGCGGAGCAGCCACTGACCACATCCGCAGCTCCAGGGGCCGTGATATCGCACGTCCAATCGGAAAAGCTCAGCCCTGCCACTTCCGAATCGAGCAGCGGCGCTCCGACGACGCTTTCCGGACCGTTGTTGGTGACCACGATCGTGTAGGTGACGCTCGTGTCGACCGATGGGTCGTACGCGGTCACGTCAGCCGTCTTGGTGATGCCGAGATCGGTCACGCCTGCGCTGCGTCGCGCGCTGAAGTTGTAGAGAACGCCGTGCTGGCCGATCCCGAGCGGAATATTCGTCGTCTGATAGTTGCCCGCCTGGCTGCCGCCGACCGAACCGACCGAGGAAGTCCCCGGCGAGAATGTCGCCGGCAATGCCGTCGTCAAGGTGTAGTTGCCCGGGAAAAGGCCGATGAATTGGTAACTGCCATCGGTCAACGTCGTCGTCGTCGCACTGACGGTCTGATCGTCGGGCGTTCCGGCGATGCCGTCCGGACCGAAACTGACGCCGCTGAGCACGATCGTCTGACCTGGCAGGGGCAGGTCTCCGGCGGCGACGTTGTAGATGCCGTCGGCATCGACATCGAAATAGAAGACACCTGCCAGCGATCCGAGATCGACCTGCGTCGTCGCCGACGAGCTGCGCAGGAGGCCGACGTAGGTCTCGCTGCGCCCGGCGATCGTATTCGAGTAAGTATCGCCGACGGCGTTGCCGGCCGGCAGCACGGACATGGTCGTCGAATACGCCTGGTTGAGCTCGAGCGTGCCGCCGATCGCGCGCAGTCGAACGGCTGTGACCTCGGCGAGCGTCGCCGGACAACCCGGCGTGCCGAGCGCAGCCTCGAGGCACCAGATAGGAGTGACGTTGCCGCCCGGCATCGTGTTGGACGGATCGTTCGCGTCGGGTTGCAATGTGGCCCGGGGCGCGCTCGTGTAGTACACCAGCAGATTCGTGACGGCCGGGGCGAGAGGCTGCACGGGCGCTGCGAGCTGCAAGGTGCCGCCAAACGACGAAGCCGGATCGCGCGACAGCGGCGGGTTGCCATCTCCGTTGAAGGGAAGAATGTCGATGAAATCGGGATCGGTCGCTGCCTGCCCGATGCCGCCCACGCGGATCTGATAGTCGAGGGCCGTGCCCGGCAGCACTTTGTCGGGCGCCACCTTTTCCATCACGAGCTGGATGAGGTTGTGCGCAGTGAACACGCTGGAACTGCTCGAGGAAGCATCCGGCGTCGTCGCGTTCTCCAGGTAGCTGGCATCGCTCAGGGTGTTCGTTTCCTGCGTACCTTCCGACGTCAACAGGCTGATGTGGGCGCGGAAGGAAATCTGCGGGAACCCGTTGCTGTTTTGCGGCGTCCCCGGAGTGACGGGATCGAACGTCCAGACCAGCCGCGTCCGCCCTGGAGCTGGCGTGTCCGCCTGCACGGTCGGCTCCAGCGGCTGGCCGCCGAATGTCCCGAACCCGGGAACGTAGGTCAGGTCCGGCGGAAGATCGTCGGTGATGACCAAGCGATGATCGGCCGGCGTGAACTGCGTGTAGTACGACGTGTTGACGTAGTAGGTGACGTCCGTCCCTGCGTAGTACTGCTCGGTCGGATCGGTCGGTACCGGCACCGAATACTTGTAGCCGTACAGGTTGGGATTCGTGATGACCGGGCACACGCGCAGGTTGTACCCGCTCAGATTGTCGGAGATGACCGTACCGCCGCTGGTGACGTACGCGTGTCCGTAATCGGGAATGATGTCGCAACTCGCCGGAATCGGCTGCCCCTGATTGGGGCCGAATGCGTAATCCGTGTTTGCGACGAAATCGATGATCAGGTAAGCGTACTGGCCCGGCTGTATCTGCGCACCGCCCGGCGCCAGCGTCGTCGCACGCACCGCCGCGATAGCCGCGTCCCCTTCCGGAAATGCGGCCTGTACGTCGGCCACAGTGTCGTACCACGTGAATTGCGCCGCGTCCCTGCAATCGGCTGCGGTCATGTCGCCCGTCGCGTAAACGGGCTGCGTGTCGTTCCAATAGAGCTGCGCGCCCGTGCGCACGCCGAACTGGACTCCATAGGCCGACGCATATTGACCGCCTGACAGCATATGCGCGCCTTGTACGGTGTGGCGCGTGTTGTCGACGATGTCGCACATCGTATCGTCGAGCGGTACGGTCCCGTTATTGACCGTATATATGTAGTCCGAATAGGAAGATCCGACTTCGGTGGCATACAGGCCCACCGATGGGTCATAAATGACGTCGCCGGTATACAGATATTTCCCGGTATAGGCGGAAGGCGAAATGTTGATGTAGCGATAATTGCAGTTGTCGGTCCCATCCGGATCGACAGAAGCGGGATCGGAAGGATCCGAAAACGCGATACCTCCGAGCGAGGCATCGGGCTTCAGGCAATTGACGATCGGATTGCTGCCCTGCATAGGCGAGTCGGGATTTCCGCCGACGACGGAACCCGGTACAGCCGGCATCCAGAGATAAAGAATCTTCGTCGCGATGTATACCCGCTGACTCGACGTATAGATCGGATCGTTCGGATAGTTCGGCGGCTGCAAAACAGGGTTGTCGAGCGCAACCTCGATCGTACCTACGTCGCCGGTCTGGCTCGCGGTGCAAGTGCCGCCGTAAATGCCCTGCTGGTTTCCTGGCGACAAGGCGGGAGTACCGAGGTCCTGGGGCGAATAGGACGGGTAGTAATACATATTGAAGAGCGGCGTGAAGCAGTTGTAGGGCGCGTACGGCCCCCAGGTCACCAGGCGCGCTCCGTACGTGTTGCCCTGCAAGGAATCATTGAAGGTGAAATGCGTCCCGCTCAGGCCGCCGAATCCGCGGGGCTGCGTACCGACGGAAGGATCGAGCTGGTAATAGACGGCGAACGGGAACTCGACGAAGATCCCGTCTTCGCCGTTCGGGCCGGAACCCGCCTGGAATCCGCTCGACAGCTGCACGCTCGGATCTTCGCGAATCGGCTGAGGATTGTAGTTCCCCGCATAGGGTCTGTTGAGGCTGTTGTCGTCACCCGACTTGAAGACGTTCGTCGGCGGGCGGCAGGACGTCACGGTGGCGGTCGCCGCGGGCACGGACGGGCGCCCCGGCGTCTGCGAGGATTGCATCTGACCTGCCGGCGAAGGCAGCGCGGTGCCGTCCGCGAGCGGCGCGAGCACCTGTACCCCGAGGACCAGCTTGGCGTTCTTGGACGAATTCGCCGGGACGTCCGGAAGAACGCAGGTCACGACCTGGAGGTCCGGATCCTGCGTCTGGCACTGCCCCGGCAAAGCGGCCCAGCGCCCGAGGAACGATCCGTCGGCGGCGGCAGGAAGGGTCAGCGTGAAATTGATATTCGTTTCGTCGACGCTCGGCGGCGCGTTGACGGTGTACTCCACTTCATAATGCGTGAGGTCATTATTGAGTACGGTCAGATCCGTTGGGCTCGGATCGCCGCAATAGCTGCCAGGATTCGAAGGATCCTGGGTAACGACGACCGGCCACCCCCCCACGTTGTTCGGCATTCCGGTCGACGCCAGCGACGTGCCCGTGCGCAAGGTGAAATTATCCACGCTTGCCCGCGCCGGCAAAGCAATCGACGCTGCCAGAATTGCGGCGGCAGCCGCCGCGATGGCCTTGATAATCATATTGGAACCCCAGTTTGAATGTTCGGCAGATCAATAAGACAGCGTTTTTCAGCCGTCACTGCCGCGCGTTGGCTCCATGCCCCTTTGAAAACGCGCACATTATTAATAATAGCTGACTTGCTGACATTACATTGTGGCTAATTGTTAATCCACGTTAACAATTGGATCGTTGGCCCAGCCTGATGGCCGCCTTGCATCCATGGCATACAAATCGCATCGAGCTCCTTGCATCGGCGGCGACCAATACGGCATGCAAGGGTCGAGAACCGTGTTCGCGAGCAGACGCACGTCGGGCGTCTTCTCCAACGCCGGTGCTCGACATGCCGCATGACGATCTTCATGGGGCATAGGGAATCATTGCGGGTCGAAGCACGCCTGCAGCGCCGATCGGGTGAAGCCGCAGGCGCCGCATTCCCGGAGCGCCCGACTCCGCCGAGCAGCCAGCGACCGTGCGTACGCGCGTCCCTCGCGGCAAGACGCGGCCTGTTGCACGTGGGATCGCCGCCTGCCCGCTCCGACTGGTCTTGTTCACCTACCGAGACTCGAGGGCGATGGATGCGCCAAGAGCAGCCGCCGGGCCAGTCGAGCGTCCCTTCGCGGTGCAATCGCCGACTACGCCCCCGGCCTTGCATTGAGGCCGCTTGCGTGCTTCGGCTATCCTGCCGCGCGATCCGCGGCGCCCTGTCCGCAGCAGTCCGAGGTGCCGTTGAGTCCCGTCCCGCCGCCGTTCGTGGTCCGCAAGTCGTTCTGGCGTGCGCTCGGTTTGACCTTGCTGGTCGCCCTGCTCAACGTGGCGCTGTGGGGATATGTCAATCGCCCGGTGCAGATCGCCGACTGGCACGGCGAGATCGGCGGCTTCGCGTTCAACCCGTTCCAGCGCTACCAGGATCCGATCCGGCAGAGCTTCCCGAGCGAGTCGGACATCGACGGCGATATCCGACTGCTGGCGCGGTACTCCAAGCGTCTGCGCACGTATTCGTCGCTGGAAAACCCGCAGATCCCGCGTCTGGCGGCCTTCTACGGCGTGCGCGTGATGGCCGGCGCCTGGATCGAGGGCCGCGCCGAACGCAACGAGAACGAGCTGCGCGCGCTGATCGCGCTCAGCCGGAAGAACAGCAACATCGATCGCGCGATCGTCGGCAACGAGGCGATCCTGCGCGGCGACCTCAGCGTCAGGGACCTGATCGGCTACATCGATCGCGCACGCGCGCAGCTGAAGATTCCGGTGTCGACCGCCGAGCCGCTCGACACCTGGCAGCGCAATCCCGAGCTGATCCGTCACGTCGACTTCGTCACCGTGCACATCCTGCCGTACTGGGAACGCGTGCCGCGCAAGGACGCCATCGGCTTCGTGCTCGGCCAGCTGAAGTCGCTGCGCGAGATCGTCGACAAAGTCTCGCCCGGCAAACCCATCGTGATCGGCGAGATCGGCTGGCCGTCGAACGGAGACCGCAAGGAATACGCGCAGCCTTCGCTCGCCGACGAGGCGCATTTCCTGCGCGACTGGTTCAACGTGGCGCAGCGCGAGAAGATCGACTACTACGTGATGGAGGCGATCGACCAGCCCTGGAAGGAACAGCTCAGCGGCCGCGTCGAAGCCTACTGGGGCGTGTTCAACGCCAATCGCCAGCAGAAGTTCTCGTTCGAAGGCACCGTCATCGAAGACCCGATCTGGCCGTGGAAGGCCGGTCTCGCCTCGCTGCTCGCACTGCTGCCGATGTTCTGGTTCGCGCGGCATTTCATCCGCTTCCGCGCGATGGGCCTGGCGTTCTTCCTGGTGCTGATCCAGCTCTCCGCATCGATCCTGGTGTGGATGGCGACGCTGCCGTACGACTTCTACCTCGATCCCTTCGACTGGGCGATGCTGGTCCTGCTGTTCCCGGCCCAGCTGGCGATCATCCTGATCCTGCTGATCAACGGCTTCGAGTTCACCGAAGTGCTGTGGCGGCCGCGATGGCTGCGCGAGTTCCGCATGCTGCCGCCGGACGAGCCGGCGCAGCAGCCGTTCGTGTCGGTGCACCTGGCCTGCTACAACGAGCCTCCGGAGATGGTGATCCTGACGCTCGATTCGCTCGCCGCGCTCGACTACGAGAACTACGAAGTGCTCGTCATCGACAACAACACCAAGCGCGAGGAAGTGTGGAAGCCTGTCGAGGCGCACTGCGCCAAGCTCGGCGCGAAGTTCCGCTTCTTCCATCTCGACCCGTGGCCGGGATTCAAGGCCGGCGCGCTGAACTACGGCCTCGAGCAGACCGATGCGCGCGCCGAGATCGTCGCCGTCGTCGACGCCGACTACGAAGTGCGGCGCGACTGGCTGTCGGCGCTGACCGGCTATTTCCACGACCCCAAGGTGTGCGTCGTGCAGTGCCCGCAAGCGCATCGCGACTACGAGCACAACGCGTTCCGCCGCATGACGAACTGGGAGTACGACGGCTTCTTCCGCATCGGCATGCATCATCGCAACGAGCGCAACGCGATCATCCAGCACGGCACGATGACGATGGTGCGCAAGACCGCGCTGGTCGACACCGGCCAGTGGTCGGAATGGACGATCTGCGAGGACGCCGAGCTCGGCCTGCGCCTGATGCGCGAGGGCCTGGACCTCGTCTACGTCGACGAGATCATGGGCCGCGGCCTGACGCCCGCCGACTTCACCGCGTACAAGTCGCAGCGCTACCGCTGGGCGTTCGGCGCGATGCAGATCATGAAGGCGCGCTGGAACTGGATGACGTCCAAGACGAGCACGCTGACGCGCGGCCAGCGCTTCCACTTCCTCACCGGCTGGTTCTCCTGGTTCGGCGATGCGCTGCACCTCGCGTTCACTCTGATGGCGATGCTGTGGACGCTCGGCATGGTGCTGGCGCCGCAATACTTCACGCTGCCGATGTACCTCTTCCTGGTACCGCTGATCGGCTTCTTCCTGTTCAAGGCCGCGTTCGGGATCATCCTCTACCGCGTGCGCGTGCCGTGCTCGTGGAAGGACACGATCGCCGCATCGATCGCCAGCATGAGCCTCAGCCACGCGATCGCGCGCGGCATCTATCTCGGCCTCTGGCGCAAGAAGGGCGAGTTCGTGCGCACCGCCAAGAGCCGTCGCATCGGCAAGAAGCCGAACGCGTTCGCTTCGGTCAGCGAAGAACTGCTGCTGTTCCTCGCCATCGCCGCCTGCGTGGTCGGCATGATCAACTCGATCGGCATCAACTATGTCGAGGGCAAGCTGTGGATCGCGATTCTGGCGGCGCAGGCGATTCCGTACGGATCGGCGCTGATCGGCGCGTGGGTCGCGCATCGGTCGGGGGATGCGGTGGGGTAGTGACGGGATGGTTGCGGCTGTTGCGCCATCACTACTGCAGTCTGCCGTTGAACGACATCGCACGAAGATCCGATTCCTCCATTTGGTTGGTCCTTTGATGTACTCCATCGACAGCAAAGACAGCGTTGCCGAACGAACCGATCTTCCGCAGTCGTCGATCGGGGCTCCATGCCCGGTCGTACTTTCGGGTGAACATTTCCTTCATCTGGCGTACTACCTGGAAGAACCTGGAGATGGCCTGGACGGCTCGCATGTACGCGTGGTCGGCGAGCACTCGATAGGCGAGCCGTGCGCCCTCGTGCGCTTCGCGCGTTCCGCGGCCCATATGTTCGGCCCACCCGATGACGAATCATTCGCAGGGCATCCATTGGCGGCACGCGGACTGGTGCCCTATGCAGTGTTCGAGGTAAACGGTTCTTCCTGGGTGCGAAAACTCGAACGTATGAACTCGGTTCATCCGCGCCATCAATCCGAACGGTTTGCGAAGTACAAACATTTCGTCTTCGCGTTCCATGACAGCGTGTTCGAGTGCGTCGCCGAAAGCTTCGATTTTTCCGTCCATCGTGGCGCCGTCTCGGACGTTTTGCGCGCTTCGTGGCCGCAGGGCTGAGCTCCCCATCGAAGAACAATCCCACCGTTGGCTTCGTCATCGGTTGCCGCCGCGCGTGCCGAAAACGGAAAGCTGCTGAATAAACTTCTTCTCGAGCCCGAGCCCGAGCCGAGCAACGAGCGCCGGAACCCTATTTGTCAATATTTCTTACGGGTACGTGGCCGCGCTTGACGCAGGGCAACCACAGCCCAACGATCACTGCCGCCGCTCCAGGATGGAACTGCGCATCCAGAAGGAGCCTCTCGAGCAAAGGGAATTCCCATGAGCAGCTCCATTTGTCCACACTGTCACACCAGCGTTCCTCTTGGCGCCAGCGTTTGCACAGGCTGCCAGGCGGAGGTCGAGTACGGCACGCCTTCGGGCGCAACAGTATTGGTTTTGATCATCGCGGGCTTCGTCGGATACTCCGCGGGGCATGCAAGTTATTCAGCGGTCGGCTGGCTGGTCTTCGCTGCGCTGGCGGGCGGAGGGATGTATGCCTGTTCCAATCTGTTCAAGAATCGCATCAATTTCAAGCGTGTCTACCGAACGCGACGCTGACGACGAGAAGCCACTGCAGTGAGTCCAGGCAACACCGCTAAAGATGACCCACGCAGCTCGGCCATCGTCAGCCGCGTACGCCGATGGCTCAACCGCCGGCGCTCGTTGAAGGACGCGACACGTCGGATCGCGGAACAAAAGAGCGCGGCCATCGAGAAGGCCATCGCCGAGTTCCGGCGCAGGCACGCAATCGATCCGATGGATGCGCATGTTCTGACGCTCGATGCGGACACGACGATCGTGCGCGTGATGTACCTGACGAATCGCCGGCCGCCCGACCGCGCCTGGTACGCGGTTTCCCATCGCGACAACGACGTCCGCGAATTGTCGTTCGCGGACGTCGAGCGCTGGGAAACGAAGTGGCGGTGAGGCGGGGATTCGGGATTGGAGATTCGGGATTCGGCAAAGCACCCGGTTCTTCGAACTGGGACAGCGTCGGATGCGGAGATAGAGTCAGGTGAGTCGTACCGGCCCCCGCCCTTTCGAATCCCCAATCCCCAATCCCGGCTCCCCAGCTACTCCTGCGGCGCCACGTCGACGTAGGCGCCCGCCGCGGCGACCGTCGCCCACAGCTCGGACGAAAGCGCGAACGACTTGTCGAACAGGCCCTCCGCGGTCGCGCGATCACCGTTGATCAGGTAGTACGCGCCGATTTCCGCGATCTCGGTCTTGTCCTTCGGATTCTCGGCGACGTAGTGGTCGAACAGCGGCTTCGCCTTGGGCCACTCGCCGGCTTCGCAATACACGCGCGCAATGCGGAACTCGTCGCTGGCGGCGTGCTTGGTCGAGAGGATGCCGTCGAACACGGCTTGACCGTCGGCCTTCATGCCGCCGAGATACTGGATGCGGCCGATCGCGATACGTTCCCAGCTGCCGTCGCCGGCCTGCACGCGCGCGGCTTCGAGCAGCGATCGTGCGGCGTCCTGCTTGGACTTGCCGTGATACAGCGAAGGATCGAGTTTCTGCGACGCATAGCCGACGGCGATCCCGAAGAAGAACAACACACTCCCTGCCGCCGCGAAACGGATTTTCATCCCCAACTCCTTGTGTGATGTCGGGTGAGCATATCCGGTCGCGCGCGGCAGTTCCAAGATCGACGCGGGAGCGTACGATGCGCGCACGCGCGGACCGGACTTCGATGCGAAGCCGGTACGGCCGATCGTTCTCGTCCCTGCAGGAATCGACCGAATGAAAGCGAATACCCTGATTTTTTCCGCGGCATGCCTCGTTACGACGGCCGCGTGTGCCGACGCTCTCGCCATCGCACCGCCGGATGCGCCGACAGCGCTGCAGCCTCCTGCCGGCCAAGTCCTCGCGCTGGCCGCCGCCGGCAGCGGCGTGCAAATCTACGAATGCAAACCCACGCAAACCGATCCGTCCCGCTACGAATGGACGTTCAAGGCGCCCGAGGCCGAGCTCGCCGACGCATCGGGTCACAAGCTCGGCAAGCACTACGCGGGCCCCACCTGGGAATCGACCGACGGCAGCACCGTCGTCGGCGAGATGAAGGCGCACGACGCAGGTCCGGACGCCAACGCGATCCCTTGGCTGCTGCTCGGCGCAAAGTCGAACTCCGGCTCCGGCGTGTTCGCGCATGTGGCCAGCATCCAGCGCCTGCAGACGACGGGCGGCAAGGCGCCGACGACCGCATGTGGGAAGGACAACGCTGCACAGCTGGCTCGCGTGCCCTACAAGGCGATGTACTACTTCTACACGTCCAAGCCGTGAGGCCTGCCTTCGATCGCGGCGGCGAGACCTGCGCGAACTGACATGCGCTTCGCTGCGTTCTTCCGCAATCTCAACCTCGGCCGCGCCGGCAGCCCGACCAAGGCGCAGCTGGTCGCGGCGTTCGAAACGGCCGGCGCGCACGACGTGCTGTCGGTACACGCGCACGGCAACGTCGCGTTCTCCGCGGCCGGCGAGCGCAAGGCACGCGCCGTCGCAGAAGCTGCGAACGATCGCCTGCGCACCCTGTGCGGGCTGGACGAGCCGGTGTTCGTACGCAGCGTGAAATACCTGACCGAACTGGCCGCGGCGGAGCCGTTTGCGAACGCGCCGGTCGACGACATCTACGAGCGCTGCGTCACGTTCCTCCCGCACGACATGGCGAATCTGAGCGGACTGCCGATCGTCACGGCGCGCCGCGACGCCGAGATCTTCGGCTTCGTGCCGGGGCAGGCATTCAGTGTCACGCGCCGGGTCGGCGGCCGGCCCGGCGCCGTCAATGCGTTGCTGGAACGCCGCCTGCGGGCACGACTGACCTCGCGTAGCTGGACGACCGTCTTGCGCATGACGCAGCTGCTGCCGGCGCCGTGAATCGCGTGTCTCGTGCGGTCAGGATTTTCCGAACGGTCTGCGCAGCCGCTGCATCAGGCCGGGCGCCGGCCCGTCGTCGCGGCGCGGACGCGGCTGCCACTCGATCAGCCCGATCGCGTCGTAGGCGTTGACGACGTCGAACACGTCGGCCATCGAGGAACCGCTGGTGGCGGCAATCTCGTGCAGGCGCGAAGGCTGCAGCATCGCCGAGGCGATGCGGAAATAGCGGCTCAGCTCCTTCTCGATCTCGATCCAGCGCGTGAGCCGATACGTGCCGCCCGGATCGAGATGCGAGGCCAGGCGCCCGTGCGAGGCGACCAGCGCATCGAGCCAGATCAGGCGCGAATACGGCTGCGCCGGCTGCGTCGCGCGCAATTCGGCAAGCTCGGCCGTGGTCAGCGCCTGCCAGTCGCACAGGCGCCAGGACGCGTGGCAATAGGGTTCGAGCGCACCGAGGCCGACTTCGGTATGGATGACCTTGAGTTTCGGATCGAACGCCATCGGCGGCGCGTCCGGCAACGCGATCCGTGCGGGGCGCAGGAGCAGGTCTTCTTCCAGATACTGGCGCAGGCGACGCGGTTCGGTATCGGCCAGCATCGCCGCGCGCGACGCGTAGGTCTTCGTCGACGGCGGCGCGACCGGGGCGCGTGGCTGCATTCCTGTTGCGTCGCCACGGTCCATCGGCGGCGGTTCGGAATCGGGCAGTTTCGGTTCGATCACGCGCGGGCCGCGCGGCGCCGCGGAGCGCAATTCGATCGGCTCCGGGCGCAGCATCTCGTCGAGGCCGATCGCCGCGGCACCGCCGGAGGGGACAGCGCGCAGGTCGCCGTCCGCCGCAGCGGCTTCGTGACCGGCGAGGTCGCCGATGTCGCGCGTGTAGAAATCGGTCGTGTGCGGCGCGATCTGCGTGGCGTGCGCCGCCCCGCTCGCGGCCTGGTTCAGCACGGCCACCAGATTGGCCGAGAGCAGCGGCCGCTTGAGCACCAGGTCGGCGCCTTCGACCGGCTCGGTCGAGAACACGGCGCAGCGCATGCCGGACGTTTGCGCGCGCATGCGCGCCATTTGTCCCGCGAACGAGCCGACCTCGACGACGAGGAGATCGGCATGATCCTCGCTGCCCCAGCGCCAGCGCGAGTCGAGATCGTTCGCGCACTTGCGCATCAGCAGGCGCAGATGGGCCGTCTCTTCGTCGGAGACGCCGACGACCGCGATGATCTTTTCGCGACTCACGTTCAGCTACGCTTCCCGGCGGCGGCCCGGCAGTCACGTTGCCGGGAACGCGCGGCCGCGTCAACGAGCGCGAACGCGAACTGCGTCAACTCTGGCGGGAGGCGCGGGTCTTGCTCGCGGCGGTCTTCTTCGCCGGCCTGCGCTTGGGCCGCAGCATCGTGCCGATGCACTTCGGCGCGCCGCAGCGGCAAGCCCAGATCGCCTTGAGGCGCGGCGTCAGCCGTTCGTCCAGCGTGATGCCGTAGTCGTAGGTCAGTTCTTCGCCGACACGCAGCGGCCGCAGGCTCTCGATCAGCACGCGGTCCTTGCGCGGATCGCCGTCGGCGTCCTCCTCGAGCAGGGCGCGGCAGTTCGGCGCGCAGCTGTGGTTGATCCAGCGCGCGATGTTGCCTTCGAAGTTCGCGTCGAGCACGTACTTGTCGTTCAGCGTGAACAGGAACGTATGCCCGGTGTCGCTGGTGTTCGCATAGAGGCGATCGGCCTGCGCATGCGTCAGGCGCTTGCCGCGGTATTCGATGAGTTCGGTCTTGGCCGGGATGTCGACGAGGGCGAAGACGCCGTTGCCGTGGATCGGCGAGCGGCGGGCGGCGATGCGTTTGGGCATGGATGAGCGGCGATCGAGAGGGGAGGCGAGCCGACGATCATATCGCGTTCCGGCGACGCCGCCGATGCCTGCCGCGCAGAGCCCGCGATCTGCTAGTTTGCAGCAGCCGGACCGCCCTGCCCCTTCACCGAGAATCCGCCATGCTGCGTCTGCGAACCTTGATCGCCTGCACCCTGATCGCGCTGTGCGCCGCGAACGCGGCCAGCGCCAAGAAGCGTTCTTCCGACCCGACCGCGCCGCAGTCGACACACAAGTCCCGCAGCACCGAGAAGGGCACCAAGGGCGAGTTCGACTACTACGTGATGGCGCTGTCGTGGTCGCCGACGTTCTGCGAAACCCATCCCGACGAGGAAGAGCAGTGCGGCCGCAAGGGCTATGGCTTCGTCCTGCACGGACTGTGGCCTCAATACGAAGCCGGCGGCGGACCGGAACGCTGCGAGACCGACGACGAACCGGACCGCAAGACCGTGGCGGCGGCGCTCGCCTTCATGCCTAGCCGGCGCCTGATCGGGCACGAGTGGCAGGCGCACGGCGCCTGCACCGGCCTCAAGCCCGACGCTTATTTCGAACTGGCCGACCACGCCTTCGCCGCCGTGCACGTACCGCCGGCGCTCAAGGCGCCGCGCGACGACGTGACGATCAGCGGCGACGACCTGCGCGCGGCCTTCAAGAGCGCCAATCCGGGGCTGGCCGACAACATGCTGAACCTGCATTGCAGCAAGGGCGAGCTGGTCGAGGTGCGCTTCTGCATGAACAAGGACGCGGGCCTTCGCGCCTGCGGCCGGCGCATGCGCAACGCCTGCCCGGCCGCGACCCCGTTCACGGTCCCGGCGGCGAAGTAGCCGCCACCCTCGGCGGCCGGCGAACGTAGTGCGCACCGGCCGCAGCCGGCAGTAGGGCCCGCACAAGACGTCCGTGATGGGCATCCGGCGCCGCCGCACGCCGGGGCTGTCCTTGCCGAACGGGATCGTGCTTAGATGCGGCAATGACTCCGCTTCGACCCCAACTGCGCGGCTTGATGTTCAAGCTGGCGCTGTTCTACATGCTGCTGTCGCTGCCGAGCCTGATCCTGGTCGAATCGACGATCCTGATCTTCGAGTTCCAGCAGTTCATGAACGGTGTCGAGAGCGGACGGCTCGCGCGTGCGAGCGAGCGCGGCGCTGCCGAACTGGCCGCTTTCTGGAACGAAGGCACCGTCGAAAGCCGCAACGCGCTCGGCACCTGGGTCGAGTCGTGGATGCTGCGCCTGGAACGGCCGCGCGAAGGCCTCTCGGTCGAAGATTCCTACGTGCTGCTGGAGCTGTCGGCCGATCCGCTCGCCGCCGCCGTGCTGGCGCCGGACGGCAAGCTGCTCGCACAGGCGCCGACCGACGCCGGCTGGCAACCGCAGCTGCCGCGCGCCGACGAACCCGGCTTCGCCGCCGCCGCCGCCGGCCACACGGCGGTCACGCTGGAGGGCGAAGACAGCCCGTTCAAGATCCGCCGCGTGCTGACGCCGGTGCGCGGCGCCGACGGCCAGTTGCTCGGCCTGTTGTTCGTCGAGCTGCGCCTGCCGTTGCCGTGGCGCAAGTTCCTGCTCGAACTCAGCTTCGAATGGCCGATCGTGATCGGCTATCTGATCGTGTTCGGCCTCGCCTCGTCGTTCTTCCTGTCGGCCTGGGTCACGCGCCGGCTCAATCGCATCGCGCGCGCGGCGACCGCCTGGAGCCGCGGCGATTTCAGCGGTCGCATCGGCGATCCGTCGCGCGACGAACTCGGCCGCGTCTCCGCCCTGCTCGACCGCATGGCGCTCGACCTGAAAAGCCTGCTGCGCTCGCGCGCCCAGCTCGCCACCCTGGCCGAGCGCCAGCGCCTCGCGCGCGACCTGCACGACACGGTCAAGCAGAAGGCCTTCGCGCTCAACCTGCAGCTGGCCACCGCGCGCCGCGTGCTCGCCGATGCGCCGGGCGTCGACCGGCTCGAACAAGCGCAGCGCCTGACCCAGCAGATCCAGCAGGAGCTCGCCGAGATCCTCGACGAGATGCGCGCCTCCGATGCCGAACTGCCGTTCGACGAGCGCGTGCGCACGCGCGCGAACGACTGGGCGCACACCAGCGGCATGGCGCTCGACTTCGATCTCGACGATGTGCCGCCATTGCCGGCCGCGCACGAGGAATCGCTGCTGCGCATCCTCGACGAGGCGCTGTCGAACGTCCTGCGCCACAGCGGCGCACAGCGCGTCGAACTGCGGCTCCGCCGCGAGGCGGACCGCGTACGTCTCTCGATCGCCGATAATGGCCGCGGCAGCGCGGACGAAACCGGCCCGGGGATGGGCCTGCGCAACATGCGCGAACGTGCGCAGGCGCTACCGGCCGGCCGCTTCGAATTCGACGCCTTGCCCGGTCGCGGCACGCGTGTCACCGTCAGTTTCCTCGCCGCGGAGGCTCCCCTTTCATGAATGCACCGATCCGCATCGTCATCGCCGACGACCACGTCCTCGTCCGCCAGGGCATCCGCGCGTTTCTCGAAACGCATGCGGACCTGTCCATCGTCGGCGAGGCCGAGGACGCCGCCGGCGCCGTCGCGTTGTGCAGCGAGCACCGCCCGCAGGTCGCGCTGGTCGATCTGGTCATGCCCGGCGGCGGCATCGAGGCGACGCGCGCGATCCGCACGGTCAGCGCAGAGACCCAGGTCGTGCTGCTGACCTCGTTCGAGGACGCGCAGCAAATCGTCGCCGCGGTCCAGGCCGGCGCCCTCTCGTGCCTGCTCAAGGACGTCGACGCCGACGCGCTCGCCGACACCTTGCGCAAGGCGGCGCGCGGCGAGGCTGTATTGCACCCGCGCGTCGCCGCCAAGCTGATGGATACGCTGCGTCGCGGCGCCGAACCCGGCAGCGAAGTGCTCGAATCGCTCAGCCAGCGCGAACGCGAAGTGCTGACGCTGATGGCGGAGGGCTTCAGCAACCTGCAGATCGCCGAGCGCCTCGGCATCGGCGAGAAGACCGTGAAGACCCACGTCAGCAACGTGCTCGGCAAGCTCAATGTCAGCGACCGCACGCAGGCGGCGGTGTATGCGTGGAAGACCGGGCTGAAGCAGCGGCCGCAGGGCTGAGAGGCCGTTCGTCGGAGCAGAAACCTGAAACACGGAGTACACGGAGTACACGGAGTAAAAGCTTAGATAGAAAAATCTCCGTGTGCTCCGTGTTTCGATCTTGGCTTCTTCGACCCCCGACCTGGCAACGCGACCGCGCCAGTTCAGCGCGGGGCGGCGGCCTCGAAGCCGTCGATGAAGATCGCGTCCGCGCCGTCGCACGGCCCGTTCGCGTCGTAGCGGCGCACGACGGCGTCGTTGCCCACGCCCTGCACGTATTCGCTCGTGCCGAGCACGGTCCAGCCGTGGGGACCGGCCGCCGCCGCGACGTTGCTGAACATCCCGAGATCGACGCTGGAGCGGCACGGCGTACCGTCGGCATCGAATTCGGCGATGCGGCCGCCGACATGCCCGGAGCTGTCGATGAAGGCATAGCCGCCGACGAGGATGCGGCCATTCGGCGCCTGCACGAGCGCGCTCGGCGAGCCGCCGATCGCGGCAGTCGAGTCCCACAGCACATCGCCGCTGGCGCCATCCAGGCGCAGCAGCCGGAAGCGCTGGTCGATCACGAAGGCCGCCTCGACCAGCACGTCGCCGTTGCCGGCCCGGGCGAAGCCGCCGATGTCCAAACTGGAAAAGTCGTCTTGCGGGTTGGTCAATACGCGTGTCCACAGGCGGCTGCCGTCGGCGGCGATCTTCCAGACCTGCGCCTTCGGCACCCCGAAACTCGATTCGGGGGAGGCGGCGACCAGGAAATCGCCGGCGGCGTCGGCGACGACATGCGAAGGACCCAACGGATTGCCGAGGTCGCCGAACTCGATGTCGGTGAACACCTCGTTGCCTTGCGCGTCGAAGCGCACGGTCAGGTAGCCGCCGCCCAAAGAATCTCCCTGGCCGCTGACGATCGCGCCGCCGTCGGGCAGGGCCACGATCTCGCTCGCGCTCACCTCCTCGCCGCCGGACTTCCAGCGCCAATCCGGTAGCGCGTTGCCGGCCGCGTCGTAGCGGATCACCACGAAATCGCCGCCGTCGCTGGCGCGCACGAGCAGATCGCCGTTCGCGGCGACCGCGAGCGTGCGCGTGTCGAAGCGCTGGTCGAATTTCAGCTGACCGCTGGTCGACTCGCGCTCCCAGGCCACCTCGCCGCTCTGTGGATCGTAGACGCGTACGAACACCGGCGCACCGTCGGTTTTGTTTTCGCCCACCAGCGCGACGCGACCGTCGTCGAGGAGTTCGGCGCCGGCGAACGACCACACCTCGTGTTCGCGCGTCCAGGCGAAGCCGCCGCCGCCGTCGAATCGCGCCAGGGTCGCGTGCGCCCGACTGTGGTGCGTCACGTCGATGGCTGCGAAGACGCTGCCGTCCGCCCCGGTGCGCACACCGATCGGCAGCACGGCGCGAATCGGCTCGTCGTACTGCCAGACGCCGATCCATTGCGGTTCCCATTGCGCAGCGACCGAGCGCGCCAGAAACAGCGCAGCGACCAGCGCCGCCTTCCCGATGTGGACGGACATGAACGATCTCCCCAGGCGTATTTCTCTACATACGCAATTCGCCGCCCGATCCTGTCACGTCGTCATGCCGCGCGGCGGCGATACGGCTTCGGCGGAAAAACGTGCGATGGATCGTGCTGGAAAGATTGAAACACGGAGCACGCGGAGAGCACGGAGAAAGCGTTCGGCTGGATTTTCCTTCGGTCGTCACCGAACGCAAACCTCCGTAGCGAAAAACCGCCGCATGAAGAACACGATTGTTCTCGCCTTTTGCTTCGTGTTCGTCGTGGTTCGGGGCTTCGCTCCGCGCGCTGCCCGCCCGGCAACGCAAGCGCTGACCCTCAGAGCGGCTGACGGAACACGTACTGCGTCTTGCTGCGTGCATAGCCGGCGCGCTCGTAGAAGCGGTGTGCGCCGTCGCGTTCGACGCGGCTGCGAACGCGCAGGTAGCCTGCGCCGCGCGCGCGCGACCAGGCTTCCGCCGCGCGCAGTAGAGCTGCGCCGATCCCCTGTCCGCGCAAGTCCGCGGCGACCACGAGCCCGACGATCTCGGCCCCGTCGTCCTCGGTCAACGCCACGCACTGCGCCGCGTGCAGCCAACCGACGACCT
>Ga0207712_10000742_pt1 | contig 24703 bp, 15 predicted proteins | sample KBSS44metaG_FD_184402 | JGI IMG/M metagenome (GOLD analysis project Ga0207712, IMG submission 184402) | Switchgrass rhizosphere microbial communities from Kellogg Biological Station, Michigan, USA - KBS S4-4 metaG (SPAdes) (version 2) | ecosystem: Host-associated > Plants > Roots > Rhizosphere... | reverse complement strand
CGATTCGGGATCGATCGGCGGCTCCTCGTCGCGGAACGCACGCCACCCTCCCTCGATCAAGCCGCTCATCGCCGCGCCCGCCACCATGGCCGATCCGGCGCCGACGAGCATCCACGTCGCGCGCTGCTTTCGTCGTTTGTTCACGCCATCGCTCCGTCTCGGGTCAGCCCGATCCGAGGCAAGGCAGGTGCCGCGTCCGACTAGTCTGGCTTCTCGCCGTCGGAGTCGCTCACTGCAGGCGGTCCCGAGTGGAGCGGTTCCCACGATGGCGGGTCGCTCGCGGGAAAGCTCTCTTCCGACGACTCATCGACCGGGTCAGTCTGGCGTGCGTCAGGTTGCGGCTCGGCGCGCGGCGAATCGGCGGTATCGTGTTCGCGATCCCCATCCATTACGCTGGTCTCCTCGCGACGATCGTTCGCGCACGGCTGGCGTCGCCACCAACCACGGAAGAGGTTGGCATGGGCGGCATACGACGTGCCCCGTTAGGTGAGTCTTCTCTCGGGAGCATACGCCGACTCAGCCATAGCACCGGACCCCCATGGCGCTCCATCTCAGTGACCAGAACGTAGCGCATCAGATCGCGGAACGCATCCGCCACCTCATCGCCAGGCAGGACGACGGCGACGTCACCATTGCCGCGCGGCGGCTCGATCGGCCCATCGCGGACGTCTATTGCTGCGAACGCCTCATTTCATCCGACAATGAGCCGTCAGCGGTCGACTTTCTCGCCACCGTCGTGCGGACGTACGATGCGGACGCGGTCTGGCTGATCACGGGCCACGACGCCCGCGACGACTGCACCGTGACGAGCGAGGCACGCGGTACGATCGTCGAAGTGCTGGCGGAGCTGAGTGACCGCCTGCTCGACCAGGTGCGCAGCGAGCGCGAAGCGCCGAGTCGTGTCAGCCGAGGAGCGCGGGAGCCATCCCCATCGAGTGGTAGCCCTTATCCACGTATATCGTCGCCCCAGTGATCGCGCTCGCGAGCGGGCTCGCGAGGAACGCGGCCGTGACGCCGACCTCCATGGGCGTGAGGTCGCTCGTGAGCGGTGAGTTGGCCTTGCAGTAGTCGACCATCCGCTCGATGATCCCGATCGCGCTCGCGGCGCGCGACGCGAGCGGACCAGCCGAGATGGTGTTGACGCGAGCGCCCCATTTTCGTCCGGCTTCGTACGCGAGGGTTCGCGTGTCGCTCTCGAGCGCCGCCTTCGCCGACGACATCCCGCCGCCGTAGCCGGGGATCACGCGCTCGCTCGCCATGTACGTGAGCGACAGCACGCTCGCGTTAGGCCTGAGCAGCGGTCCGAGGCGGCTCACCAGCGAGATGAGCGAGTAGGCGCTCACGCTCACCGCGCCGAGATAGCCGGCCCGCGACGTCTCGAGCAGTGGCTTCTTCACCTCGGCAGCGTTCGCGAGCGAGTGCACGATGATGTCGACGGACGGCGAGCCGAAATCGGCGGCGAGGCGGGCGACGAGACCGTCGATCGAGAAATCGCCGACGTCGCGGTAGCGCTTGTTCGTGCGCGTTTCTTCCGGGGCATCCGCGAGCGTGTCGAACGCGGCGTCGAGCGGGTAGATGCGCTCGAACGACATGGTCGTGCCGTTCGCGAGGCGGCGGGACTCGTCGAGCTTCCCTCGCTCGAGCAGATTCATGAAGATGGTGAGGGCGGGCGGCCACGTGCCGACGCAGACCGACGCTCCCGCCTCGGCCAGTGCTTTCGCGATCGCGAAGCCGTATCCCGCATCGTCGGCGACACCGGCGACGAGCGCGCGGCGGCCAGTGAGATCGATGGGTAGCATGGCGTGATATCGCCACCTGCGGCGCGCCGGGCAAGTGCTTGCACACCCGTGGCGGCAGTTGCATCGACCGTGTGCCGAGCGCACCCGGGGTCGTAGCGTGTTATGCTTTGTCGGCCGGCTGTCAGGTGGAGGAAAGATGCCAACGGTGCTTTATGTCGACGATGACCCCGCCGTCCGCATGGTCGTTCGCCGCCAACTCGAATATCACGGGCTGCAGGTGTACACCGCGGAGGGGGTTCGCGAGGCGAAGGAGCGCATCGAGCAGATGCCTCCTGACGGCCTGTTCATCGACATCTGGCTCGGTGACGGCACGGCGTTCGAGCTGCACGCGTGGCTCCAGGAGCATCATCCGCTGCTGGCGAAGCGTGTCGTGTTCGTGAGCGGCGACGTACCGGGCGATACCAGCGGTCGTACGCCTACCGCGCTCGGGTGCCCTGTCCTCGGCAAGCCGCTCGACGTGCCAGCCATGGTGCGTCTGGCGCAGGACTGGGATGGGTAACGAGCGGGAGTCGGAGCGCGATGCTCCGGGCGTGGTGCCGTCAGCCAGCGAGCCAGCGACGGGCACGCCGATCTTCCGCTCCACCTCGATCATCGAACGGCTGTCCGCTGCCGCGCTCCTGCCGCGGCCGGAGCGGCGCGCAGCCGCAGAGTCGCCAGGTACGCCGTCGTTTGCGCGCGGGCTGTGGCGCATCGCGGCCGCGGATGTGTCGAGTGGCAATCGCGTGGCTCTCCTCCACGATGGCATCGAGACCTTCTCGGCGATGCTCGAGCTCATCGAGCGGGCGGAGCGGTCCGTGAACCTCGAGGGCTACATCTTCCGGGACGACGAGGTCGGCCGGCAGTTCGCGGATGCGCTCACCGCCGCGGCGGCGCGCGGCGTGGAGGTGCGGCTGCTCGTGGACTGGATCGGGCGAATGGGGACGCCGATGCGCTTCTTCAAGGCGATCCGGCGAGGTGGCGTCCAGGTGCGGCTGTTCAATCCGCCGGGCTTTCGCCGCTGGCTCGGTCTCGTCCCGCGCGACCATCGAAAGCTGCTCGTGGTGGACGACCGCGCGGGCGTGACCGGCGGCATCGGGATCGGACGCGAGTGGAAAACGGGCGTGCTCCAGCGACGTCGCGCGCCGTGGCGCGACACGGGCGTGCTGATCGAGGGCGACGCGGCAAACGACATGGTCCAGGCGTTCGACCACATGTGGCGCCGCGCCGGCGGGGGCGAACGCCGCGGGTCGCACCGCCACCTAACGCGGCCGGCGCGGTCGACGCACCTGGATCCGAGCGTGCATCCGCCGGCGCTGGTGGGGATCATCGAGGGCGAGCCGGGTCGGTTCCGGATCTCGCGCGCCCTGCAGATCCAGGCGGTGTCAGCGGAGCGGACGATCTGGATCGCGAGCGCGTACTTCACTCCGAGCCCGTCGGAGGTGGAGGCGCTGACGGGTGCAGCGCGGGACGGCGTGGACGTGCGGGTGCTGGTGCCGAGCCGGTACGATCATCCGTGGATCCGGCTGGCGACGCGGCGTTTCTACCGGCGGCTGTTACTGAACGGGGTGCGGATCTGGGAGTGGCGGGGGGAGATGATGCACGCGAAGACGAGCGTGGTGGACAACAGGTGGACGCGGATCGGGTCGACGGACTACAACCCGTTAGGCATCGCGATCAACTTCGAGCTGGACGCAGTGATCGAGGACCAGGTGTTGGGCGCGCAGGCGGCGGACATGTTTCTCGCGGACCTGGAGCAGTCGAAGGAGATCACGATCCGGTCGGTGGTGGCGCGCTAGGCGCTCGGTGGGGGGTAAAGCGAAAGGAGGGGCTCCGAGCGGAGGCCCCTCCTTTCGTTTCGTCGGAACGTTGGGCGATTACTTGCCCGGCTGCGGAACCTGGATGTTGCCACCTGCCAGAACCACCGTGGTCGCCATGTCCAGCTTGTCCATCGCCTTCACGCGGAACTTGTCGGCTCCGGCGCCCGACGTTGCCCAGTCCTCGCCCACGACGATCAGGTTGATGTTACCCTGACTGATCGTGGTGACGTTGTTCACGACGCAGCTGTAGTTCCCCTTTCCGCCGAGGGTGACGACGTTCCCCACAACTGCCGGCGAGTCCATGCTGTTGCTCTTCGCGCGGCAGACGCCACCGCCTGCGAGGTGGCGCACCACGACGACGCCGCCACGCGGGGCGGTCTTGCCCTTCGTCATGGTGAAGCTGAAGCCGAACGAGACGCGATCACCCTCGAGCATGAACGACCCGCCGCCCGTGGCGAATCCCGCGCCCGGATCCCAGATCGAGAACACGTCCTCGTAGGATCCCGTGTAGTAGTTGCCGCCGACCGTGAACGTCAGCGTGTACACGTCAACCGGAAGCTGAGTCACGCCATCACCGAACGTGCAGCTGAAGCTCTTCACGGCCCCGTAGCCTGAGCCGCTGACGCTGCCGGCCGCGCAACTGCCCGCGACGTTGCCGCCTCCCGAGACCGGGGACGCCACGGCGCTGAGCGACGAGACGTTGGCGATCGAGCCAGGAAGCTGACCATCGTTAGGGTCGGGCTCGTTCCCGTTGCCGAGGCGAGCTTCCCTGATGCCGATGGTGACGGTGAAGTTCTTCGCGCCGATCTGCGCGGCACCGGCGTTCGAGATCGTGGTGCCCTCGGCGTTTTCGCGGTTGACAGCGAACGTCGTGGCGGCGGAGTTCGACGCGTCGTACCCGCCGTCGCCGGCGTACTTCGCCTGAACCGTGCTGCTACCTGGGCCGACGGGATTGCATAGTCGTACGACGCCTTGCCGTTCGCGTCGGTCGTTCCCGAGCCAACCTTCACGTTGTTGAAGTAGAAGTCGATGGTCTTGCCGACGAGTGGAGCTCCGTTCAAGCCTCCGACACCGTCATCCACCAGCGTCGCGCTGAGCGTGGACTCGTCGCTGTACTGCCCTGACGTCTTTCCATCGTACGTGAGCTTCGTGGGCCGATCCTGCACGGTGATCTGGAACTCCTTTTCGTCGCCCAGGATCGGGCTGCCGTTGTCCTGAACGCGGACGCGCACCGTGTGCGCGCCGACATCCACGGCGGTGATGCTGCCGAACGAGATCGTGCCGTTGGCCGCGACCGTGACCCAGCTCGGTCCGGACACCTTCGAGAACGTGAGCGTGTTGGCGGGCAAATCGGCATCGGTCGCCGTCGCCGTCAGATCGGCGAGCGCGACGCCCCACTGCGTGACGACGTTGGCGGGGACCGTCAGCACCGGTGCCACGTTCACTTCGTTGACCGTGATTTCGATCTCTTCCTCATCGGTGGCCGAGCCGTCGCTGACGACGACCTTCACGCGGTACGTGCCCGGCCCCTGCGCCTCGGTCGGTGTCCAGGTGAACGCCCCACCAGCAGTGATGTTTGCGCCGGTCGGATAGGTGCCGCTCGCGGGATTCGCGAGCGAGAAGGTGAGCGTCTGCGCCGGCAGGTCGGTGTCCGACGCGGTTGCGCTGAACGAGAGCTGCACCTGCTCGTTGATGTTCCTGTTGCCGACGGCCGCGAGCACCGGCGGCACGTTCACTTCGTTCACCGTGATCTCGATCTCCTCCTCGGCCTTGTTGTTGTCCGCGTCGGCGACGACGACCTTGACGCGATACGTGCCCGGACCCTGGGCTTCGTTAGGCGTCCATGTGAATGCACCACCCGCCGTGATCGCAGCACCAGCCGGAAACGTTCCCGTCCCCGGGTTCGCGAGCGAGAAGGTGAGCGTCCCGCCGTCGGGATCCGACGCCGTGGCGGTGAACGCCAGCAGCGCGAGCTCATCGACCGTCTTGTTGCCGATCGCGTCGAGCACGGGGTTGCTCTGCACTTCGTTGACCGTGATCTCGATCTCCTCTTCATCGGTGAGCGCACCGTCGTTCACGACGACTTTCACGCGATACGTCCCGGGTCCCTGCACCTCCGTGGGTGTCCAGGTGAAGTCGCCACCGGCCGTGATCGCGGCGCCAGTGGGGAACGTGCCAGACGCCGGGTTCGCGAGTGAGAACGTGAGCGAGGCCGGCGTGGGCAGGCCGTCGTCGGTGGCCGTCGCCGTGAACGCCAGCTGCGTGAGCTCGTTGATGGACTTGTTACCGATCGCGCCCAGAACGGGCGGGTTGTTGGTCGATCCCGTCGTGGTGAACGTGACAGACTGTGTCGTGGCGTCCGAGGCGACTGCACAGTTATCCGTCGAGTACACGGAAACCGTCAGGGTATACGCTCCAGCCGCGGGCGCGATGAAGTTGAACGATCCCTGGTGTTTGTTCCCGTTGGTCTCATCGGCGTCTTCGAACGTGTGGTCCGGCGTATCGATGCACGGTGCCGGGCTCGTTGCCACAACGACGTTGGAAGAGTTCCTGATCTCCCACTTCGTTCCGTCCCAGTTTTGCGGCCCGCTGCCGTTGTTGAGGATCACGGTCAGCGCCGTCGTCACACTCGTGCCGGCAACCGGGCTGGCCGGTGAGAGGACAATCGCGTTGATATTGCGTCCGTCCGTGAACTGGACGGTCACGTTGCTTCCCGACGTCGCGCCGGTTCCCGTCAGGGTGAACCGAACACCGATATCGCTCTCCTGGACGTCGTAGAAGTGAATGCTGAACGTCCCGTCGCCGTCGGTCTGCACATCGCGAACGACGTCGGCGTGGGTGTCTGGCTCCTCGGTCATGACGAGGTGCACGGTTTCGTTAGGCGCCCACCCGCGTCCCACCAGGTTGACTGCGCCACCGGGCGCGTAGTCGTCCAGGTCGGTCTCGATCGAGGCGCCCGTCGTCGGGTCGGTGCCGATCGCTGTAACGGCGGTCAGCTTCGCCGGTACGTGTGGCTCGGTAATGCCGCCGCCTTCACCGCAGGCCGAAACCATCGCAGCTACGAGGGCGGTTGCGAATACACGTCGTCTCATCGAGAGGTCTCCTTGAGTGCCTGAAAGAGCTGCCGCAGCTGTTAGGCGCTACGTACCCTGCGGCGGCCTGGCGATCTCGTGGAGACCCATGGCTTTGCGGACCGGCCTCGCGACCGGGGTGCCTTTGTCGTCAGGGGCTGACCGACGGTCGGGGGTGATCGTCGCGAAATGCGCTCGGTCACCCTGACATCGTCGTCGAACCCGACTTGTTGTTGTCGCAGCGCTGGTCGGCCGAATCGACTCCTCGCGGCCAGCGTTGCGACGGAGGAAAAGGGCAACCGGCACACCGCTTCCGGAGACACGCGAGTGTGCGGGGAAGTGCGCTCTGTGCTGACGGTTATGGCCTCGCGCCCGTGCGGCGCTGGCCAGGTGGCCGGAGGCACTGCTGACCCGGTTCGGCAGCGCATGTCGACGGATCGCGACAGAAGGGCGATGTCGGACGCCGCAACATTTTCGTTCAGCAGGCGAACGGCGGCCGCGGACAAACCGACCGAACGGGGGTCAGAGTGACGCGTAGCCTGTTCAAGGACACGAAAGAAGCCCCGGGAGACCTGCGGTCTCCCGGGGCTTCTTGTTAGGCGAGTCGTGCGGCGCTACTTCGCCTGGATGTTGATGCTGCCGCCGCCGAGTGATGTCGCCGGGTTGGCGTCGACAACCGCGCCCATCTGGTTGTCGTACACTACTGGTCCTTCGGTGTTGTCGGCGTTGACGATCCAGATCTTCATCCGGAATTTATCGACGCCGCCACCACCACTCACCTGGCCATCGGTGGCGGTGAGAATGAATCCGTACTTGCCTTGGCCGTTGATGGTGCCGGTGCCCTTGAACTGCGCCTTCGGTCCGGACACCACGAGCCACTCGTAAGCGTCGCTCTTGAAGTTCAGGTTTCCGGCGTGGAACTGGAACTCAGTGTTTCCGTCCGGCAGTGTCTGTCCCTTCTTGTACTTCGATACGAAGCCGAAGTTTGCCTTCCCCGTTAACTCCGGGTCTGCGACATAAGCACCCGGGATTGAGTTGATCCAACCGCCACCGGTCACGAAGCCGGCACTGGGATCGTACACGACGATATACGTCGTCGCTGTCTCCGAGTCCGAGCCGCCGTCGTCGTCCGTAACCTTGACGGTGACCGTATAGATCCCGGCGCCCAGGGTCTTCGTGGCGCTGCACGTCTTGGTCGGGTTGGCCGCGAACGTCGGCAGCGACGGCTCCAACGGCATCCCTGTGTCCCAGCTGATCTGGCACGCCCAGGTGTCAGCACCGGGGTCATCGAACTTCCACGACACGGTGACGTTGTTCGTCCCCGCCGCAATCGGAACCACTGGGACGGTCAGCGACGTGATGGTGGGCGGGACGTTGTTCACCGTCACGGTCACCATGTCCGATCCTACGCCGCTATCGTCATCCGTCACCGTGACAGTCACAGTGTACAACCCGTTGTCGGCGTACGTGTGATTGAGCGCGAAATTCTTGCCCGAGAGCGCCAGCGTCTGGACGACCGTTCCGTCGCCATAGTTGACGGTCGCCGTCCACGTATCGGCACCGGGATCGGTGAACGAGCCGTTCTGCGAGAACGTGTCGCCCTCCGTGATCGACGCGTCGGCACCGGCGAGCACGGTGGGCGCGACGTTGGTGATCGTGACCGAAGCCGTGTACTCGGTAACCCCGTTGTCCTTGTCCTTGATCTTGCCCTTCACCGTGCGACTGCCGTTGTCACTCGTCACACAGGAGCGCATGGTGGTCGCGCTGAACGCGTTATATCCGGCGCCGTCGCCGCAGTCGAACGCGTACTCCAGACCCGCCACTACGTCCGCGGAGGACGGGTCGAAGGCGCCTGTGAGGGAGAGCGCAATCGGCGATCCCTCGGCGACCGACGACGGCGCATTGAAGGTCGCCGTGGGGGCCACATTGTTGATCGTGACCGAGGCGGTGTACTCGGTGAAGCCTCCGTCCTTGTCCGCGATCTTACCCTTGACGGTGCGCGAGCCATTGTCCGTCGTCGGGCACGCGACGGAACTGCCCGCCGCGACCACGTACCCTGCGCCAGTCCCGCAATCGAACGAGTACTGGAGGGTCGCTTGGTCAACCGTCGAGGGCTCAACGGGGCTCGTTAGGGACAGGTTGATCGGAGAGCCTTCGTTCACCGACGACGGGGCATTGAATGTTGCCGTCGGCTTGACATTGGCGACGGTCAGGCTAGCCGGGGCGCTCGGCGTGGAGACGGTCTCATCGTCCGTGACCGTAAGCGTTAGGTTCCACGAGCCGTTGTCCTTACAAGTTACGGTCGTGCTGAGCAACGTCGCGTCGCCGAAGGTGCAGACTCCGTCGTTAGGCGCGACCGACCACAAGTACGTGACCGTACCGCCATCCGGGTCCGAGCCGGTGCCGGAGATGTCGATTGCGCTGCCCTCGTCGCCCAAATAAGGACCGCCAGCGGTCGCTGTCGGAGCAACGTTGTTGATCGCGACGGAAGCGCTGTACTCCGTCTCTCCGTTGTCTTTGTCTTTGATCTTTCCTTTGACTGTGCGCGAGCCGGTGCCGCTGGTCGGGCAGGAGCGCGTGGTCGTGGCGCTGAATGCGTTGTAGCCTGCGCCGTCGCCGCAGTCGAAGGCATAAGTAAATCCGGCGGTGACGTCGACCGTCGATGCGTCGCTGGGGCTGGTCAGCGAGATGACGATGGGCGACCCGCCGCTCACAGATGTGGGAGCGTTGAACGTCGCCGTGGGCGGGACGTTGTTGACGGTGACCTGCACACCGTCCGAGCCGTCGACCGTTCCATCGTTGACGGTTACGGTGACAGTGTAGACGCCGTTGTCCGCGTACACGTGACTGAGGCTGAACGTCTTCGCGGGTAGCGTAATCGACAGCGACTGGTCACCCGAGCCATCGCCGTAGTTCACCTTTGCCGTCCAACTGTTGGCGTCGGGATCGGTGAACGAGCCGTTCTGCGAGAACGTCGCACCCTCGTTGATCGTCGCGTCCGCGCCTGCGCTTACTACGGGCGCGGTGTTCGTCGCGACAGCGACATAGTTGGCGGTGAACGTTCGTGCCCCTGCACCGCCCGTCTCCGTACCTCGAACGCAAATCGAGGGATTCGTCAGCACGCTTCCCGCCTGCAGCGTAACGGCACCCGCGACGGTCCAGTTGGTGAACGCGTAGCCCGGAACACTCGGGGGAACTGTCAACCGCGCCGATTGGTCATCGTTCACACCCGCCGATGGGCCGGCTGACGTGGTGACGGCCCCAGTGGTTGTGCTTTGGCCACTGGACGCCGGGTCGCACACGATCGACTGCGGAAATTTGAGAAGCGTCCCCGTGAACGATGGACCGCCGCTAGGTGCAAACGCGGCTCTCATCGAAAAATTGCCGTCCGTAAACGTCGCGGTCGCACGGCTCCCCGACGTCGCGCCGGTTGCAGTCAGCGTAAACGTTGCGCCAAGGTCGCTCTCCTGCACGACGTAGAACTCGACGCTGAACGCGCCCGTGGCATCGGCCTGAACGTCTCGCGAGACATCGGGATGGGTGTCCGGCGCCTCTGTCATGACGATGTGCACAGTCTCGTTGGGCGCCCACCCGCGTCCCACGAGGGAGATGGTTCCCCCAGGCTGATAGTCGTCCAGGTTAGTCTCGATCAACGCGCCGGTCACCGGGTCGGTGCCGATCGCTGAGAGCACCCGCACCTTCGACGGCGACGCCGGTTCCGTGATCCTGCCATCGCCACCGCACGCCGCCAAGACCATGGCAAGCAGGGCACCCGCGAATACACGCTGTCTCATGTGATCTCCCAGAGAGGCCTCGAAGAACCGCGTCGCTGCGTCGCAGGGGACTTCCTGCGCGGCAGCCTGGCGATCTCGGAGAGATCCATGGCTTTGCGAACCGGCCTCACGACCGGGGTGCCCTTGGCGCGGAAACAAACGATTTGCCTGCGGTAGCCCGAGGAGAGTATCCAGCACACCGTGACAGGATCGTGAAGCTTTTATGACGGTTCGTTCATGGGTGCGGTCCGCGCGTCAGAGCGGCGCGGCGAAACGTCAGACCGGTGCGGACACGCCCTCCACCTGGCGGCGGAGCTCGACGCGATCGGGCCGCGCGGTGGGTGTAAGCACAACGCTGAACGTCGACCCCGCTCCGGCCGCGCTCCGCACCTCGAGGCCGTAGCCCATGAGATCGCAGAGCGACTTCGACACCGCGAGCCCCAGGCCCGTCCCGCCATACTGACGCGCCGTGCTGCTGTCAGCCTGCTCGAACGCGTCGAAGATCGCGTGCTGACGGTGCGCCGGGATGCCGATCCCGGTATCGACGACGTCGATGCGCTCCGGGCGCCGCGACGCCGGATCCGCGATCACGCGAACGACCACGCGTCCGCGCTCCGTGAACTTGATCGCATTACCGATCAGGTTCGTCAGCACCTGGAGCAGCTTCGCCGGATCCGTCATGAGCGGAGTCAGGTGCGGCGGGATCTCCGCGTCGAGCGCGATGGGGCGATCGCGAATCTCCCCCTCGAATGATGCGATCGTGTCCTCCACCAGCGTGTCGAGCGCAACCGGGGCGCGCTCGAGCCGCATCCGTCCCGCCTCCACCTTCGACAGGTCGAGCACCTCGTTGATCAGCGACAACAGATGCTGCCCCCCGGCGCGGATCCGCCGCAGGTAGAGCAGATCGCGCTCGCGCAGATGCCCCTCGCGATTCAGCAGCAGCACGTTCGAGAACCCGATCACCGAGTTCAGCGGCGTCCGCAGCTCGTGTGACATCATCGCCAGGAATTCGCTCTTCGCGCGACTCGCCGCCTCCGCCACTTCCTTGGCGCGCCTCGCCTCCTCCTCGGCCCGGAGGCGCCGATCGATGTCGCGGCTGACGACGAGCGCTGCCGCCAACCCGAGCACCACGGCCGCGAGAAAGCTCACGGCCGTCAGCGTCGTCGCTCGCCGGAGGCTTCGTTGCGCCGCCACCGATCGCTCGCGGAGTCGCGCCGTCTCGTCCGCCGACATCGCGTCGACAACCGAGCGAATCGAATCCATCACCTCCCTGCCTCGCCCGGTGCCGGTAGCGGCCGCCGCATCGTCGAAGCCGCCGTTCGCGCGAAGTCGCGCCGACTCGTGCAGGATCGCGAAGCGGCGGGCGACAAGGGGCGTCAGGTACTCGAGCCGAGCGCCCTGAGGGGCGCCGTCGATCAACGTCGCGAGCGACCGCAGTCGCGCGACGGCCTCCGTCTCCGCGTTCTTGTAGGGCTCGAGGTAGCGCGTATCACCGGTGATGACGAATCCACGAGTGCCGGTCTCGGCGCCGGTGATGATGGAGAAGACCTCCTCGAGCGTCCGAAGCACGATATGGGTCCGCTCGGCGCGATCGGTCGTCTCGGCGAATCGGTTGACGCTCGCGTACGCCACGGCCCCGATGACGGCCAGATACACCACGCCGACCACGAACGCCGCCGCGACCTTCTCCGCCAGCGTCAGGCGACGGATGCGCTTCATGCCGACGAATCGCGGCTGTTCCGCCGGTCGCGTTTGCCGCCTTCGGGCTGTTGGGGCAGCAGTCGCTCGATGGCGTCGATCAGCACGCGCTCGTCGACGATGGGCTTGGGTACGTAGCCGTCGAAGCCGGCGGCGAGGTAGCGCTCGCGGTCGCCCGCCATCGCGTGGGCCGTCACGGCAACGACCGGCACATCGCAGAGCACGGAGTCGCGCCGCATGCGCGCCAGGACGTCCAGGCCGTCCATGCCGGGGAGCGAAACGTCCAGCAGAACGAGAGCGGGCGGATGAGCCGGCATCATCTCGAGCGCCTCGGTGCCCGTCGCGTATTCGTCCAGCTGGTACGTCTCACCGAGAATGGCATCGATGAGCAGACGGTTGTCGGCGTTGTCCTCGACGACCGCGATGGTCAGCGGGCGATCGACGGGGGGCCCGAGATCCGCAACGGGGTTCGGTTCGTTCGCCGACACGTGGTCGCAGACCCCGAGCTTGGTCAGCCAGGCACCGAACGCATCGAACGCGTCAGAGACCTCCCGCAGCGCCTCGGCGGCGCGGGCGAGGTCGCGCGACTCGGCCGACGACTCCAACGATTCGCAGGCCATGACGAGATCCTGAGCACCCAACTGGGCGCTGCTCGATCGAATCGCGTGAGCCGACGCGCCGAGCAGTGCACCGTCGCGCTGTCCGAGTGCGTTGCGGGCTACGGCGAGGCGCTCCGACGTCTGGTCCAGGTAGAGCCCGACCAGCTCGCGCACCAACCGGTCGCCTCCGAGGTCGTTCAGCCGCGCGAGCGCGGCACGTTCGCTGTCGCGCATCGCGGCGGCCTCAGGCCGTCACCTGGCCCTTGGCGTCGCGGGCGGTGAACATGAATCCGATGCCGCGCACGGTGTCGAGATTCACGCCGGCGTTCGCGAGCCGAAGCTTGGCACGGAGGCGCGCGACGTGAACGTCCACGACGTTGGAGCCGGGGTCGAAGTGGAAGTCCCACACCTTCTCGAGCAGCTCGGTGCGTGTGACGACTTCGTCTGCCCGCATCATCAGGTACTCGAGGAGCGCGAACTCCTTGGGTGTCATCCGGAGCGGGTGGCCGTCGATCGTCGCCTGCCGCCGGCGTTGGTCGAGCAGCAGGCCGCCCATTGCCAGGTGGTCGCTGCGGCGGCTGCCTCCGCCGCGACGGACGAGCGCGCGAACACGCGCCTTCAGCTCGTCGAGGTCGAACGGCTTGGTGAGGTAGTCGTCCGCCCCGACGTCGAGGCCGCGGACGATGTCACGCTTATCGCGGCGACCGGTGAGGATGAGGATCGGGGTGAGCCTGCCCTCCCGGCGGAGCTGCTGGACCAGTTGGAGTCCCGACTTTCCAGGGAGCACGAGGTCGAGAATGATGCCGTCATAGTCGTGGACGAACGCGACCGTTTCCGCCTGCTCGCAGTCGGGAGCGACGTCCACGGTGAATCCGTCCTCGATCAGCGCGCGTCGGATGAGCTCCGACAGCATGCGATCATCTTCGACAACGAGCAGTTTCATGGGGCAGCCACCGTCGCGCAAAAACGCAGCAGATTAACGAACGCCAAGATTTGCCTCGTATCGCATCCCATGGCAAGCCCGGCGCCAAGAGCCAATCGGAGCCAGTTGAAACGCGCGAGCCCAACCAACTAACTGGACCTAACCCGCGATAGACTCTGCCGGCGAACGTCGTCCGGCGCACGGCCGGGGTGTTGGCTCAAAACGCCAACCCCGGGGCAGGCCAACAACCGTTGGCCTGCCCCGGGGTTGTTTCAGCGTTGAGACGGTCTTACTTCGCCTGAATGTTGATGCTGCCGCCGCCGAGCAGCGTCGTGGGATCAGCCGTATCAGCGGCGCCGATCTGGTTGTCGTAGACGACCGCATTGCCGTTGTCCATGTCCCAGATCTTGATCCGGAACTTGTCGGCACCGCCACCGCCGTTGGTCTGGCCGTCGATCGCCATGAGCAGGAAGCCGTAGTGGCCGGAGCCGTTGATCGTGCCGGACCCCTTGAACTGCGCCTTGGCCCCGGCGACGACCAGCCACTCGTAGACGCTGCTCTTGAAGTTCATGCCCGCCGCGTGGAACTGAAACTCTGTGTTCCCGTCGGGCGTGCTCTGACCCTTCTTGTATTTCGACACGAATCCGAACGTCGCCTTGCCGGTAAGCGAGGGGTTTGTGACGTAGGCGCCCGCTGGCGACATGATCCACCCACCGCCCGTCACGAAGCCGGCGTTCGGATCGTAGACCGCGAGCAGCACGCACTCCGGGTCGCTGACGTTGCCTGGGGGCAATGCATCTCGACCCGTTACGCAGACCGAGAGGACACCCGTCATGAGCGGTGCGGTGATCATCGCCTTCACGTTTTCCTTGGCGGAGTCGAAGGCACCGTCCGTGGCGCTCATCGCCACGAGTGGGCCGCCATTGATCGAGTACCACGCCGACGAGATGTCCGTGTGCCCGGTGAGCTCATCGCTGATGGTTGACGTGAGCATGACCGTTCCGCCGATTGGTACCGGCGGGACGAGCGTGTTGGACACGAGCGGCTTGGTGCCATCGGTAATCGTCAGCGTGCCGCTCTCGAACGTGACGGTGTAGTTCGGCGAGCTCACGCCCGACGGTGTGATCGTGTACGTGCCGGCGAAGGTGGTGTTCGTGATCGGGCTGACGGGCGACGTCACGTACTGCAGCGATCCCGTCAGATTCGCGAAACCCTCGCCTGGCGCGAAGTTGGTCGGCGTTACCGTGAACGCTGGCGGCACCGAGCCGAAGCTCATGCTCTTGTCATCCGCCTCGATCGTCAGCGGCCGGCGCGTGATGTCCGCAGTGGTCGAGGTGGTCGTGTTCGCCGAATAGTTAGGCGCATCGACGCCGCTAATCGCGAGACCGGTGACGTTCACCGCTTTACCCACGCCGACGTTCGCGTCGGCGAACGACGCCGCCGCATAGCTGGTCGTCAGCACGTCGCCGGACACCCGATTGTCGAGCAGGTTCACGATCGCCGTCGTGCTCGCATCGTACACCTTGTTGACGCCGGTCGCGTTGATGCTCAACGCGCGCTGCGTGATGGACGCATTGGTCGTGAGCATCGTCGATTGCAACACATAATTTCCGGCGTCGGCACCACCGAGAGCGAAGCCGGTTCCCGTCACAACCTTTGCGACGCCGACGTTCTTGTCCGAGAAATTGGCTACGCCACCGACGAGGGCAACGACGTCGGAGCCGAGTACGACCGACACGGTGCGCGTCAGGATTGTCGCCGAGGGCGACCCGTCATAAACCTTGTCGTCCGCCGTAAACGAGCCGGTGAGTGCGGCCGCCGTGATGTTGGCGGTGGTGGCCGCGGTGGTGTTGAACGTGTAGTTGCCCACGTCGCCGCCGGTGACGTTGATCCCCGTTACCGTCACCACCTTTCCATTACCGACGGTCTTGTCAGCGAACGCGGCTGCTCCATAGCTGGTCGTCAACGCATCGCCGGCCACGCGATTGTCGGATAGTGTCACCGTCGCCACAGTCGTTGCGTCGTAGACCCTGTCGATGCCGGTTGCGCTCACCGTCAGCGCTCGCGGCGTGATATCGGCGGTCGTCGTCGTCGAGGTATTCGGCGCGTAGTTGCCTGCGTCCGCACCGGCGAGCGAGATACCACTCACGGAGACGGGCTTGTCGGTTCCGACGTTCTTGTCGGCGAACGTCGCAGCCGCGTAGCTGGCGGTGAAGACGTCACCCGCGATGCGATCGTCGGACAGCGTCACGGTCGCCGTCGTCGTTCCGTCGTAGATCTTGTCGACGCCGGCGGCCGTGATGGCGACCGGCCGCGCTGTGATGTTCGCGCTCGTCGCCGCCGTCGTGTTGAACGTGTAGTTCCCGGCGTCGGCGCCGGTGAGGGAAATTCCGCTCACGTTCACGGTCTTGTTCGTACCGACGTTCTTGTCGTCGAACGATGCCGACGTGTACGCCGTTGAGAGCGCATCCCCGGCGACGCGATCGTCCGACAACGTCACCGTCGCAGTGGCCGTCGCGTCGTAGACCTTGTTCTGGCCCGTGGCGCTGATGGTCAGCACACGCGCGGTAATGTCGGCGGTCGCAGAGGCCGTCGTGTTGTGACTGTAGTTGGCGGCGTCCGCGCCGCTCAGCGCAATGCCAGTCACGTTCACTGCCTTCGCGACTCCGACGTTCTTGTCGGCGAACGCGGCTGCCCCTGATACGGTGAACACGTCACCGGTGACGCGATCGTCAGCGAAGGTGACCGTCGCCGCCGTTGTTCCGTCGTAGACCTTGTTCTCGCCTGTGACGGTCACGGCTAGCGCGCGCTGCGTGATGTCGGCCGTCGTACTGGCGGTCGTGTTGGCCGTGTAGTTACCCGCGTCGGTCCCGCTGATCGCGATACCGCCGACGCTCACGGTCTTGCCGGTCCCCACGTTCTTATTGGCGAATGCGGCGGTCGAGTAGGACATGGAGAACACGTCGCCCGCGACACGATCGTCGGAAAGCGTGACGGTCGCGGCTGTCGTTCCATCGTACACCTTGTTCTGACCGGTGGCGCTCACGGTGAGCGCCCGCGCGGTGATGTCGGCGGTCGCGCTCGCAGTCGTGTTGAACGTGTAGTTACCGGCGTCTGCGCCCGTGACGGAAATGCCCGTGACGGATACCGGCTTGCTCGTCCCGACGTTCTTGTCCGCGAAGCTCGCGGCGCCGTAGGCGAGCGAGAGCACGTCACCCGAAACACGATTGTCAGCGAGAGTGACGGTCGCGGTGGCGTTGCCGTCGTACGACTTGTTCACGCCGGCCGCGGTGACGGTCAGGCCGCGGGCCGTGACGTCGGCCGTGCAGGTAAGGGTCGAAGAGGCGAGCGTGTAGTTGGCCGCCGAAGCCCCGCCGAGCGTGAATCCGACGCCCGTCACGGACTTGCCGGTGCCAACGTCCTTCGAGTCGAACGTGGCGGTACCGCCCTCCAACGTCACCAGGTCGGGCGCGATGACCCCATCGAGCGCTCGGCCATTGATGCTCGCGGAAATGGTCCCGTCGTAAATCCTGTTATCGGCACTGAACGAGCCAGTAATCGCCTTCGGAGCGATCGTTAGGGTACTCGTGGTCGAGCCGTCGTAGCTCGGATCGGTGATCGTGGCGATGACGTCGTAGCTCCCGGCGTTCGTGGGGCTGCCGACAGCGTTGCCACCCTGCGCATAGGTGATCGAAACACCGAGTCCGGACGGTGTCGTCGTCGCCGTCGCCGCCTTGGCGGTGCGATCGTAGGTGTGCGACAGGCCGCTCAGCACAATCGTCGCGGTCCCCTTGCCCACGGCGAAGGACTGGCTGACCTGGCTCGCGGCATCATAGTTCGTGTTGCCCGCCTGATTCGCGTCGATCACGCAACTGCCGGTGCCGACGAAGCTGACGGTGCTGCCAACGATCGTGCAGACCGTCGGCGCGGCGGACGAGAAGGTAACCGGGTTACCGGAGGCGCCGCCCATTGCCGAGACCGCGTACGTAGGCCCGCCGACGACCGCGCCGGACGGCGCGACCGACGTAAACGTGATGACCTGCGCCACCTTATTGACTGTCTGCGCGAGCGGGGCGCTGGAGCTCGGGTCGTAGCCCGAGGCGCCTGCATACTCGGCGGTCATTGAGTGTAGGCCGGCAGGTAGAGCCGAGGTCGTCAGGGTGGCGGTTTGGACGCCGGCGACCGTCGCGAGCGTGCCGGTGCCGATCGTCGATAAGCCATCCTTGAACGTCACGGTGCCCGTCGGCGTGCCGCTGCTCGCGCCGACCGTTGCCGTAAACGTCACGGATTGGCCAAACGTCGACGGGTTGAGCGAGCTGCTGATCGAGGTCGTGGTGGTAGCCGTTCCGAGCGTCACGACCAGCGTCCCGCTCTCAGTTGGGTCGCTGCCACCCGATTGACACCCGGCCCCGCGCGTTGCCCGAACGGTGAACGGGTATGAGCCAGGCGGTGTGCTGCTCGTTGTGGTCAGCGTTAGGGTGCGCGAGAAGTTGCTGCTGCCCGAACCATTCGGCAGGGCGACGGGGTTATCGTTGAACGACGCGCCCACGCCTGAGGGCAGCGCTGTGATTACTTCCAGAGTAATGGTGCACGCATTGGAGTTTCCTCCCATGGTCACGCTGGCAGAGTAGCCTGCGCTGCTCCCTGCGGCGACGGTCATACTCGATGGAGCCAGCGTCACCTTCTGGGGCTGGCCGTCGGTAAACGTCGTCTGTGCGCGTCGCCCACTCGACTGCCCCACCGCCGTCAGCACGAATCGCACATCCAGATCGTGCTCTTCCGGCGCGAAGTCGGTGTTCGTGAAGTTGCCGCTCGCATCCGTCGTTGCGGTCAGGACACGATCGGCGTCGACGAGCGGATCCTCGTGTAAGGTCAGCGTGATCGTCTCGCCCGGTGCCCACCCCGAGCCCGTGATGACGACGGTTGTTCCCGGCGGATAGTCGTTCGTGTCCGTATGAACGAGCGCCCCGTCGTTGTTGCCGGCCTCCATGGTCAGCAGCACCACCTGTCCGCCGACGCTGGTCCCCGTCTGCCCCACCGCATCCAGGCTCACACCGGCAGCGCCGTTAGGCACCTGGAAGCCGAACGTCGCCATGTTGTCGTAGGCGATCGGTCCCATTCCCGACGTCAGGATCGTCGTGCCACGGGGGTTCAGTGCTCGGACGCTGCCATAGATCAACAGCACCGGATCCGACGCGACCGGCAGTGGCGTTATCGCGCGGAGCCAATCATATCGCGCGCCGACAGTCGCCGACGCATCCAGCAGGGCCACCAGCCCCGGCCCCTTCGCCGCCCCGAACGCGCCCCCGGCCCAGCCGGCCAGGTTCTGAATCAGCGCGTCCTTCATCCCCCGGTTCGTCGCCCCCTGGTCCGGGCTCCCCGACCACATCGCGATGCGCCCGATCAGCGCCGCCTTGAGGTGCTCGGCCACCTCCGGATCGCGAAGCATGGCGTACGGCTGCGACTCCGCGCCGTCGGCCAGCGATGGCACGACGAAGACCGAGTACGTGAACAGGTCGACCGCCTTGAGGTCGACCGTTCCGCCAGTGCCGTCGTACCCCCGGTCCACACCTAACGGGTAGGTAGGGCCGGTCAGGGCATTGACGATCGCGTTACAACCGGTCGCGTCCACACTGACCGGACAATAGACGAGCGCTTTCTGGGCGCGCGCGGTCGCTGGCATGAACCCCATGCCTAACGTGGCGCCGAGTACCAGCGCGGCGCGCTGGAGGAGAGTTCGCATCATTGGGGGGACCCGGGGAGAGCGAGCGGTGGCGAGGCTCGGTTCAGTTACACGTTTCGTTGACCAGCGCGTCGAGTGTGTGCACTCGGCGCTGCTGCAGCGTGTCGGTTGGCGCAGCGTCGAGCGCGCTCTTCGCGACGTCACGCTCGGTGACGTAGACGCGACAGATCGTCGACCCACCGGAGATACCCACGGCCTGCGCCGAGGCCTGCGCCGTCATGGGAGCGAACGAGGAGGGCGCCGTAGGCACCGTCGCCGGCTTCGTTTGCTCGTCGTCGCACGCAGCGAGGGCGAGAATGGCGAGGACAACTGGGATCGTGCGCTTCATTGGTGCTCCTGCGACAATCAGGGTTGCCGACCGCGCGTCGGCGAACGCCTTTTCGGTAGCTGGGCCATCTCTCGCGACGTTTGCCGCTCGAGACCCCTGGCTTTGCGGACCGGCCTCGCGACCGGGGTGCCTTTGTCGAAGGAAACGAAGGACAACAGGCGATGACCGGCCGGGACGGACTCCGGTCATCGTGACTACCTCGCAACTGCTGCCTGACGAGTGTGACGCGCGGTGAGGCATCCGATCCGCGGCCACGATGTCAGAGCGCCGGGGAGATAGGGCAACCGGCGCACCGCCCAACGCTCCAACGCGTTGGGACGCGAACCCGTCGCACGCCACGCGACATAGCAGATTGTTGGGGTTCTAAGCGACGGGCGAGACGGTGTCGCGAATTCAGACGGTGTGGCGGGGGCGCGAAGCCGATCGTTGCCGGCTGGCCACACCCTGGCACGGCCCGCAGCCTGTCAAACGGGCGTCTCAGGCACCCGATGCGGGAGGACGATCTGCCCGAACTGCCTCGGACACATTGGCGCAGACCAACAATTCGTTAGGTGGCACCGGCCCGTGAGCGGCCCGGAAACGACAAGCGGCGGACGAGCGTTAGGTGCGCTCGTCCGCCGTTCGTCCCCGCTGGAAGACTCAGCTCTGCAGCGCTTGCGTGGGCTCGACCCGGATCGCGCGCCGCGCCGGGATGACGCTCGCGGCCAGCGCGACCGCGGCCAGAACGATCGGCACGAGCGCGAAGGTCACCGGGTCGGTCGTGCCGATGCCGAACACGAGACTGGACAGCAATCGGCTTCCCGCCGCCGCGAAGGCGGCGCCGACGGCGATACCCAGGATCACGGGCCGCATGCCCTGCCCCACGACGAGCCGGAGCACCTGTTTAGGGGTCGCACCGAGCGCCATGCGGAGGCCGATCTCGCCGGTGCGCTGGGTCACGAAGTATGCGACCACGCCATAGATCCCCACCGCCGCGAGCAGGAGGCCGATCGCGCCGAGCATCGCCAGAAGCACTGTGTTGAACTTCCCCGTCGCCAGCGACGCCGAGATGCGCTCATCCATGGAGCGGATGTCGAACAGCGGCAGCGTGGGATCGACCCGAGCCACCGCGGCTTGTAGCTGCTTCGTCATCGTGCCGGGCTCGCTCGTCGTGCGCGCAATGAGGAACATCGACCGCTGCATCGCATTCCAGAGCGGCGCCGGCGCCTGTGCCGACGCGAAGTACAGCTGCGGCCGGACGGCCTCGCGCAGGCCATCGTCGTGCGCATCGCCGACGATCCCGACGACACTGCACATGATACGGTTTCCGTCCGGCCCGCGAACGCCTGGAATCCGCTTGCCGATCGCGTTTTCGTTAGGCCACGCCTTTCGCGCCGCGGTCTCGTTGACGATGAGGACGCAGGGCGCGGCCGCGACGTCGCGATCGTCGAAGTCACGCCCCTGCTTCACCGGAATGCCGAGCGTTCGGAAAACACCGGGCGTCGCGATCCGGAAGTTGAAGGAGATCGAGTTGCTCGGATCGTCCGCGCGCCCTTCCGGGATGAAGGCGGCCTGCGCCGAAAGCCCGGTCATCGGGATCACGGTCACGCCCGCCGCCGACTCTACGCCCGGCACGGCTCGGACCTCGGCCATGATCCGCTCGTAGGCCAACCGGACGCTCGCCACGCTGTCGTATTGCGCCGGCGGCAGCGCCACCCACGCCGTGAAGATGCGCGACGTCTCGAACCCGGGCTGCACGCGCTGCAGCAGGATGGCGCTGCGAATGAGCAGCCCCGCTCCAACCAGCAGGATCAACGACAACGAGACTTCGGCCGCGACGAGCAGTTGGCGCACCCGATCGCGCGTGACCGTCCCCGATCCGCGACCGCCCGCGCGCAGCGCGCCCTGCAGATCCGGGCGCGCGGTGCGCAGCGCCGGCACAATGCCGAAGACGATGCTGCTGACGAGCGTCGCACCTAACGCGAAGGCCAGCGTCGGCACGTCCAGGCCAGCCTGATCGAGCCGTGGGACCTCACTCGGCGCGGCGGCTTTGAGCAGTCGCACGCTCCAGAACGCGAGGCCAAGGCCGATGATGCCGCCGACCCCTGCGAGCACCACGCTTTCCGTGAGCAGCTGCCGGAGAACGCGCCCGCGCCCGGCGCCGAGCGCGGCACGGATCGCGATCTCCTTGCCGCGCGTCGCGCCGCGGGCGAGCAGCAGGTTTGCCACGTTCACGCAGGCAATCAGCAGCACGAACCCGACGGCGCCGAGCAGGATGAGCAGGCGGGACCTGTACTGCCCAACGAAGGTTTGGGTGAGCGATGCCAATCGCACGCCGTTCTCGCGATTGTCCTCGAGCTCCGTCTCGAGCCGTTTCGCGATGGCCGACATCTCCGATTGCGCCTGCGCCATGGATACGCCCGGCGCGAGTCGCGCGAACACGTCGAGATACCCCTTCCGCGAGTCCGCCCGTTCTTCAGCGGTGAACGCTATCGGCACCCAGATCTTCGCGTCCTGCGACAGCACGTCGGACGACGCCGGCGCGATGCCGATGATGACGTGCTCGAGCGCATTGAGTCGCACGGTGCGCCCGATCACGCTGGAATCGCCGTTGAACCGCGACTGCCAGAACCGCTCGTTCAGCACGACGACGTTCGCGCGCCCGGGCTGGTCCTCTTCCTTGCTGAAGCCGCGGCCGAGCCGGAACGTGGTGCCGAGGGCCGGGAAGAAATCGGCGGAGACACGTTCGCCCGTCACCTGCTCCGGCGAACGGTCGCTGGTGATGAGCGTGAAGTTGCGATACTCGACCGGGACGAGGCGCGAGAACGATTTCGTCCGTTCGCGCCAGGCGAGGAAGTTCGCGGCACTCGAGCTCCCGTCGGTGCCACGGCGACTGGAGTATAGGCGAACGAGTTGATCGGGCTCCGTGAACGGCAGTGGGCGAAGGACGACCGCGTGGACCACGCTGAAGATCGCGGTCGTCGCGCCGATGCCGATCGCGAGCGTAAGCGCTGCCACGATGGTGAAGCCAGGCATACGAGCGAGCTGGCGGAGCGCGTAGCGCGCGTCCTGCACGAGCTCGTGGATCCATTCTGCACGGCGCATATCGCGCTCCCTTCCCTCGCCGATACGGCGACAGGTGTCGTTGACTCGTTTGATGTCGCCGAACCGGCCGACGGCTTTCGCGCGCGCGAGCTCGGGGTCGAGGCCGCGCGCGATGTACTCGCGCGTGCGCATCTCGACGTGGAACGCGAGCTCCGCGTCGACCTCGTCGGACACGCTCGCCTTGAACAACATCGAGCGGAGCTGTCGGCCGAAGGCGCCCTGGCGCGGCATGACGGAGGAAATTGGTCGTGCGAGCGACGTTAGGCTGGCAGCAGGATGCGCGACACCGCGCCCGCGAACCGCGCCCACTCCTCGGTCTCGGCGCGAAGCTGCTTCTTTCCGACAGCGGTGAGCCGGTAGAGCTTCGCCTTTCGTCCGAGCTCCGACTCACCCCACTCGGCCTCGATCCATCCGCGGCGCTCCATGCGGTAGAGCGAGGGATAGAGCGATCCTTCCTCGATCACGAGCTCTTCGCGGCTCGTGTCCTCGAGCCAGCGAGCTATGGCGTACCCGTGGCGGGGACCCCAGCTGAGGGTCTTGAGCACGAGGGCGTCGAGCGTTCCGTGAAGATCCTTGGCGGCGACGGCCATTGCCTGATTACCTAGTTAAACTAGGCTGATCATAAACGGTGTTACCTAGAGAGGCAAGGCATGGGCGGGAAGAAGGCAGCCCCATGCCCTTCCGGGGGGGCGTCGTTCTTCGCCACGTTCAACGCCGTCGATGAACCGCCCCGCCGACCGCTCCGGAGGCCGCAACATGTCCGCCCTCACACTCAGACTGACGACAGCGCTCGTGCTCATCGTCGTCGGTCGGCCACTGAGCGGCCTCCAGCCGCCCACCCAACCGGGTGACACCTCTCGCCGCGCCGCGGCGCCCAACCTCGGTCCGCTCCGCACCATCGAATTCGAGACCGACGAGGGGACGTGGACATCCGTGGACGTCTCCCCGGACGGACGAACGATCGTGTTCGACATGCTCGGCGACATCTACACCGTACCCATCGCCGGAGGCGAGGCGCGTCGTCTCACGAGCGGGCTGCCGTGGGATGACCAGCCGCGCTTTTCGCCCGACGGACGGCGCATCGCATTCATCAGCGATCGCGACGGGATGCACAACCTCTGGGTCATGAACGCCGACGGCGGCGCGCCGCGTCAGCTCTCGCGCGATCGAAAGAACACGATATCCTCGCCCGCGTGGATCGCCGACGGTCCATCGGTCATCGTGCGCAAGAGCGTCTGGGGCGCGCAGGGCGGAATTGAACTCTGGCTCTATCACGGCGAGGGTGGCAGCGGCGTCCGGCTCGCCGAGCGGGCGCGGATCAACGTCCCGTCGGGGCCGTCGCCTTCGCCTGACGCGCGGTACGTGTATTACGCCGGCGGCGGCGGGGGCGGCTCGCAACTCTATCGCTTCGACCGCCGCATCGGGACGGCGGCGCAGCTCACCGCGGGGGCGGGGCCGAGCTTTCGCCCGCAGGTCTCGCCTGACGGGCGGCTGCTTGCGTACGCGCGGCGCACCGATGCCAGAACCGAGCTCTGGGTACGCGACCTAACGACTGCCGACGAGCGCGTACTCGTTCCGCAGGTCACCCGCGACGCGAGCGAGGGTGGCGGCCCTGATCTCCTTCCGGGCTACGCCTTCACCCCTGACGGCCGGTCGATCGTCATCGCCGCCGGCGGAAAGATCCACCAGATCGACGTCACCAGCGGCGCCGACCGCGTGATCCCCTATCGCGCGCGCGTCTCCGTGTCGGTGGCCGAGCGCATTCGCGGCCCGGAGCGCCGGGCCGGGGGTGATTCGGTGCATGCACGCGTCATGCGCTGGCCACGAATCTCTCCGGACGGACGCCGGCTGGTCTTCAGCTCGTTCGCCCGGTTGTGGGTGGCTGACCTT